>ENA-ORUI01002148-ORUI01002148.1-human-gut-metagenome-genome-assembly--contig:-NODE-2148-length-17434-cov-3.671730_pt1 | contig 17434 bp, 25 predicted proteins | sample MGYA00242078_ERZ509205 | MGnify/ENA primary metagenome ERZ509205 (study PRJEB26280, sample SAMEA2338828) | human gut metagenome | biome: human gut; feature: human-associated habitat; material: faeces... | reverse complement strand
CTGCATCCGCTGACATTTCCGGCTACACAGACGCTTCCAGCGTTTCGAGCTGGGCGAAGGAAGCCATGCAGTGGGCGGTCGGCTCCGGCCTCATCCAGGGCAGCGGCAATGCGCTGACCCCGCAGGCCAACGCCTCCCGCGCGCAGATCGCCACGATCCTCATGCGCTTTGCGCAGAGCATCGCAAAGTAACCCCGCAAACGGGTTTTCCCGGAGGGGCGGATCATCCGCCCCTCCACTTTTATTGCAGAGGAGACGGACATGGAAGAAGCACGATTGACCGCGTATCTGTTCCAGAAGCTGCTGGACGCAGTTTTTCTGACAGAACACAACATGGCCCGGCAGCTCGGCCTGTCCTACAAGGTGCTGCGGCGGGTCCAGAAAGCACAGCGTATGACGCAGAAAACCGCCGATGCCATGGAGCGGCTTCTGCAATACTGTGTACGCAATCAGATCCCATTGGACCGTTACCTCTCAGAATACCGGTAAGGAGAAAATCCCCCTGTGACAGAAAATACTCTGTCACAGGGGGATTTTTTCGTTATAGCAGGCCGAGACTTCGGCGCAGATAATACTGCCCGACCTCGGAAAAGCGTTTTTGTAGATTATCCGGCGTTGGCTCTTGCCCTTCCGCCAGCAGCAGCCGAAAAATGGCGGCATCCACCACATCCATATCCAGCGCGGCATTTTCATCGGTAAACATCCGGTCGATCAAGTCCAACAGTTCCTGCCGCGAGAAGCTGCGGCGCATATCCCGCAGGTCCTGCACGGTTAACTCAGCGGCGTTTTGTGACATGAGGGCGTCCTCCTATCCGACTGTATGCGGCAGAATGTGCTCCATAACGGAAGATTATTTTGCAAAATACGGCGTTATAAGGGTAGATGTTCCGTTATAGGCTTCTGTTTCAATTTCGAGTTCTTCGGTAAAATATTCATATAGATACTGAGGAAAACGAGGTGCGCGTATGCCCATATCCTATAAAGTCATCGGCAGGCATATCCGGGACGCACGAAAGAGCGCAGGTCTTACGCAGGAGGCAGCCGCCAATCAGCTGGGCCTGTCGCCGGAGCATTACGGCAAGGTCGAGCGCGGAGAGCGCACGGTCAATCTGGAACGGCTGGTACAGATCAGCCATCTGTATGGGACGACGGTCTGCGCGCTGCTGGAAGGCTTCGATACCGAAGCCGCAGCGCCCGTGACCCAGCAACCCGCGGAAACGGATGCGTTTCTGTCGGCCATGCGCGAAATTGCAGGCGGCTGCACGGAACAAAGCCGCGCGCTCATGCTGCGCGTCTGCGCAGAGATCGCAGCCAGCGACAAAAACTGAACACCTTGGATGCCCGCTCCTCGTGAGCGGGCTTTTTCTTTCTCTACTATACCATAGATTTTCAGAAAAACGTCAAGGAAAGGATGAAAAATCTTTCACCATTTTCAGGGCTTTTATGCCCGCAGGGGTGACAAATTTATCACGTTCCCGAATCGCGGAATTGCTTGTAAAATAGGAATCGTCGAAACGAGAAGGGAGATAAATCTATGGAGAAGGGGCTAACGTCCTATGTGCTGAACTATCTTCTGAGTACCTGTTTTGACAGCAAAGCAGATATGGCACGACAGCTGGATATGAGCAAGCGCGCCCTGCAGCGCGTGATGAACGAGCCGCAGCTGAGTAAGGGCGGCAGCGTTGCGCTGGTCAAGGCGCTTTGCTACTGTGCCCGGCACTGCGTCCCTGTGGACCCGATCCTGCGCGAATATGCGGCGCATGATATGGATGAACAGAAAGATTTGATCTATGACCCCAGTACCGTCAACCTCGCAGCCTACACCCGCCTGACTCTGCCCATGCCGGAGCATCTGACCGCAGAGGGCACGGAGGTGTTTGCGTCCATGCTCCGCTTTCTCCAGCGGGCCTCGGCGCACATCTGCCCAAACTGCATGGCCTGGTGCAACCCATGGGACGGGACGGCGCGGTTCGCCGAGGGCAGCTGCTATCTTGCGCGCATGGCGCAGTGCATCTGCCGGGAGGTCGCTTCATTATACACAGAAAGCTGGACCAAGCTATGATTTACGAAACAGACTTATTTTCCTTTTCCTTTGTCCCGAACTGGTATTTGCAGCTGGATGCGCTGGCCGAGCTGGCCCTGCCGGAGCCGTGGCGATTCCGCAGCGGCGGCTATTCCGAGAAAAATTATGATACACCGATTTTAGAGCGATACATCCAATCTATTTTTCGCAAACAGGTCATTGACTACAATGCTGCGACCGACAAGGCCGAGCAGGACCGGATCATCCTCATGCGCAACGAATACGCCTGCTTTCATACCGGCCTTTATACAAAGCGATATAAGCCCATCTATGCCTGCTTCGGCAGAAACAAAAAACTGGATTCTTTATTAAAGTGGTGCTTCCGGGGCTTCGCGGATGAAAACTCTGCGCTGCTGCGTTATATCTCTCCACTGCCGGAAAAGCCTCTCTACTCAATGCCGCTGCAAGGTATTCATTACGTTCCAGACTGGCCGGTGCGCGTCAACGTGGAGCATATCCTCGGAGACCCGGCCAATGTCGCAAGATTGCCCACCGAACTGCAAAGCGCCCGCAATCTGCCCCTCCTTCTGGAAACGGCGGTTGAACTGGCGCGCCGAAAAGCCATTGTCTCTCCCGGCGACGCTGTCCCGCAGATCTATCAGCAGAGGCTGCAATACCTCCTGCCGCTGTGTCTGACGGATATGGAGACGCCGGACCTCGCCATCACCCTCCGGCCCATGGACGGGTATTACATGGGATATACCTGCCTGACCTTGGAGATGGCCTATCTGAACGCACGGCTTCTGGCGCGGCCCACAGCCAAATGGCTGCTGGACTTGGTGGAATAGCGATTCTGGGAGGTACATAGAGAGGTCCAACCGCCCCGCGCTCTGCGGGACGTGGATATAAATATTATGGTGTGAGCCTGCTGCACGGCACTTGAGTGTCGTGCGGCGGGCTTTTTTCGTTTTGCGGCCAGAGTGCCGCCATGCAGGCCCCGAAAGGAGTCCGCATGAAGATCCAGTACAAATTTGCAACCGAAACCGTGACCATTGAGGTCGATGACCGTTGGGGTGAACTCCTGGTGGATCTGAACCGACAGGAGTACAACAACGACCACAAGGAGACCCGCCGACACAGCAGTATGGATGCCCTGGCAGAACAGGGCATCCAGTTTGCGGCGGAGCAGGACGCGCTTGCCGCGCTGTTTCAGGAGCCGAGCCGTGCAGAAATGCTCCGCGAGGCGGTCAGAACGCTGAAGCCTGCACAGCAGCGACTCGTACAGGCGGTCTATTATGACGGTATCAGTGTGAAGGACTACGCTGCGCGGGAGGGCGTTGACCCCTCGGCCATCACGCATCGCCTGCGCACCATTAAAAATAAGCTCAAAAAACTTCTGTGAGACCCTCAGTTTTCCCGCTTTCTGTGGCTTATCTGTGAAGGGCAAACCAATACCGTCCTTCAGAAAGGATGAAAACGGTGAAACATGATCTGGAAGTTCGTGTCACAGGCAGACCACAGACTGAGCGGATTGTTCGGTGCAGGATCGTCAGCCTGCGCGAAAAGCTGCTGACGCGGTTATTCGGGAGACGGGAACAGATGATGATCCTCATTCCCGGCCCCAGCGTGGAGTCTGTGTCTATCGCCGAGGCGGCGGAAGGAGGTGTGGCGCATGAGTAAAGTGAAACTCCTGCTTACTGTCACGGAGAATCTTCGCTCTCTGGCGGACAGCGTTCAGGCTGTGGCGGATACCATGCTGCAGAATGAGCCGACTGTCGATGCAGAGCCGAAGACCCCCGCACCCGCGCCCAAAAAGGAGTTGACGCTGGAAGAAGTCCGGGCAGTCCTCGGCGAAAAGAGCCGGGCCGGATTCACGGCCGAGATCCAGGCACTCCTGCAAAAGTACGGTGCTTCAAAACTCTCCGGCATCGACCCCAAGCACTATGCGGCGCTGCTCAAGGATGTGGAGGTGCTGAAGGATGCCCCCTGAACGTCATGCCGTTCTCTCGGCATCCTCCTCCCACCGCTGGCTCCACTGCAATCCATCCGCAAGGCTGGAATTGGAGTTCGAGGACCGGGAAACAGAAGCCGCAGCCGAAGGCACCGCCGCTCATGCGCTGGCGGAACACAAGCTCCGCAAGGCGCTGAAGATGCGCTCCACCCGCCCGGTCAGCAAATACGACTCCGACGAAATGGAGCTGTACACGGACGGCTACATGGAATTTGTGCTGGAAGCCATCGAGGAAGCCCGACAGGACTGCCCGGACCCCAAGGTGCTCATTGAGCAGCGGCTGGACTTCTCCTGTTATGTGCCGGACGGCTTCGGAACCGGCGACTGCCTCATCGTGGCGGACAAGCTGCTCCACATTATTGACCTCAAATACGGTCAGGGCGTGTTGGTGAGTGCCGAGGAAAATCCGCAAATGATGCTGTACGCCCTCGGCGCACTCCGCATCTTCGACTGCCTCTACGACATTGAGACGGTTTCCATGACCATCTACCAGCCTCGCCGGGAGAATGTAAGTACCTGGGATATTTCTGTCGCCGAGCTTCGGGACTGGGCGGAAAAAACGCTGAAGCCCAAGGCAGAGCTTGCCTTCAAGGGCGAAGGCGAATACTGCCCCGGAAGCTGGTGCCAGTTCTGCAAAGCGGCGGTCAAGTGCCGTGCCAGAGCCGACACCAAGCTCCAGCTTGCAAAATACGAGTTTGCCCAGCCGCCTCTGCTTTCCGATGCGGAGATCGGCGACATTCTCAGCAAGCTGGACGACCTCACCAAATGGGCAAATGAGCTCATGGCCTACGCCCAGGACGCAGCGGTCAACCACGGAAAACAGTGGCCCGGCTACAAGCTGGTGGAGAGCCGCACCAATCGCAAGTACACCGACGAGGATGCCGTTGTCGCTGCCGCCCGTGCAGCCGGGTATACCGACATCTTCAAGAAATCTCTCATTCCCATCACCGAGATGGAGAAGCTCATGGGCAAAAAGACCTTTGCCGACGTGCTCGGCGGTCTGGTCGTCAAGCCCATAGGAAAGCCGACGCTCGTTCCAGCATCCGACCGGCGTCCGGCTATCACGGCCACGGGTGCAAAACAAGACTTTACCGACTATAAAGGAGAACTGTAATTATGGCAAGCAAGATGAATTCGACCAAAGTTGTGACCGGCGTTGTCCGCCTGTCCTATGCAAATGTGTGGGAGCCTGCCTCCATCAACGGCAGCAACCCCAAGTATTCCGTGTCCCTCATTATCCCGAAATCCGATAAGCAGACCCTCGACGCCATCAACGCCGCCGTGGACGCTGCCATCAAGGAAGGCGTCGCCAAGTTCGGCGGGAAGATCCCCAACAAGGCAGCTCTGAAGCTCCCGCTCCGTGACGGCGATACCGAGCGTGACGATGAAGCCTACAAGAACAGCTTCTTCGTGAACGCCAACAGCACCACCGCTCCCCAGATCGTGGACCGCAGCGTTCAGCCCATTCTCGACCGCTCTGAGGTGTATTCCGGCTGCTACGCCAGAGTGTCCGTCAACTTCTACGCTTTCAATTCCAACGGCAATCGCGGCATCGCCTGCGGTCTTGGCAACATCCAGAAGGTTCGTGACGGGGAACCGCTCGGAGGCAAGTCCTCTGCGGCTGACGATTTTGCTACCGATCTGGATGACGATTTCCTGTCGTGATGAAGAATCTGTCCATAGATATTGAGAGCTATAGCAGCGTAAACCTCGCCAAAAGCGGGGTTTATCGCTATGCCGAAGCCCCGGACTTTGAGGTGCTGCTTTTCGGCTACTCGGCAGACGGTGCGCCGGTGCGGGTCGTTGACCTGACTGCCGGAGAAACACTTCCCGCCGATGTCCGCGCTGCGCTGACCGCCCCTGCTGTTACAAAATGGGCATTCAACGCACAGTTCGAGCGTGTGTGCCTGTCCCGTTATCTCGGATACCCGACCGGACAATATCTCGATCCGTCCTCCTGGCACTGCACGATGGTCTGGGCAGCAACGCTGGGACTGCCGCTTTCGTTGGAAGGTGTCGGTGCTGTGCTGGGTCTGGAAAAGCAAAAGCTCAAAGAAGGCAAAGACCTCATCCGGTACTTCTGCACCCCGGCCAAGGCACGGGACGGCAGTCTTATCCGGCACGATCCGGCAGACGCGTCGGAAAAATGGGCGCTGTTCAAAGCCTATAACCTCCGGGATGTGGAAACGGAAATGTCCATCCAGCAGAAGCTCTCCAAGTTCCCCGTCACGGAATCCGAGTGGCGCAATTACACCCTTGACCAGCAGATCAACGACTGGGGTATCATGCTTGACCGTACTCTTGTCACCCAGGCAATCCGCTGCGACGAGCGCTTCAAGCAGACGCACATGGAGCAGGCCCGATCTGTTACCGGCTTAGATAATCCCAACAGCCCGGTACAGCTCAAAGCGTGGCTTGCTGAAAAAGGTGTGGAGGCGGATTCGCTTTCCAAAGCCGCCGTGGCAGAGATGCTCGAAAAGGCGGACGGCGAAGTAGAGCTGGCGCTCTCCCTGCGGCAGGAGCTTGCCAAGAGCAGCGTCAAGAAATACACCGCCATGCAGACGGTGGTCGGCTCAGATGACCGGGCCAGAGGACTGATCCAGTTTTACGGTGCCAACCGCACCGGCCGCTACTCCGGTAGACTCATACAGGTGCAAAATCTCCCCCAGAACCATCTGCCGGATCTGGACACCGCACGAGCCTTAGTCCGCAGCGGCAACACGGATGCCGTGGAAATGCTCTATGACTCGGTGCCGCTGGTATTGTCCGAGCTTATCCGCACGGCCTTTGTGCCGAAACCCGGCTGCCGCTTTTATGTTGCCGACTTCTCCGCCATCGAGGCGAGGGTCATTGCCTGGTATGCGGGAGAAACCTGGCGCATGGATCTGTTCAGATCTGGTGGTGACATCTACTGCCAATCGGCTTCGCAGATGTTCCATGTCCCCGTGGAAAAGCACGGCGTGAACGGGCATCTCCGGCAGAAAGGCAAGATCGCAGAACTGGCCTGCATTGCCGAAGGACAGCTTGTGCTGACGGACGTGGGGCTTGTCCCAATCGAAAAAGTTACACCGAAAATGAAGCTGTGGGATGGTGAAAGCTGGGTATCCCACGGCGGAGTGATCTACAAAGGGCGAAAGGGTGTCATCACTTATGAAGGACTCACCGCCACACCTGACCACCTCGTTTGGGTCGAAGGGCAATCGTGGCCGATACAATTCGGAGCTGCCGCCGCCTGCGGCGCACATCTCGTACAAACCGGAAATGGTGAACAGCCGATACGGCTGGGTGGAAATAATCAGCCCGGAAAAACGATGGAACGAGGCCATGAACCACAACTCGCAACCGTTGGAATGCCAAAAGCGGTTGTGCAGACGGATGGCTGCTGTGAAGCAGCGGTGCAAAGAACCTCGATTTATGACATACGAAATGCCGGAAAGCATCACCGTTTTACCGTATCGGGACACCTCATCCACAACTGCGGCTACGGCGGCTCCGTGGGTGCGCTGAAAGCAATGGGCGCACTGAACTATGGCTTGCAGGAGGAAGAACTGAAACCTCTGGTGGATGCGTGGCGGCTGTCGAATCCCCACATCACTAAATTTTGGTGGGATGTAGACAAAGCAGCTTCCACCTGCGTCCGGGAGCGAACCGTCACGGAAACACATAGCATCCGCTTCTACTATCAGAGCGGCATGATGTTCGTGGTTCTGCCCTCCGGCAGACGGCTCGTGTATGTGAAGCCGAAGAGGGGCATGAACCGCTTTGGCAACGAGTCCGTGACCTATGAAGGCGTCGGTGAACAGAAAAAGTGGCTGCGTCTGGAAAGCTACGGCCCCAAGTTCGTGGAGAATATCGTCCAGGCGACTGCGCGGGACATTCTTGCGGAAGCCATGCTCCGACTGAATGCTGCCGGATACCGCGTCGTTATGCACGTCCACGATGAGGTGGTCATCGAAGCGCCGCCGGATACCTCTTTGGAGGATATCTGCTCCGTCATGGGGCAAACGCCCACCTGGGCTTCGGGGCTTCTGCTCCGGGCAGACGGATATGTCTGTGATTATTACAAGAAAGACTGAGGTGACCCGATTGAGCATCGACAAATACAATTCTGAACGCTATTACGACCCCACCGCTTACGAGGCGCTGACCAGGATCGAGCAGGAAGCCAAGGCACTTCGAGCCTTCCGTCCTGTGGTGTATATCTGCTCTCCGCTGGCCGGGGATACAGTACGCAATCAGGAGAACGCCCGTACTTACTGCCGCTTTGCCGTGGATGCCGGATGCGTCCCCATTGCGCCGTACATCTATTTCCCCCAATTCATGAATGACAACGACCGCAAAGAGCGTGACCTGGCGCTGTTCATGGACATCGTGCTGCTCTCCAAGTGTGCCGAGCTGTGGGTGTTCGGAGAGAAAATCACCAGCGGCATGAGCATTGAGATCGAGAAAGCCAGGCGGAAAGGACAGCTTATCCGCTACTTTACCGAAACCTGTGAGGAGGTACGAAGATGAAAATCGCGGTCGGCAACAGCCGCATGGATAAAAAGTGGAAGAACCAGGACATCTCCTGGGCGGATCTCTGTGCCCGCTGCGGCAGCACCATCCGCACTACGGAAACGGTCGAAGAATACCGCAAGCTCAAAAAGGGTCAGCAGGACGGCATCAAGGATGTGGGCGGTTTTGTCGGAGGACACCTCCGGGAAGGTCGCCGCAAAAACGGCATGGTGCTGTGCCGCTCTCTGCTTACCTTGGATATGGACTACGGCACCCCGGACATCTGGGATGAAATTACGCTGTTCCACGACTTCAAGTGCTGCGTCTATTCCACCCATAAACACACGCCGGAGCATCCCCGCCTTCGTCTGCTCATTCCGCTGAAACGGGAGATCAGTGAGGAAGAATATCCGGCCGTCACCCGAATGGTGGCAAAGGAGATCGGCATCGACCTCTTTGACGATACCACCTACGAGGCATCCCGGCTCATGTATTGGCCTTCCACCTCCGCTAACGGCGAGTTCTTCTACAAGGTACAGGACGGCGCAGAGCTTGACCCGGATGAATATCTTTCCCGTTACGATGATTGGCGCGATGCCTCCACCTGGCCGGTATCCAGCCGCCAGTCCGAGGTGGTGCAGCACAGCATCGCCCAGCAGGCTGACCCGCTGACAAAGCCGGGTGTGGTGGGTGCTTTCTGCCGCGCCTATACCGTGGAGGAAGCCATCGACGCCTTCCTCTCGGATGTATATGCGCCGTCGGCCATGAACGGTCGCTACGACTATATCCCCGCCGATTCGTCTGCCGGTGTCATCGTTTACGACGGTAAGTTCGCATACAGCCATCATGCCACAGACCCGGTCTGCGGTCGGCTGCTGAACGCTTTTGACCTGGTGCGTCTGCATCGTTTCCGTGACCTGGACGATAAATGCGCCCCGGACACCGCGCCCAGCAAGCTGCCGTCCTTCCAGGCTATGTCAGACTTTGCCATCAAGGACGAGAAGGTCAAGGCGGTCTTTGCCGAGGAACGCAAAGCCCAGGCAAATGAAGAGTTCTCCGACGAGGACTGGCAGAAAGCTCTGGAGCTGGACAAGACCGGCAAGGTGAAAAACACGCTGCAAAACCTTACCGTGATCCTTACGAACGACCCGCTTCTGAAACCGCTGGTGTTCAATCAGCTTCTGGACGGCATGGAGATCAAGGGCGATGTGCCCTGGCGGCACCCCTCGAAATTCTGGCGGGATGCGGACGATGCCCAGCTCATCAGCTATGTGGATTCTCACTACGGAACCTTCTCCGCCAGAAACTATGACATTGCCGTGGCGAAGGTCACGGACGACCGCTCCTACCATCCCATTCGAGAGTTCATTGAGAATTTGCCGGAGTGGGACAAAGTTCCCCGTGTGGACACGCTGCTCATCGACTACCTCGGTGCAGACGATAACGAGTATGTCCGTGCCGTCACCCGGAAAACGCTCTGCGCCGCCATTAAGCGTGTGCTGTATCCCGGCTGCAAATTTGACTCCATGCTGGTACTGAACGGCCCCCAGGGTGTGGGCAAAAGCACCCTCATTGCCAAGCTGGCCGGAGAGTGGTTCTCCGACAGTCTGAACCTTGGCGACACCAAGGATAAGACCGCCGCCGAGAAACTGCAGGGGTATTGGATCTTGGAGATCGGCGAACTGGCGGGTCTCAAAAAGGCCGAGGTGGAGACGCTGCGTTCCTTCCTCTCCCGGCAGAACGACATTTACCGTGCGGCTTTCGGCAAGAGAGCAACGCCGCATTTGCGCCAGTGCGTGTTCTTCGGCACTACTAATGCAGAGTCCGGCTATCTTCGGGATACCACCGGAAACCGCCGTTTCTGGCCGGTCAAAACGCCCGGTACGGGCATCAAGCACTCCTGGGATCTGACCCCGGAGCTTATTTGCCAGATCTGGGCGGAGACGCTGGTGTATGTGAAGCAGGGCGAGAAGCTCTATCTGAGCGCCGAGTTGGAAGCTCTGTCGAAAGCCGAACAGCGAGAGGCAATGGAGTCCGACGAGCGTGAAGGGCTTGTCCGTCTGTATCTTGACACGCTGCTCCCGGAGGATTGGGACGGCATGGACCTTTTCGAGCGCCGCAGCTTCCTCACCGGCAGCGACTTCGGCGACACCCAAAAGCACGGTACGGTCAAGCGCGCCCAGGTGTCCAACATGGAGATCTGGTGCGAGTGCTTCGGCAAGGAACGCGCTAACATCCGCAGGACGGACAGCAACGAGCTGACCGCCATCCTTGCCCGTCTGGGCTGGAAGCGACTGGACAACAAAATGCGCATCCCGCTCTACGGACCGCAGTATGTCTTCGTTCCAAAGGAGTGTTCCCGATGAAAAAGACTGTACCGGCCATTCTTCGGAACGAGTTCCGAGGGAAAACGCACCTTTTCGGCACGTTCGAGAGAACAACTCATGGGAACGGCGGCGGCCCCATAAGCAGCAAAGAAAATCAGCAGTCTGGTTCCCTTGTTCCTGACCTTTCTTATATATCGAAAGAAGAAGGAATAAAGAGCAGTAAACACGCGATACACGCATTTGCGCGTGTATAGGGCTTTTCGGGTTTTAAGAACATGGGAGGTCACGATGCGTGAGAAAACGATAGAAACAAAATTGGTGCAGGCCGTCCGCGCAAAAGGCGGTCTTGCCCCGAAGTTTACAAGCCCCGGTTTTGATGGAGTGCCAGACCGCCTGGTACTCCTCCCCGGCGGCAAAGTTGCCTTCATTGAGTTGAAAGCGCCGGGCAAAACGCTCCGTCCTCTGCAGGTAAGGCGAAAAAGGCAGTTAGAGGCACTCGGCTTTTCGGTGTACTGCATCGACAGGCCCGAACAGATAGAAACCGTACTACAGGAGATTGGAGGTGATGCCCGATGAAGTTCATACCACACGATTACCAGCAGTTCTGCATTGACTACCTTGAGAGCCATCCCATTGCTGCGATATTTCTTGATATGGGCTTAGGTTGAGCAAAACAGCAATCACGCTTTCCGCCATCTTCGACCTCTGCCTGGACAGCTTTCTGATCCGCAAGGTGCTGGTCATCGCACCGCTGCGTGTCGCCAGAGATACATGGCCTACGGAGATCCACAAGTGGGATCATCTGCATGGGCTGACCTACTCAGTGGCAGTCGGCACGGAAACCGAGCGCAAGGCGGCGCTCCGGCAGCGGGTCAGCGTGTACATCATCAACCGGGAGAATGTCCAGTGGCTCATTGAGGAAAGCAACATCCCCTTCGACTACGACATGGTGGTCATCGATGAGTTGTCCTCCTTCAAGAGCTATCAGGCAAAGCGGTTCCGCAGTCTGCTGAAAGTCCGCCCCGGCGTCAAACGTATCGTGGGACTGACCGGCACCCCTTCTTCCAACGGGCTCATGGATCTGTGGGCGGAGTTCCGCATCCTCGATATGGGCAAGCGGCTCGGTCGGTTCATCACCCATTACCGAAATGCCTTCTTCCGCCCGGACAAGCGCAACGGACAGGTGGTATTCAGCTACAAGCCCCTGCCCGGTGCGGAGGAACAGATCTACGACGCCATCTCCGACATCACCATCTCCATGAAGGCAGCAGACCATCTGCAAATGCCGGAATGCGTGATGAACGAGGTGCAGGTCATGCTTTCCGAGAGGGAGCGCAAAGCCTATAACGCAATGCGCTCGGAGCTGGTCATTTCCCTCGGCGATGAGGAGATCGATGCTGGAAACGCCGCAGCCCTTTCCAATAAGCTCTCCCAGATGGCAAACGGAGCGGTCTACGGAGAGGACAAGCGTGTGTTTCAGATACACGACCGCAAGCTGGATATGCTGGAAGATCTCATTGAAGCCGCCAACGGGAAACCTGTCCTTGTGGCGTACTGGTTCAAGCACGATTTGGAGCGCATCTCCGAGCGGCTGCACAAACGGCACATTCCGTTCAGCCTGCTTGACGATTCCGACAGTATCCGCAGATGGACCAGCGGCGAGCTGCCCGTGGCGCTCATCCACCCGGCTTCTGCCGGTCATGGTTTGAATTTGCAGGCAGGTGGCTCGACCCTCATCTGGTTCGGGCTGACCTGGTCGCTGGAACTCTACCAACAAACCAACGCCCGACTGTGGCGGCAAGGACAGACCGCCGATACCGTGGCCATTCACCACATCATTGTAAAAGACACCATCGACGAGCGCATTATGACTGCGCTCCGTAAAAAAGAAAAGACCCAGACCGCGCTCATCGATGCGGTCAAGGCCAACTTGGAGGGATAATATGACGGCAAAAGAATATCTTAATCAGGCTTACCGTCTGGATCAGCGCATCAACAGCAAAATCGAACAGGTTGCTTCGCTGAATGAACTGGCGACGAAATGCACATCCTCCCTGACCGGTATGCCGAAAGCGCCCAATCAGGCGACCTCGACCATGGCGGAAGCCGTCACAAAGATCGTCGATCTGCAGGCGGAGATCAACCGGGACATCGACACGCTGGTCGATTTGAAGCGCGAGATCGTATCGGTCATCAAGCAGGTGGAGAATCTGGAATATCAGACGCTGCTGGAAAAGCGGTATCTGTGCTTTCTCACCTGGGAGCAGATCGCTGTCGATATGGGATACGACCTTCGCTGGCTCTATCGCCTCCAGCGGCGGGCGCTTTCCGAAGTTCGGGTGCCAAGTTCCGCAACACGCCATGAAAAGCCATTATAAAACACAAGACTCCTGTGGTATCCTTAGAATCGAAATCAGAAGCAGAACAGCCATTGCGGAGAAATTTCGCAATGGCTGTTTCTATATCAGGAGGCGGGACCGATGCCCAGAAAACCGCTGCGCCCCTGCTCTCACCCCGGCTGCCCCAACCTTTGTGAAGGACAGTTTTGTGAACAGCACCGTGTGGAAGAACGCCGAAAGTACGACAAATACGAGCGCAGCCCCGATGTCAACTGCAAGTACGGCAGAGCGTGGAAACGCATCCGGAACCGCTATGCGGCGGAGCATCCCCTCTGTGAGATGTGTCTAAAGGAAGGTCGGCTGACCCCGGTACAGGAAGTTCACCACATCCTGCCTGTTTCCAAAGGCGGCACCCACGCAAGGGACAACCTGATGAGTCTCTGTCAGTCCTGCCACACAAAGATCCACCACAATCTCGGGGACAGATAAATAGAAAAAGGGCACCTTTAAGAGGTGCCCTTGGCTTTATTCAGCTTTTACTCGTCATCGTCGTCATCTTTGTCATCATCGGCTGAAACATCTACGGTTTCTTCAAACTGAAATCTCCCAGGAATGTGTCCACTGTCACCTTCCCGTTGCGTCTTTTCTGATGTGTCGATGTCCCAACCTCCACCTTTGTAATAGCCATAAGGATACTGTTCAGAGTAATTTCTGCTCATAATGGTTCTCCTTTCATAACATCAGACACTTAAAACTGCTTAATGTACTTTACAGTATCCATGATAGGCGCATGAAAAAGGAAAGTCAATGCCAAAAAGAGAAAAGTAACAACTATGCCGTGCGTGTACGCCAACGGGCGGGGGGGAATGAAATCTCTGGGACCTTTGAGGTCGGGCAACGGCCCGGGGCTTCGTGCGTGAAAAAGGCTATTCAAACAAGGGATTAACCGATCAACATATTTTTACAGAAAGCGTGAGATTTTTTGGCGAAAGACGGAACAGTCCGGGGTGGCCCCAGACGCGGGACGGGGCCCAAACCGAAGCCCCTGTCCGAAAAAATACAGAGTGGTCAACCGGCAAGGTATATGCCGAACGAACTGCCGGAACTGGATCTCTCCGAACTGGAGGCGGTTGATCTGCCGGAGGGCGCGGCACTGGAGGGCGCGGATATGCCGAAGCCAAGCGAGTATCTTTCCGCAAAGCAGAAAAACGGTGTGCCCCTTGGCGCAGCGGAAATTTACACGGAGACGTGGCTGTGGCTGAAACAGCGCGGATGCGAGAACCTCGTCAACAAACGGCTCATTGAGTCCTTTGCACAGGCATTTGCGCGGCACATCCAGTGTGAGGAGGCCATCAGCACCTACGGTCTGCTTGGCAAGCACCCCACCACTGGCGGCGTGATGGAGTCGCCGTTCGTTAAGATGTCCATGCTGTTCCAGAAGAATGCGAACCTTGCATGGTACGAAATTTATTCCATTGTGAAAGAAAATTGCACTGCGGATTACTCCGGCACAAGCCCGCAGGATGACCTCATGGAGCGCCTGCTCCGTGCGAGAAAGGGGTAACACCATGTTTGAAAAAGTGAATCCGTGCCACCCGGATAAGGTGGCAGACAGAATCGCCGGTGCGCTTGTTGACCTGGCATACAGAAAAGAAGCGAATCCCCGCATCTCTGTGGAAGTCCTTATCGGCCACGGTGTGTGCCGCATCATTGCGGAAACATCCGTTATGCTGGATAAGACAGATGTGACTGCCGCTGTTCACCGCATTGCCGGAAACCTTACCGTGGACTATACGGAAGTGCCGCAGGACGGTCACCTTGCCGACAACCAGGCAGACGGCGTCCGCTGCGGTGACAACGGCATCTTCAAGGGAATGCCCGTGACCGAGGAGCAGAAAAAGCTCTCACAGACCGCACGGGATATTTTCTCCGTGTATCCCTATGACGGCAAGTACATTCTGGACGGTGACCGGCTCATTCTCTGTCAGAGCAATGTCGAGACGCAGCATCTGCGTGAGATTTATCCCGATGCGGAGATCAACCCGCTCGGCGACTGGACGGGCGGCACCGATGTAGACACCGGCGCTACCAACCGTAAGCTCGGCTCGGATATGGCCGACTCGGTGACGGGCGGCGGTCTGCACGGAAAGGATCTGTCCAAAGCAGATGTGTCCGTTAACATCTACGCTTTCCTCAAAGCGCAGGAAACCGGCAAGCCCGTGACACTCTGCTGCGCCATCGGTGACAATACCGTTGATGGAAAGCCCTACACCGAAATCGTGGAGACTGCCCGGAGCTACATCCGCTCCAGCGGCGGCTTCGAGAAGTTTGCGGAATGGGGGCTGGTCTGATGAAAACAACGACTGAAATGCAGCTCGTCCCAATCACGAAGCTCGTACCCTATGTCAACAACGCCCGGACGCACAGCCCAGAGCAGATCAATAAGCTCCGCTCCTCGCTGCGGGAGTTCGGCTTTATCAATCCCGTCATCATCGACCGTGACTATGGCGTGATTGCCGGTCACGGTCGTATTCTTGCCGCCAAGGAGGAAGGCATCTCTGAGGTGCCGTGCGTCTTTGCCGATCACCTCACCGAAGCTCAGAAGAAAGCCTACATCATTGCGGACAACCGTATGGCGATGGACGCGGGTTGGGACGAAGAACTTCTGCGTGTGGAGATCGAGTCTTTACAGACAGCGGACTTTGACCCGCTCCTCACCGGCTTTGACGAAAAGGAGCTGTCGAAGCTCTTTGATGACGGCAAGGACATCCAAGAGGATGATTTCGATGTGGATGCCGAGCTGCAGAAGCCGACCTTCACGAAGTCCGGCGACATCTGGACGCTGGGTCGGCACCGGCTTATCTGCGGCGACGCTACCTGCGAGGAAACCTACACCGCCCTCATGAACGGCCGCAAGGCAAACCTCGTCATCACCGACCCGCCCTACAATGTGAACTACGAGGGCAGCGCCGGAAAAATCAAAAACGACAACATGGCATCGGAGAAGTTTTTCGACTTCCTCTTCGATACCCGACGAGAGAGCCGAGTTACCGATGTTTGTATTGAGTTTTACGAGGAAGTTGCGACCTATGATCATCGGCTCTGCCTCGGGGTGATTGATATTGGCGGGAATGATGGCGCGGCCGCAGGCAACTTCGTCGCGAACGAACTCCGGAGTTATGTGCGTATCGATGCCCAACATTTCGTTTTGAAGGTTCTCCCGTATGGCTACATACTCCATTTCGGGGGTGATGATGCCTTGTTTGGCATAGTACATCTGCGTGATTTCTTTCCCTTGTTTGGCACGATAGGGCAGGTGCAGATGTTTGAAACGTATCTCATCGAGGCTTTTGTCTGCTTGGCGCATACGGCCGTACTCCGATGTGATGCCTTGAAGTTTCTCCACGTCGCCACGGTCGGTAACCCAAGACTCCCGCAAGCGGGGAAGACCTTTTTCGAGGTCGATTTTTACCGAGGGATCGGTATATACACCGCTGGTGTCGTAGATATATACGGGGTCGTTATGATGTACGACGCGCTCTCCATCTACGATGTTGACTGTATCGGTGAGATTGACTTTGCGCATGGCAACCCGTATATCGTGTAATTTGCCGGGAACGTATATTTTTTCGGATCCCGGATAGTTATGTCGTGTTATCTCTTTTTTCATAAATATATATTTTAATCGAGGAATGAGGTGAGAGGACTGCTGGCGATGGCATGAGCGCATTGTGCACCGAGACCGGCCTCATAAGCGCGCCGGCCGGCGATGACGGCATCTTTGAATGCGATAGCCATTTCGACCGGATTTCCGGCAACGGCAATGGCCGTGTTTACGAGTACGGCATCGGCTCCCATTTCCATTGCTTCGGCTGCGTGAGAAGGAGCACCTATACCGGCATCGACTACTACGGGCACACGACTTTCGGCTATGATGATTTCGAGCAAATCGCGTGTACGGAGGCCTTTATTTGTTCCGATAGGGGCACCCAAAGGCATGACAGTTGCAGCACCGGCTTCTTCGAGCCGTTTGCACAGTACGGGATCGGCCTGTATATATGGAAGTACGACAAACCCCATTTTTACCAACTCTTCGGTTGCTTTCAACGTTTCTACGGGATCGGGTAACAGGTATTTGGGATCGGGGTGGATTTCCAGCTTGATGAAGTTGGTTCCGAATGCTTCCCGTGCGAGTTGTGCGGCGAGAACGGCTTCTTCGGCATCGCGTACACCCGATGTGT
>ENA-ORUI01002138-ORUI01002138.1-human-gut-metagenome-genome-assembly--contig:-NODE-2138-length-17497-cov-22.024825_pt1 | contig 17497 bp, 21 predicted proteins | sample MGYA00242078_ERZ509205 | MGnify/ENA primary metagenome ERZ509205 (study PRJEB26280, sample SAMEA2338828) | human gut metagenome | biome: human gut; feature: human-associated habitat; material: faeces... | reverse complement strand
GACCCCCTGCGTGTGATGCAGGTGCTCTAACCAGCTGAGCTAATCCTCCATATTCGCTTGTGTTGTGCGCTCCGAACTGGAACGTGATTATTATAGCACGGCCTTTGCCGAAATGCAAGCCCTAATTTAAAATTATTTTACTTTTTTCGAAACACTTTCCTTCCCAGCAAAAATGCCCTGCCGGGCTCCGGGCGTGCAACATTACTGCCGGGCAGCCGCACCGGCTGCGCCCTGCACAAAAAATGTGCGGCAGGCTGTTGCTCTTTGCCTGCAAATCGTGTATACTTGGGGGGCAGAAAGCTGCATAAGAGAAATCGAGGGATGAATATGCTGACACTTCGCGGGATCATCACGCTGGTAATATTGGCTGTGCTGTTTGCGCTGGCTGTGGTCTGGATCTCCAGACAGGGCGGCTGGAAGGGCGAGGGCTGCAGCGGCAACTGCGCCTCCTGCCACAGCCATTGCGAGGATCCGGACGCTAAAAAGAAATAACCAAAACAGGGCTGCTGCACGAAACACGGTGCAGCAGCCCTGTTTTATGGGAAGGTTTCCTTTTATTATACGTTTGTGCCCCAGAAACGCCCGTGAGCGTTTCCGGGGCACTTTTCACTGTTATTTCCGTTCAGAACGCGCCGCGCTGGGCGGCGTAGACGGCGATAGTGCTCAAAAGATCCTGCAGCGCCTTCTGGTAGGTGGTGCGGCCGATGTGCAGCTGCTCTAAGATCTCGTCCTCCGGTCGCCGCTCAAAAAAGCGCATCCGCAGCAGATCTGCCCGCATGGGGTCATGCACCTGATAGTAGTCGATGCCCTCATCAATGGCGCTTTGCCAGCGGCGGTTTTCCGGCGTGCGCGCCCAGTGGCGCTCGCCATACTTGCGCAGGGCGTTCCGGGTCAGGTCTCGCTGTTCCGGTGTCACTGGCGCTTCCCCCTTTTGGGCAGTTCCAGCGTTGCACTGCGCGAGAACCGGTTCTCGGCATCGAAAAAGCAGGCGTCCCGCTCGGCCATCGTCAGGCCCAGCATGGTGGAAAGCCGCTCGGCCTCGTCCAGCTTGAACTGGGTCTCGCCCAGCAGCTTGTGCCGCAGGGTGTTGCTGCTGATGTGCAGCACACTGGCCACATATTGCAGCTTGTAGCCGCTGTCTTGGATGTAGGTGTAGATCAGGTTTGTGTTTGCCATGGCTTCTCTCCTTTTTGTAGTTTGCCGCGTTTGCAACAATCATTGGTTGTATTATACTCCGTTGTTGATTTGCTGTCAACCTGCAATTTCCAAAACGCTCCGTAATTGTTGATTTTCAGGAAATTTTCTGCTATACTCAAAGCAGAAAACCGCATCCCACACCACAACCCATAGTTTTCAGGAGAACTGCCATGTCCGATCTATCTACCCGTGTCCGGCTGCGCCGGGAGCAACTTGGCCTTTCGCAGCAGGAGCTTGCCCGGCGCATGGGCTACCGCTCCCGTTCTTCCATCACCAAGCTGGAAAAAGGCATCAACGATCTGCCCCAGTCCAAGGTGGAGGAGCTGGCGCAGGCGCTGGAGACCACCCCCGCCGCCCTGCTGGGGCTGGACGCGCCCTGCGCCTGCCCCCTTGGCTTTGAGCCGCTGCCTGCCATGGTGCAGGTGCCGCTGATCGGCTCCATCGCCTGCGGCACCCCCATCACCGCCGAGCAGAACATTGAATGCTATATCGGGGTGCCCGCCGCGTGGCACGCAGATTTTGCCCTGACCTGCCACGGCGACAGCATGTCGCCCACAATATGCAACGGAGACATCGTTTGCATCCGTTGCCAGCCCGAGGTGGAGCAAGGCGAGATCGCCGCCGTGCGGGTGGGCGAGGAAGCTACCCTCAAGCACTTCCACCGGCAAGGCGATGCCGTGATGCTGCTGGCGGACAACGCCGCCGTCTGCCCGCCCATGTTCTACGTCGGAGAGCAGCTTTCGGAGCTGCACATTGAGGGCAAGGCCGTGGGGCTTTGCCGCGGATTATAAGATAAGGAAAGAAAGGAGCAGCCCGTGTTCGGCAAAAAGAAAACGCCCCCCGCTTACGACCCCGCCGCCCGGAAGCCGGTGCTGCGGTGCAGCATCTGCACCGGGGAGCAGGTGGCCGGATTTCAGGATCTGCACACCGGCCATTTTACCGAGGTGCAGCTGATCCGCAGCCCGCAGGAATTGCAGGCCTTCCGCAGCCGGTACGGCATCCCCGCCGACTGCCCCATTGAAAAGATCTATTGAGCAAGGAGTTCATCATGCAGCAGGCACCCGAAGCCATGACCCTGAAAGTCATTGCCCATATCCATACCGCCTTTCCCACCAAGTTCGGCATCCCGCGCCAGAGCGGGCTGGTGGAAGAACTGCGGGGCGAGATCATCTTTACCCCGGAATACCGCAACCCCGACGCCCTGCGCGGGCTGGAGGATTTCAGCCACATCTGGCTGGTGTGGCAGTTTTCCGGTGCAGTGCGGGAAAGCTGGTCCCCCACCGTGCGCCCGCCGCGCCTTGGCGGTAACACCCGTGTGGGCGTGTTCGCCACCCGCTCCCCCTTCCGACCGAACCCGTTGGGGCTTTCCAGCGTAAAGCTGGAAGCCATTGAGCAGCGCCAGGACGTGGGACCGGTGCTCATCGTGCGCGGTGCCGACCTGATGGACGGCACCCCCATCTACGATATCAAGCCCTACATCCCCTACGCGGACTGTCACCCGGACGCCGCCGAGGGCTTTACCGGGCAGACCCGCACCCACCATCTGGAGGTATTCTACCCGGCAGCGCTGTGGCAGACCGTACCGGAGGCCGACCGCGCCGCTTTGCAGGGCGTGCTTGCCAGTGACCCCCGCCCCTCCTACCAGCATGACCCGCAGCGGGTGTACGGTATGGAGTTTGCCGGGCTGGAGGTGCATTTTACCGTGGACGGTGCTCAGCTCACCGTGCAGGATATCACCCTGTTATAAAAGGAGCCGTTCATGGAACTGCGGACTGTCAACACCTTTCTGCACATCGCTGAGCTGCACAGCTTTTCCCGCACTGCGCGGCAGCTGGGCTACTCGCAGTCGGCGGTGTCCTCCCAAATCGCACAGTTGGAAGCCGAGCTGGGCACCCCGCTGTTTGACCGCGTGGGCAAAACGGTGCGTCTGACCGATGCCGGCCAGACCTTTTTACGCTACGCCCGCACCCTGCTGGAAACTGCCCAGCAGGCGCAGGCCGCCTTGCAGCCCGCCCAGCAGGTGCGGGGCAGCCTGCGCATTGCGCTGGCGGATTCCGTATGCAGCACCTTTTTGCCGGGACTATTGCAGCGCTACCACGCCCGCTGCCCGCAGGTGGAACTGGTGCTGCATACCGCTTCCACGGACGAGATGCTGCAATTGCTGAGCACCAATCAGGTAGACCTTGTCTACACGCTGGACCAGCCCCTTTTGCAGCCTGCGCTGGTGCTGGCGGCAGACGTACCGGAGCCGGTGTGCTTCATTGCGCCGCCGCAGCATCCGCTGGCGCAGGAAAACACCATCCCGCTGGACCTTCTGCCCCGGCAGGAATTCCTGCTTACCGAGCGGGGCATGAGCTACCGGGACGCGCTGGACCAGTGCATGGCGGCGCACGGTCTTGCCATCCACCCCTATCTGGAGCTGGGCAGCGCCGCGCTGCTGTGCCAGATGGTGGAGCAGGGCATGGGGCTTTCCTTTTTGCCGGAGTATATCGTGCGCAGCGCACTGGCCGAGGGGCGTCTGGCGCGGCTGAACGTGCCGGACTGCACCGTCATGATGCACCGGCAGCTGTTCTACCACCGGGATAAATGGGTGACCCCGCAGATGAACGTGTTCATTGAACTGGTGCGGCAGGGCGCACAGACAAAATGATTTAGAATGCCCGCCGCGTTGCTTTGGGCATATTCAGCGGAAGAAATATTTTTATTTCGGGGTTCAGAAACGCCTGCGGGCGTTTCTGAACCCCATTTTCACGGGAGGGGCAACCCTCTCAGTCACGCCTTACGGCGTGCCAGCTCCCCCGAAGGGGGAGCTTTTGGGCTGTGCCAGAAACTTTCCGCCATGCCAAAGGCTCCCTCCCAGAGGGAGCTGGCAAAACCGTCAGGTTTTGACTGAGGGAGTTAAGCTCCCCCCTTCGGGGGAGCTGGCACGCCGTCAGGCGTGACTGAGAGGGTTCGTCCCCACAGCGCTAAAACAAGTCTGATTTTCCAAAAGCGTTGCATATCGGCGCAAAAAAGCAACTGCCGTCTTGTTTATTTTGTGCATTTATGCTAAAATAGCGTGCAGATAGTTGATTTTTATAGAGTGGTATTACTTTTTTTCTGATGCTGTAAAAATTCGGCTGAGCCGAAAAAATAAGGACGCAACAAAAGGAGAACACGCCATGAAAAAACTTTTTGCCATGACGGTGGCCGTGCTGCTGCTGTTTTCGGTGTTGCTGGGCATTCCCGCCGCCTATGGGCAGGCACCGGAAACGGGCAAAACGCTGGACATCCTGTTCAGCCACGACACCCACTCCCACCTGAACACCTTCACCACCGTGGTGGAGGACGAGGAAGCAGAGATTGGCGGCTTTGCCCGCGCCAACACCCTCATCAAGGCACAGCGCGCCAAAGACCCGGACACCCTTGTGATCGACGGCGGTGACTTTTCCATGGGCACCCTGATCCAGACCGTGTTTGAAACACAGGCCGCAGAGCTGCGGATGCTGGGCTACATGGGCTACGATGTGACCACCTTTGGCAACCACGAGTTCGATTACCGCTCCAAGGGGCTTGCCAATATGCTTACCAGCGCCCGCACCTCCGGCGATGCCGTCCCGGACATCGTGGTCTGCAATGTAGACTGGGACGCCATGGAAGCCGCCGGCCTCACCGAGGGACAACAAGAGCTCCGGGACGCCTTTGCCGCCTACGGCGTGCAGGACTACACCGTGGTGCAGAAGGGCGATGTGCGCATTGCCGTGGTGGGCGTTTTCGGCAAGGACGCGCTCTCCTGCGCGCCCACCTGTGAACTGAAATTCAAAGACCCGGTACAGGCGGTCAAAGCCACCGTGGCAGAGATCAAGGCAAACGAAAATGCGGATATGATCGTCTGCGTTTCCCACAGCGGCACATGGGACGACCCTAAAAAGTCTGAGGACGAGCTGCTGGCTAAAGGTGTGCCTGAGCTCGACCTTATCCTGAGCGGCCACACCCACAGCCGTATCTTGGAACCCATCCGGCACGGGGACACCTATGTGGTCTCCTGTGGCGAATACGGCAAAAATCTGGGCAGCCTGTCCATGGCGCAAAAAGCGGATGGCCGCTGGCAGGTGACCGATTACCAGCTGATCCCCATCACTTCCGATATTCCCGCCGATGCACAAACGCAAGAGGTCATCGACCGCTTTATGGACACAGTGGACGAGGATTATCTGGCGCAGTTCGGCTACACTAAGGATCAGGTTCTGGCAGAAAACGATGTTGTTTTCTCCAACCTGAAGGATCTGGGCAAAGTGCACACCGAGCACAATCTGGGCGATATCATCGCGGATGCCTATGTGTACGCGGTGGAGAACGCCGCCGACTATGACGGCGTACCGGTAGACTTGGCGGTGGTGCCCAGCGGCACCGTGCGCGACACCTACGCCCGGGGCGATATCACGGTGGAGCAGGTGTTCAACTCCTTCTCGCTGGGCATCGGCGCAGACGGTGTGCCGGGCTATCCCCTCATCGAAGTCTACCTCACCGGCAAGGAGCTGCGCACCGCCGCCGAGATCGATGCTTCCGTGTCGGATTTCATGACCACCGCGCGGCTGTATTGCAGCGGCCTGAATTTCACCTATAACCCCCACCGGCTGCTGTTGAACAAGGTGACCGATGTTTATCTGGTCAAGGACGGGCAGCGCGTGGAGCTGCAGGACGACAAGCTGTACCGCATTGTGGCAGACCTTTACAGCGGGCAGATGCTGAGCGCCGTGACGGATATGTCCTACGGCATTCTGTCTATCGTGCCGAAATACGCCGACGGCACTCCCATCGAAGATTTTGAGGATGTGATCCTGACCGAAAACGGCAAAGAGCTGAAAGGCTGGGACGCCATTGCGCGGTATATGGCCTCGTTCGAGGACACCGACGGCGACGGCATCGGCAACGTGCCGGACTATTACAGCACCCTGCACGACCGCAAAAAGGTGGAGGACAGCCGCAGCCTTTCCGCGCTGCTGAAAAAGCCCAATCGCTTTACCTTTATCCTCCTTGGCCTGATTCTCACCGCCGTTCTGCTGGTGGTGTGCCTTGTGCTGCTGCTCCGTAAGCTGGTACGCAAGCTCCGCCGCAAAAGAAAAGTGCAGGGCTGAGCCTGACGATTTGAATGCGCTCCGCATTCGCTTTGCGCATATTCAGCGGAAAAATTATTTTTAATTAGAACAAGCCCGGAAAGTCTGCGGACTTTCCGGGCTTGTATTTTCACGGGTGGGAACGCTCCCCCTTGGGGGAGCTGTCGCGCAGCGACTGAGGGGCTTTTAATGGAGAAGCGAAAAAAGCGTTAAAGCGATAGCGCCGACTGGCGCAGCGCTAGCTTTTTTGTGCTTCGACTTCTTCTTTAGGATTGTCAAGGGCGTGCAGCCCTTGGCCCGTTGCGGGGTGGGTGGAGTCCAGAGGTAGGGAGGGGGGAGTCGGAACACCCCTCCCTGCCTCTGGCCCAGCGGAGCGTCCCTGCACGCTGCTGGCAAGCAGAAACTTCCCCCGCAGCGCGCATTTTGAATCGTTTACCCCGTCAGCCAGCAGAGCTGCTGCACGGTAAGGCGGGGCTGCAAGGCGCGGTTGACCGCACACGCCAGCAGCGCCGCGCCGTGGGCAATGACGCTGTCCAGTGCGCGGGGCGTGACCACAAGGTCTGCGCCCTCCTGCGCTTGCATCAGGGTGGGGATGCCCGCCGCCACCACCGGCACGCCTAAGGTATCCCGGGTCAGGTGGCGGGTGTGGTCGGTTTGCGCCGGGTAAAGCCCCGAGTCCGAAAACTGCACCGTGCGCCCCAGCCGCTGCCCCTCGGCAGAGCAAAGACTGTCCACGCAGACCACCGCCGCCGGGCGCAGCTGCCCCACCAGCGCCGCCGCCAGCTGCTGAAGCGAAAGCCCGGTGGCTGCCGCCACCCCGGGCGCAACGGCCGCCACCGGGCGCAGGCCCCGCACCGGCGGGGCGGCGCCCGCGCCCATGGTGACAAGGATGTGCTGCACCGTGCGCGGGCCAAGGGCATCGGCGGTGATGCGGCGGTTGCCCACCCCCAGCACCAGCACCGGGCCTTTGGGCGGCAAAAGGGCGCGCAGCTCCCGGGCGCACACCTCAATGACGGCGGCGTCCCGCTCGTCCAGCACGCTGACGCTGGGCATTTCCAGCGTGACATACCTGCCCCGGGGGCGGCTGAGCCCCTCGCGGGCAACTTCTACCCGCGTCACCGTCACCCCGCCGTGGCGGGCGGTGGCCAGCCGCACCCCTGCGGGCAGGGGCTGCGCCGCGCCTGAAAACAGCTCGTCGGCCATATCCGTAGTACGCATTTCCACACTCTCCGTTCCTTTTTGGGGCAAAAGCCCGCTTTCTTGCCGGAAAGTATGGGAAAAATAAAACTTTTCCAAACAAAAATCAAAAAAACGCTTGCGCTGGTACGCGAAATATGGTATCATAGGGTGCGCTGTTATAGGTAGCCAAGGAGGTGGAACGAATGCCTAACATCAAATCTCAGAAGGACCGCGTCGTGCAGGCTGCTGCAGAGCAGGCTCACAACAAGGCCATTAAGACCAACCTGAAAACAGTCGTCAAGAAGGCAGACGCTGCCATCGATGCGAATGCCGCTGACAAGGACGCAACCGTCCTGGCTGCTGTTTCCGCGATCGACAAGGCTCGCGCTAAGGGTGTCATCAAGAAGAACACCGCCAGCCGCAAGATCAGCCGTATGGCAAAGCGTGCTAACAAGAACGCTTGATCGCGCAGTTTGATTGACGAACAAAACCTCTGTACCGGGTAACCGGCACAGGGGTTTTTGTTTTTTCGCTGTTATGTCCCGCACAGCGCGGCAAGGCTTTGCCGCTGTACCGGCTGTAGCAGCTGCTCCGGCGGCAGGGGCTGCGGCGGCACCATCCACCACACCGCCCACGCTGCAGGGACCACCGCCGCCAGCATAAGCCCCGGGTACAAAAGTGCCGGCTCGTGCAGCCACGGGCTGCCGGGCGGCAGCACCAGCGCCGTGCACAGGCACAGCGCTGCCCACAGCTCCCACAATACGGTCTGTCCGCTGTGTTTCATGCGCTTCACCTCCGTTTTGCCCCCAGTTTACCAGCCGCCGGGCGCAAAATATAGCGAAGCAGCGCAGACAAGCAGCACTTTCCCGCAAACCGCAAACGCATTCCATTATTCAGTTCTGGTCGTGGCTTTTGCCCACAAGGCTGCACACCACACCGCAGACAAGGCTTGCGGTGATGCCCGCAGAAGCCGCGGTCAACCCACCGGTCAGGATGCCGATAGCCCCCTTTTCCGCCACGGCGGTGCGCACCCCCTTTGCAAGCAGATGCCCAAAGCCCAGCAGCGGCACGCTCGCCCCCGCACCGGCAAACTCTGCCAGCGGCGCATACAGCCCCACCGCCGAAAGTACCACTCCTGCCACCACATAGCCGGTCAGGATGCGGGCCGGGGTCAGCTTTGTCAGGTCGATGAGCAGCTGCCCCACCGCACAGAGGACACCGCCTATTAAAAATGCCCACAGATAGTTCATTTCAGCTCTCCTTTTCCGGTGCGGTCAGTTCCACCAGATGTGCCACCGCCGGGATGCTCTCCTTCTGCAAAAAGGTGGTCTGGCTCATCAGCGCCCCGGTGGCGATGAACAGCACCCGGCGGCTGCCCCGGCGCAGAAGCTTTGGCAGGATATGCCCACAGAGCACGGCGGCGCAGCAGCCCGCGCCCGAACCACCGCTCTTTACCCGCTGCTCCTCGGCATCGTAAAGCAGACAGCCGCAGTCCGCGTGGTTTTTCAGCAGCAGACCCTCTGCTGCCAACAGCTCCCGCAGCATCTGACTGCCCACCAGCCCAAGGTCGCCGGAGTAGATGCAGTCAAAATCCCGCAGTTCTGCATGGGTATCGGCAAGATAATGCAGCAGCGTGGCGGCGGCTGCCGGTGCCATAGCTGCGCCCATGTTGTTGATATCCTTGATGTTATAATCCTGCACCCGGCCAAGGGTTGCGGCGGCAATGCCCACCCCCTGCCCTGCCGGACGCAGCAGGCAGCACCCGGCGGCGGTAGCCGTCCACTGCGCGGTAGGGGTGCGCACCGCGCCGTAGCTCAGCGGGGTGCGGAACTGACGTTCTGCCGCGCAGAAATGGCTGGAAGTCATGGCCAACAGGTTCTGTGCCGCCCCGCTGCCGCACAGTGCCGCGCCCAGCGCCAGCGCCTCGGCCATGGTGCTGCACGCGCCGAACAGCCCCGCAAAGGGCACGCCCAGCTCCCGCAGCGCGTAGCCGGAGGCGGTGCACTGCGCCTGCAAGTCCCCTGCCAGCGCAAGGTCCACCCGCTCTGCGGGCAGAGACGCCTTTTGCAGGCAGAGCCGTGCCGCCCGCAGCTGCAACTGCTTTTCGGCGGCTTCCCAGCTGCGCTGTCCCAGCCAGTTGTCGGTGGTCAGTTCATCAAAGCCCGCCGCCAGCGGGCCATCGCTCTCTTTTTTGCCGCCAACCGCCGCCTGTGCGGCGATGACCGGCGGGGTGTGGAACAACAGGGTATCGCCCCGACGCTCTGTCATAAAAAATTTCTCCCTTTCTGCAAAAAATGCCCCGGAACGTGCTATACTGGTGCTGCGGCGCTGCAATATCCGGCGGGGCTGTTCCGTATTATAGGATAGAAGCCCCCAGCAGCCACAGCACCACACCGTACACCACCGCCGCCAGCGTGCCGTACACGATGACCGGCCCGGCGATGAGGAACATCTTGGCTCCCGTGCCCGTCACCCGTCCCTCGGCCTTGAACTCGATGGCCGCGCTGACCACCGCGTTGGCAAAGCCAGTGATGGGTACCAGCGACCCCGCCCCGGCCTTTGCCGCCAGTTTCTGGTACCAGCCCAGCGTGGTCAGCACCGCCGAGAGCAAAATCAAGGTGCAGCTGGTCAGGGTGCCTGCCGTTTCGGCGTCCGCGCCCTGCCGCAAAAACTGCTGGCGCAGCCCTTCGCCCAGCAGGCAGATGCCGCCGCCTACACAGAACGCCCACAGGCAGTCTGCCAGAAGCGGCGAATGCGGCCCCGCCTTCTGCACCCGGCGTGCGTATTCCTGCGCTGTCATCTTCATCTTCCCGCGCCCCCTTTTGCGGATAGTCTGCCCGGGGCGGCGGGTGCTTATCCTTTTTTGTGAAAGAAGGTATAGTCTATGCGTTCTTCCCATCCTCGCAACCATCACGCCCGGCGTCTGCTCTGCCTGACGGCGCTGGCCTGCTTTGTGGCGGGCGGCACTGCCTACGCCTGCACCCGCAAAGCTGCGGTGCCGCAGCTGCCCGAGCTGCCCGCCGAGAGCCTTGAGCAGCCCGCCGAATACGGCGTGCAGCAGAGCACCCTTACCGCCGCACAGGCACAGGCCATCCTGGATGACCCCCGTATGATCCTTGTGAGCCGCACCCACCCGATCACGGAGGACTACCCCGTCGAGACCAAGGAATGCGGCTCGGCTACCGCCATCAACAAGACTTTGCAGACCGAAGCCGCCGATGCCTTTCTCTCCATGCAGGCCGCTGCCGCCAAGGACGGCGTGGATGTGCGGATGCAGAGCGGCTACCGCAGCGTCAGCTACCAGAAAAAGCTGTACGACAACAAGACCCAGTACTACCGCGATAAGGGTCTGAGTGAAGCCGCCGCCCGGGAAAAGGCGGCTGTCATCGTGAACCCGCCGGGCTGCTCGGAGCACAACTGCGGCCTTGCCGCCGACCTGAACAGCCCGGAGCACACCACCCTTGACACCGGCTTTGCCGACACCGCCGCCTTCCGCTGGCTGTGCGAGAACGCGGAGCAGTACGGCTTTATCCTGCGCTACCCCAAGGAGGCCGAAAGCGTGACCGGCATCACCTACGAGCCGTGGCACTGGCGCTATGTAGGCCCGGAAAACGCCGCCCTGCTCAACCAGAGCGGCCTGTGTCTGGAGGACGCGGTAGCCGTTTTGCAGCGCATTGCTGCCGGGGAGACCGTGACCGGTTAAAATCCGATGAAAACTGCCGGAAAACCCTGTGGGGTGCGTTGCAATTTACCTGCTGTTATGGTAAGATAAATACAGTCTGCCCGTGTGCGCGGCGCAGCCCCGCACCCCGACAAACGAATTCAACAAAAGAAGGAATATTTTATGATAAACCGCACAAAACTCTCTGTGATCGCCGTCAGCGCCGTGCTGGCTATTGCCCTGACCGGCTGCGGCGGCAGCGCTTCTTCCGCGCCGTCCTCCGTGTCCAGCGCCTCCGCCTCTGCACCGGCTTCCAGCACTGCCGCCCCGGCAGCGGATACCGCTGAAAACGGCACCGCCGATCTGGACAGCGCCGTGGAGTCTCTGCTGGCTGCCAACCCCATCTCCAACCAGTTCGAGATCGCCGCCATGAACATCGAGTACGACTTCGGCCTGAAAGCAGAGGACGTAGCCGCCTACAAGGGCGTGAAGAGCAATGACAACGGCGACGCCGGCCTTGTGCTGGTGGTGGAAGCTGCTTCCGGCAAGGCACAGGACGTGGTGACCGCGCTGGAAAGCTACAAGCAGGATCAGGTGGCTTTCTACGGCAACTACGCCGAGTTTGCACAGGCACAGAGCAACGTGGAAAACGCCATCATCTCCTCCAAGGGCGACCGTGTGGTCATGGTGATCGCCTCCAACGAGTGCACCGCAGACCTGAACAGTGCTGTGGACAGCGCCCTGAACAGCTGAATCTGACCTTCTGAGCCGGTGCCATCTGCGGCATCGGCTTTTTTCAGTAGAAAGCCCCTGATGAGGGGGATTTCTGCTGAAGCTGCGCCCGCATCCGTCATGCCATCTTCCCCCGGCCGGGGGAAGGCTGAGTTTGTAATTCCGTGTAAAAAAGGAGGCTGACCCCTTGGTTTTCAGCACCATCATCTTCCTGTTCCGCTTTTTGCCCATCACGCTGGCGCTGTACTATCTTGCCCCCGCAAAACTGAAAAACACCGTGCTGTTTTTGTGCAGTCTGGTGTTCTACTGCTGGGGCGAGGTGCGCTTTTTCCCGGTCATGGTGGCGCTTATCCTCATCAACTATCTCAGCGGCCTTGCCATCGAACATTTTGATGCAAAGCCCGCGCTGCGCCGCTTTTTTCTGCTGGTGGCGCTCATTGGCAGCTTAGGGATGCTGTTCTACTTCAAGTACGCAAACTTTGTGCTGCGCAGCGTGAATGCCCTGCTGGGCACCGCCTTTGCCGAAATTCAGGGCATCGGCACGCTGCCGCTGGGCATCAGCTTCTACACCTTCCAGACCCTTTCCTACTCCATCGACGTCTACCGCCGGGATGTAAAAGCCGAGCGCAATATCATCGACTTCGGCGCTTATGTGGTCATGTTCCCGCAACTCATCGCGGGGCCTATCGTCAAGTACCGGGACGTCTCCGACCAGCTGCACGTCTACAGGCACCGCTATAACCTCAAGCAGATTGAAGAGGGCATGACCCTGTTCACCTTCGGTCTTGCCAAAAAAGTGCTGCTGGCAGACGCCGTGGGCGCATTGTGGACAGACATTATCGGGGTAGCCGACAGCCCCTCCACCACCTTTGTGGGTCTGGCAAACGCTTCCACCCCACTGGTGTGGCTGGGCATCATCGCATACAGTTTGCAGCTGTACTTCGATTTTTCCGGCTACTCCCTCATGGGCATCGGCATGGGCAAGATGCTGGGCTTCGACTTCCCCGCAAACTTCAACTACCCCTATATCTCCGCCTCCATCACCGAGTTCTGGCGGCGCTGGCACATGACCCTGTCCGGCTGGTTTAGGGAGTATGTGTATATCCCGCTGGGCGGCAACCGCAAGGGGCTCAAGCGGCAGATCTTGAACCTGTTCATCGTGGAGCTGCTCACCGGCATCTGGCACGGCGCGAACTGGAACTTTATCTGCTGGGGCCTTTACTACTTTGTGCTGCTGGCGGTCGAAAAGCTGTTTTTGCTGCCCTACCTGAAAAAGGGTAAGGTGTGGCCGCACCTGTACACCCTGTTCCTTGTGGTGGTGGGCTGGGCGATGTTCGTGGGCAACGACACCGGCGTGTCCTTCGGGCTGCTGTTCCAAAAGCTCTTCATCCCCTCCGGCGGGGTGTCGCCGCTGTATTTCCTGCGGAATTACGGCGTGCTGCTGGCGGTAAGCGTGGTGTGCTGCACCCCGCTGATCGAAAAGCTGTGGGATGTGCTGCGCAAGAACGTAGTCACCCGCTGCGCCGCCATCCTGACGCTGCTGGTGGTCTCCACCGCCTATGTGGTGGGCAGCACCAACAGCCCGTTCCTGTACTTTAACTTTTAAGGAGGCGGGAAGATGTCCAAACACGAGAAAAAGACCTCCTCCCTTTTGCACTACCCGGTGCTGGTGGTGTTCAGCCTGTTTTTCATCGGGCTGTTCACGCTGGATATGGTCACCCCGGATCGCAGCTACAGCGAGCTGGAGAATACCACCCTGAGCCAGCGCCCGGCGCTGACCCAGTTCACCGCCAAGGGGCTGAACAGCTACTTTACTGCCTACACCAAATATGTCAAAGATCAGGTGGCGGGGCGCGACCAGTGGATCAGCCTGCAGAGCGTGGTGGAGACCACCCTGCTGCAAAAGCAGCAGAACGGCGGCATCCTGCTGGGCAAGGAGCACATGATGTTCCCCCGCACCTACGGGCTGCTTTCCAGCGAGGAGCGCACCCTGCCCAAAAACACCGCAGCGCTCACCAGCCTGTGCCAGCGCTACCCGGGCAAGGTGAATGTGCTGCTGGCACCCGCCGCCAGCGATATCTATAAAGAGAACGTGCCCGCCAACGCCCCTCTGCTGGACGAGGACAGCTACCTTGACGGGCTTTCCGCTGCGGTGCAGGCGGCCGGCGGCAGCTTTGTGGACGTGCGCCAGACCCTTACCGCCCACAAGAGCGAGTATATTTATTACCGCACCGACCACCACTGGACGAGCCTTGGCGCCTACTACGCCTACAGCCAGCTGTGCGATGCCCTTGGCCTTACCCCCTTTGACACCGCCGCCCACACTGCGCTGACTGCCGACGGCTTTTACGGCACCCACTACGCCAAGGCGCGCACATGGAACGCCGTGCCGGACGTGATCACCTACTACGACCTTGCCAACACCCTGACGGTCTGGAACGTGACGGCGGCAGGCCAGCCCACTGAGGGGCAGACCACCGGCCTGTACGACACGGAGAAGCTTTCCGTCTACGACAAATACGCCATGTTCCTGCACGGCAACAACGGTTTAAGCCGGGTGCAGGGCAACGGCAGCGGGCGCATCCTTGTCATCAAGGACAGCTACGCCAACTGCTTTGTGCCCTACCTGACCGCCAACTACGCCGACATTGACGTGGTGGATTTCCGCAACTATAACTACGGCTTGGACAAGCTGATCGCCGATAACAGCTACGACCAGATCCTCGTGCTGTACAATTTTGACAGTTTCAAGAGCGACCCCTACCTCTACCGCGCCGGGGTGACGGGGTAAAATAGCCAAATGCCGAAATTATTGCAGTCTATTTTCACAAATTTATAGCCGCAATTTCATGCGTCCCGCCAGTTTTTGCACAGATGTGCCAAAACCCCTTGATAAAATCCGACCACTGTTGTAGAATGACCATATAGAGAACAATGCTCTATCGGCCTTGGGTATGGACGCCGGGGAATCGGGATGCAATGCGGCATTCCCCCTTGACAAAGGAGTATTGAAGATGAAAAAGATGAATTATCCCGCAGATTATGCGGTACTTTCCAACGAAGAAATGACCTACACCACCGGCGGCGGCGCAGTGGATAATGCTGCCGGTCTCGCCACTACCGCCGCAACGGTCGTAGGTGCTGTGGTGCTGGCCTCCAGCTATATCTGGGGCATCAAGCAGGCACGCACCTGGCTGCAGCAGGACGGCAACAAGGACGGCAACTTCTTTACCGTGATGGGCCGTGCCACCGATGCCATTGCTGCCGATATGGGCAAATCTGCCGGCAACTTTGTACGGGACGCCGTTTCCGCCACCATGGTAGTGGCACTGGCTCCCCTGAGCGCCATTCTGCTGGTCGTGCGCTGAACCCTTTATTCAGAAAAAACGGTGCGTTTTTGGGTGCACCGTTTTGGATAGCTTTGTTTCAAAAGGAGTGTTATTATGGAAAAAATGATGATGCCCGCGTATTACAACGTCCTGTCCACTGAGGAAATGACCTACACCGAAGGCGGCGCTACCATGGTTCAGGCAGCCTGCGCATGGTTTATCCCCTTCTACGGCTGGTTCAAGGGCATTACTGCTGTCCGCGACTACCGCAAGAAGAATCCTAACAACTGGACCGAGACCGGTCTGGACGCCCTGAGCAAGGACATGGAGAAGAGCACTGCCAACCTGCTGTATGACATTGCATGTGCCGCCAGTGTTGTCGGCTCCTGCGCAAGTGTTGTGTGGCTGATCCCGAATGCTCTCATCGTCTTCGGCTCCTGATTTCCCGGAGTAGACCAAAGAACAAAGCAGGCGGAGGCGCTGCCCGAAAGGGCAGCGCCTCCGCTGTTTTTATAGTTTCAAACGCAAAAAACGGCGGCACGCTCCGATGGAACGCGCCGCCGTTTGGTTTTTATGCGTTGAACATATCCTTCAGCTTTTTGAAGAAGCCCTTACGCTTTTCGTAGTTTTCTTCTTTCAAAGTGCCCTCAAATTTTTTCAGGGCATCGCGCTGGGTCTTGTTCAGCTTTTTGGGGATCTCCACCTCGCACTTGACGTACATATCGCCGCGGCCACGGCCGTTCAGGTACTGGATGCCCTTGCCGCGCAGGCGGAAGGTGGTGCCACTCTGGGTGCCCTCGGGCACGGTGTACTCCACCTTGCCGTCAATGGAGGGCACGGTGACGCTGTCGCCCAGCACAGCCTGACTGTAAGTGATGGGCACGGTGACCCACACATCGTAGCCGTCGCGCTGGAACACCTCGCTGGGGCGCACGCTGACCATGACGATGACATCACCGGCGGGGCCGCCGTTGGTACCGGCATCGCCCATGCCGCGCAGTGCAAAGCTCTGGTCGTCGTCGATGCCCATGGGGATGGACACCTCCAGCGTCTTTTTGGTGGCCACCTTGCCGCTGCCATGGCAGACCTTGCAGGGGTTCTTGACCAGCTTGCCCTTGCCGCCGCAGCGGGAGCAGGGCTGCTGGGTCTGCATCACGCCAAAGGGGGTGCGCTGCTGGCGGATGACAAAGCCGCGTCCGCCGCAGTCCGGGCAGGTCTCGGGGCTGGTACCGGCGGCACAGCCGCTGCCGTGGCACTCCGTGCACTCCTGCTGGCGGGTGATGGTGATGTTCTTCTTGCAGCCATGCACGGCCTCATCAAAGCTCAGGGTGATCCGCACACGGATATCCTGACCCTTGCGGGGGGCGTTGGGGTTTGCCTGACGGGCAGAGCCGCCAAAGCCGCCGAAACCGCCGCCAAAGATATCACCGAAGATATCGCCCAGATCGACCCCATCGCCGCCAAAGCCGCTAAAGCCGCCCGCGCCGCCGCCGTTCTGGGCTGCATAGCTGGGGTCCACACCGGCAAAGCCGTACTGATCGTACAGCTGGCGCTTCTTCGGGTCCGAAAGCACCTCGTTGGCTTCATTGACTTCCTTGAACTTTTCCTCGGCATCCTTATCGCCGGGGTTGTAGTCCGGGTGGTACTTCATGGCCAGCTTGCGGTAAGCCTTTTTGATCTCCGCATCGGTGGCCGTTTTGGATACTCCCAGCACTTCGTAGTAATCGCGCTTTTCCTGTGCCATAACCATACCTCTATAAAACCAGCAAAGGCCGCCCCGGCAAAACCGGAGCGGCTTTTGCTTTTATCCGGCACGCCTGCCCGCCGGTTTGGCCGGGCATCTGCCGTTTGTGTCAGAACTTAGACTTCCTTGAAGTCAGCGTCCACAACGCCGTCATCGTTGGGCTTCTGCTGGTTGTTTGCGCCAGCATCGGGGCCGGGCTGTGCGCCTGCAGCCTGCTGGGCAGCAGCGGCAGCCTGATACATCTTCTCAAAGACATGGCTCAGCTCATCCTGCTTTGCCTTGATCTCATCGATGGAGCCGGACTGAACAGCGGTCTTGAGGTCGGCCAGCTTTGCCTCAGCCTCGCTCTTCACGTCAGCGGGCATCTTGTCGCCGTTCTCCTTCAGCATCTTCTCAGTCTGGAACACCATCTGATCAGCGCCGTTGCGGATATCGACCTCTTCACGCTTCTTCTTATCATCGGCAGCAAACTGCTCAGCTTCCTTCACAGCCTTGTCGATATCTTCCTTGGACATATTGGTGGAAGCGGTGATGGTGATGTTCTGCTCCTTGCCGGTGC
>ENA-ORUI01002126-ORUI01002126.1-human-gut-metagenome-genome-assembly--contig:-NODE-2126-length-17573-cov-4.696141_pt1 | contig 17573 bp, 10 predicted proteins | sample MGYA00242078_ERZ509205 | MGnify/ENA primary metagenome ERZ509205 (study PRJEB26280, sample SAMEA2338828) | human gut metagenome | biome: human gut; feature: human-associated habitat; material: faeces... | reverse complement strand
CGGCGAATCCGCTCCCGCGAACTGCGCCGGCAGGCCGAGCGCCGCAGCGGATCGAAGCGACCGGTGAATTTTTGAAGACAAACCTCTAAAACGTAGAGTTATGAATATCGTTTTGTACGGAATTTCAGAGGAACTGGCACAACGCACGGCCATGCACTACGGCTTCGCCTTGTGCCGCCCGTTCGAGACCGGAACGGAAGAAGAAAACCGGTTCTGGCTGCAACCCCGATTGGAGAACGAGGAGGAGTTGCTCGCCTTCATCGAACGCATGGCGCAACACGACGAACAGATCGCGGCCGTCGTCGCCGCACCGACCGAGGCATCGACCGAGACGCCGATGGGGGATTTCAATGCGGTACTCTACGCCACGCGCACCGACAAGCTCTTCACGCTCGGCACCGCCACCGGCGGCGCCGTCAACAACGCCGTCAGCGACCAGACGCCCGAATACGAACTCGCGCGCATCATCGAAACGCAGCTGGGACGCGTCTGCGCCCACGAAGGGCTCTGAAAGAATTCTTTGTCCGCCGCACCCCGCACCCCGTGTTTCGACGCGGGGAGGACCGTCCGCCGCGCCATCCGGTCCGGCGACCGCACCGCCCCCTACTTCCGGCATATCCGGACGAAAACCGCGCCGGAGCGCCCGCCCGCGGCATACGGAGCCGTCCCGCAGGATTCGCACCCCCGCCCGATCCCGAAAACAGACCGGCCGTTCCCGCGACGCCTCTTCTACCTTCTCCTGCCCCAGCGCGGCCGGATGTCGAGGAAGAGTTCGTAATTCAGGCGCGGCATCGGACGCGAAAGCACCGATTCGTACTCCTCGTTGAAGAGATTGTTGACCACCCCCTTGACCGTGAAGTCGGCCCATCGCAGCGAAAAGGCCTTTTCGAGCGAAACGTCACTCATGAAATAGGGTTTCACGCGGCCGATCTTCGTCTTCATGCTGTTGTCCGACGTGGTGAAGCGTTCGCTGTAATAACACCACTTGTAAATGAACCTCCACGACCTGTAAGTCAACCGTCCGGTCACCGAAGCCGAATATTCGGGGATGTAGACCAGTTGCTTGCCGATCGCCTTGTCGTACCAGTCGACCGGATCGCCGTTGTTGATCGAGGGCGTCCACGAGAAATTGCCGTCGGCGTTCAACTGCCAGTCGGGCGCCGGCTGCCAGTCGAGCCCCGCCTTCAACTCGACGCCGTAGGCGTGTACCTCCTTGATGTTCTTCGGAGTCCAGAATCCCTTGAAGGTGGGCAGCCAGACGATCCAGTCGTCGATGTAGGAGTCGAACCATGTCGCCTCGCCGTGCAGCGAGTAGGAGCCTCCGCGCCCCACGGCGAACGAAACGCCGCCGTCGTAGCTGACGCCGTGCTCCCTTTTCAGGTCGGGATTGCCGCCCGGCAGGAAATAGAGGTCGTTGAGCGTCGGGAAACGGAAGTTACGCGACACGGAGGCTTTGGCCACCACCCTGCCGCGGTGCGAAAGCACGTAATCGGCGAAGAAGGCGGGGATGACCGGCGTCCAGTCGTCGCCGAACATCTCCTCGCGCAGCGCCAGCGACAGCCCCAGCCGGTCCGTCGGCTGGTACTTGGCCGAGACGTAACCCGACAGCTCGACGCGCCCCTGATCGTAGCCGACCTGCACCTTCTTGCGGTTGCCGCCGAGCTGCTGCGGATCTTTCATCGGCAGGACGTTCTTGTCGACGCTTTCGACCAGATGCTGGTGCACCGAAAGGTCGGCCGTAAAGAGCCACTTGTCGCCGACGGAATATTCGCCCTCGACCTGGCCGAAAAACGTATCGATCCGGCTGCGCGAGCGGATCATCTGCGCCATGTTGCCGTTGCCGAGCGACTTCTCGAAATCGTAGGCCATCCACGTATGGATATACCCCGCCTTGGCTCCTACCTTCCAATTCTCGCGGAGATGATCCCACTGCAAGATGCCGCGCAGCGTCTGCTCGCGCTGCACGTTGGAGTAGTCGTCGTCCTCCTTGTGGTCGACCGACAGCATCGGGACGCCGCGCGACGAATGGACGTACCACGCCTGCAATCCGAAACGGTTGCCGTCGCCGGAATTGCAGTAAAGTTCCTGCAACAGATGCAGATCGTGGTAGGCACCGCTCTTGTTGCGTTCGACGGGATAGTAGGAATCGACGATATTGCGATCGTCGTCGTAGACGTTCAGTTTCTTGTTGTAGTTTCTGTACCTGAAATCGTTCGGCGACGAGGAATAGACCACGCGCGTCGAACTCTGCCAGCGGTCGCCGCCGTAGGTCAGGCGCAGGAACTCGTCGAAGGTCGAGAACGACCCGACGCCCTGGACGTACTGCAATCCGAATCCCCGCCGGTCGGCCGGCCGCGTCGAGAGCTTGACCGCACCTCCCAGGCCGCCGCCCGTCTCGTTGACCGACGAGGTGCCGTGCAGCAGCGAGGCGTCGTCGATGAAGTAGGAGGGAATCATCGAAAAGTCGGTCATGCCCAGCATCGGCGAATTGATGCGCATCCCGTTCCACGTCACCTGCGTGTGCGACGGCGACGTACCGCGGAACGCCACCGTCGAGAGCGTGGCCCGGCCGTACTGCTTGACGAAGATCGAAGTGTTGAAAGTCAGCACGTCGGCCATCGACAGGGCGATGTTCTCATGGAGCACGAGCGTGTCGAGCCGGGTTTTCTGCACGCCGATCTCCTTCATCGGACGGCGTGCCGTCACACCGATCTCGCGGATCGGCACCACGAACGAGGGATTGTCGTTCCACCACCCCTCACGGGATTCGGTCTGCCGCCGCTCCTGCCCGTAACAGAAGCAGGAGGCAGTGCAGAGGATAATCGTCAGGATATGCTTCATGGTCTTCCGGTCTGGCCGCCGAGCATCTGTTCATACGTGGGATTCTCGCCGCAATTCTCCACCCGCCACGTCGCGTCCGAGAGCGACGGCAGCGCTCCTGCGAAGGTCGAAAAGTCAGTCGCCGACGAAAGGTTGCCGACATAGACCGATCCGACCTGTCGCAGGGCGGAGAAGTCGAGTGCAGTCACCGTCCGGTTCTTGTAGCTGGCATGTCCGACGAAGAGTTCGCCCGTCACCGTTTCCAGCGCGGGGAAGCGGAACGCGGCGACCCGATCGGTGGAGGCATTCCACGTCGAGAGCAGCATGTTGCCCCGCACCTCTTTCAGCTTCGGCAACACGAACGCTCCCGTACAGCCGCTGGGCATCGTATAGAAAGCGTAATCGCTCGACGCATCGTCCGAAACGCCGAGGCCATCGCCCACACGCTCCAATTCCGGAAACGCGAGCGAAGCGAACGACGACACGTTGACATAGAACGCCAACTGCCGCCCGATGCTCCGCAGTCGCGGGAACGACGCCGAGTTGGCGGCTCCGGTCTTGCCGCAGTTCTTGCAGAGCAGCGTACCCCGCACCTCTTCGAGCGCCGGCAGCGAGAGCGCGAAGGCCCGCTGCGTCCCGCAGTTTTCGATCAGCAGATCGGTGCAGGCGGCCACGGGGAGCGAAAGCGCGGAGAGCCCCTTGAACCCGACGACATGCAGGACGTCGAGCCGCTCGAAGCCCGACAGCGCGAAGGGCATCGTCTCCGGCTGCGGTGCAAGCGCCGCCGCATCGAGCGACAGCGATCCGGCGAATCCGCCGCCGCGCAGTTCCGTCAGCTTCGGTGTCGAAACGAACCGCAGCGTGACGGCGCTGTGCTCCGAAAAGGCGTATTTCGAGAGATCGAACACCCCGGCGAGGCCCGGCAGATCGTCGAGCGTGAGGTCGCCGCCGATGGCCGTGAGACGCGGCAGCAAAGCGCCGAAATCGGTGACGGCGGACAGCGAAGCCAGCCGCACGTCGCCCTCGAACCGTTCGACAAGCGGCAGGTCGACCGTTTCGACGGCCGGACATCCCTCGACGGAGAACGACCCGGCCGCGGCAAGCCGAGGCAGCGAGATCGTCCGAAGCGCAGGACAGTCGGTCAGCTCGACCGCCCCGACGGTTTCGATCAGCGGAAACTCGCACGAAGAGGTCAGCGCAAGCTCCTCGTAGGCGATCGACCCGACCGAAGCCAGCGCACCGAAGGTCGTCGCGAGCTGTCCCAGCCTGCCGAAGCGTACCACGGACAGCTCCCCGCCGACACGCTGCAATTTGGGAAAATACATCTGCTCGCACGGCGCCTTGGCCGCGTTGCCCGTCGACCCCGCGAGCCGCATGTCGCCGCCGACCGCCTCCAATTCGTCGGCCACGATCTCGGCGAGCGCGTCCGAACCGACCGCGAAGGCCCCGTCGACGCGCTGCAACGCCGCGAAAGCGACCGCCCGCACCGCCGCACCGCAGAGTTGCAGATCGCCCGCCACCTCGCGCAGGGCGGGCAGTTCGATCCGCTTCAATGTCTCATGCGGCGCCCCCGCACTGCCGATGCGCAGCGACTCGCACCGGCGCAATCCGGCCAGTCCCGCCAGATCCTCGCCCCGATAGGCATTCGTGACCGTCAGGTCGCAGCGCACCGAGACCAGACCGGCCAGTCCGTCCAGATTCACGATCGCCTCGCCGCCCTCGACGCCGATCGTGAGGTTGCCTTCGACCACATTGATCCGGCTCGCGGCGAAGGCATCCACCTCGGCCTGCGTGCGCAGCGTCAGGCTTCCCCCGGTCGCAACGTCGGTACGATTGACCGTGTAAATATAAGTGCGGTCGCTCTGGCCGTAGGAGCTGACCAGAAACTGCCACTCCTGCGACCAGTCCCTAATCGTCGCCGGATCGGGATGGATCGACGCATGTTCGCACAATTCGTAATGCACCTCCGCCCCGTCGAGCGATGCGTCGTAGGGAACGTCGACAGTGATTCGCCCGTCGTGGACGACCGCCTCGTAGATCGCCTCCCCCACCGTCAGCGAAAAGGCCGTGACGTAGTTGTCGCCGTTCCACACCGGCTCGTCCGCCGTCTTGTCGTCGCAGGCCCCGCACAGCAGAGCGAAGCAGCCGCATATCCATAGTCTCTTCATAATCGTCCGTTATTTGCCCTGATTGAGATTCTCGTCCGTGAAACCGAACACCTCCGTGGAGTTCTCGCCCAGCCAGCCGGCCTTGACGTTGACGCCGGTCTGCACCTTGACGAAGTCGATGTAGGCGAGGTTCGCCGGCTCGCCGTTCCCGTCGACGGCGTTCTCGATCTTGAAATAGGTCTTCATGGCCCCCGCCCCCGCATTTTCGTCGTCCGAAAGCCGGTCTTCGCCGAAGTTGTCGGCATACCCCCAATCGTAGGAGTCGTTGACCCAGTAGGAGCCGTTGGTATCCTGCATCACCCAGACGATACCCGGTTCGGACGATCCTTTGAAGGCGTTGCCCGTAATCGAGAAATTGTAGCCGCCGCGATAACCCTCCGACGAATTGTCGATGCTGTGGTCGAACCCGACGACGATGTAGCCGCCCCAGCCGCCGAGCGATACCCACGTCTCCTTGCGCAGCCGTTCCTCGGCATAGGCGACGGCCGCTTCGGGCGTGGTCTCCGCACCGGTGAACCCACCCGAAACGAGTTCATTGATGAACTGGCCGGGCGCCGGCGTATATTCGTAGACCTTCGTCCACGTCACTTCGCTGGACGGCGTGGCCAGACGCCGGAAAGCCCCCTCTTCGTCGCAGCATTCGACGCTGTACTCCACCGTCGCACGCACCTCGCCGGTCGACCTCACCCCTTTCGCCACCGCCGCCGCAGGTTCGTCCGAGCTGTCCGTCACCGTGAAAAGCAGTTTCTTCACTCCTTTGCCGGAGGGCGTATAGGTGCAGACGAGTTCCGTCGAGATCTCCTCGCCGTCGACCGTCCAGCTGTAACGGGGATTCCGGCCGTTCCAAATCAAGGGACGCAGCGTGATCGACCGCCCGAGCGGCACGGTACGTGTCAGCCCGTCGTAAAGCCGTCCGATCGGCGGCACCGTCACCGAGACCGGAAGCGCCTCGGTCACCTCCACGCGGATGCTCTTCTCGTCGGCACCGTCCTCGTTCTCGGCCCGCAGGCGGAGTTCGTATTCGCCCAACGCCTGTTCGCAGAACTCGTAAGTCGGCTCGCGCCCGACCTCCTCCACCTCGGCAGCCCCCGGACGACGCATCGTCCAGCGGTAGGTCGCCTTCTCGCCCCACCGCACGTCCGGCGAGATCTCGTAGACATGCCCCCGCACGACCTCCGCCCCTTCGGAGAGGACGATCACGGGCGGCAGGATTCGGTAAACCTCCACGCGCGTCTGTTCGCGCGTCGTCCCTTGGGGAGTGGTCACCTCCAACTCGATGTAATAATCCTCTTTCTCCTCGCCCTCCACCTCGTCGATGACGTAGGTCAGCACGGGTTCGGTCGAGATGATCCGGCCCGTCTTCTCCAATTTCCACGCATAGACCGCACGGTCGACGTACTCATAAGTCGGGGCGATGGTAAACTCCCGCCCCACCTTGGCGGTGTAGACGCCGGTATTGACATCGAAGGCGATGACCGGAGCCTGCGCCTCCTCGCGCGTGATGACGTCGTCCTTGTTGCAGGCGACGGCCGCCGCGGTAAGGAACGCAAAACAACTGAAACGTATTCTGTTCATGGTTTATCGGTTTTCAACGCCAACAGAAGGCGCCGGGGATAATCCCCACATAAAATTCGTCGAGCAGTTCGCCTTCGGGCGAATAGCGCAGGATGACCCCGTCCTGCACGTAGTCGATCGCATCGGCCACGTAGACCTCCGAATTGAACGGATTGACCGTCAAGCCGTAATAGAGCGTATTCTGATAGGGCACGAAGGGTTTCACCGGAAAGTTCGTCGCCGTGACGGGCAGCCGCCAGATCGCCTTGTTGATGAAGTAGAGCGTGTCGCGCGTACCGTTGAGTTGCACCTCCGAGGGCCAGTCGCCGAACTTGAACTTGAACTGCTTCTCGACCTTCCGCGTCGCAGCGTCGATGCAGTAGAGCGACGGCGCCTCGTGGCCGTAGGGCGACCCCTCGTAACCGCCGTCGGTCACCGTCCAGATCTTGTTGTACTTGTCCATGACCAGCGACGTGGGCTGGATGCCCACCGTGATCTCGTCGCAAACGGTGTCGGTCTCGGTGTCGATCACCAGAATCCGGTTCTGGTACGACCAGCAGTTGGTGAAGACATACTTGTCGTACTGCACCATCTGCTCGGTCGAACCCGTTTCGAAATCCATGTCCGTCTGGATATACCCCGTGATCTCATAAGTCCGGGGGTTGACGATATAGATGCGCGGATCCCAGATCTGGGTGACATAGGCCTTTTCGTCGTTCAGGAAGTGGATGTAGCGCGGCGAAGTGAAGCCCTCGATACGCCCCACCTCCTTGAAGGTGTAGATGTCGATCGCGTAGATCACACCCGAATTATTGACCACGATCCAGCCGATGCCGTCGCGGATGACCATCGATTGCGCCACATCGCCCAGTTTGAAGCCGTTGGCGCGGAAGAAGATCTCGTTCTCGACCTGCTTCTTCTCGGGATCGTAGTAGGAGAGCGACGCGTTGCCGTACATGAAGTTGCCCTCGTTGGTGATGAACAACCCCGATCCGGTAATCCCGAAATCCTCCACCTCGTAAGGCCCGTAATCCATACATGCGCCGCCGAGCGCCGCACATGCGAGGATTGCGAACCATCGCTTGAACTTCGTAAAACTCATATCCTATCGGTTGATCCACTCCTCCGTGAAGCGGTAGGCGAAATCGACGCCCGCCGGACTCGCCTTCTTCTGATAATAGCTGCCGTACTCCACCGCATCGCTGCGCGAAACATCGTAGACATGGATCCGGCTGTTCGTATAGGAGGATTTCCCCACCCACAACTGCTCGGTCGTGGGGTGCACGCCCATGTAGCCGTAGATGAGCGAACCGCCCTCGTGGCTGCCGTCGATGTCGGCCGTGATGTAGTCCCAGTCGACCTGTCCCGTTTCGTAATTGTAACGCATCGCCTCGGTCGCACTGAAATCGGTCTTGCCGATGAAGTAGAGCCACGGCTGCCGGAAGCTGGCGCAGAGCTGGACGCTCGGCGAAGCCGTGCCGGTGCGCAGCTTCACCGTCTCGGGCAGCGTTTGCTCCGAGACGACCTCTCCTTCGGCGTCGAACGCCGCGATCATCGCGGGCGATTTCCAGACGACGTTGCCGTAGTATCCCAAGTCGCCGTCGATCTCGAACTCGCCGGTGAAGACGGCGTAGATCTTCCCGTCGGCTCCCTTGGCCAGGTCCTTGACCTGCCGGTCGGGATAGGTGTGCTCCCTGACGACCCGATCGGTCGCAGAGTCGATGACGATCACCGAATTGCCGCGTCCGGCGAAGACCTTCCCGCGCGAAACGGTCATGCGCGCCTTCGTGGCGCCGGTCTTGGTGAAGGCACCGTAGGTATCCGGAATATCGGTCGTGGCGATCACGCCCGAAACCAGATTGACGGTACGGATGCCCGAATGCGACTCCATGTCCGACGTCGAATACTGGATATACCCCTTTTCGGGACTTACCGCAACGATGTGCTGCGGCCAGCAGAGCGTCGGTTTGACACCCGACGATGAAGCGACCTGCGCATAGAACGGCATGTCGCGCGCAAGGATCCGCTTCATCGTGTGCGCGTCGCAGATCACGAAGCGGCCGTCGCCGTCGAAGGTCGTTCCCGTGCTGCTCGTCCGGCCGTTCTGCGTGATGAAATAGATGCGGCCGCCGATCATGTACATGTCCTGCAACACGTTGCCGATCTCGTTGTCGTTGACCTCCTCGTAGACCCGTTCGTGGTAGCGCATGTGCTGGTCGAAGTAGACGATCGAACCGTTTTCGGTCGTCATGTTGCCCTCCATGAGCACGAACGTCCCTTCGGGATGGGTGAAATCGAGCACGTAATAGTCCTGCGAGAAGAGCGGTTCGCCGTCCGATTCGATGCGCAGCGTGTTCTCCAAGTCCTGCCCTTCGAGATACTCCGCGGGCGGTGCGACACGCAGCGTGCGGCGGGCGATATTCAGATCGGCCGTCCACCGCGCCGGAGCGGTCGTCCGCACCTGAGGAATCCACCCTTCGGCCGTCAGGGAGCGTACCTCCGACCCGCCGTATTTCAGACACACGGGTTCGCCGTCCGCCTCTCCCGCCTCGATCTCCAACGCGCCGCCGGCACGTTTCGTGATCTCGGAGGTCAGGCGGTAGGTCGCGCCTGCCTCCAACTTCCGGCCGGGGCGGGTTTCGGTGTAGACGCTGCCGTCCGCGAACGTATAGGTCACATGCACCTCCGTCGCGCTGCAATCCACCGGATAGACCACCGCCGCGGCGAACACCCGCGTATCGCCGCCGGACGCAGGCAGCGCGACGCCCTCCGCGCCGAACGACAGCGTAACGGCATACTCCCCGCCGGTCGCGGCACCGAATCCGCCGCCGTCGAACGTGCGCGTGCCGCAGAGCGCGATCGTCCGGTCGGCGGTCGCCAGCGAAACCGAAACCAGCCGTGCGTCCACCTCCTGCGACCACGGATCGAACCAGATGTAGGAGGTAGCGTGCGACAGCGTGAAATGTCCGCCCGCATCGGTAGTCGCATAACCGAAATCGCCGTTGGCGCCCAGCTGCAATTCACCAGCCGCCGCCTGATTCTGGCGGGAAGGGACGACGGCCCGCGCCCCCTCGCCCGTCATATTGTAGTAGACTTCGTAGGGAGCTTCGCCCGTCAGTTCGGAAAATCCGAAGCTCGCCGCAGCGCCTGCGGTTCCCGCTTCGGAGCTCTGCACGCCGTTGACCCATATCCGGTCGTCGGCGCTCCACAGAAACGGAATCGCCGCGCCGTCGACGGCGCCCGCCGACGTTCGCGTAGAAGAACCGGACACACCGGTCAATTCGACAGCGCGGCCGCCCCGAACCGCCCCTGCTTCCTCTTCGAACTCCGAGGAACAGGCCGCCAGCAGCAATCCGCACAAAAAGGGTAAATAACGTTTCATATCGTATGCGTTTGAAATACGGGGGAACGCCGGAGCCCGATTTCCGGCTCCGACGTCTCTCCCGCAGAGAGTTGACTTCCGCCGGATCTATTTCCACGTGCCGGTCGGTTCCACGTCGTAGACGAACGTAAAGTTATAGGGAGCCATGGTCAGCTGCACCCAGCCCGAATTCACATAGCCGCCGCCCGTACTCAGCGACGGGTCGTCGCTCTCGGGCAGATGGATGACGCGGGTCTCCGCCTTGCTGCCGGCGACGATCTCGTACGATCCGCCGAACGGTCCGGAACCGTAAGACTCCTCCAGCGTCGGCGGAGTGGCCGCACGGCAGATGATCTCGCCCAGCAGCGGGCAACCGCCCTGACCCGTTCCCGTCCAGTCGTATCCGGTAAAACTGTAAGTTCCGATCTCCTTCATGCCGCGGCCGAACGAAACGCTCCGCAGATTGTAACAATCGGCAAAGGCATTCTGTCCGATGGATTCCGTCGCATCGGGGAAGATCAGCGCCGTCAGCGCCGAACACCCACTGAACGCTGCGGAACCGATCGTTTTCAGTTTGGTGCCGAAGGAGACCTTCGCCAGCGACTTGCAACCGTTGAAGGCGTTCGAGCCGATCGTCGTGACCTCGGCGGGCAGCACGACCTGCGTCAGCGGACAGCCCTGGAACATCGCGTCAGTGATCTTCGGCACATATTCGTCGAACGTGACGCTCGCGAGCGAAGCGCACGACGCATAGGTATTGACGTCGTAGGTGACAGCCGCCGAAACGTGCGCCCTGATCAGACCCGATCCGCTGAAAACATGCTTCGCCACGGCGGTAATATTCTTCGGCAGCACGATGTCCGACAGATTTTTGTTGTCCCTGAATACGGCGGGAAAAGTCGCGCTCTCGTAGACGGCTTCGCTCAGATCGACGGTCGCCGCGGCGGACAGTCCCTTGACGGCGGCGGCCACCGCACTCAGCTGCGACGCGCTCATCGCCGTATTGTCCCCTGCCGTCTTGACGAAGAGCGTCGAGAAGGATGCCGGAAGTTCCGCAGACCACTTGTCGCCGGCCGAAACACGGTAGTAGACGCCTTCGCTCAGGTAGTCGTCGCCCAATGCGGCGAACGTATAACCGCTGCACGCCGCAGTCCACGCCGAATAGGCGTCGACCGACGGGACGTGGACGGTCCTGGCGCCCTGAACCGAAGCGCCCGCCCCCGCGAAACTGTCGGCCGCGACCGTCGGAGCCGTCGTCGGCTCGCAGTAGATGTCGGCCAAAAGCACGGCATTCTCGAAAGCCTTGCTGCCGATCGAAGCGAGCGCGTCGCCCGAAACGGTCAGCGTGTTGAGCTTCGACCAACCGGCGAACGCACCGGCGCCGATCGACTCGACCGTCTTGGGAATCGTCAGCCGTTCGATGACGTCGTTCCCTGCGAATGCTCCGTCGCTGACGGCCGTAATGCCGGCTCCGAACTTGACGGACGCGAGTGTCGGATTACCCGCAAAGACCTCGCTGCCGAGCTCCGTCACATTGTCGGGCAGCACCAGCGCCGTCAGGCCGCAGTCGGCGAACGCCCTGTCGCCTACGGTCGTCACGCCGCTGCCCAGCGAAAGGTCGGCGAGCTTCGAACAACCCTCGAACGCACCCGCATCGACGGCGGTCACCGAAGCGGGAACCGTCAGCGATGTCAGCGACGTGCACCCCTTGAAGCTCTCGGCGGGAACGGTGCCGATCGAACCGAGTTCGACCGCAGCCAGCGCCGGACAATCGCGGAACGCCTTCGCACCGAGCGTCGTACCTCCGAGCGACACCTCGGTCAATCCGCTGGCGGCGAAAGCTTCGTCGCCGATGCTCTTCACATTGCCCAGCGCGATCTCCGACAGCGCAGCACAACCGCTGAACGCCTTGTCGGCGATCGATGCGACGGACGAAGGCAGCGTGACCTCCGCCAGAGCGGAACACCCTTCGAACGTACTCGGCCCGACTGCGGCGACGCCCGACGGAACGACCGCCCTGGCCAGCGCCGTACACCCTTTGAAAGCCCCGTCGGCGATCGACGTCGTATTTTCGAAGAGACGGATTCCGCCCAGCTTCTCATTACCGGCCAGCAAGGCAGGGAATTCGGCGGAAACATAGTCGGCCGTGCTGAAATCGAGCGTCGCGGGCGCCGACTGCGCCGCGAGTCTGGCGACGACGGACTGCAACGCCTCGGCCGAAATCGTCTGCTCGCCCACGGTGCGGACATAAAGCGCCGAGAAGGTGTCGGGCATCGTCGTCGTCCACTTCTCCTCGCGCGAAACGCGGTACCAGACACCGTCGGTCAGCTCCTGATCGCTGATGTCTTCGAGGATGTATCCCTGACCGATCACGGACGCCCACTCTTTCTCATAAGCCTCGTAGGAGGCCGCCGGAACATAGAGGTATTTCTTTCCCTCGACATTTTTGCCGATGCCGTCGAACGGCGTCTGACCCAGTTCCGGCGGCGTCTGCGCACGGCAGGTGATGCTCTTCACGTTTCCGCTCTCATCGGAATAGCCGTAAAAAGCATTCCGTCCGACTTCGGTCACCTTCTCGCCCAGAACGATCGTCGTACAGCCGCAATCCCGGAACGAATAATCGGTAACGACCGGAATATCGATCGTCACATCGGCCAGCGAATGACATTCATCGAACGAGTTGGTGCCGATCGTCTCCAACGTCTCCGGAAAGGAGATGCTCCGCAATGCGTTGTTTTTGTAGAATCCCATATTGCCGATCGTCTTCAAGGCCGAGGGAAGTTCGACCGTTTCGAGTACGCTGCAATAGGCGAACGTCTCATTGGGGATAGCGGTCACTCCGTCGGGAATACGGACGGATTTGAGCGCCGAGCAATTCATGAAAGCCTGCGAACCGAGCGTGGTCAGCCCTTCGGGCAGTTCAATACTCTCCAATGCCGAACATTTGTTGAAGGTCCCCGAATCGATCGTCTTCACTCCGGCGGGAATCGTCACGCTCTTCAAACCCGTACATCCGGCGAAGAGGCTGCGCGAAAGCGTCGTGATCTTTTCGGGCACGACGACGTCGGCCAGCGCCTTGCAGTCATAGAACGCATACTCGCCGATCGAAGTCAGCGTGGAAGGCAACCGGACGGACGCGAGTTTCGAGCAGCCCGAGAACGCCCGCGCCGCGATCTCGGTCAACCCGTCGGGCAATGCGACCGTCTCCAATCCCGTACAACCGTAGAACGCTGTCGCATAGGTGCCCGTCGAGGGCATCGTCAGGATATTGCAGGGCAGCGAAATCTCTCGCAGCGTCGTCTTGCGCGAGAAGACCGTCGGGAACTCCGCGGCTTCATAGGTCGCCTCGGCGAAATCGAGCACCGCGCCCGCCTTCAACCGCGAAGCGATCGCCGAGAGGTCGGCGGCGGCGAGTTTCCCTTCGCCCAGCGTCACCGCTTTGAGATAGGTGACCGATTCGGGAATCTCCTCCGCAACACCGTTTTCGGTCAGGTAGAAGACGCCGTCGCGCTTGCAGTCGGCGGCAGCGATCGTAGCCGATATGCGCAGCGTACCGCCCGGCGCGAGTCGACGGCCGGCACGGCTCTGCATGTAGACCGAACCGTCGGCGAAGGTGTAGACGACCGAGACTGTCGCCTCCGACAGATCGGCCGGATAGAGCACCATGGCGGCGAATACCTCGGAGTCGCTGTGCTGCGTCGGCAACGCGACGCCTTCCTCGCCGAAATTCAGCGTGACGGACGACGAACCCTCGCACGCACCGAGCGCACCCTCCGCGAAGACCGCCTCGCCGGCGATGGCATGGCCGCCCGACACGCTCAGGGAAATCGATTCGAGCCTGGCCGTCACGTCGGCCGAACTTACGTCGAACCAGACGTAGGAGGTCGCGTGGTTCAGCACGAACGTACGGTTGGCATCGGCCGTCGCATAGCCGAAATCGCCGTTGCGCCCCAGATCGGGACGACCGGCCTCCGCCTGTGTCTGTTCGGCGGGGATCGACGCCGTGCGGGCGGCGGAACCCGTCATGTTGTAGATCACGTCGTAGGAATCGGCTTCGGCGACGGATTCGAAAACGAAGGCGCCCTTTTCGCCGGAGGATTCGAGCGGCTCGCTCTTGACGTCGCCGACCCAGATGCAGTCGCCGGCGCTCCACCGGAACGGCACGACTCCCTCGGATGCCTCGCCGAATCCGGTACGGGTAACCTCTCCCGAAAGACCGGTCAAAACGACTTTTCCGCTCTCGACGGGACGGGCGGGTTCGACATCGGCATCCCGCGTACATCCCGCGAGGGCCAGCAGCGAACCGCAGACAAGATATAAGTACTTTTTCATCGGATTTCTCATTTATCGGTTAGTTCCACTCCTCCCAGTCGCTCGAACCGGCGTTGTTGTCGTCGAACACCGGAAGATTGACTTCGACCGCAGCGACGACCGTCGCCGTAGCGCCCACGGCGACGACCGTCACCTTGCCGCTCTTTTCGGCATAGATATTCCCTTCGACGGGAGCCGTGATCGACAGCACGTCGCCGTCGAGCGAAGCGCGCCACCCGTCGGGCTTCGAAATCGAATAGCTCTCGACGCCCTTCTGCGTGACGGCCAGTTTTTCGGTCTGTCCGTATTTGAGCGTCAGTGTCGTACGCTCGATGACGAAGTTCACCTCTTTGGCTTTGGGCAGCCGGATCGTCTCGCCTCCCGCAAGGATGAAAATCACCTCGTCGTCGGTCTGCCGTACATCCTCGAAGAACGAATCGCCGTCTTCGCCGACCGCCTTGACCGGTCGGCCGTCGGCACCTTTGACCGGCTCGCCGTCGATCGTCCAATAGCCCTCCTCGTCGACCGAAGGGGTTTTGCCGTCCTGCCCCGCCACCGGAATCTTGCTGCCGGCATCGTCCAGCAGCCATTCGTCGGCGCCGCCCAGCGTCCAGTAGTAGACACCCTCGAACCTGGCGATACCCAGCACAGGAGCGTCGGCGCCTTTCTCGCCGTCGCGGATCGTGATGGTCTTGCCGTCGTTGAACGTAATCGACCAACCGTCGTCCGACTCCGTATAATTCGTAATGAACTTGTTGCCGTTCAGGGCGTCGACGAGCGTCTTCAACGAATTCACCTGCTCCTTCATCGAGGCGATCTCCTGTCTGATGTCCGCGATCTCCTGACGGAGTCCGGAGTCGTCGTACTCGTCCGAACAGCTCCATGCTGCCGCTGCACAACATGCCGCGAACGCCAATAGCGTAAAGATTTTCTTCATAATACAAGATTTATTTGGTTTGGAATTTCGATGCGCCGAAAAACGGCCGCGTCGGACAGGAGCGATCCGCAGACACACGATGCAGGGAACGACGGCCATGCCGCGCTCCTCGCACTCCCGATTACCGATCCGTATGACATAACTACGCCGTTTGATTCCGTTTGCGGACTTACACGACGCAAGGGGAAGGGTGAAGAAATCGACAGAAAAATAGCACGCAGAAAACTATCTCGTGTGATTCCGACCCGAAACCCGCGGGTGTAAATCGTTCATCGAGGCAGGTCTTCTGACTTATCCCGTCGACCGCGCCTTCCCGGTATTTCACCAGTGGCAAAGAATGCGATAGACTTCGCTCCCGAAAGGGAGGGGACTTACAGCAGCAGGTACTGTCGCGGATTCTCACCGCGTTCCCTATTAATTCCGACAGGAGAAGACTCCCGTTGCGGAAACCTTGACGCGGCAAAGGGATGAAAAAACGATCGGAATTCGCAAATTCCGTTTCACTTTTATTTCATTTCCGCCGTTTTCATGCGGATTCGTCGCCGCAGGGCCGGCGAACGCCGCTGCGCCGGCCGGCCTATGCCCGCCCCGCATGCGCAGCGGCTTCATTTTCCGGCAAAATAGTTGTATCTTTGTCGTAAATGCTCCCCGAATTCCTGACATACCTCGAAGCCGAACGCCGTTACTCCCCACTCACTATCCGCAACTACCGCCGCGACATCGAACGGTTTCTGGCGTGGCTGGGAGTCGACGAGGCGTCGTTCGACCCTTCGCAGCTGCGCACCGAGGACATTCGTGAATGGATTCTCTACCGCACCGAAAAATCGCACATCGGCCCGGCGTCGATGAACCGCGAGGTGTCGTCGCTTCGGGCATTGTGGCATTACCTGCGCCGGCAGGGAATCGTCACGCAGGATATCTTCCGGAGCGTCCGTTCGCTGCGTACGCCGCGCCGTCTGCCCGTCTTCGTCCCCGAAAGCCGCATGGCCTACGTGATCGCCGACATCAACGGACGCGCCGGCAGCGAAGATTTCGTCACCGTGCGCGACGCGCTGACCGTGGCCATGTTCTACGGCTGCGGAATCCGCCTCGCGGAACTGATCGCCCTCAACCGCAACGACTTCTCGGACGACTACCGGCAGGTGCGCATCCGCGGCAAGGGAGACAAGGAGCGCATCGTCCCGCTGGTCGATCCTCTGCGGCGCATTCTGGTCCATTACCTCCAACTGATCGAGCGGCAAAACATTTGCAATTCTCAGGAAAAAGCACTAATTTTAACACTGAAAGGAGCGCGCATTTCACGGAGCGTCGTGCGTCGCATCGTGGAACAGGCGTTGAACAAGGAGGGCGTACAGGGAAAAAAGAGCCCCCACGTACTGCGGCACACCTTTGCGACGCATCTGCTGAACCACGGCGCGGACATGCGCGAAATACAGGAGCTGTTGGGACACTCCTCGTTGCAGGCCACGCAGGTCTACACCCACAACAGCATCACCCGTTTGCAGGAGATCTACGTCAAGGCGCACCCCCGCGAGCGGAGAAAGGAAGAGATTGAAACCCCGTGCGACGCTGCCACAGAGGACACGCAAGCACGGTAACCGATTGTCAAACTATAAAGGACAAGGCTATGAACGTACAGATTCAGTCAGTGAAATTCGACGCAGACAAGAAGTTGATCGAATTCGTGGAGAACAAGATGTCGAAGTTGGAACGTTTCGCCGACCGCGCCACGGGCGCCGAGGTGATTCTCAAACTGGATAAGGATTTCGAAAAAGGAAACAAGGTAGCGACCATCACGCTGCACATGCCCGGCGAGGATATGGTGGCCGAACACCGCGCCCGCGCCTTCGAGGAGGCGATCGACGAGGCGATCGACGCACTGAAACGCCAGATCGAGAAATTCAAGGAGAAGGTGAAATAGCCGCACGGCGGCACGCTTGCGACGGGAGGAATCTTCGACGAGGATTCCTCCCGTTCGCATTTCCCGAATCCGCACCGGCGGCTTCCGCAGCGATACCTTTATTATATGAAGTTCCTGCCGCCTGCGAAAAGACCGATACCATGCCGGTCGGAGGGGGGGGGCAATCCATCCGCAACTTTTTTCCGGCAAAACGTACAACCTGCCGATTTTTTATTTATATTTGCCTCGAAGACATTTTTGAAGAGAAGCATGTTCAGCAACCGCACGGCTCAGAATTGGTGGTGGCGCTCATTGGTTTTAAGTAAACAATGACGCTGGCACTGCCGTGGATGGAACATACCGATCGCAAGAGTTAGGAATCCGTTGTTTACTTGACAAGTAACGACGGATTTCTTTTTTTGCCCCGCGCCGACCGCAAACCCGTAAAAACAATCAAATACCTTATCAGTCACGAACTATATTAAAAAATGCGGAAAAAGAGTAATAATATCGGAGAATGGT
>ENA-ORUI01002125-ORUI01002125.1-human-gut-metagenome-genome-assembly--contig:-NODE-2125-length-17580-cov-2.771869_pt1 | contig 17580 bp, 18 predicted proteins | sample MGYA00242078_ERZ509205 | MGnify/ENA primary metagenome ERZ509205 (study PRJEB26280, sample SAMEA2338828) | human gut metagenome | biome: human gut; feature: human-associated habitat; material: faeces... | reverse complement strand
TGACGTTCAGGTCGACCAGATCCTGGAAACGGCGCTGACGATCGATCCGGATATGAAAAAGCTGGGTGTCATCTATAACGGAAGCGAGGCCAACTCCGTAACGAATATCGAAAAAGCCAAGGAATTTTGTGAGGAAAACGGAATACAACTGCAGGAAGTGACCGTAACCAGCAGCAATGATGTGCAGCAGGCAGTGCATACGCTAGCAGCCAGCTGTGACGCGATCTTCGCACCAAATGACAATACAGTTGCTTCCGCCATGAGCGCGGCTGCCCAGGCGGCAATCGAAGAGGAGATACCGTTTTATGTCGGTGCAGATTCCATGGTAAGCGACGGCGGATTTTTGACTGTCGGCATTGATTATGAAGAATTGGGACGTGAAACAGCCCGAATGGTGGACAAAGTTTTGAAAGGGACGGATGTTTCGTCGATCCCGGTAAAACAGTTTAAAACAGATCTGAGCACATATGTCAATCAGGAAACCCTGAAGGCATTAGGCATTGAGCTGCCGGCATCTGTTTCTGAGCGGGAACGATTTGTAATGATAGGACAGGAGTGATCGGAAATGAGCATATCGGTAGTGATCGGAGCAATTGAATTAGGTTTGATCTATGCAGTGATGGGAATGGGAGTTTATCTCTCATTCCGCGTGCTGAATATTCCTGACCTGACAATTGACGGCAGTTTTACGTGCGGCTGTGCGGCAGGCGCGGTCTGTACAATGGCTTCTCATCCTTATCTTGGCATGGGGGCAGCATTTGTCTGCGGCATGCTGTGCGGACTGGTGACAGGCATTCTGATCACAAGATTCAGAATTCAGCCGATCCTTTCCGGTATCCTTACGATGACTGCTCTGTATTCAGTCAACCTGCGAATTCAGGGCGGAAAGCCGAACATCTCGATGTTCGGGCAGAAAACAATTTTCACTGAGATCCAGGACCTGTTGGGAAAAGACGCCGGTTCGATTGTGATGATCATCTTTATTCTTGCCGTAGTTTGTTTCGTATTGTATCTGTTCTTGAATACACAGCTGGGTCTCAGCATGCGTGCAACCGGCAGCAATGAAGCCATGGTCAGGGCATCATCGATCAATGCCGATCAGATGAAAGTGATCGGACTGGCACTGGCCAACGGGATCATTGCTTTTGCAGGCGCGCTTTTGGCACAGTATCAGGGTTTCGCGGATGTCAGCAGTTCCAGCGGTAAAATGGTACTTGGATTAGCTTCGATCATTGTCGGTGAAGCATTTTTCGGTCATCGAACCATTATCCGAAGCATCACCAGCGTGATCGTCGGATCCCTGATTTATCGTTTTTTATTGACATTTGCACTGCAGTTCGGTCTTAATGCCAGTGATTTGAATCTGTTTTCCGCAGCCCTGGTCGCATTGTCGATCTCGCTGCCGTATATGAAGAAACGGAGGAAGAATTATGCTCGATCTTAAAGATGTAAGTATCACGTTTCATCCGGGAACGGTGAATGAACGCAAAGCTCTGGATCATGTTTCCCTGCATCTGGATCCCGGCGATTTCGTTTGTGTGCTGGGCAGTAACGGAGCCGGCAAAAGCACCCTGCTGAATGCAGTCAGCGGAACACTGCCGATCGATGAAGGTTCGATCATATTAGACGGGATGGATCTCAGTAAAAAAGCCGAGCATATCCGTTCCCGCTATATCGGAAGACTGTTTCAGGATCCGATGAAAGGAACGGCACCGGATATGAGCATCATGGAAAACCTGGGTCTGGCCTACAGCCGCGGGAAGCGCATGAGCCTGAGCAAAGCAATCCGGAAAAAAGACCATCAGTATTTTTTTGAACGGCTGAAAGCATTGAATCTCGGTCTGGAGGAACGGATGACACAGCCGGTCGGTCTGTTGTCGGGCGGACAGCGTCAGGCTCTGACCTTGCTGATGTCGACCATCGTAACACCTAAACTTCTGCTGCTGGATGAACATACAGCGGCCCTGGATCCCAAGACAGCTGCGGCGGTAATGGATCTGACGCAGAGGATCATTGAAGAACATTCGATCACAACACTGATGATCACACATAATCTGCGCCAGGCGCTGGAATACGGAAATAAGACGATCATCATGAATGAAGGAAGGATCGTTGCCATGCTGGAGGGAGAGCAGAAACGAAACATGAGCGTGCAGCAGCTGCTCGAACTTTATGACCTTGTTTAAAAATCTTATCCGAAGATAAGATTTTTTTTCGCGTTCATCTTATTTTCATCTTTGCCTCTTACAATGGAAGTGTAAAAAGAGATACAGGAGGAAAAAGTTATGAAAAAGAAAGTATTGACCATTGCGACAGCAGCTGCGCTCGTGGCACTTGCCGGATTCAGCGTACACGCCAACACAACCACTGCTTCAACGACACAGGGCATTACCCAGACACAGGCCGAAGACATCGCCTTGAAAGATGCCGGTGTCAGCCGTGACCAGGTGGATACAATGTATGCCCACAGTGATCTTGACAACGGTATTTCCGTTTACGATGTGGAATTCACAGCCGACGGTTATGAGTACGACTACGAGATCAAAAAACAAAACGGAAGGATCGTAAAACAGGACAAAGAAGCGGCGAAATCAAATGTAATCGTCAAGGCAGAAAGCGAAACAACCGGCAGCAGCGATAATAAGACAACTGCCGCAGACAGCACCTCTGCCGGCAATAATACAGCGATCACGAAAGAAGAAGCCAAAGCGATCGCGCTGAAAGATGCAGGCCTCAAAGAAGCAGACGCCCTGTTTGTGAAAGTGGAAGAAGATTATGAAAAAGGACAGCTGATCTATGATGTGGAGTTCTACGGCAACGGTCGCGAATATGATTATGAGATTGCCAAGAACGATGGAACAATCGTGAAAAAAGACAGCGAGATCGATGATGATGCGAAGGAAAAAGAGCAGGCAGCCGCATCCGTGGCCATCACGATGGAAAAAGCGAAATCGATTGCCCTGGCAAAAGTAAGCGGTGCGGGAAACAACAACATCGAGATCGAACTGGACAAAGATGACGGACAGGCCGTTTACGAAGGTGAGATCCGTTATCAGGGCAAAGAATATGAGTTCAAGATCAATGCCCAAAACGGTGCAATCATCGAATGGGAAGTTGAAGCAGAGTAGACAAAAAAGGTTTATGTAAAAACATAAACCTTTTTTTATGATGTTCAGTATGGATTTCATCAGAAAGAACCGTATGGTTCCACTAAATTCAGATCAGATGTAAAAATTCAAGTCCTTTCCGGATGCCTTCCTCATCGATCGCCGCCGTGACATGATCCGCGATTTTCTTGATGTCGTCGACTGCATTGCCCATTGCAATGCGGTAGCCGCATGCTTCCATCATTTCAACGTCGTTATAGTTATCTCCGAAGCAGGCACAGTTTTCTTTGTCCATATGCAGCAATTCCAGCAGTCTGGCAATTCCGGTTCCTTTGTTGATGCCGAAAGGCGCTACATCAAAACCGTCCTGTGAGTACTGTCGAAACGAAAGTTCGCATGTCTGCGCAAAAGCCATGACTTTCTCTTTGTCAGCATGCAGGCTGGCACACTGCGGCAGCTCCAGAAAATGGCGGTCTTGTTCAGGATGAAAGATAAAAGGATCTCTGCCGATATCAGAGTTCATCTGTCCTGCCAGCCAGTCTATTTTTTCGGGATGCTGGTAGATATACATATGTTTAGGGAATTTAAAGATCAGTCCGGAATCATTTTCATGAGCAAACTCAATAAGCTGACAGCATTGTTTGTACGGGATGTCTTTATGGTACAGGATGTTCTGTTTGTTATCGACGATCACACCGCCGTTGTCTGCAATCACATAATCGGCATGCAGATCATTTAATGCTTTTCCCAGCCCGTAATGTGCTCTTCCGGTTGCTATGGCAAAACGAATGCCGTTTTTTTTCATCCGGGCAATCGCCTGGATGGTACTCTCTGGAACACAATGCTGCTGCAGATCATATAAGGTTCCGTCAACATCAAAGATAACCAGCTGAATATTCATGTCATCACTTCCTTTTTTCATAGCATAACAAAAAAAGCAGGAATTGAAAAGGTGACAGAATATGAGAGAAATGACATTTGTCATGAGAAAAAAAGACATACATCCTTTTTTTCAGACCCCTGAATAGATCAAAGGGAAAAAAGAGATGACATTTGTCATTCAAGAAGTGATGGAAGTCAAAAAAACTGCTGACAAACTTCAGTTTAGAAAATGTTGAAAAAAAACTATAATGTGACCGTATTCAGAAAGGGCACAGGTGAAAATCATGAGAAATGTATGTTTGGTATCACACGGCAATTTGGCAGAAGGGCTTCACGATACACTGACAATGTTCATGGGAAACTGCGAAGGAGTCATGCATATGACCTTAAAACAGGGGGAGGCAGTTGACCAGTTTCAGGTTCGATGCACGGAAATGCTGAAAACATTGGGTGAAGAAGATGAAGTCATTGTTCTGGCTGATTTGATTGGCGGTTCGCCGCTGACAACATTTTTGAATGCTTTGTCAGATCTGGGAAAAACACCTCTCATCGTATTGGGCGGCATGAACCTGGCAATGGCATTGAACGCATTATTGAACAAAGATCAGGAAGCGTCGATCATTCGTGACGTCTGTCTGCGGGAGGCTGCAGATGCAATCAAAGAATTTGTGCTGAGCACAGATGAAGACGAAGATATTTAATGAAGGAGGAAATCATATGTCAGTTTCATTTATTCGAGTAGATGACCGTATGATCCACGGTCAGACATGCACAAGATGGGCGTTGGAATATCCATGTGAAGGAATTGTAGCAGTAAACGACGCAGCTGCCAATAATAGTGTATTAAAGGCTGCATACAAAAGCGCAAGCGGCAAGAAAACGTTTGTTTGGACAATGGAAGACTGGAAAAAGAAATGCAAAAAAGTATTGGATTCCGATACACGTTATTTTTTGATCACGAAGAATCCGATCGATATGAAAAATATCTTGGTCGATCAGAAGTTTGAATGCGGGATCAAAAAAGTGATCATCGGCCCTTGCAACGACCGTCCGGGATCTGTGAAGCTTGGAAACAATCAGTCCATTACACAGGAAGAGGCTGATGCCCTGGAAGCAATTGCACAGGCTGGCTATGATGTGGAATTCCGTCTGATTCCGGATGAAAGCATCGGAAACTGGGATAAATTCAAAGGACAATTCGGATATTAAAAAGGGGGATAATTATGGAGATTAATGTTTTTCAGGCAGCACTGCTGGGATTATTCGCTTGTCTCGCCAGTATGCCCGGAATGGGCGGCTCTGCCATTGGTAACTATACGCTGGGACGTCCGCTGGTCGGCGGATTGGTTTGCGGTCTGATCCTCGGAGATGTCCGTACCGGCATTCTGGTTGGTGCGGCGATGCAGCTGCTTTATATTGCCCTGGTAACACCGGGAGGAACCGTTTCTGCCGATGTTCGTGCTGTCAGCTATATCGGTATTCCGCTGGCTATGCTGGCATTAAAGAGCTATGGAATGGATGCCGCAAACGCTGACGGCATCGGTTTGGCAACATCATTTGGTGCCATGGTCGGTACGCTCGGTACAGTTCTGTTTTACGGAACCGCTACGATGAATCTGATATGGCAGCACATCGGATGGAAAGCCGTGGATGAAGGAAACTTTAAAAAACTGTATTTGGTCGACATGGGACTTCCTTGGATCTCTCATATCATCTGTTCCTTCCTGCCGACATTCATCATCTGCATGGTGGGTGCGGATATGGTAAACCTGATCAAGGAAGTGCTTCCTATGGACGGTATCCCGATGAAGACCATCTTCACTGTCGGTTCGCTTCTGCCATGTGTCGGAATTGCCATCCTGTTAAAACAGATCATTACTAAAGCTGTTGATTTCATTCCGTTCTTTGTCGGTTTTGCGCTGGCAGCCGCATTAGGCATCAATCTTGTCGTTACAACGATCATTGCGGCAATGTTTGCCTATATCAACTATCAGATCCAGATTTCCAAGATCGGAAGAGTTGTGGCAGTGAGCGGTGATGAAGATGATGAGGAGGATATCTAAAATGAAAAAAGTATCAAAAAAAGCATTAAATAAATCCTTCTGGAACTGGTATTACGGGCATCTGACGTGTTTTTCTCAGGAACACATGCAGACATTCGGTTATTTGTGTGCCATGCTGCCGATCGTTGAAGATCTTTATGATACAAAAGAAGAACAGGCGGCTGCTTTGGAGACTTATAAAGCGTTCTTTAATACAGAGCCTCAGCTGGGATCAGTGATTGTCGGTGTCACAGTCGGTCTGGAAGAAGCACGTGCCAATAATGAAGGCGTTGACGGGGATACGATCAATGGTCTGCGTGCCGGACTGATGGGACCGATCGCCGGAATCGGTGATTCGCTTGTTGTCGGTGTCCTGATCCCGCTTCTGCTTGGTATTGCATTGGGCCTTTCGACAGGAGGTTCACCGGTCGGTGCCATCTTCTACATCGTTGCATGGAACCTGATCATTACTTTCGGAATGCGTCTGCTGTATTACAAGGGATACGAACTCGGCGGAAAAGCGGTTGAATTTCTGACCGGAGAAAAATCAAAAGCACTGCGTGAAAGCATCATGATGCTGGGAAGCATGGTCATCGGTGCGGTAGCAGCAACATGGGTAACGGTCAAAACGGTTTTCCAGATGACAAATCCGGAGACTGGGGAAGTCTTCCTCAACCTGAATGATCAGATCAACTCAGTTCTTCCGAAAGGACTGACGGCAATATTTGTCATCTTCTGCTGGTATTTGATTGCCAAAAAGAAAATGTCTCCGCTCAAGGTAATGCTGCTGCTGGTGGTCATCGCGTTTGTCGGTGTACTGATCGGATTCTTCGATCCGCAGCTGACTTATTAATCTGTTATTGAAAAAGGATCTTTTGCGCCTGCTGAAGGATACGCAAAAGACCTTTTTTATAATAAAAGGAATGATATAATAAACATAAGAAAATGGGGCGGGGGAAAATGAAAAAATATATGACAGAATGGATCGTATTGGTGATGACACTTTGCTGTGCACTGCTTTGTGCCGTGCTTCTTTCCTTTTATACGAAGGCTTCTTTGGTATCCAAGAAAGATCCGCTGCTGTTCGGTGCAACCTATATGACCATGAATAATCCTTTTTATGAAGTGATCGATGAAGAACTGCATAATCAGGTGGAGGCAAACGGAGATGTGATGATCACGATGGATCCGCAGCTTTCTGTGGAGCGTCAGATCGATCAGATTCATGTGCTGATGGATCGAGGCATCGATGTCCTGATCGTGAATCCAGTCGATTCCAGAGGCCTTGTCGATGTATTGAAAGAGGCAAAACAACAGGGGATCTCGATCATTGCCATTGATACAAATGTCTATGACGGAGAAGATTTTATTGATTATACAGTTGTTTCCGACAATTATCAGGCCGGTGTCCTGTGCGCCCAGTATATGATGAAACATAAAGAGGCGGCCGATATTGTTTTATTAAGTCATGAAGCGGCAAATTCAGCGGTTGAACGTCTGCAGGGGTTCAGAGATACGGTTCGCCAACATGACGGCTATCGCATCGTGGCGGAACTGGACTGTGAGGGACAGCTGGAGAAAAGCATGCCGCTGATCGAGGGACTGTTTGCGGAAAATGTAAAATTCGATGTTATCATGGCGCTTAACGATCCGGCGGCGCTCGGTGCAGTAGCGGCGCTGCAGGAACAAGGCGTCGAAAAAAAGGAGATCATGGTACTGGGCGTGGATGGCGCACCGGAAGCGAAAGTCTTGATCAAAGAGGGCTATATGGACGGAACCGTGGCGCAGTATCCGAAAAAAATGGCGCAGCTGGCAATTCAGGCAGCATATCAGCTGCGGGCTGGAGAACAGGATCTGCAAGAGGAAAAGATCGATGTGGATATGATCAATGAATCCAATATAGACGAGTATTTGCTGGAGGGATGGCAATGATTGTAAGAGCTTTGAGTGACAGTGCCTATCGTCTGCGACTGACATATGCGGTTTTATGTGCAGTATGTTTTCTGCAGTTATTTTTCTTTGCCTCATTGTTTTTCTTTACGACGCAGCTGGTAAAGGATCAGTTCGAGGCAGCCGCATTTCTGCGTCAGGCAGAAGTCATTCCGCTGCCTGCAAAACAGATCCTGCTGGAAACGATCATTTTTTATCCGATTCTTTTGTTGGTCATGCAGATGCGCAATAAAGTAAATAAGACCAGAGGCAAGGAGCTTTTGTTTCTGTTTTTGGAAATCGCAATCTGTTTGTGGCTGCTGCGGCTGACCAGCTTTACGAGCAATGAGATTTTTCTACTGGTAACCGCAAATATGCTGACTTTGACAAGAGACCGCAAGACAAAAGGCATTGCACTTATCATTTTGGTCTTCTTGTTTTTCACTACGAATTATTACGTGATCTCTGATTATCTTGTCACGGTATCCTTTGACAGTTATTTATATCCGTATACGGCCCAGGCAGCCAATCTGCTGAGAAGTGTCTCGGCCTTGCTGTCGACGCTGGTACTGATCATTTTTCTGCTGTATATCCTGTTTCTTATTCAGGATCAGATCCTGGAAAGCACGCAGATGCAGAAGATGAATCGGGAACTGCAGGATCTCAATCATCAGCTGGAAGAAATGGCGGATGTGCGTGAGAAAATGGGGGAGACCAAAGGAAGAAACCGTTTGGCAAGAGAAATTCATGATACGCTGGGTCATACATTGACGGGGCTGTCAACAGGCCTTGAAGCAGCCAAGGCCTTGCTGCAGGCAGATCCGGGGCTGGCGTTGAAACAGCTGGATCGACTGAGCACAGTGGCAAAGGAAGGACTTAGGGATGTTCGCCGTTCTGTCAACAAACTGCGCCCGGATGCTTTGGAAAATCATTCGTTGGCAGAGGCGCTGAAACAGATGATTGACCGTTTTGTCGAATCGACCGGCGTGGAGGTGGTATTTGTCTGTCATCTGGCATCCCTGCAGTTTCAGGCTGATGAAGAAGAAACGATCTATCGTATCGTACAGGAGAGCATGACCAACAGTGTGCGGCATGGAAACGCCGATAAGATTTATGTTTCGTTCGGAAAAGATGAAGATTCCCTGATCATCATCATTGAGGATAACGGATCGGGATGTGCCGATATTCAGGAAGGCTTCGGTCTGCATCATATGAAAGAAAGGGTCGCCCTTCTGAAAGGAAATGTTCGTTTTTACGGAAAACAGGGATTTGAGGTGCTGGTAGAACTGCCGCTGCGAAAGGAGCTGGAATAGCATGATTAAAGTGATGATAGCTGATGATCAGGAACTGATGCGCGAGAGTCTTCAGATTCTTCTGAGCACAAAAGAAGATATAGAAATATGTGCACTGGCAAAGGACGGCGAGGAGGTTCTTGCGCTTGTGGCGAAAGAACAGCCGGACGTGATTTTGATGGATATCCGCATGCCGCAGATGAACGGTGTGCAGTGTACAAAACAGATCAAGGAAATGTATCCGAAGATCGCGGTCATCGTTTTGACGACCTTTGATGATGATGAATATATTTACGATGCCCTGAAATATGGTGCAAGCAGTTATCTTCTCAAGGGTGTTTCCCTGGAAGAGCTGTATCAGGCCATCCTGACGGTCGTGAACGGAGGCGGTGTCATTCAGCCGCAGATTGCAATCAAGGCAATGCGGATGTTTTCGGATATGGCAAAAAATCAGGTAGAGAGCGATTTCAGTACGGTGGAAGCACAGCATTTGTCACTGACGGAATGGAAGATCATTGCCAGTGTCGCAAACGGTCTTTCCAATCGTGAGATTGCCATGGAACTGTCGTTTACGGAGGGGACCGTGCGCAATTATATCAGCGTGATCTTGGATAAGCTGGCGCTGCGCGATCGTACGCAGCTTGCCATCTGGGCAGTATCCAATCAGCGTCTGGTACATAAGGGGCTTCACGCATGAAACGGGTCATTGCCGTGCTCACCGCGGCCGCTATTGTTTTTGCGGGCTGTTCTTTTGTCTCCGCAAAAACAGTTTTGCGGATTGCGGTTTTTTCCGGCAGTAACTGGGATGTTCCCGAGGCAGACAGTTATGAGCTGCTGGATGAAGCAATCGCCGCGTTTGAAAAAAGTCATCCGGATGTGGAAATCGAATATATCAGCGGCATACCGAAAGATTCTTATGAGGAATGGCTGTCACAGCAGGTCCTGGATGACTGCCAGCCTGACATCCTGTTTGTTCCCAGCGAGCTGTTTGTTACTTTGGCAGAACATCGGTTTCTGCAGCCGCTGAACACATTTACCGAAAAAGAGACAGCTTTTTCAAAAGATCTGTATTACAGTGCTTCTTTGCAGGCGGGCATGCTGGGGGAGCAGCTTTATGCGCTTCCATATCTTTCGGTACCTGAGCTGATGTTTGTCAATAAAACGATTTTGAACGAAGCCGGCTATGATGTTCCGGATGAGGACTGGACCTGGGAAGATTTTTATGAAATAGTCAAAGGTGTGACCGGAGATACAGACGGTGACGGAGAATATGATACTTTCGGTGTCTGCGGATATCAGTGGAGACAGGCTGCGTATACAAATGATGCGCAGTTTTATGACGAGGAGGCGGACAGTGTCAATCTTTCGTCAAAACAAATGATCGACACGGTTTCGTATTTGCGAAGGATCTATGATATCTGCGATCAGAGCGATGTTACGTCAGCGATGTTTGACGAAGGGCAGGTTGCTTTTGAACCGATGGATTACAGTGACTACCGTACATATATGCCTTATCCTTGGCGCGTGAAGAAATTTTCTGGTTTTGACTGGGAATGCCTGCCGTTTCCATCCGGAGGGGAAGGCGCCAATGTATCGGCAATCGATACGCTGATGGTGGCGATGTCTTCCAAATGCAGCCATAAGGACCTGGCATGGGAGTTCATGTTTTATCTGAGCAGCGATGAGGAGTATCAGAAACAGGCGGCTCTAAAGCTTCCGGCGGTTTCTGTCTTGCCAAGTGTAATGAAAGACAAAGAAGTGATCGAAGAGCTGCAGCGGGACATACCGGGAACCAGCAGTTTTGATATGAACGTTCTGGATACGGTCATGCGTCAGGGACGCTGTGTGCGGACGACACAGGATTACGAACAGATCATGCAGAGCGCAGATGCAACGATCAGTGAGCTTTGCCATAATCAGCAGGATATTGAAAATGAGCTCATCCGCCTCGAACAAAGCATTAATTCGTTCTTGAAACGCTGAGTCTCTGCTGTTTTTTTCTAGTTTTGTCGAAAAGGTTTTAACGGAATCATGCACCCGAATACGATGAAAATGTGAGATGGCAATGCAAAAAATAAGTAAAAAAAGCAAAGGCATTTGCAAGCGCATACAAATGTTCATCAAACAACACAAAAAGGCTGGAATTTTTATTGAATTGTAGTATACTTAAAAGTGTAGAGAACCTAAAGGGGGTTTAATATGAAACAGAACAAGATGCTGGCAATGATTCTTGCCGGAGGTCGTGGAACACGTCTGTTGGACCTGACCAAGAAAAACGCCAAACCTGCGGTTTATTTTGGTGGTAAATATCGTATTATCGATTTTCCGCTCAGTAACTGCGCCAACTCCAACATCAATGTTGTCGGTGTACTGACACAATATGAGTCCGTTATCCTCAACTCTTATGCAGCTGCCGGACAGCGCTGGGGACTTGATACACGTGACAGCGGTGTCTATGTATTGCCGCCGCGTGAAAAAGATGGTACGGCATTCGATGTTTACCGCGGTACAGCGGACGCCATCTCACAAAACATTGATTTTATCGACACACATGATCCGGATTATGTGCTCGTTCTTTCCGGCGATCATATCTACAAGATGGATTATTCCAAAATGCTTTCTCATCATATCGCATGCAATGCGGATGCAACAATTGCCGTGCTGCCTGTACCGATGAAGGAGGCCAGCCGTTTTGGAATCATGAATACGGATGAAGAAGACCGTATCATCGAATTTGAAGAAAAACCGGCACAGCCAAAGAGCAATCTTGCTTCCATGGGTATTTACATCTTTAACTGGAAGCTGCTTCGCAAGATGCTGATTGCGGATATGGATAACCCTGAGTCAAACCATGACTTTGGAAAAGATATCATCCCAACACTGCTGAACGACGGAAAACGTCTGTTTGCATGGCAGTTCAAAGGATACTGGAAAGATGTAGGAACGATCGATTCGCTTTGGGAAGCAAACATGGATTTGCTGGACAAGCACAATGATCTTGACTTAAGCGATCCTTCCTGGAAGATTTACACTGAAGATGTTCCTACGATGCCTCATTATGTAAGTGCAACCGGAAGTGTTAAAAATGCATATATCAATCAGGGATGCATCATTGAAGGAAATGTAGAAAGCTCCGTGCTGTTTACCAATGTAAAGGTTGGTGAAAATGCTGAAGTCAATCAGGCGGTTTTGATGCCTAATGTTGAGGTCGGCGAAGGCGCTAAGGTTTATCGTGCGATCGTAGCGGACGGTGTGAAGATTGATGCCGGCGCAGTCGTAGGTGATCCAAAGAGCGAAGAAATCGTATTGATTTCCAAAAGAGTAAGGAGTGAGTAGCTATGTGTGAAGCATTCGGAATTGTAAATTATGAGGGACCTAATGTTCTGGTCAAGGGAATGCAGGATTATCGTCCGGTAGCCGCTTTCTCTTTCCTTGGACGTTATCGTATGATCGACTTCCCTATTTCAAACTTAAGCAACAGCGGTGTTGACCGCATTCAGGTGTATGTAAAGTCCAATCCGCGTTCTCTGATCGAACATCTGGGAACAGGACGTCACTACAACATCAATTCTAAACGAGGAAAGCTTCATATCCTGACAGCAGAAGATATGAGCATGAACAGTGTATACAACAGTGATATCAGTGCATATATGTTCAATATGCAGGCGATCGAAGACGCACCGGATCCGTATGTGATCATTACCAGCAGCAATATGATCTTCCGTGCCAACTATGAAGAACTGCTTGAACAGCATATTCAAAGCGGTGCAGATATTTCTATTCTGTATAAGAACGTTGACAATGCGAAAGAAGCTTATATTGACTGCGATGTGCTGACGCTGAACCGACAGAAAGGCGTATTGTCCATTGAAGTGAATCTGGGAAATTACAAGAATCGTTCTATTTCCTGCGGAACTTATATCCTTTCAAAGGAACTGTTTATTTCACTGGTAAAGAAGGCTGCCAATACAAGCTCAATGTACTGGTTTAAAGATATCATCAATGATGAGTGTTCCGAACTGGATATCCGCGGTATCTCGCTGCGCGGTTTCTTTGCATGCGTAAGTGACTTTAAGAGCTATTATGACGCTAACATGTCTCTTCTGGATTTCGATAAAGCAAAAGATCTGTTTAATGCAGAGTGGCCGATCTATACACGGACAAACGATTCTGCGCCGACACAGTATCTTGGTGAAGGAAGCGCTGCGCTTTCCATGGTATCCAACGGATGCATGATCGAGGGAACAGTAAAGAATTCGATCATCGGCCGTGGTGTTATCATCAAGAAAGGTGCTGTCGTAGAAAACAGCGTGATCCTCCCGGGAGTAACAATCGGTGAGGACATGGTCGTAAAATATGCGGTAGTTGACAAAAAAGTAAAGGCAACACGCAAAAAAGAACTGATTGGTGAGCCTGATCGACCGATTTATATTAAGAGAGGAGACCGTATCTAATGTCTAGTATCTTAATGGTTGCGGGCGAGGGGCTGCCGTTTATCAAAAGCGGCGGTCTGGCCGATGTAATCGGATCGCTACCGCCTGAATTAGTAAAAAAAGGGCATGAAGTGCGTGTCGTTCTGCCTTTGTATCAGAAAATTGCTCAGAAATACCATCAGGATTTCTATTTTGAGAAAGAATATTCGGTATCGATCAACTATCACGAAGTACCGGTTCGTCTGTATTCGATCATCAAAAATAACGTTGTATTCTATTTTATCGAACATCAGGGTTATTTTGAACGTGAATCCATGTATGGTTACGATGATGACGGAGAGCGCTTTGCATATTTCCAGAAAGCAGTGATCGAAATGCTGAATCAGTTGAATTACTGGCCGCAGATCATTCATTGCCATGACTGGCATACGGGTATGATTCCGTGTCTTTGCAAGGAAGCACACGGATATGATGAACGTTATCGCAATATTCGTCATGTATATACGATTCACAATATGGCTTATCAGGGGAATTTTGGTGTGGAAATGCTGGAAAGCTGTCTGGGCCTCGGTTATCATCTGTTTGATAACGGAAACGTTCGTTATGACGGCGGCATCAGTTTCATGAAGTCCGGAATTCTCTATGCGGATAAAGTAACAACGGTTTCACCAAGCTATTCTCAGGAAATTCTTACACCGCAGTATGGTGAACATTTGGAAATGGTCCTGAATATGCGCAAATATGATCTGTGGGGCATCGTAAACGGAATTGATATCGAGTCATGGAATCCGATGACAGATCCGGAAATTCCTTATCACTTCAATAAAGTGAATGCACAGACATCAAAACGCGACAATAAGCTTGCTTTACAGCGTGAACTGGGGCTGCAGGAAGACGGCAATGTCATGCTGGTCGGTGTCGTATCCCGTTTGACATGGCAGAAGGGATTCTATCTTTTGATGGAAAAACTGAATGAATTATGTGCTGCTCCGATTCAGTTAGCCGTTCTTGGAAGCGGAGAACCTTTGATCGAAGAGAAAATGGCGCAGCTGGAAGCCGGAAATAAAGGAAAGATCGTATTCTACCGCGGATATAATGAATCTTTGGCACACCGCATTTATGCTGCCTGTGATTTGTTCCTGATGCCTTCGCTGTTTGAACCATGCGGTATCTCACAGCTGATTTCAATGCGTTACGGAACATTGCCTCTGGTTCGTGAAACAGGTGGTCTGCGTGATACCGTTCAGCCGTTTAACGAATATGAGAAAACAGGAAACGGATTCAGTTTTGCAAACTACAGTTCTGATGAGCTGATCAATACGTTGTATTTTGCGATTGATGTTTACTACAACAGAAAGGAAGATTGGACAACACTGATTCGCCATGCGATGAATACAGATGTCAGCTGGGAAAAGAGCGCTGTTACATATGGATTGTTGTATGACGAACTGTTGAAATATTAACCCCTTTGAAAAAGATGGCTCCGGCCATCTTTTTCGTGTATGATAGTAGTATAAGAAATAGAAAGTGGTGAGACGATGGCTTATCTTCGTGTAAATGATATTGATTTGTATTATGAGGAATACGGCAGCGGGACACCGCTGGTGCTTTTGCATGGGAACGGAGAAGACCATACTACTTTTTCCGTGCTCGGGGAAGCGCTGCGGCATCGTTTTCATATCTATGCATTCGATTCGCGGGGACATGGCCTGAGCAGCTCGGTCAGCGAATATCATTATGCGGATATGGCAACCGATATCGCAAAGGCACTTGAAACACTGTTTGATTCCCCTGTTGATATCCTCGGCTTCAGCGACGGCGGCGTCATTGCTCTTTTCCTGGGAATCTGGTTTCCCAAGCTGATTCGCAGGATGATCCTTTGCGGGAGCAATTATCATCCATACGGGATCAAACAGGAAGGACGTATTGCCATGCAGCAGGAGTATAATGAGACACATAACCCGCTGATGCCGTTAATGCTGCAGGAGCCTTGGCTGTCGCAGGAAGACCTGCATCAGATTCAATGTCCGGTCTATGTGGTTGCGGGTGAAAATGACATCATCGAAGATGCTCATACGCGGGAACTGGCAAGCTTTCTGCCGAACAGTCATCTTCTGATCATGGAAAATGAAGATCATACCAGCTATGTGGTCGGCAGTGATCTGCTGTCAGATCTGTGTGAATCGTTTTTTCACGGTGACCGGTGAAATGGTGAAGGAGTGAGCCGGATGAAAGTAGCGGTAAGCAGCTGCCTGCTGGGGATAAACTGTAAATACAGCGGCGGTAATAATTATCATGATGAATTAAATAGATGGTTAAAAGATCATGAAATTACCGCAGTCTGTCCCGAAGTCCTGGGCGGGCTTCCTGTTCCCAGGGCGAGCTGTGAAATAAGAAATGAAAAAGTAAAAACAAAAAGCGGAGATGACAAGACAAAGGAATATCGCCGCGGGGCGGAAAAGGCCTTGGCTCAAGTACGGGAGAACGGCTGTGAGCTTGTAATCCTGCAGGCGCGAAGTCCCAGCTGCGGTGTCTGTCATATTTATGACGGAACTTTTTCGAAAAAGCTGATCGAAGGCAGCGGCATTTTCGCTCGGATGCTGAGAGAGCAGGGGATACCGGCGTTGGATACGGAAAATATCGAATCAATCGGCTTTGTTTTGAATGGCAAGGAAAATTCAGTAAAACGCTGACAAAATAAGAGAAATTAATGAAAAGGCATTGTAAGTGGTATCAAAATGGAGTAAAATAAGGACTAGGTAAAGAACCATAGGAGGAGTTAGAAAATGAAACAAATTACTGTATCTGTAGTTGATCCAGTTGGATTACACGCACGTCCTGCTACTGTAGCAGTGAACGCTGCAAGTAAATTTAAATGCGAAGTAAATGTAGCATTCAAGGGTCGCGAAGTAAACATGAAGTCAATCATGGGCGTTATGTCTTTGGGAATCCCTACACAGTCTGAAATCACTATTTCTTGCAATGGTGAAGACGAAGATGCTGCAATTGCTGCAATCGAAGAAGTATTGCGCGCACAGAAAATCATCGCTTAAGATGGATGAAAGCTATTATCAAAGGATAGTAGCTTTTTTTTTGCAAAACATATGACAAAAAAATTGAAAGCGTTCACTTTTTAACGAATTCATAATATTTGTTGCGCTTATTTGTGCTATAATGAATGTGTAGCCAAAAATAAAAAGAGAGGTTGATAAACATGGTTAATGAAGCTTATGAAAGGTGGTTGAACCACCCGAATCTTGATCCATCCTATAAAGAAACGATGGAAAAAATGACGAAAAAAGAAATCAATGATGCATTCTATACAACGATTGAGTTTGGTACAGCAGGTATGCGAGGATTGCTCGGACCTGGTACGAACCGTATCAATCTGCACACGATTCGTAAAGCGAACGAAGGCTTTGCCGGTTATATTGAAGCACATGGGGAAGAGGCAAAGCAGCGCGGTATTGCCATTGGATATGATAACCGACACATGTCACCTGAATTCGCAATGGATTCTGCACGTGTACTGGCAAAACACGGTATCCGCTCTTACGTATTCGAGTCACTGCGCCCGACTCCGGAGCTGTCCTTTGCTGTGCGTACACTGAAATGTACGGCAGGTATCAATGTCACAGCAAGTCATAATCCGCCGGAATACAATGGCTATAAAGTTTACTGGGAGGACGGAGCGCAGATCACACCGCCTCACGATACTGGTATCATGGCTGAAGTAAAGGCAGTTACCGACTATGCAAATGTTAAGACTATGGACAAAGATGCAGCAGTAGCAGCAGGACTTTATGAAGTGATCGGTGCAAACATTGATGATCCGTACATTGCTGAGTTAAAGAAGCTGGTATTGAATCAGGATGCCATCAATGCAGTTGCAGAT
>ENA-ORUI01002124-ORUI01002124.1-human-gut-metagenome-genome-assembly--contig:-NODE-2124-length-17582-cov-3.464769_pt1 | contig 17582 bp, 16 predicted proteins | sample MGYA00242078_ERZ509205 | MGnify/ENA primary metagenome ERZ509205 (study PRJEB26280, sample SAMEA2338828) | human gut metagenome | biome: human gut; feature: human-associated habitat; material: faeces... | reverse complement strand
GCAAAATATCTTTTGCCCCTAGAGCGTGTCTGAAAAATCATTTCCACAATCTGCAAGCCCCACTTCGCGATCTGTTTTGACCTTATCCGGTTGCTGCAGACCGTTTGGGCTGAAAATGGGACTCGCAGCTCACGAAAAGCTTTTTTCAAACACGCTCTGGCATGAATGAGTGCTTTTTTATGCGATTTTGTATGGGGGAAGCAGCAGCGAGAGCACGTAAAATAAAAAAGGAGGGGTTATAATTTTGAAAATGGAAGAAAAATTATACGATTATATGGATTGGGCGGAAATAGAAGCCGTGGTCTATTCCGAGGAAAATCATCCAAGAGACATCTTGGGACCGCGCGTAACGGAGGATGGTATTTTGATTCAGGCGTTTTTCCCGGGTGCAACCCGTGCAGCCGTACATACGATCCGCGACGGAAAACAGACCGAGATGGTTTGCGAGGATGAGGCGGGATTTTTCGCTGTGCTGCTTCCAGGAAAGAAAATTCCGTCCTATACGCTGATCTACTGGGACGGCGACGGAAACCAGATGGAGCATTACGATCCGTACGCCTATCCGATGCAGTTCACCGAGCAGGAACAGAAACAGTTTGAAAACGGCATCTGTTATTCCATCTATGAGAAGCTGGGTGCACACCCGGTAAAAATCGACGGCGTCAGTGGTGTTTACTTCGCAGTCTGGGCACCGAATGCGATCCGTGTCAGCGTTGTCGGAAACTTCAATAACTGGGACGGAAGAGCATATCAGATGAATCTTCTGGAGTCCGGGATCTACGAACTCTTTATCCCCGGTGTTCGCGCGGGCGACATCTATAAATATGAAATTAAGGCAAAGGGCGGTCTGACGTATCTGAAATCGGATCCATACGCGAATGCAGCACAGCTGCGTCCGAACAATGCGAGTGTTGTGGTTGATCTTGGAAAATATGCCTGGCAGGATGAGAACTGGATGAAGAAGCGTGGTGTCACACAGGGCGACAAAGCGCCGATTTCTGTTTATGAAGTGCATCTTGGCTCCTGGAAAAAACCGGACGATGGCCGTGAATTTTATAACTACCGTGAGATCGCTCCGATGCTGGCTTCTTATGTGAAAGAGCTCGGCTACACCCATGTAGAACTGATGCCAGTGATGGAGCATCCTCTTGACGAGTCCTGGGGGTATCAGGTAACGGGCTATTACGCACCGACAGCACGTTACGGAACGCCGGATGACTTCCGCTATTTTATGGATACGATGCATCAGAATGACATTGGTGTCATTCTCGACTGGGTACCGGCACACTTCCCACGTGATACTTTCGGACTTTCTGCTTTTGACGGTACATGCCTGTACGAGCATTTCGATCCAAGACAGGGATCCCATCCACACTGGGGCACGCTGATTTACAATTACGGCAGACCGGAAGTGAAGAACTTCCTGATCGCCAATGCTCTTTTCTGGGCCAAAGAGTATCATGCCGACGGAATCCGTATGGATGCGGTTGCTTCGATGCTGTATCTTGATTATGGCAAGCAGGACGGGGAGTGGGTCGCAAATATCTACGGCGGAAATGAGAACCTTGAGGCGATCGAATTTTTAAAACATCTGAACTCCATCTTCAAAAAAGAGTTCCCGGATGCGCTTCTGATTGCAGAGGAATCGACCGCATGGCCGAAGGTGACGGGAGACCTAGACGACGAAGGCCTTGGCTTCGACTACAAGTGGAACATGGGCTGGATGAATGATTTTACGGAATATATGAAAAACGATCCGGTATACCGCGGGGCACATCACGATCAGCTGACTTTTTCTATGGTATATGCATACTCGGAGAAATTCATGCTGAGTCTGTCGCACGATGAAGTGGTTCATCTGAAGGGATCCATGTATACCAAAATGCCGGGTACACCGGAGCAGAAAATGGCAAATCTTCGTCTGGCGTACGCTTATCAGATGGTGCATCCCGGAAAGAAGCTTCTGTTTATGGGACAGGAATTCGGACAGGAAAAAGAGTGGAATGAGAAACAGTCCCTGTCCTGGGAGCTTCTTGAGGACAAGGAACATCTGCAGTTAAAGAACTATATGGCAGCACTGCATGCGTTTTACAAGGCAAATCCGGCACTGTATCAGCTTGACGAAAAGCCGGAGGGCTTTGAGTGGATCAATGGCATGGAGTGGGAAAAGAATCTTCTGATCTTCCTTCGCAGAACAAGGAAGAAAGAAGATACGCTGCTTGTCGTATGCAACTTCTCGAATGTCGAGTACGATGATTTCCGCATTGGTGTGCCGTATCCAGGAAAGTACAAAGAGATGTTCAACAGCGATGCGGAAAGCTATGGCGGAACAGGCGTCGGAAATCCACGCGTGAAAATGTCGAAAAAAACAGAGTGCGACGAGCGGAAAAACTCGATTACCGTAAAACTCGCACCGCTTTCTGTTCAGGTATTTTCTTATACGAAGCCGGAGACGGGCGCTGCAAGCAATAAGAGCGCAAAGGCAAAAACTGCAGCGAAAGCGGCAGCAGAGAAGAAAACCGGAAAGAAGGGAAAACCGGCTGGAAAAACGGAAGAAGCAGTAAAAGCAGTAAAAGCAAAGAAAACAACAAAGACTGCCCAAAAAGCAGAGAAAAAGGTATCGGAAAAAACGGTGAAAACCGCAGAGAAAAAGCAGGGAACTACGACTGCGACAGAGAAGGTGGAGAAAGCCGTAAAGCAGGCGATTGATAGCAAACCGGTGAAAACGGTAGAGCAGACGGTGGACAAGCTGGTGAAAGCCGGAAAATCCGCAGCGGCAGAGGCAGCAAAAGCCGTGGAAAAATACCGCGCAGCCGCCGATCCGGAAAAGAAGCCGGCTACAAAGCCGGAAACAAAGCCGGAAACCAAGTCGGAAGCAAAATCAGAGGCAAAACCAGAGACAAAAACGAAAAAAAGCACAGGCATGAGTGAACTCGGCGAGGAGCTGCAGAGAAAATTCGAGACAGAGGAGAGATAACACATGGTGAATCTGACAGCGGCGGAACGCGTCTATGAATACTGGATCGACAAGGCCTCTTCGGCTGCCGATCTGGTGCTGAAGATCGTGTTTGCGGTAATTCTGTTTCTGGTTGCACGCAAACTGATCCTGTGGCTCTGTGGTCTGATCCGGAAAAACATGCGGCGTTTTCACACGGAGGAGGCGGTGGTCAGTTTCACCGTTTCCATGGTGAAATACAGTCTGAACACGCTGCTGGTGCTGACCATTATCGTTCAGCTCGGTATCGTATCCGAAGCGTCGATCGCAGCAGCCATCGCCTCCGCCGGCGTTGCCGTATCCCTGGCACTGCAGGGCGGCCTCTCAAACTTTGCAGGCGGCGTGATGATTCTGCTGCTGAAACCATTTAAGGTCGGTGACTACATCATTTTTCCGGGCGAAGGTCAGGAGGGAACGGTTAAGAAGATTGAGATGTATTATACGACAATCAACAGCATCGACAACCGTACCATCATGATCCCGAACGCTAATCTGACGAACCACACCATCATCAACGTGACGGCGATGGACCGGAGAAAGCTGGAGATCAAAGTCGGCATTTCTTATGAGTCCGATATCAAAAAAGCGAAGGACATCCTGCGCCGCCTCGTTGAGGAGGAGCCGCATTTTCAGTCGGAGGAACAGCAGTTTTTCGTAGATGAGCTGGGCGAGAGCGCGATTACGGTCGGTCTCCGCGCCTGGGTCGCAACGGAAAATTACTGGCCGGTCAAATGGAAAATGAATGAGCGCATCAAAGAAGAGTTTGACGCGGCGGGAATTTCCATCCCGTATAACCAGCTCGATGTCCACATCTGCCCGGAACCGGCGAACAAAAAAGCCGGAAAAGGCGATAAATAAAGGATATTTTGAAAATTAACCCTTGCAATTGCACGGAAAAGGTGCTATAGTAAAGTTGTTAATAAGTGACTGTTAAGGAGTGGACGATTTCGTCCACTCTTTCTTGTGTACAGGGAAATGAAAGAATTTTTCGAAAGTTTCCCTGAATCAAAAAGGTGGTGAGGATTTGAGCAGAAGAGAAGAATACGAACAGAAGGCAGAAGAACTGATCACTCCGATTGTAGAAGCCAATGGTTTTGAACTGGTGGATGTGGAGTATGTCAAAGAGGGCGGTACCTGGTACCTGCGTGCTTACATCGACAAAGAAGGCGGAATTACCGTGGATGACTGCGAAATCGTCAGCCGTGCATTTTCTGACCGGCTGGACGCAGAGGACTTTATCGATGACGCCTATATCATGGAGGTCAGCTCCCCGGGCCTTGGACGTCCGCTGAAAAAAGAGAAAGACTATAAGAGAAGCATGGGAAAAGAGCTGGAAATCCGGACATACCGTGCGATCGAGAGAAACCGGGAATTTTACGGAATACTCACCGCATATGATGATAACAGTGTGACCATTTTGGAGGAGGACGGAACAGAGCGCGTCTTCCAGAAAAGCGATATTGCATTGATCCGTTTAGCATTTGATTTCTAAACAGACGCAGATACAGGAGGAAAAGAGAAAAATGAATACAGAATTAATGGAGGCCCTTGAAGTTCTTGAGAAAGAGAAGAATATCAGCAAAGATACCCTGCTTGAGGCAATTGAGCAGTCGCTGATCCAGGCCTGTAAAAACCATTTTGGCAAAGCAGATAATGTAAAGGTAAGCATCAACGCCCAGACTGGTGATTTCAAAGTCGTAGCAGAGAAAACCGTTGTTGATCTGGTACAGGATCCGATCATGGAGATCGCCCTTTCCGATGCAAAACGTGCAGACTCCCGCTATGAACTCGGCGATATCGTTCCGGTAGAAATCAAATCCAAAGAGTTCGGCCGTATTGCAACCCAGAATGCCAAAAACGTCATTCTTCAGAAGATCCGTGAGGAAGAGCGTAAAGTTCTGTTTGATCAGTACTTCGAGAAAGAGCACGATGTGGTTACCGGTGTGGTACAGCGCTATGTGGGACGCAACGTCAGCATCAACCTCGGTAAAGTAGACGCTCTGCTGACCGAGAACGAGCAGGTCAAAGGCGAGAAATTTGAGCCGACCCAGCGTGTGAAAGTATACGTTCTGGAAGTAAAGAATACAACCAAGGGACCGAAAGTCATGGTATCCCGTACCCATCCGGAACTCGTAAAACGTCTCTTTGAGTCTGAGGTTTCCGAGGTTGCAGAAGGCATCGTAGAGATCAAGAGCATTGCCCGTGAGGCGGGAAGCCGTACAAAAATGGCAGTATGGTCCAACGATCCGAACGTCGATGCAGTCGGCGCATGCGTCGGTATGAACGGAAGCCGTGTCAACGCGGTTGTCAATGAGCTGAACGGAGAGAAGATCGACATCATTACATGGGATGAGAACCCGGCACTCCTGATCGAGAACGCACTGAGCCCGGCAAAAGTTATCTCCGTTATGGCAGACCCGGAGGAGAAGACCGCAAAAGTAATCGTTCCGGATTACCAGCTTTCCCTTGCCATCGGTAAAGAGGGACAGAACGCAAGACTTGCCGCACGTCTGACCGGATTCAAGATCGACATTAAGAGCGAGACCCAGGCACGCGAGGCAGGAGACTTCGACTACGTAGAAGAGGAATACGAGGAAGAGGACAATTACGATGAGTCCGCAGCAGAGGAGGAAACCATCTCTGCAGAAGAAAACTTCGACGAGAATGATGTAGAAACAGCAGAGAAAGCCGGAGACGAAGAGTAATTAAAATAAAAACAAAGGCGGGATGAGCATTTGAGTACAGTTCGTAAAGTGCCGCTGCGTAAATGCATTGGCTGCAATGAAATGAAAAACAAAAAAGAAATGATCCGCGTGGTGAAAACCACCGAAGGAACGATTGTTCCGGACACAACCGGAAGAATGAACGGACGCGGTGCTTATGTCTGCTCTCTGGAATGTCTTGGGAAAGCAATGAAAAACAAAGGACTTTCCCGTTCTCTGAAGGCAGAAATTCCATCAGAGGTTTATGAGCAGTTAAAGGAGGCATTTGCGAAGATTGAACAGTCAAAGTAAAGGATTATCCATGCTGGGCCTTGCCATGAAGGCGGGTAAGGTATCGAGCGGCGAATTTGCGACCGAGCAGGCCGTAAAGAGCGGCAGCGCATACCTTGTCATTCTGGCGGAAACGGCGTCGGCCAATACACAGAAGAAATTTCGCAATATGTGTGCATACTATAAAGTGCCATGCATTCTTTTTGGGGACAAAGAGCAGCTTGGAAGAGCCATCGGAAGAGAATACCGTTCTTCCCTTGCCGTATGTGAAGCGCATTTTGCAGAAAAAATAGCAGCATTGTTGGCAGAAGCGTAAGGCGTAAGGCCGGAAAGGTCGGTGGATGGATGCAGGAAACACGAAAACCGCAGAAAGAGGAGAAAAGATCATTGGAAAAGAAAGATACAGAAAATATGGAAATGAAGAAACCGGAAGAGCAGGCAAAACCGAAGAAAAAGAAAATTATTTCCGTTGTGCGTCCGCAGAACGCAACAAGTAAAGAAGCAAAAGAGTTCACAAAGAACCAGGGACAGAAAAAAGACCGTCCGTCCCGCGGAAACGGCCGTCCGGAAGGAAACCGCAATGGAAACGGAAGAAGCGAGGACCGTCCGAACCGTGGAAACGGAAACGGCGGAAATGGAGATCGTCCGAACCGCAATGGAGACCGTCCGCAGGGAGAGCGCCGCTTCGGCGGAAACAATGGAGACCGCCCGAACCGCAATGGAGACCGTCCGCAGGGAGAGCGCCGCTTCAACAATAACGGAGACCGCCCGAACCGCAGCGGAGACCGTCCGGGAGGAGACCGCAATAACGGCGGAAGAAGCGGAAACGGTGAGAGAAGCGGAAGACCATTCGGTGAGCGTTCCGCACGTCCAAACGGAGGCAGACCGGGAAATAATGGCGGAAGACCGTTCGCAGGAAAGGATGATGATTCCCAGAATCAGAACCGCCGTCCGGGAGGAGACCGCCGCAGAACCGAGCATAAGAGCTCTGCAGGCGATACAATGAGCCTTGGCATCAAGAAGCCAGGCCGTGATACAGGAAGAAAAGAAAAAGACAAAAACAAAGATTCTTTAAGAGAAAATAAATTCAGTGAAGACAGAGGAAGAGGCGGAAACCGTCCGAACCAGGGACATCATCAGCAGTCCAGACTCCCGAAAGCGCTCCAGAAACCGGTCAACAAACCGAAACAGGAAGCTCCGAAGGACGAGGTAAAGGAGATTACCCTGCCGGAGAAAATGACCATCCGCGAGCTGGCTGAGAAGATGAAAATGCAGCCGGCAGTCATCGTAAAGAAACTGTTCATGGAAGGAACGATGGTTACTGTAAACCATGAGATCGATTTCGAAAAAGCACAGGAAATCGCGCTTGATTATAATATCATCGCTGAGCCGGAAGAGAAAGTCGATGTGATCGAAGAGCTCTTAAAAGAGGACGAAGAGGATGAAAAAGACATGGTTCCGCGTCCGCCGGTAGTCTGCGTTATGGGACACGTTGACCACGGTAAAACATCTCTTCTGGACTGCATCCGGAACACCCATGTCACCGACCGCGAGGCTGGCGGTATTACCCAGCACATCGGTGCATACACCGTTTCGATCAACAAACAGAAGATTACGTTCCTCGATACCCCGGGACATGAGGCATTCACCGCTATGCGTATGCGTGGAGCCAATGCAACGGATATCGCCATTCTCGTTGTCGCAGCAGACGACGGTGTGATGCCGCAGACCGTTGAGGCAATCAACCATGCAAAAGCAGCCGGCGTTGAGATCATCGTTGCGATCAATAAGATCGATAAACCAGGCGCAAACGTAGAGCGTGTAAAACAGGAGCTCTCCGAGTACGAACTGATTCCGGAGGACTGGGGCGGAAGCACCGTATTCGTTCCGGTATCTGCAAAGAACAACGAAGGTATCGACGATCTGCTTGAGATGATCCTTCTGACTTCCGAAGTGCTCGAGCTGAAAGCAAACCCGAACCGGAAAGCAAGAGGTCTTGTCATCGAGGCTGAGCTGGATAAAGGAAAAGGACCGGTTGCTACCATTCTGGTACAGAAAGGTACCCTGCATGTCGGCGATTACATCGCAGCAGGCGCATGCTCCGGTAAAGTCCGTGCGATGATGGATGATAAGGGACGCCGCGTCAAAGAGGCAGGCCCGTCTACTCCGGTTGAGATCCTCGGACTTTCCGATGTTCCGAACGCAGGAGAGATCCTCGTTCAGACCGATAACGATAAAGAAGCAAAGAACTTCGCAGCAACCTTCGTGGCAGAGAACAAGAAGAACCTGCTTGAGGAGACAAAAGCGAAGATGTCCCTGGATGATCTGTTCAACCAGATTCAGGAGGGTAACTTAAAAGAACTGGCACTCGTTGTCAAAGCCGATGTACAGGGATCTGTCGAGGCAGTAAAACAGAGTCTTGTCAAACTCTCCAACGAGGAAGTTGCCGTACGCGTCATCCACGGCGGTGTCGGTGCGATCAACGAGTCCGACGTTATGCTGGCAACCGCATCTTCCGCCATCATTATCGGATTTAACGTACGCCCGGATGCGAACGCAAAATCCATGGCAGAGCAGAACGGCGTAGACATCCGTCTGTACCGTGTCATCTACCAGGCAATTGAGGATGTTGAGGCAGCCATGAAGGGTATGCTTGAGCCGGTTTACGAAGAGAAAGTTATCGGCCATGCCGAGGTACGTCAGCTCTTCAAGGCATCCGGTGTCGGAACGATCGCCGGAAGCTATGTACTGGACGGAACGTTCCAGAGAGGCTGCAAAGTTCGAATCAGCCGCGAAGGAAACCAGATCTTCGAAGGAAATCTGGCATCCCTCAAACGTTTCAAAGACGATGTCAAAGAAGTGCGCTCCGGCTATGAGTGCGGTCTTGTATTTGAAGGATTCAACGATCTTCAGGAGTTCGATCAGGTCGAGGCCTATATCATGGTAGAAGTGCCGAGATAGAAATGAGGAATTAAGTTGAGAAAAAACAGTATTAAAAACACCAGGATCAACGGGGAAGTACAGAAAGAGCTTTCCAACATCATCCGGAACGAGATCAAGGATCCGCGCATCGGAATGATGACCTCTGTCACAGCGGCAGAGGTAGCGCCGGATCTGAAGACGTGTAAAGTATATATCAGTGTGTTTGGCGATGATGAGGCGAAGAAAGAAACCATCCGCGGCTTAAAGAGCGCGGAGGGCTTCATCCGCCGTATGCTGGCCAAGACCATTAACCTCCGCAACACACCGGAGCTGACCTTTGTCCTGGATGAGTCGATTGAATATGGCGTTACGATGTCGAAACTGATTGATGAAGTAACACACAAAGAAGACAAAAAGGATGAGGAAAATGAAGAAAATTGATGAAATTCTAAACGGAGTCTCCTGCATGGCCATCGCCGGACACGTTCGTCCGGACGGTGACTGCATCGGTTCCTGCCTGGGATTATACCAGTATCTTCGCGACAATCGGCCGGAGATTCAGGCAGATGTCTATCTTGAGGATCCACGGCCGGAATTTTCCTATCTTCCGGGCTTTTCTGAGGTAAAGACAAGCTGTGAAGAGAAAGCGTACGACCTTGTGGTCCTTCTGGATGTATCCAGCGAGGAGCGCATCGGCGTTGCCGCACCGCTTCTTGCAAAAGCGGGAAAGACGATCTGCATCGATCACCATGTGACGAATACAGAATATTGCGAAATCAATCACGTAGAGCCGGATGCAAGCTCTGCCTGCGAGGTGCTGTTCGGACTTCTGGAGGAAGAAAAGATCTCCGAGCCGTGCGCCGAGGCGCTGTACACTGGTATTGTGACCGATTCCGGCGTATTCCAGTACAGCAGCACCTCTCCGCACACGATGCGGGTTGCGGCCGCTCTGATGGAAAAGGGAGTTCCGTTTACCAGAATCATCGAGGATGCATTCTTCAAGAAAACATACGTACAGAACCAGATTATGGGACGCACGCTGACAGAGAGCATCATGCTTCTCGACAAGCAGTGTATTGTCGGTATCGTGCGGAAGAAGGTCATGGACTTCTATGGCCTGACAACGGGAGATATGGACGGCATTGTCAGCCAGTTAAAAAATACAGAAGGCGTTCACGTAGCGATCTTCCTGTATGAGCTGGAGCCGCAGGTCTTCAAAGTAAGCCTCCGCTCCGACGAGCTGGTTGATGTGAGCAAAATCGCAGCCGTATTCGGCGGCGGCGGCCATATCCGTGCGGCTGGCTGCACGATGTCAGGTTCTCCGTATGATGTAATCAACAATCTGACTCTGTATATCGAAAAACAGCTTCTTGCAGAAGAGGAAGAAGAGACGACAGAGGAAGAAGCATAAACAGGAAACAGCCGGGCGCAGAAAATACATCCACGCCCGGTTTTCTTGTGAAAAAGAGGGAGACAAAACAACATGATAAACGGAGTTCTGAACGTATGGAAAGAGGCGGGATTTACGTCGCATGACGTGGTTGCGAAGCTGCGCGGCATCCTGCACCAGAAAAAAATCGGCCACACCGGAACCCTAGACCCGGATGCGACGGGCGTGCTTCCAGTCTGCCTTGGAAAGGGAACGCGTCTCTGCGATATGCTGACCGATGAAACGAAGACGTATGAAGCGCTGCTTCACCTTGGAATCGCAACGGATACGCAGGACATGAGCGGAACCGTGACAGCAGAAGCGCCGGTGACCGTGACGGAAGAAGAGGTGCGGGACTGCATCGCCTCGTTTGTCGGGGAGCATCAGCAGGTGCCGCCGATGTATTCCGCGCTGAAGGTTAATGGAAAGAAACTCTACGAGCTGGCGCGGGAAGGCATCGTGATCGAGAGGAAGGCCCGCACGGTGCACTTTTACGAGATCAGCATTCTGGAAGTGAAGCTTCCGCTGGTGCGCATGGAGGTAACGTGTTCGAAGGGAACGTATATCCGTACCCTGTGCCACGATATCGGCGAAAAACTGGGCTGCCACGGATGTATGGAGCAGCTGATCCGCATGAGAGTCGGCCAGTTTGACCGAAACGGAGCGCACACGCTTGACGAGATCGCAGCGATTGTCGGTGAGGGCCGCCTTTCGGAGATCCTCGTGCCGGTCGATGAAATGTTTGCCGCGCTGCGCAGCTTTGCGACAGCGGACGATCATGCGAAAAAGCTTGCGGAAAACGGAAATCCGCTGAAACCGGCGCAGATCCGCGAAATCGGGGAAACTGCTTCCGGCGGGGACTTCGCAGAAGACGAGGAGTTCCGCCTTTATCTCGATGACGGAACGTTTGTCGGTATTTATCAATACAGACCATCACAAAACTTAACCAGACCGGTCAAGTTATTTCTGGAGAGAACATGAGATATCTAACAAAAACACTGGATTTTGACAGCAGAGGGGACAGCGTTGTAACCCTGGGGAAATTTGACGGCCTCCACCGGGGGCATATGATTCTGATCCGCCGTGTCCTTGCAATCGGCAGAACGGAAGGACTGGAAACGGTTGTGTTTACGTTTGACGTGCCGCCGCAGTCGAAAGTGCAGCATGTCAAGCCGCATCAGCTGCTGACGAATGAGGAGAGAAGAGCCCGCCTCGAACAGCTTGGCATGGACTGCCTTGTGGAATGCCCGTTTGTGGATGAAGTGATGCACATGACGCCGGAAGCCTTTATCAAAGAGATTCTGGTGGATAAGCTGCACGCGAAAAAAGTTGTTGTGGGAAAGGATTTCGGTTTTGGCTACAAGAGAAGCGGCACAGCCGAAATGCTGAAAGAAATGGGCCCGTCCCTTGGTTTTGAAACCGAGATCATCGAAAAAGCAGAGGAAAACGGCCGCGAGATCAGCAGCACCTGGGCACGGGAAGAGCTGGAACAGGGCAATATGGAAGCCGTGAGCGGTCTGCTCGGCTACGATTACGCGGTTCACGGCGAGATTGTCCACGGTCATGCACTCGGCAGAACGATCGGCGTGCCGACCATCAATCAGATCCCGCCGGCAGAAAAGCTGCTTCCGCCGTTCGGCGTCTACGTTTCCGAGGTGAAAATCGAAGGAAAAATTTATTACGGTATCACAAACATCGGTGTTAAGCCGACGGTACAGGAAAAATTTACCGGCGTGGAGACGAATCTTTTTGACTGCAGCGAGGATCTCTATGGAAAACAGGCGGAGGTTTCTCTGTTAAAATTCCTGCGCCCGGAGCAGAAATTTGTTTCGATCGAGGCGCTGAAAAACCAGCTCGATCATGATGTTGCGGCAGGAAAAAAATATGTAGAAAAAAAGTTCGCTCAGCAGTGAAACACTTGCTGTTTCGCTGCGTAAGAAAGTGATTCAGGTGTGAGCAGCTCTCCTTTTGCGAAGCAAAACTTAAAATGAGAGCTGCGAAAGTTACAGTTCGGAGAACTGTAACTACGTGAAAATTCATCGCGAAAACATCTGATTTTAGTATTTACAATTCGAAAAGCGTATGCTATACTAATCGAGTATGCGGGACAAAAAAGATCCCCGGACCCTGATTCAGAGGCAGGACACTCCGACCACTTCTTAGTCAGCGGTGCAATCAAAATAACAGGAGGAATTTAAAATGATTTCGAAAGAAAAAAAACAGGCAATCATCAAAGAGTATGCAAGAACTGAGGGAGATACAGGATCACCGGAAGTACAGGTAGCTGTTCTTACCGCAAGAATCGAGGAGCTCACTGAGCATCTGAAAGTTCACCACAAAGATCATCACTCCAGAAGAGGTCTTCTGAAAATGGTTGGTCAGAGACGTGGTCTGCTTGACTACTTAAAGAAAACTGATATTGAAAGATACCGTGCTTTAATCGAGAAGTTAGGAATCAGAAAATAATCAGCTTGGAACAACGGGCGGGATACATTTTCCGCCCGTTTCTTTGCTTGTAAGATCAAAGACGCAAACGACATGGAGCCATTCTGAGCTGCATTGCATCCGTAAGAAGCTGCCAGTGGCAGGTTCTGTAGGTGACCTTCGCTCACAAAAAACACCTCGCGGGATATTATCAGTGAACAGTAACCAAAAATTAAATTTGCAAGGACTCTCAGAATATGTTAGAATGATTTCACTAAATAAAGCATTAAAGGATTTTCAAAAATAAAGAGGTTTTACACAAAGGAGGATTTCTATTATGTATATTACATGTCTTGACGTAGAGGGCGTACTGGTACCTGAAATCTGGATCGCATTTGCAGAAGCAAGCGGAATCCCGGAGCTGAAGAAAACCACACGTGACGAGCCGGACTATGATAAGCTGATGAACTGGAGACTTGGTATTCTGAAAGAGCATGGTCTCGGACTGAAAGAGATTCAGGATGTGATTGCAAAAATTGATCCGCTTCCGGGCGCAAAGGAATTCCTGGATGAACTTCGTTCTTTCTCTCAGGTAATTCTGATCAGCGATACTTTCACACAGTTTGCAGCACCGCTCATGGAGAAGCTTGGCAGACCTACCTTATTCTGCAACACTCTTGAAGTTGCAGACAACGGTGAGATCACAGGCTTTAAGATGAGAGTGGAACAATCCAAGTTAACTACTGTAAAAGCTTTACAGTCTATCGGATTCGATACCATTGCAAGCGGTGATTCCTACAATGACCTGGGTATGATCCAGGCAAGCAAGGCAGGATTTCTCTTCCGCAGTACAGACAAGATCAAGGCAGATTATCCGGAGATCCCGGCATACGAAGAATATGACGAACTGCTGGCTGCAATCAGAAACGCCATGAAATAATCTTAGAGCGTGTCTGAAAAAAGCTTTCTGCAATTGCCAAAAAAGCCACCATACAGGTCAAATCATTCCTGTATGATGGTTTTTATTTTGTGCTTCCATTACTGTTGTTACTCTGTTATACCCATACCTTACATCTCAAACGCCTTTTTTATACTGTCATAATGCAGGAATTTCCCTTCTGCTGCAAAGGCTTTGATCTCATCAACAGTGGCAAACATATATCCGTCTGTTTCCTCTGTCTGCAGGTGCAGATCACTCTCATCAATATCCATGACAAAACGGTACACATCCACGAAGTAGTTATCTCCCTCACCCGGATTCTCTCTCTTATAAGTAAACAGATATCCGCCTTCCGCATTTCGTACATCCAGTCCTGTTTCTTCTTTTACTTCACGAAGGACAGCCTCGCAGGATTCCTCACCTGCCTGGGCTGCCCCCCCTTCCAGCTTGACAGCATCCGCTCCAGCCAAAAACAATTTCTTTGCGGATTGCACGGCCTGTTCCACCGTATCATAAGAATGTATGGGCATATCTCCCACCAGCAGGGCGTTCTTCACTCCGCGCGCAGTAGCTTCCACATGATGAAGCATATGATCCAGCGTCACATGAGTGGTATCCGGAAAGCCCAAAACCACCATCCCCAAGGAATCCCCTACCAGCACAATATCTACGCCGGCCTCATCCAAAAGACGGCCTGTAGGATAGTCATAAGCAGTAACCAGAGTCACATGCCGCCTGTTCTTGCAGGCGCGGATTCGTTCCGCTTTCTCAAAAGATTGATTCATGGCGTTCAATAAACATGCAATTTACCAGCGTTCCGATACCAGGAGCGGATCAGCCTCATCCGTATCCAATTCTGCCAACAGGCAGGCAACCGTTTTATGCTGGCGCGGCAGGATAAGCTCCGGCCTGATATCGGAAAGAGGTTTTAAAACAAATTTCCTCAAATGGGCTCTGGGATGGGGGAGAATCAGACGAGGAGGATCATTGACCACCATGTCCCCCACATAGATAATATCCACATCCGCCGTGCGGGGTTCACAGCGAATCCCGGAACGAATGCGCCCCAGAACCCGTTCTATACCCTGGCAATGCACAAGCAATTCCTCCACCGTACCTGGCCAGGTAAATTCCACCACGGCATTCAAATAATCATCCGCACCGTGCGGACATCCCTGAGGACTGGTGGCATACAGGGAGGATTGCAAAAAAGGGTCATCAGACAGGCTCATCTGCAACAAATGATCCCTGGCCTGAACCATCAGGCTGTTTTTATCCCCAAGATTGGACCCCAGTGCAATGCCTGCTCTCTTCATCAGCAAAAAACATCGTGGCCGTTCCGGAAAAGAAGAACGGCCACGATGCCGAAAAAGTTATAATTGGGACAACCCCAGAACGTCTTCCATGGTATACAGACCCGGTTCCCTGCCTTGGAGCCAGAGAGCCGCACGAACTGCTCCGGAGGCAAATGTCATACGGCTGGACGCCTTATGGGTAAGTTCCAGCCGTTCACCATCGGAAGCAAATATTACAGTATGGTCCCCCACCACATCCCCTCCCCGCAGGGAATGCATGCCTATTTCTTTGGCGGGTCGAGGCCCTACCAACCCTTCACGGCCAAAAACCACACTATCTTCATAATTCCTGTCAATGGCGCCGGACAGGATTTCCGCCAGTGTCCGGGCAGTACCGGAAGGAGCATCAATTTTGTGACGGTGATGCATCTCCATTACCTCTATATCGCAGCTGCCTCCCAGAATCTGTGCAGCCTTGCGCGTCAGCCAGAACAGGGCGTTCACCCCTACGGAATAATTGGAAGCGAACACAATCGGAATGGATGCCGCAGCGTCCACGATCTCCTGGCGTTCCAGCTCCGTATGCCCCGTAGTGCCAATCACCAGAGGTTTGTTATTGGCAACAGCTTCCGCCAGCAGAGTGCTGGTGAAAGCGTGATGGGAAAAATCAATGGCTACGTCGCATTTGGCGAGGGCTGGATAAAGCTCCTGTCCCTGATCATGAGTAGAACCCACGCAAGTATCCGGATTCTGCGTCACCGCCTCTTGAATAGCCTGGCCCATGCGGCCCGAAATGCCTGTAACAAGAATGGAAATCATATCACTAAAATGTTAAAGAATATTGAAACGCTGAAGAAGAGCGGAAAGCTGAGCTTCCTTTTCTTCCGCCAATGGAACCAGCGGAAGACGTATGCCGGGCTGTATATCTCCCCTCATCGCCAAAGCCGCCTTGATCGGAACAGGATTGGAATCCAGAGTCATTAGCCCTTTCATCAACGGATAAAATGTCTTCTGGAGGGAAAGCATTTCCCCCATATCCTGATTCAGGCCAGCTTTGACAATGGAATTCATGATGCCCGGAACCAGATTGGATGTTACGGAAACCAATCCGCTGGCGCCACAGGCCATAAAAGGCACCGTCAGGCCGTCATCGCCACACAGAACAGTGAAATTTTCCGGAACCACCTGCATCAGCTGGTTCACGCGGTCCACATTGCCGCCGGCCTCTTTCACACAAACAATATGCGGGCAATCCTTCGCCAGACGGCTGATTGTTTCCACACTGATTTCAATACCGCAACGCCCCGGAATGCTGTACAGCATAATCGGCAGACGGGTAGCGTCCGCAATAGCCTTGAAATGGGCATAAACTCCATCCTGAGAAGGTTTATTGTAATAGGGGCACACCTGGAGCGTTCCGTCTACTCCCATCTTTTCCGCTTCCTGGGTCATATGGATAGCTTCTGCGGTGGAATTAGCGCCCGTTCCCGCAATAACCTGAATACGGCCAGCCGCGATCTCCACGGCCAATTCTATTACCCTCAAGTGTTCTTTTACAGTCAAGGTGGGGGATTCTCCCGTGGTACCGACAGCCACAATGCCGGCCACGCCGGCAGCTATCTGCGCTTCCACAAGCATTCTAAAAGCCTCTTCATCGACCCGGTTGCCGGCAAACGGAGTCACAATTGCTGTATAAAGACCTTGAAACTTCATAACCTTACTTGGAAATATACTATCTTAACAGACACTTTTTGTCACGACAGAATACAGAAATATGGCACGCCTGTCAGGCATCCTGAAATACCATTCGTGAACAAATGGAGCAAAACTCCAGGCAGGAATTAAACAGGGACAGGAATGATTCCGGCCGCCTGCCGGGCCGCCAGGCAGCTTTCCTTCCATTGACCACGATATATTCCCGGTGAATATGGCGACCTTCGTTCCCACATAAAAACAACGCAGCCGCACAGGCGGAAGAAGCCAATCGAGACTGGGAAACATACCGAAATACCGGACGGTGAATTACGATCTGGCTCATTCTGACATCTCTCCGGTTCAGGCAATTTTCCAAGCCCGCGATATCTTCCACCCATACTCCCTTTTTTCCAGAACGGGAAATCATATTCACAATCATGGCCCCAGAAACAAAGGCATGTTCCAGCAAAACGGACAGACGGACACGGGAAGAACAACTCAGTCCCTGCACCTCGACTGAGGCATCTTCACAAATAATCAAATAATCAACACGTCCATAAAGAGTATGTACCAGACCAGCAAAAGAAGCCAAATCGGAAGAATGGTTCAGGCGGCCTGACATGACCAGGTGGCTGCTGCCCGGAAGACAATCAACGATATGGCAAGATTCTTCACCGGCCTCATGAAGCATGGCAACCACAGTTCCCTGACAGGCAAATGCCTTGGCTGCCAAATATCCTATATTGCCGGCGTTGCCCAGAATGACGACCACAGGTTTCTGAATGACTTGGGATTTCATATGCCGCCATTCTGACGAAAGAGTGTAATCCGTCAATACCCCACACATACTTAAGTCATTAAGAAAGAAAAAGGAATAGTTAAGAAAAAA
>ENA-ORUI01002114-ORUI01002114.1-human-gut-metagenome-genome-assembly--contig:-NODE-2114-length-17649-cov-3.221894_pt1 | contig 17649 bp, 16 predicted proteins | sample MGYA00242078_ERZ509205 | MGnify/ENA primary metagenome ERZ509205 (study PRJEB26280, sample SAMEA2338828) | human gut metagenome | biome: human gut; feature: human-associated habitat; material: faeces... | reverse complement strand
TTTTTCAGATGCTGTCATGGCAGGGAAAATCCGGGCTTTCGGCTGTATTGACTTTAATGAAGGAAAATAATATAATGATAACATCGATAAGTCCCGTTTGACAGGGTTCCATTTTAAAGAAAAGAGAAGAAAAAGAGCCGAACGACACATAAAAGCTACTGCCGTATCGCATAAAAACGGTAGAAATTCAGAACACGGTAAAAATGAATTAGCCCCTCTTGAAAAGCCATTTTTCATTGGAACGGCTCTTCAAAAGGGGTATTCTTTTTGTGAGAGGCTAAATTGCTTGTACCGTTACACGCGGCAGCAGCGCACTGATGTCGCTCATGACGGGCGGCTGGTTGCCGGAGCGCACGACTTTGGCACTTGCCGCAGCCACGGCAAATCGTAGCGTATCCTCAGAGGTCAGTCCATGCAGACCCGCATACACCAACGCCGCCGTCATGGTATCGCCTGCTCCGGTGGTATTAAGAGCCGTGACAGACGGCGCAGCGGCATATAACACAGACTGACGGGTTGCAAGCAGGGCGCCCTCAGCGCCCAAAGAAACGACCACCTGCCCCACTCCGCGGTGCAGAAGCTGCCATGCTGCCTCCGCCACTGCTTCGGTGCTTTCCAGACGATAGCCGTACAAGGGCTCTAATTCCTCACGGTTAGGCTTAATGCAGTCCGGCTGCCCCTCAATGCCAAGAATCAGCGGCTCGCCGGCGCTGTCCAGATAGACCCTGGCTCCTTTGGCATGGCAGGCAGTGATGCAGTCCCGGTACCAGCCGGCAGGCAGGTCACGGGGCAGGCTGCCGCACAGCACCACGGTATCACCCGGCTTCAGACGATCCAAAAGCTCTGCCTTCAGCCGCCCAGCGGGGGCAGTATCCCCTAAAAATCCGGTTTCATTCAGTTCGGTGGTGATGCCGTCGGCGTCGGAGACAATTTTTAAATTGACGCGGGTGGGCTGCGGTGCGGCATAAATGGTGCAGGGAAGCCCTTCCTGCCGCAGCAGCTCAGCAAGCTGTTGCCCGGTGGCACCGCCGGCAATGGTCAGGGCGGTACAGTCCTCGGCAAAGACCCGTAAAGCACGTGCAGCATTGATTCCCTTGCCGCCGGCATAGCGGGCGCGTGACAGTATGCGGTGGGTGCCGCCCGCAAGGAGCTGCCGTACCTCCAGCGTCTCATCAATGGCAGGATTGAGGGTGACGGTGTAAATCATAAAATCACATACAATTAAAACCATCTCGAAAGGGGTGGCTTTAATTATTTCTCCCTTTCCTCAAAAAGTCATATTACAGGAGCCGATGCCTGCTTTCTATTCGGAACAAGCTACAGATTTGTTTATAAAGCTACGGCTGCTTGAAGGAAATTCGCCTTCGCCGAGACTATTTACTTTCAGTATAACGCATCGGTGCCCCTTTTGTCCACCCAAAGAAAAGCCTCCCCGATAAGGGGAGGACAAGGGGATAAGCGGCAGACCAACCGAATGCGTCAGCTTTTCTTTCGGCGCGGCTTGGGCGCAGTTGCATGATAGCTGATATCCAAAAGCAGTTCGATTTCTTCATTTGGCACAGTGCCGTCCAGCACAATGGTGATCCAACTGCCCTTGCTCATGTGGTAGGCAGGGAAAAAGCCGTTTCCGGTTAACAGAGAGGCGGTCAGAATGGGGTCGCATTTCAGGTTTACAACATCAATTCGCTCCTCACCCTGCAGACCAAGCCTGCTTTTCGGCAGATCCATCATCACGGCGAACCATTTCCGGCTGCTGCCGTGACGAAATACCTCATAATTCGGATGTTGAAGCCACGGCTTGTCTGCGCTTATGTGATAATTTTCCATGATGAAGTTTTTTAATTCATTGCGAACCATAAGAGCACCTTCCCGTAGCATAACGCTTTTTGCTAAAGCATGGCGGAGAAGTTAGTCGTTCTTTTGCGTCTTGCCGCAATCTCTGCGTTGACAGCGGGTACAGTCGCCGCTGCAGCCGCCGTTGTGCCCATGCCGGCATGCACGAACAGCAAAAAACACACCGACTGCAACCAGCCCCAGCAGCAGCCAATCCAAAGCCCCCATTACAGGAGCCCCGCAATGGCAAATGCCACCCAAGCCGCCAGCCATGCTACTCCGCACTGCAGCAGCACCACGCCAATGGTCTTTACGGTGGAGCGAAGCTCCCGGCGAATGGTGGCAACAGCAGCCACACAGGGGGTATAAAGCAGGGTGAACACCAAAAAGCTGATAGCGGAACAGGTGGAGAACAGTCCGGTAACGGCAACGCCGCCCAGTAGCACCTCCAGCGTGCTGACGACCGATTCCTTGGCGACAAAACCGGAAATGAGAGCAGTAGCGCAGCGCCAGTCGGCAAAGCCGAGAGGAGCAAAAACAGGTGCGATCCACTGCCCGATGAGCGCCAACAGACTGTAGGAACTATCCGCTACCACATTAAGACGGGTATCAAAGCTTTGCAGGAACCAGATGATGACGGTGGCAAGAAAGATGATGGTAAAGGCTCGCTGCAGAAAGTCCTTCGCCTTTTCCCACAATAGCAGCCCGACGCTTTTCAGCCCCGGCAGACGATAGTTAGGAAGCTCCATTACAAAGGGGACCGGTTTGCCCCTGAAAACGGTTTTATTCATAATGAGTGCTGCCAGTATGCCAATAAAAATCCCCAGAATATACAGCAGGATCATCACCAGTGCACCATAGCGGGGGAAGAACGCCGCAGTAAAGAAGGCATAAATGGAAATTTTGGCGGAGCAGCTCATATAGGGAGTGAGCAGAATGGTCATTTTTCGGTCGCGGTCGGAGGAAACGGTGCGGGTAGCCATGATAGCAGGCACCGAGCAGCCGAAGCCGATAAGCATGGGGACAATACTGCGTCCCGAAAGACCAATGCGGCGCAGGGGCTTGTCCATCACAAAAGCGACCCGAGCCATATATCCGGTATCCTCCAGAATGGAGAGGAAGAAAAACAATGTGACAATGATGGGTAGAAACACCAACACACTGCCCACGCCGGCAAAGATGCCATCGATGATGAGGCTGTGCACCACCGGGTTGATGCCATAGACAGTGAGAGCATGATCCGCAGCGGCGGTAAGTGCATCAATGCCGACTGCCAAAAGGTCGGAAAGACGCTGCCCGATGACATGAAAGGTAAGGAAAAAGGTGAGAAACATCACTGCCAGAAAGGAGGGAATGGCGGTATATTTGCCGGTTAGAATTCTGTCGATCCTAACTGAGCGGGCGTGCTCCCGGCTTTCGCGGCATTTGATGACCGAAGCCGCCACCACACTTTCGATGAAGGTATAGCGCATATCGGCAAGGGCAGCGTTGCGATCCAACCCCGTTTCGGATTCCATCTGTACGATGCAGTGCTCCAAAAGCTCCTTTTCATTTTCATCGAGCTGCAGTTCGCTTTCCAGCGAATCGCCGCCCTCAATGAGCTTGGCGGCGCAAAAGCGGGTGGGAATACCCAGCCGCTCGGCGTGGTCGGAGATGAGATGGATCACGGCGTGTAGGCAGCGATGAACGGCAGAGTCGTCAGCACAAAAATCGGTGACTTTGGGCAGAATTCTACCTCGCGCTACGGTCAGCGCCTGATCGACCAGCTCCGAAACGCCCTCGCCCTTGGCAGCGGAGATGGGTACGACCGGAATTCCCAAAGCGGTACTCATCTTCTGCACATCAATGGAGCCGCCGTTGGCGCGCACCTCGTCCATCATATTCAGCGCCAGAACCATCGGGACCCGAAGCTCCAAAAGCTGAAGGGTGAGGTACAGATTGCGCTCAATGTTGGTGGCGTCGACAATATTGATAATGCCGTCCGGCTTTTGATTCAGAATAAAATCCCGTGAAACGATTTCCTCCTGCGTATAGGGGCGAAGGGAATAGATGCCCGGCAGATCCACTACCGAGCAGTTTTTTTCTCCCCGAATATCCCCTGTTTTCTGATCGACGGTGACGCCGGGAAAGTTCCCGACATGCTGGTTGGAGCCGGTGAGGGCATTGAACAGCGTGGTTTTGCCGCAGTTTTGGTTGCCGACCAATGCGAAGATCATGCTGTCTCCTCCCTCACTTCTATTTTTTGGGCTTCCTCCACCCGCAGTGTCAGTTCATATCCTCTTACCCTTATCTCGATGGGATCGCCCATCGGAGCAACCTTTTGCAGTGTGACGCGGGTGCGGGGAATCAGCCCCATATCCAAAAGACGGCAGCGCAGGGCGCCATCGCCTCCCACCGCAGTAATAATGCCGGAAGTACCGGTTTTCAGTTCATTCAAAGTCATATGCTCCACTCTTTTCTTACAGACAAATATAATCTGTACCCATTTTATTATAAGATGGCGGAAATATCAAGTATCCGACGGGGATCGGCGGATTTTTTGGCTGAGGGACAGACAAATGTGCAGGGCGTTGTCCGTTTTGGGTGGGACTGGCATGATTCTGTCGTCGGGGCATATTCTCTAAAGGGAGAGGGGGAGTTTGCGATGATGGGCGCAATGGTACTGACGCTTTTGGGCGGATTATGGCTGTTGACATTACATGTTTCTGCTTCGGGGTCGTTCCCGCGGCCGCTGACGGCAAAGCAGGAGCGGGAGTGCTTGGAGCGAATGAAGGCGGGCGACCGCTCGGCGCGGGGAGAACTGGTGGAGCATAACCTACGGTTGGTGGCACATATTGTGAAAAAATACTACGCGGTAAGCGGGGAGCAGGACGACTTGATCTCTATTGGGACGATAGGTCTGATAAAAGCGGTGGAAAGCTACGATATGAATAAGAAAACCCGGTTTGCGACCTATGCGGCAAGGTGTATAGAAAATGAAATACTAATGTATTTCCGAGGGAAGCGAAAAACCGCCGGGGATCTTTCATTGGACGACCCGATCGACTCCGACCGTGACGGCAACAGTCTGACGCTGATGGAACTGGTGAGCGATGAGGAGGATATTATCAGCCGGCTGGATATGATGCTGCAGGCAGAGAGGCTGAGAAGCGTTTTCGGGCTGCTGGAGCAGCGGGAGCAGAAGGTGCTGAGGCTGCGCTATGGTCTGAACAATCGTCCGCCGATGACTCAGAGGGAGATCGCAAGGAAGCTGAATATCTCCCGCAGCTATGTTTCTCGTTTGGAAAAGCATGCCATAGAGCGACTGAGGGAGGAGATGACGAAGTAGGACTTGCCGACAGGGCGAAAATACGCTATGATGGGGAAAAGATCTCTTGGAGGTACTACATGCATATTCCTGCCGTCGCGACCAGCGAAATGGAGGTGCTTTCCTTTGCCGAGGCGATGCGCCGAAGCGGACGGGAGGCCGATTATGATACCGACCGGTGGCTGTATGTGCCGGATTTTTATACCGAGTACCGTTATGTATTAGGCACAAGGGGCGAAAAGCCGTTGATTTGCATTGGAGTAAACCCATCGACAGCAGAACCGGAGCATTTGGATAATACGCTCAAATCGGTGGAGCGTATTGCAATGGGGAACGGCTATGACAGCTTTATTATGTTTAATGTTTATCCGCAGCGTGCCACCCGTCCGCAGGATATGGAAAAGGAACGGGACGAGCGGCTGCACCGTGCCAACATGGAGGCATTCCGGTATATTCTGAGCCTTACCGAGACACCGACGGTATGGGCGGCATGGGGAAATATTATAGAAATGCGTCCCTACCTGAAAAGCTGCGTACAGGATATGATAGCAGCAGGAGAGCAGTATGGCGCCCGATGGGTGACAGCTGGGCAGCGATCGGTGAAGGGACACCCGCATCATCCGTTGTACCTGAAAAAAGACAGCAGGCTGGACCCCTTTGATGTGGCGCGGTACTGCGCCGAATGTCTGTAAGTACTGCGCTGAATGTCTGGTAATTTTATATCTGAACAGCAAAAGAAAAGGCACAGTCGGGGGGGAAGTCCCTTGACTGTGCCGAGTTTTATTCTTTTGGCTCCTCCAAAAGAGGCGGTGTTTGGGCGGTCTCCAGTTCCTTGAACATTGCCTGCATGGTGGGGTTATTTTTGGTCAGGCGCTTAACGGACAGCTCCTGTGCTTTATTATTGGCAAGCCGCAGGTTGTCCTCAGAGGAGAGCAGCGCCTCCTTGGTCTTTTGCAGATGGGAGATGGTTTTGTCGATCTCCTCAATGGCGGTTTTGAACTTGCGGCTGGCAATATCATAATTGCGGCCGAAGCGGGACTTAAAGTCATTCATTTCCGCCTCGAAATTGGAAATATCAATATTCTGACTGCGGATCTCCGCAAGCTGGCGCCGGTATTCCACGGTATGCAGTGCCGAGCTTCGCAGCAGCGTGATGATGGGGATAAAGAACTGCGGGCGAATGACATACATTTTGGGGTAGCGGTAGCTGACATCGGTGATGCCGCCATACAATTCACTGTCCGGCTCCAGCAGAGAGACCAGAATGGCATACTCACAGCCTTTTTCCTGACGATCCTTATCCAACTCCTTAAAGAAATCCTCATTCTTCTTTTTGGTGGCGGTGGAATCCATCTCGTTTTTCATCTCAAACATAATGGAGAGAAATTCGATGCCGTCCTCGGTGGCTTCACGGTAGATATAATCGCCCTTGCTGCCGGTACGGGCGTCGTTATCCTTTTCAAAATAGGCATAAGGGAATGCTGCGGCACGCAGACGATTGAACTCAGTCTCGCAATGCTGCTCCAGTGTTTCGCCTACCATCTTGGTGGAAAGACGCGCCTTGAGATCCTTGTAATATTCAATAGTCTCCTCCTTGGCGCGCAGCTGTATGGCGAAGTTTTCCCGCAGCGCCTGCTGCTTTTGCAGACTTTCGGTGGCGGCTTCCTTGAGCTTATAGTTCAGCTCGGCAATCTGCCGGTCACGGTCGGTCAGCTCGTCTTTTTTCTCCTCTACCGCCCGAGTGATGGCAAGCTGGCGGGAGAGCTCCTCTTTCTCCAGTCGGGCACGCAGCTCGGTGATCTGCTGTTCCCTTTGCGCAAGGCTTTCGTTTTGCTTTTCCAGCGCTTCCTTGATTGCCGGCTCCTGATGGGACTGACGGGTGGTCAGCTCGGCTTTCAGCTCTGCGATCTGCCGGAGAAGCTCTGCTTCGGACTGCTCCTGTGCGCGGGCTGCCTGAGTGCGCACCAGCTCAATATCCTTTTGCTTTTCTGCGGCAAGCTGCTTTTCCCGCAGGGTCAGCTCCCGACGGAATTCCTCATCGCGTACCTGCCCCACAATGGCGGCGTAGCCGGATTCATCGACGGTAAACACCTCGCCGCAGCGGGGACATTTAATCTCATGCATAAGTGCTTCCTCCCGCTTCGTTTACTGCTGCCCGCGCCTCAAGGCGTGGCGCTTGATTGCCTCCATAGAGGCATCACTGATGACATGCTCCATTTTGCAGGCGTCCTCGACGGCGGTTTTTTCATCGACGCCCAAACTGATAAGAAAGCCGGAAAGCAGACGGTGCCGCTCATAGATCTTTTCGGCGACGGCTCTGCCCTCCTCGGTGAGGGTGATCCCGCCGTCCTCCGCCACATGGATATAGCCACCCTGCCGCAGAATACTGACGGCGCGGCTGACGCTGGGCTTGGAGTAGCCCATTTCTTCGCCGATATCTATAGCGCGGACAAAACCGGAGCGCTGGCTGAGCACAAGAATCGTCTCCAGATACATTTCGCCGGATTCCTGTAGGGACATAAGGACACCTTCTTTTCTTTAAGGGATATATTTATTAAAGGATAGCACAAAGGAAAGAAAGTTGCAAGGGAACGGGCAGGGGGATTTTGGAAGAGCATGGGAAAGAGGGCGGGATATGGTGAATGGCAGACCGGATTTCATGCGGATATTTTTGGGACGCTGATTGGTACCGGCGATTCCATAAAATAAAAAAACGAACCCCTTCCCAATGGAAAGAGGCTTGTTTTTATGGACTTGGAGCTGGAAACGTGACTTGAACACGCGACCTGCTGATTACGAATCAGCTGCTCTACCGGCTGAGCTATTCCAGCAGCTTTTGGCGTTCTTCAGGACACCTTCGCTATTCTAACATACCCTGCGAAAAAAATCAATCAAAATTCACGCACAGTTCATTTACTTTCGCAGGAGACGGCTCTATAATAGGGAACAGACTATATCTTAACGGAGCATGAACACGATGAGGAGATTTTTAGCGCTGCTATTGGCGGTGATGATAGGAATGATGGCGGCGGTTCCTGCAGCCGCTGCCGAGGACGAGGTACCGAAGACCTACAGCAACGCCTATGTGGTAATGGATGCCAAAACCGGACAGGTGCTGCTGCAAAAGAATATGTATGAAAGGAAGTATCCCGCCAGCATTACCAAGATACTGACAACGGCGCTGGGCTTGACATATGCAAAGCCGGAGGACAAGATCACTGTCTCGCAGGAGACAGTAAGCGATATATGGAAATGGGGGGATACCACCCATCTGGCGCTGGAACCGGGAGAGATTATTACACTGAGGGACGCCCTGTACGGGGCGATGGTGGAATCCGCCAATGACTGTGCCAATGCAGTGGCGCAGGCGGTAAGCGGAAATCTGGCGGATTTTGCGGAGCTGATGAATCGTCAGGTATCGGCGCTGGGACTTTCTGATACTCATTTTACCAATGCGCACGGTCTGCCGGATAAAGACCACTATACCACGGCCTATGACATGGCGCGCATTACCCGCTGGGCGATGACCGTTGAGGGCTTTGAGGAATACTTTTGTGCAACGGAATACACCCTGCCCATTGACAATAAAAAACCGGTAGAGCGCCACATAGGAACCCACCATCATATGCTGGTGGAGAGCGACTACTATTATCCCTATGCTAAGGGCGGAAAACTGGGTTGGACAACTGAGGCGCAGCATACAGCGGTGACATGGGCGGAAAAAGACGGACTATCGCTGCTGTGCGTGGTGCTGGATTGCAGCGACAAATGGGGAAAATACAAGGACACAGCGGCGCTTTTTGATTACTGCTTTGAGCGGTACAGCATGGTTTCGGTAAAAACCGAGGAGATTGCAAACTATGATATACCGGTGGGCAGTCTGACCAAAACCGCCGGTATGGTACATATTGCTCCAACGGGAGATCTGGATATTCTGGTGCCAAAGGGAACTGCCGTGGAGAGCATTGCGCTGAAATACAATATGCCCAGCCGCTACAAGATAGGAGAGCGTATCGACCCGCAGGTGGAGATCTGGTGCGGGGGCGAGCTGGTCGGCACCTTCCCGATGGAATATACCGTGGAAAGCTATGCGCCGGCAGAGGATACCTCCGGGGAGGAGACGCCTGCACCGATGGGGACAGCGGTACTGACCGTGCTGAAGTGGATCGGTATTGTGTTGGGAGTACTGGTTCTTGTGCTGCTTGTTCTGCGGGCGTATTTTATGACACGCCGTCGCCGTCGTGCCAGACGCCGTCGTCAGGCACAAAACCGGCGGGGCAGGGCAAGGTGAAAGTTCGGTAAAAGAGATAGGGCAGACTGCTGAGTCTGCCTTATATTTATGCAACTGCACAAAGTTTCTAAAAAGGAGGTCTTTGCAGGAAATAGACTGGACATATTTCCCCAAAATGAGTTACAATAAATTCGTATATGGAGATGAAAAATGGGTGGGAATGCCCCTGAAGGAGAATAAAACATGGACATTTTTGCGCTTCTGCGACTGGTGTTGGGTCTGGCATTTTTCTTGTTTGGTATGAATGTAATGTCCAGCAATCTGGAAAAGATGGCAGGAGGTAAGCTTGAGCAGCTTTTGAAGACCATGACGGCAAGTCCGTGGGTCAGCCTTTTGCTGGGCGCAGCTATCACCATCGCCGTGCAGTCCTCCTCGGCAGTCACAGTAATGCTGGTGGGCTTGGTCAACTCCGGCATCATGAAATTCGGTCAGACGCTATATGTGATTTTCGGCGCTAATATTGGTACCACTTTGACGGCGTGGATCCTTTCTCTTTCGGGAATTCAGAGCGGGAATGTCTGGCTGAAGATGCTGAAGCCCGAAAATTTCTCCCCCATTCTTGCCATCATCGGTGTTGTGATGATGATGGTAAGCAACAGTGATAAGAAAAAGAGCATCGGCACCGTACTGGTGGGCTTTACAATATTGATGTACGGTATGGTGGTGATGAGCGATGCAGTAAGCCCATTGGCGGAGATGCCGGAATTCTCAGCTATTCTGGCAGGGCTGCGCAACCCGCTTTTGGGTTTGGTGGTTGCAACGCTGTTTACCGCAGTTATTCAAAGCTCGGCGGCTTCGGTGGGTATTTTGCAGGCGCTGGCATTGACCGGCAGCCTGACCTATGAGATGGTCATTCCCATGGTGATGGGACTGAATATCGGCACCTGCGCAACTTCGCTTATCTCCAGCATCGGTACCAGCTATAAGGCAAAGCGGGTTGCGGTTATACACTTTTCCATCAAGGTTATCGGCACGGTTATCTGTATGCCGCTGTACCTGCTGATGACCTCCATATTCCGTCCGGCTTTTGTTCAAAGCGCAGTGACACCGTGGAACATAGCCATGGTGCATACCATCTATAACCTTGCCATTACTGCAATTCTGATGCCGTTTACCAAATATTTGGTGAAACTGGGCAAGTGGCTGGTAAAGGCAAAGGACGAGACTGCCCCCAAGGAAGCACTGCGGTATGCGCCCGATCTGTTGCTGCTGCGTTCCCCCTCGGTAGCGCTGCAGGAGTGCGACCATTACACCTTCCGCATGGCGGCGACCGCACGGGATTCGCTGGAGCGTGCGATCACCCTGGTGGGCGCCTATAATGCGCAGGAGGCTGAAGTGGTATTGCAGCAGGAGGACACGCTGGACCTGTATGAGGACCGGCTGGACGCTTATTTGGTGTATCTTTCTGCACAGGCGCTTTCCCAGCAGGACAGCCGCCGCGTGGGTAAGATGCAGCATGCCATCGGGGATTTTGAGCGACTGGGTGACCATGCCGTAAACCTTGTAAAGGCTGGCAAGGAGCTGGAAATCAAATCGCTGTTCTTCTCTGAAGAGGCAAGACGGGAGCTGGGGGTTCTGTCTTCCGCTGTGCGGGAAATTCTGCAGTTGACTACCGATTGCTATATCAATACGGATCATGAAATGGCACACCGGGTAGAACCGTTGGAGCAGGTGATTGACAGACTGACCAAGGAGATCAAGGAACACCATTTGGCACGTTTGCAGGCAGGGCGCTGTTCCATCGAATTGGGATTTATTCTGAGCGATCTTCTGACCGACTACGAGCGTATCTCCGACCATTGCTCCAATATTGCCGTGGCGGTCATAGAGCTGCAGCACGATGCGTTGGATTCCCACCGCTATCTGAATGAAATGAAGCGCGACAGCGAGGTATTCCGCCAGATGTATGTGGAATTTCGCGAGAAATATATTCTGCCGGAGTCTGCCTATATCCAAAAGCAGGAAGAAGAATACAGGGACTCCGCAAATCAATAAGCATAGAAAAAAGGGAAAGGAAGCGTCCTGCTTTTCGTAAACACACGAAGAGCAGGCGCTTTTTTGTCAAAAAAGAATAAATTATTGTTCAAAACTTGACAAAGTGAGCAGGGAAAGATACAATAAATTTGTACAGTCATTTTGACAATAAACATGACAAAAGAAGGTATGGTTATGCAAAAGATACCTGGTGTGTCGCTATATCATCAAATCAAACAGGACTTAAGGACAAAGATAGAACCGTTAGACCCCGGCACGAAAATAGAGACGGAACAGCAGCTTTCCGAATTTTATGGGGTGAGCCGCGGTACCATACGTCAGGCGATCAGCGATTTGGTAGGGGAGGGACTGCTGCAAAAGGTGCAGGGCAGCGGGACATTCCGCAGCAGCAATGACGGTGTGCATATTTCCTACTTTTTGAACCGCACCTTTACGCAGCAGTTGGTGGAGCGGGGGCAGACCCCCGGTATTGCTGATATCCGGCTGGAAATTGTGCCGGTGACCGCAGATATAGCGCAGTATTTGAAAATAGCAGCAGGAACGGAGGTTTACCGCCTTTCCCGCGTACGGCTTGCAAATGGGATTCCTTTTGGTGTGGGCACGGCATATATCCGCAGAGATGTGGTACCGCAGCTAAAGGCAGAGGATTTGGAAATGTCTTTGGTGGACATGATGGAGACAAAGTACGGATTTTCCTTTACCAATCGGCACGGCTACTGCTATGCGGTTCCTGCCTCTGCGGAGCTCGCAGCGGCGCTTTCTGTGCGCACTAACTCTCCGGTTTTGAAAATCGACTATATTTTCTGTGACCGGAATGGTATGCCGCTGATGGTGGATATGATGCAGCTAAGCGGCAGCTTCCGACTGGCGCTAGATGCTGCTGAGAACATCACTGGTTAATAGAATATCATATCAAAAAAGACCGCATCAAGGCGGTCTTTTTTGATATGGACCGACAAAAGTAATGAGAGCTGTTTTGCCGGATATAGAGGAGAAGATGAAATCGAAAGAATTAAACCAGAGGCTTTTTACCCATACCGCTTTGTCCCAGCGAACCACCGGGGTGACAGCGCAGATATTGCTCCGGAGTTTGCCCAACATGGCTTTGCAGAAGAACGCTGAGCGCCATAAGGACATAAAGCTGGGCAATGATTGACATGCGGGGGGCACGCCCCAAGGGCCCACCTTCCTCCCGCACCAAGGCGGGAAGCGTCAATGACGCACCGTTCGCCAAAGGGCTTTCGAAACTACTGGTAACGGCAACGGTTTGACAGCCGATGGCATGAACCGCTGCTGCAGTACGAAGCAGCTCCTCTGTTTTTCCACTATTGGAGATCAAGACAACAATATCCTGCCGAAAAAGCTGTCCGCAGGAGCCGTGGGTAGCCTCGGTGCCATGCAAAACATAGCTGGGGGTGCCTGTTGAGGAAAACAGTGAAGCACAGTAGGCTGCTACATAGGAGGCCTTTCCAATGCCGGAAAAATGCAGCCTGCCGCCTTTTTGACGGGCAGTGTTGATCAGTTCAGCTGCGCGTAAAAGAGCATCGATGGGCAGATCAGTGTGGAATCGATGCCATTCCTCATCGGAGATTTTGCAAAAATGCTCCAGTGCAGGGAGATCATTGCTCCAACTGTTGTATTCCATTTATGACCCTTTCTGAGACCTCATCAAGCCTGCGCTCTGCTGCATCGGAAGGCAGACGCAGCGTATGAAGGACACCCCAACCCTCCAAGACGAGGGAGGAGGTGACAGCGCCGCGGACGGCACAATCCAAGGGAGACAAACCGCTGAGATAGTGATAGAGGAAACTGCCACAGAATCCATCACCCGCACCGGTGAAATCAACAATGTCCTCTTTGCGGGCAGCGGTAGGCACCAGATAGACCGATGGGTTCTCTGCGGTGGCAAGCAGTGCACCCTGTGCGCCCATCTTTACTGCAACAATGCGGGGTCCCATTGACAGCAGCTCGCGCATATAAGGAATATATCGTTCCGGGGACTGCCCATAGGGAATATCGAAGAATTTGACAAATTCATCTTCACTGGGCATAAGAATATGCGTACGACGCAGAACGGGCAGCCAACGGGAACGGTACTGCGGGAAAAACCAGTCATAGTGCGGGTCAATCTGCAGGACAGTATCCTGAGGAAGGGCGGTAAGCAGATCTTCCACGCTGGGGAGCGGCAGCGGTGCAATATGAAAACCTGTCGCCTGCCGTAGATAACGCGGAGGAATATGATCCGGTCGGGGAGCAGCTTCCTCGCGGGAGGAGCTGTTGTGGTGGGTGACCCACTGACGATAGCCATGATCCTCATACAGCAGCCACAACTTTAAGCCAACCTCATCGGTGCGGTGCGCCCCCTCCATATCAAGGGAAGGAAGCGATTGCATTTCTTCATAATATTGATCCGGAAAGCCTGCGGGCAGCTTGGTGACAACACCGATTTCGTGACCGGTACCCCACAAAGCGGCACCTGCAGCGGAGTGAAGTCCGCCGCCGCCGGGTTGGCGAAAATAGGTTACGCCGGTTTCGCTGATCATAATATCGTCCAGTGTGGTATGACCGATGCAGACAAGTTTAACCTGATCCATAGCGGGTTACGCCTTGAGGGCGATGGCAAGTTCAGAGGCAAGGCGCACATTGCTTTGCACCAGCTTGATATTTGCCTGCATGGATTCTCCACCGGAAAGCTCCTTGACTTTAGCAAGAATAAACGGAGTGCTGTCTTTGCCGTGGACGCCTGCCGCCTCCGCTTCGTGAACGGCGCGTTCAATAATAGGATTGATGGTATTCTCCGGCACCTCAAATTCCTTTTCGATGGGATTGCAGAGCATCATGCCGCTTTCAATTCCCAGTGCTTCCTGCGCACGGTAGATATCGACCATCTGCTGAACAGTATCAATACGGTAATCCACCTTATAAGGGCTGGTGGAGGAGTAGAATGCGGGGAGAATATCGGTTCTCCAGCCGAAAACACCTACCCCCTTGGTTTCCAGATATTCCAGTGTCTTAGGAAGATCGAGGATTGCCTTGGAGCCGGCGGAAACAACGATGCAGCGGGTCTTGCCCAGTTCGTCCAAGTCGGCGGAGATATCAAAGGTCTCCGATGCGCCGCGGTGTACGCCGCCCAAACCGCCGGTACAGAAAATATCAATGCCGACCATGTGGGCAACCAGCACGACCAACGCACTGGTGGAGGCTCCGTTCAAACCCAGCCCCAGCATGGCTGCGAGATCACGACGGGAGGCTTTGGGGCATTCTTTACAGTGACTGCCCATATATTCGACCTGTTCATCGCTCATACCAACGATAATCTTGCCGTGGAGAATACCGATAGTTGCGGGAACGACGCCCATGGAGCGGGCAATCTGCGCCAGGCTGTGTGCCATCTTTACATTTTCAGGGTAAGGGAATCCCTGCGCAACAATGGTGGTTTCCATGGCGATGATGGGCTTGTTATGGTCAAGAGCATCTTGCACCTCAGGGGAGATCTCAATATACTTTTTCAGTGCGGACATATCCATTTTCTTGTTCTCCTTTTCTTTTATATCAAGTCATTTGCGGGCTTTTTAATGCGCGTGGTGACTTTTTTCCATATTTTTTTTGCTTTCTCGGCAATGCCGAAGTTTTTGACAGTGATAAGCATGATGATAATACCCATCAGGATATCGGTCATGGATTTAGGAACTCCGCCGAACATTTCCACAGTGATGGAGCCGCTGTTCAATGCACCCATAAAGAGGGAAGCGAACGGTACCAACAGAGGGTTATTGTTGGCAAGCAGCGAGATAACAATGCCATCAAAACCGAATCCCTCCACAGAGCCGATGAGGAAGCGATGATAGATTCCCAGCGTTTCCATGGCACCGCCTAAGCCGGCCAGCATACCACACAGAAGGAAGGTAAGCAGCTTGCCGCTGCTGACATTCAAGCCGGAGAAGCGGGAGAACCGTTCATTCATACCAATGATGCGTGTTTCATAGCCCTTTAGCGTATAGCGGCAGAACAGGGCGATGGCAACACAGGCGATCAACCCGATAATGAGAGATGTGGTGACCTGTGAATTGGGTATGATGCGGGTAAGATGTGCATTCTGCGAGATATAGGCGGTGGAACCAGCCGAGGCAAGGCTGCCTCCCTCATTAAAAGGATAGCGTGTGAGATATTCCGTGAAAAGGCTGGCGATGTAATTAAGCATGAGGGTGACAACGATAATGTTGACATTAAAGCGGATCATGATAAGACCGGCGATGAGTGACCACAAAGCACCTGCTGCCATGGCGGCAAGACAGCACAGCGGAATGAGAAGCCAGCCGGGGAGCTGTGGGAAGGTGAACCCTACCCACGCCGAGGCGAAGGCACCGATAAGCAGTTGTCCTTCGGCACCGCAGTTGAATACGCCTGCCCGCGAGGAAACAAGAAATGCCAGTGCAGTAAACATGAGCGGAATAGACCAGCGGATAGAGCGAGCGATGTTATAGGAATCAGAGAAGATCCCTTTCCACAGGGAACTGTAAACTGCCCCAACGGATTTGCCGGTTGCGACCAAAATAATGGCATTGAGTAAAAATGCCGCCAAAATAATAAGCAGGACGCGGGCAAGACCGCCGGCTTTTTTTCCAAGCTGGCTTTTGGTCAGTTTCATACAGCTTCCTCCTTTTCTTTGCCGAACATCAGCCGGCCGATCTTTTTTTCATCGGCTTCGGCACCGGTCATTTCTCCGGTTTTTTCACCCTCAAACATGACTAAAATGCGGTCGCTGAGCTTCATAACCTCGTCCAGATCAGCGGAGATAAGAAGTACGGCATTCCCCTCATCTCTGGCCTTTAACAGCATAGAGTGAATATACTCGCTGGCACCGATATCTACGCCTCTGGTGGGCTGGCAGGCAATAACAAGCTGAGGAGAAACAGAAAGTTCCCGTGCTACAATTACCTTTTGCATATTGCCGCCGGAAAGATTCTGGCAAAGCTCGTCAGCGCCGGAGGCCTTGACCTTGTACTGTCCGATCAGATCTTCGGCAAGTGCCTTTGCCTTATCCCAGCGAATGATCCCGCGGCGCAGAACCGGTTCCTGATTGCGGCGGTTGATCATGATATTATCAGTAATAGAGCAGCCCAACGCCAATCCCTCGGTCATTCGCTCCTGAGGGATAAACGCCAGCCCTTTTTCAATGCGGGCATTAACCGATGCCTTTGTTACATCGGTGCCGCAGATTTCCACGCTGCCCTGCATAGCACGGCGGATACCGAGAATGCACTCGGAAAGTTCGGTCTGACCATTGCCCTCCACGCCGGCAATGCCGAGGATCTCACCGCGGCGCAATTCGAAAGAAAGCCCATTGACCTCGGCTTTATTTCGGTCGCCGATTACGGTAAGGTCTTTCACCTTAAGGACAGGCTCGCCCAGCGCAATCTGCTCACGCTCCATGCCTGCAAGCTGGCGCCCGATCATCATTTGCGCCAGCTCCTCCGGTGTAACATCGTTCTTATTGACCGTTCCCACTGTTTTGCCGGAACGCAGCACAGTGATGCGGTCAGAGATCGCCATGACCTCCTTTAGTTTATGTGAAATAAAGATCACGGTGTGCCCGCGTTCTTTCAGTTTGCGAATGGAGATGAATAATTCCTCGGTTTCCTGAGGAGTGAGTACGGCGGTAGGCTCGTCCAAAATAATAAGCTTGGCGCCGCGGTAAAGTGTTTTGACGATTTCCACACGCTGCATCATGCCTACGGAGAGATCCCGTACAACAGCGTCCAACGGGACATCAAAATCCATATCCGCAAGAGTTTCCTCCAACCGTTTTTGCAGCTTGCGCTTATCCCAAATGGGGCTTTTGGAGGGCTTGCAGCCCAAAACGATATTCTCCCCGACGGTGAGGGAAGGAGATAGCATAAAATGTTGGTGAACCATACCGATTCCCAAAGCCATGGTCTCACGGGGGGAGGTGAGGTGCAGTGACTCACCCCGATAGAGGATCTCGCCATCGTCCATGCGGTGCATACCGTACAGACAGTTCATAAGCGTTGACTTACCGGCGCCGTTTTCACCAATCAGGGCATGGACTTCACCTTTTTTTACCCCGAAGCTGATGTGGTCATTGGCCAGCATGGTACCAAATTTCTTTGTCACATTTCGGAATTCCAATTCGTATTCCTGCATAGTGGTCTCCCTGTTCAATAGACTTAAATGGCGATTATGTATTCCAATGGGGGTCGGG
>ENA-ORUI01002087-ORUI01002087.1-human-gut-metagenome-genome-assembly--contig:-NODE-2087-length-17848-cov-2.773394_pt1 | contig 17848 bp, 20 predicted proteins | sample MGYA00242078_ERZ509205 | MGnify/ENA primary metagenome ERZ509205 (study PRJEB26280, sample SAMEA2338828) | human gut metagenome | biome: human gut; feature: human-associated habitat; material: faeces... | reverse complement strand
CCTGTTTAAATTTTAGTGATGCCACTTCCGGCTGTAAAATCCTTGCTTTGTAATTAGCATTAAGCGCCTTCTCCCCTCCCAGTTCATATGAAGCTGTATATGTGAAGCATTGCAAATGCTTCTTTGTTGCATAGCATATTATATACTTATTTAGTTAGAATATAATTATCAGAACAGCGTTAATATGGCAATTTCGACAATTTCTCTATAATAGTGTTGATACTTTGCGTTTATATTGCTAATATAATATATGTATGAATGGGAATGTGATCCACATAATACATACCAGTTTTCTTTGGTATCGTTCCGTGAGAAAGGAGATTTTCCATGATAGGTCAACTCGAAAAGTTTACTATTCATGACTTATGGGGTAAAAAACAGGTCGAACTTAGGTTTAGCGATAACAAGCTCATCTTGGTGGGCGAAAATGGAAGTGGAAAAACTACCATTTTACGAATTTTATATGAAACGCTTGCATGTAAGTGGGCACAGCTATCTGTCGAAGACTTCACACGTGTTGATCTTCAATTTGCAGACGGTAAACCACTAGTCATATATAAGTCACGAATCCAAGCTGCAAAAGATTTACTTGTCGATATTGAATCACCAACGCTCAAAGAACTCCCCATTGCCGTACGAAGATCTTTAAATGAACAAGCAAGTATATCAGGACGCGATATTTCTTATGATCAAATCATCGATATTATGGATGAGTATGGATACTCAGAAACAGAAGCATTCTACCGCATAAAAGAAAAAGTTGGTAAAGTCGAAACCGCAAAACTAAACGAATACAGTAGCGCAATTAAAAAACGTCTGGGCTGCAACGTAATCTATTTACCGACGTATAGACGTGTTGAAAAAAGAATTGGCTACATTAACGAACGTGAATACTTTAGTCGGAGAACATTTAATTATCGCTATAACAGCGGCATTAGGAATTTTTCAAATCAGTCTATTGAAATTGCAAAGACAGGTATGGACGATGTTGAATATTTTATTCAACTAAATCTCGATGATATACGGCGTCAAGCGGATATAAGTGCGTCTAGACTCAACTACCAGTGTTTCAAGGGTATCCTTAACAAGTCAAGTGACTCTGTAAAATACAACAAAGAAATACTGTCCGCGTCTGCAATCGAAAAAGTCTTTGGTAGCATTGATGAGCATATATTGTCCCCTGAAGAAAGTAGACAAATTAGGCAGCAATTAAAGGAAATGGAATCCGCTGAAGCGCCAAGGCCTCAAACATATGAGCAAATAGTTTATTACTATTACTCCATGCTTTACGAACGGTATTTGCAATTGACAAAAAGCAAAGAGGTTATTTCCGCTTTCTTCAGTGCTTGTAACACTTATCTCGGAAATAAAGAGTTTGTGTATGATGAAACCGAGCATAAGTATTCCATCATGGTTAATGATAATGGAACTTCGCGTACTATTGATTTAGAGCATCTTTCCTCCGGTGAAAAACAAGTAGTGTCTATCTTTAGTTACTTGTACCTATCTCCTTTGTCGAAGTCCATCGTTTTAATTGATGAACCGGAATTGTCGCTCTCTGTGCCATGGCAGAAAAAATTCTTATTAGATATTGCGAACGGAAATCAATGTGCTGGAATTATTGCTGTTACACATTCTCCTTTCGTTTTTGATAACGTTCTTAAATCATATGCGCATGCACTTGAAGAATTTATCCAGTAGGGTTAGAGGGAGGCGTTATACAAAAGATGTCGATTCTAGACGAAATGGAGGCAAGTCTTCATTCAGATAGTCCGGTTTATATGGATTTCCTATATAGATATGATCCGAAAAAGAAACAAGCGTTTGTTTTTTATGAAGGAGATGAAGACTCTAGCTATTATCACAGATTCTTGTCTGATGCACTCTCAAAGGATTTTTGTCTCGAGGAAATCATTGCTGGCTGCAAACAAAACGTCCTTAAGATTCAACGTGAGTTTGATTGGACAATTTACAACAAAAAGAAAATACTGTTTATTGTGGATCGGGACTTGTCCTTTTGGCTTGGAGAACCAGACTATTTTGATGAAAATGTATTTGTAACTGACGGATACTCAGTTGAAAATTACATCGCAAATAGTACGGGACTTACTGCATGGCTTGTACACTTCCAAGGTTTTGCTCGTGCAAAACCTGAAGAACTTAATAGTATTATTTTGAAATATCGGGATTGTGAAACAACATTTCAAAGCACAATTATGCGTGTGATGGCTAAAGCTGTGGTGGCCAAGCGACATGACCGTTCAATTTCACTAGACGATTATAAACTTTCAAACAAGGAAATATTAAGGTTTTCAATAGAAAATAATACCGTAACATTTGAACTTTGCGAGGGCAAATTACTAAATGACAAATGGCATCTTAATGAAGAAAACAGCGAAGAAATCGAAAAGCAGATAACGAGCATTATTTCAAACATGGATCGTTATTCTGTCCGCGGGAAATGGATGCTTTATTTTATGGCTGCGTTTGGTGAATATGTCCGCTTGCATGCAGCAGAATTTGCACCATCCTTAGGCGTATCAGATAAAGCAAGTCAAACTTGCTCTGTTCATCCATCACAGTGTTTTGTAGCGATTGCTCCATATTGCACTGAGGAAATCCCGCCCAGCTTGGATTCTTTCTTGCAGACTACATACCGCTCACTGTCAAATTAGATTATTTCATTATACACAATTTTAAGAGCACTCTATTTTAGAGTGCTCTTTTTCTAGGGGGTGAACTTCAAAATGACACATACAATCGCCATAGCCAACCAGAAAGGCGGCGTGGGTAAGACAACGACGTGCGCGAATCTTGGTATCGGTCTGGCGCAGGCTGGCAAGCGCGTCTTGCTGGTGGATGCTGACCCACAGGGTTCGCTGACACTGAGCCTTGGATTTCCTACGCCGGACAAACTGCCCATCACACTTGCAACCGTTATGGGTAAGACGCTCATGGATGAACCAGTGCCCTCGAAAGAGGGCATTTTGCATCATGCGGAGGGGGTGAACCTCATGCCCGCAAATATCGAGCTGTCCGGTCTGGAGGTTTCGCTTGTCAACGCCATGTCGCGGGAAAAGATTCTCAAACAATATCTGGACACCGTAAAACGCGAGTATGATTACATCCTCATCGACTGTATGCCGTCGCTGGGGATGCTCACGATCAATGCGCTTGCGGCAGCGGACAGTGTTCTCATTCCCGTGCAGGCGCAGTATCTTCCCGCCAAGGGTCTGGAGCAGCTTTTGCAGACTGTCGCCAAGGTGCGGCGGCAGATCAACCCCAAGCTGCGCATCGACGGGATTCTGCTGACGATGGTAGACAGCCGAACAAATTACGCCCGCGAGGTCAGTGCGCTGCTGCGCGATACCTACGGCAGCAAGCTGAAAGTGTTCGCATCGGACATTCCGCAGTCTGTCCGGGCAGCGGAGATCAGCGCCGAGGGCGAGAGCATCTACGCACACGACCCCAACGGCAAGGTCGCGGCGGCGTACCGGGAACTGACTAAGGAGGTGATGAAAGTTGAAAAGCTCCGCCAAAAGCATAAATCTGACCTCGCTCGATGATCTGTTCTCCACGGAGGAAAGCCGCGCGGAAGAATCCTGCGAAAAAGTTGTGCGGATTCCGCTTGCCGAGCTGCATCCCTTTCCGAACCATCCGTTTCATGTGCGCGACGATGAAGCGATGCAGAACACTGTGGACAGCATCAAGGAATATGGCGTTCTGACACCCGGCATCGTCCGTCCGCGCGAGGATGGCGGCTATGAGATCGTCGCCGGACACCGGCGCAAGCACGGCAGCGAGCTTGCAGGACTCTCAGATATGCCGTGCATCGTCCGGGAAATGGATGACGATACGGCGACGATCCTCATGGTAGACAGCAACATTCAGAGAGAAGATATTCTCCCCAGTGAACGTGCGCAGGCGTACAAAATGAAGCTGGACGCGATTCGGCGTAAGGCTGGCAGACCGGCAAAAAACGCTGAAATCTCAACTGCGGGAAATTGTGACCAAGTTGGTCACAATTATGATGGAAAGCGCAGCGTTCAGATTGTCGCGGATGAAGCTGGTGAAAGCAAAACACAGGTTCAACGATATATACGCCTGACCGAGTTACAACCAGAATTGCAGCAAATGGTGGATGACAAGAAAATCGCCATGACGCCTGCTGTCGAACTGTCCTACCTCAAACCGGAGGAACAGCAAATGCTCCTGACCGCCATCGACAGCGAACAGGCCACGCCGTCGCTGTCACAGGCGCAGCGGATGAAAAAGCTCTCGCAGGCAGGCAAGCTCAACGACGATACGATGCTGGATATTATGATGGAGCAGAAGAAACCGGAGAAATGTGAACTCACATTCTCCGGTGATGTTTTGCGCAAATACTTCCCGCGCTCCTATACGCCCCAGCGGATGCAGGAAACGATCATTAAGCTGCTGGAGGCGTGGGTAAAAAAGCGGCAGCGCGATCAGGAACGATAAGGATGCTGGACTTACGATGTCCGGCTATTTTTATACCCATTTTTCAGTACGGAGGTCTTTTATGAACAAGAAAGAACAGCTTAAACGGCTTATTTGCGCTCTTTACCGTCAGGATGAGCCGGAGGATTACACGGATGAGTGTATGGAAGATATGCTTGACAATATTGATTTTGAAGTGCTGCTGCAAGCAGTCGCGCACAGCGCAAAGACCGTGTACGCCTATGAAGCCTGCGGCGTGCAGGATTGCAGCTTCAACTATCGCAGCGCGCCGCTGTTCCCGCAAAAAGCAGTGCGGCTCTATGAGGACATTGTGAAATTTGTCACCGAGGCGGTGATCTGCGCGCGGACAATGGAGGTCTGGCTGCTGGAGGATCTGACGCTTGCCATCGTTTCCAACTACTCCGTGCTGTCCAGCGGAGAGTTTACAACGGAATACCGAACCGTAAAGGCATGGGAGTTTCAAAAAGGACTTCTCTGCATCGAGCCAGACACGCTCACGGAGAAGCTCATGGAACTGTGCGCGCCGTTTTATTCGCACTACGACCAGACCTATTATGAGATGTGACCGCTTTTTTCTAAGACACCAAAGATACCGAAAAAGAAGCTGATACTGTGGCTGTTTTCCGCGTGGAGCGCACACGGGATTATACCGTGATGAGCAACCACCATCTGAAAAACAAGGATTTGTCCTTAAAGGCAAAAGGTCTGCTGTCGCAGATGCTCTCGCTGCCGGAGAAATGGGATTATACGCTTGCCGGACTTTCTGCCATCAACCGCGAGAGCAAGGACGCGATCCGCTCTGCTGTCAATGAGCTGGAAAAGGCCGGATATATCCGCCGCCGTCAGACGGTAGACAGCCGGGGCAAGTTCAGCGGCAACGAGTACATCATCTATGAGCAGCCGTCATCGGCTTCTCCGTCGTCGGGTTTTCCGACAACGGGAAATCCGTCAACGGAAAAACCGTCGTCGGAAAATCCAACGCAATTAAAGATAGATCAAGTAAATATCCAAGAAGAAAATACGCAAGGATCAAATACTCATTCCTTTCTTTCCGGCACGCCGGATGGGAAGCGAAGCGAAATGAACCGAAATGAGATCGAGCAGTACAGAGCCTTAATTGAAGAAAATATCGACTACGATATTCTCTTGGAGGAAATGCCATACGAACAGGAACGCTTGGAAGAAATCGTCGGTCTGATGACCGATACCGTCTGTTCCTCCCGCAGCCGTATCCGCGTCGCTGGCAGCGATTTCCCGGCAGAGGTCGTAAAGTCCCGGCTTCTGAAGCTCAATGCGGAGCATATCCGCTTTGTCTTTGACTGCCTCAAAAAGAACACCACCGAGATCCGCAATATCCGGCAATACCTGCTGACCGCGCTTTACAATGCGCCGGTCAGTATCAACAGCCACTATGCCGCACAAGTAAATCACGATCTGTACGGATAAGCCTGCAAAGCTCAGTTTCTTTGCAGGCTTTTTCTATACCCCAAGAAAGGAGAACGTATGACGCTGCGCTATCTTCTGCGCCGTCTGGTTGTTCCGCCGTAGCGGACGCCGGACCCACAAAGACAACAATTACGCCGCAGACGCGGCAGAACGGAGAATTTTATGAACAAAGCAAATAAATCTCAGAAAACAGATAACAAGACTGCCAAAATCGCGGGCATCCTCGTCCTGCTGGCGGTCGTGATCCTCGTCATTCTGCTGCTCCTGCGCGGCTGCGGCAGCAAGGGCGCGGAGCTTCCCGCACAGCCGGAAACCGGCACGGGCATTTCCTACGATTCCGCCGCCGTGGTCGGCGGCTGGGATGAGGCCGACATGGATAAGATCGTCGAGGGTCTGAATGAACAGGTAGAGGCTGGGATGATTAACATTTCCATGAACACCTCTCCTGTGTTCTCGGATGGCACTTCCGAGGGCAATCTGATGATCGTCAACGAGGGCGTCAACCGCTATCCGCAGATTGTGGAGATCACGCGCAACGACACCGGCGAAACGATCTACAAATCCGGTGCAATTCCCGTCGGCAGCAAAATCGAAAAAGCCAAGCTCAGTGCCGACCTCGACGCTGGTACTTACGAATGTACCGCGCTTTTCTATAACGTCGATCCCGACACCGGCGACTACCTTGGCTGCGCCGGTGCGATCATCACCATTACCGTTCTGGACTAAATTTCAAAGGAGTTTTCAACATGAAAAAATTTCTCGCACTCGTTCTTTCTCTCTGCATGGTATTTTCCCTCGCGGCGGTCGCATCCGCTGCGGAAATTGACGCGGACGGCGGCTCCGGCAGCACGCCGGTCTATCTGAGTTCGACGGCGGACGGCAGCATCGGCGGCGATCCCGCGCCCACTGCCATGTCTGTCACCATCCCCACCGGCCTGCCGATGGCAATGTCGCAGAGCGGCGATGTGACCACCGCAGACAACTGCCAGATCGTCAACCATTCCTACGGCGCGGTTCGTGTCCGCAGCGTGAGCATTTCCGCCGTGGACGGCTGGAAGCTGACCGCCTTTGGCGATAAGAGCAGCCTTGCACACGAAAAGGTGGATTCCGACAAGCTCGGCTTCGCACTCTCCATTGGCGGCGGCGCACAGGTACAGACCGACGCTTCCGATGCCGCTTCTCAGGCACTCTTGACCGCGCCCATGACCGGCTGCTATCTGTCCGGCGTCGGTGACGCAAGCGGCAATGCGGTAGATGTTGCCTATGCAGCGATTGTCACGCCGCTGTCGCAGGCAGTCACAAACGCAACCGTTGCAAACGTTGTGTTTGTAGTCGAGTGGGATACCTGATCTATTGGATTTTTGAAAGGAGCTTTTGAATGATGGCTATGAAACGGAATTGCAGCAAACTCATTTCTCTCTGCCTCGCGCTTTGCATGATGCTGTCGCTGGCGGTCTGCGCCAGCGCAGCGGAGATCGACACCTCCGGCGGCTCCGGCACAACGCCGGTGAGCCTGACCACCACGAACGGCGGCATTGGCGGCGGTGACGACGGCGATATTACGCCGACCAAACTGAATGTTACCGTTCCCACCACGCTGCCCCTCGCCATGTCCGACGAGGGTACGGTTGTCACCGCGACGGACTGCAAGATCACAAACTTCTCCTATGGCGCGGTGCGCGTGAAATCCGTCACGATCTCGGCGGCGGCAAACTGGCATCTGACGAAATTCGGTGACAAATCTCTGCTGGCGGCTGAAAAGGTAGACTCCAACAAGCTCGGCTTCGCACTCGCCATCGGCGGCGGCAAGCAGGTTCAGACCGCGACCAACGAGCAGACACAGGCGCTCATCACCGCGCCGGTGGACGGCTGCTACATGACAGGTGTTGGCGATCTGACCGGCAATACGGCAAAGATCGACTATGCTGCCATCGTCACGCCGCTTTCCAACACGATGAAGAATGCGACGGTTGCAAACGTCGTGTTTGTGATCGAGTGGGATACCGTGGCGTAATTTCTGCAAGTACACGCGGCGGGCGGCAAATACCGCCCGCCGCAGAAAGGAGCTTTTATGAAACGAAACAGAATCCCGGCATTGCTGCTGGCAATGCTTCTGACACTCTCGCTCAGCGTAAGCGCCTTTGCCGCAGGTTCGACCACGGCGACCGTGCCGGTCACGCTGACCGTGGACAATCAGTACCGGGCGGTCAATGTCACCGTGCCGTCCTCGCTGCCGGTCTACGTTACCAACGGCACAGTCATTACAGCGGACAACGCCAAGATCACAAACAATTCCAAGACCGGCGCGGTGCAGGTGACGGCGATCTCCGTGACGGATGGGACGTACAAAGTCGGCAGCTATGACAGCTTCTCCGGCAGCAAGACGATTGCGCTCAAAATCAACTCCTGCGTCACAAAGGGCGCGGGTAAGATGAGCATTACCAAGGATGCGTTCCCCAAGATCGGCGCGGCACAGAATCTTCCGCTGACCTACTTTGCCAAGGTATCCGGCGACGCGCCGAACAGCAAGGACGTGCAGGCGGCAAATGTAGTCTTTACCATCTCCATCGTCGGATAAGGAGGCTGCCATGACGCATTTCAAGGCAAGAAACCTGACCGCTCTGCTGCTGGTGCTGGTCCTGCTGGTATCCATGTTCAGCACCACCGCACTGGCGGCAGAGGATGAATACATCACGGATTTTGAAGCAGAATCGGAAATCATCATCGAGGAAGAACCTGCCGTAGAACTCCCGGAAGCAGAAGAATCCAGCGAAGAAGTTCCTGAAATCGAAGAATCCTCGGAAGTTTCAGACGCACCCACCTCCGGCACGATTCCAGGCAGCAATATCCAGTGGGAGCTGACGGATGACGGAATGCTGCTCATTTCCGGCAGCGGCGGCTGCGCCGCTTTTTCCAGTGCGGCAGATCAGCCGTGGGCGGCGGTGCGGGAACAGATCACGTCGGTCTTTTTTGAAGATCCCAGCCTGCTCTCCATCTATGACCTTGCCTATTGGTTTGATGGCTGTGTTTCGCTCACAACAGCAGAAATCCCCTATACCACGCCGGTCATTGGTACGCACGCCTTTTATGGCTGCGTATCGCTGACGACCATTATGACGTACTATGGAGATTCTGTTCTGGCGGAGATCGGCGCGGATGCGTTTTATCTGCCGTATGACAGCGGCAGCACACTCTATATCGGCTATCTGATCGGCTACCCGGAATCCACGGTTCCGCTGCACACCTATGACTGGACCGGCTCAAACCGCTCGTCACTGTACTTTATGGACGTGTATAGCACCAACGCGCTAACCTCCGTTGTGGGCGCTTGCCCATCCTGCGGAAAGCAGTCTTTGCAGGGAACTTATGTTGCGCAGTCGCACACTTCCAGAGGTCATGCCGAATATTACGAGTGTTACTTATGTCATTACACAAAATATTTAGGCAGTTATGTGTATAAAAATCATGGCTCTGGCTCTTACGGCTCGTGGACTTGCCCCTCCTGCGGCAGCCATTCGTGGGTGCTGGATTACGAAAGTGACGCGACCTGCACACGCAACGGTTATCGGGAGTATAGCTGTGATTGCGGACAGTCCAAGCGTGAAACAGTCTACGCAACCGGTCACAATTACAGTTACGGCTCTTGGGAGCAGTATTCGTCCAGCCAGCACCGACGTGAGAATTACTGCCGGTACTGCGGCGCAACAGACTACGACTATGCTTCGCACAGTTACAGCTATGGAAGCTGGAGCAGCGCGGGCAGCAGCCAGCATAGCCGCTCCATGACGTGCCGGTATTGCGGGTACAGTGATACACAGTATGCCAGCCACAGTCTGAGTTACGGAAGTTGGAGCAGCTATTCGGACACGCAGCACCGCAGAACCGGGAGCTGCATGACTTGCTCATATAGCACGACAGACTACGGCGCGCATACGTTCAGCTACGGCAGTTGGACGGATCATTCCTCCACGCAGCACCGGCGTACCAAACGCTGCACAAGCTGCGCATACAGCGGCTATGACTATGCCGATCATGTTGACAGCAACAGCGATGGCGTGTGTGATGGCTGCGGGCGTGAAATGAGCCGCTTTTCCGTCACCGTTCCGGCAAGCCTGACGGTCACGGTGTCGGAGCATGGCGTTGTCTACACGGCAACTGGCGCGGGGATCGTCAACAATTCCAGCAGTGCGGTGCAGGTGTCCGGCCTGACGCTGCGCGCGGAAAATGGCTGGACAATCGTGCCGTATGCAACAAATATGGCAGCGCAGAAAGTGGATTCTAAGAAAATTGGTTTCGCGCTGGATAGGATGCAGACTGCCGCCACTGGCAAGAGCGAACAGCTCACTGCCTCGTCCATGACAGTAAGCGCCGGTGCAACGCTGCCGCTATCGTATGACGCGGTTGTTTCCGCCAGCTCTGCGGCGATCAACGAACAGGTATTGACCATCGTATTCGTGGTCGGGTGGGCGTAATGCCCACCTGCCATCATCGGGAGGTGATCTGATTGCAGGAGGAAGTGGAACACAAAACAATTTCTCTTATGATTTCCGCGACAAAGCTCTCCGGACGGGTTCTGAAAGCGGCAATTACCAAGCTCTTGGCGCAGTTGCAGGCAGAAAAGCAGCACCGGCAGCAAAAAGGGCCCGTGGTGCATCATGGAAAGCAGACGGTCAAGCAGCTCACTGGACAGGATCAAGGCAGCAGCACGATGGAAACAACAAATCTTCGCGTCCGTTCCTTTGATCGGGTTGCGCGGAAATACGGTGTGGATTATGCCATTCACCGGGATAAAAGCGTATCGCCGCCGAAATATGTGATTTTCTTCAAAGGCCGTGACAGCGAAGCCATCAACGCAGCATTCACCGAGTATTCTGCCGGTCAGATTCAGCGTGAATCCAAGCCGCGTTCCTCCGTCCTGGCGCGCTTGCAGCAGTTCAAGGCGCTTGTTCCGAGCATCGGTAAAGAGCGCGTGCGGGAAAAGCAGCAGGAGCAAACGAGATGAATATGCGGCTAAAAAAGTGGATTCTCCCGAATCTTCCCTACGTCGGGATCGCACTGTTTGCGACAAAGCTCGGTCAGGCCATACGCATTGCGCCCGGCACGGATTTTTCCGGCAAGGTGCTGCACATGATGGATGGGATGCACGCTGCGTTTTCCACGGCTGTGCCCAGTTTCCATCCGCTCGATCTCTGCGTTGGAGTTCTGGTCGCGGCTGCAATTCGGCTGACTGTCTACGTCAAGGGCAAAAATGCGAAGAAATTTCGCAAAAATACCGAGTACGGTTCTGCCCGCTGGGGAACGCATGAGGACATTGCGCCCTACATTGACGCGGACGCCAGAAACAATGTCATTCTGACGCAGACGGAGAAATTGACGATGAACAACCGCCCGAAAGACCCGAAAACAGCGCGCAATAAAAACGTGCTGGTGATCGGCGGCTCCGGCAGCGGCAAGACGCGCTTCTGGCTGAAACCGAATCTCATGCAGTGCAATTCCAAAACGTATCCCTGTTCCTTTGTTGTCACAGACCCCAACGGTTAAACTGTAAGAGGATAGACAAAGGGTGCGTGTCACAAACGCAAATTACATAAGGAAGGGAGGTCAAAATCGTGGCAAAGAAAGAAGAAATCAAAATAACTGCTCTGTATGAGCGTCTATCAAGAGATGATGAACAGGCTGGAGAATCCAACTCCATCCAAAATCAAAAGAAATATCTCGAAGAATATGCCCGTCAGCATGGGCTGAGAAATATCCGGCACTTTTATGATGACGGCTATTCTGGTACGAATTTCAATCGTCCCGGTTTTGCCGCCCTGCTTGAAGAAATCGAAGCCGGACGAGTTGAGACCCTTGTGGTAAAGGATCTCAGCCGCTTTGGTCGTAATTATCTGCAAGTCGGCTATTACACAGAAATCCTCTTTCCGAAAAAGGGCGTTCGCTTCATAGCTGTCAATAACAATGTGGACAGTGCCGCTCCGCAGGACAATGACTTCACTCCGTTTTTGAATATCATGAACGAGTGGTATGCCAAGGATACGAGCAACAAAATCAAGGCGATATTCAAATCCAGAATGAAAGACGGAATGAGGTGCAGCGGCTCTATTCCCTATGGCTACAAGAGAAAGCCGGACGATAAGCAGACCCTTATCGTGGACAAGCCTGCCGCAGAGGTTGTAAGGAAAATCTTCCGTTTGGCTTGCCAGGGCAACAGTACCACAGCCATTGCGGACATTCTGACAGCGGAGCAAGTGCTGATACCGGCAGCGTATGCCGCCCTGCACAATCCGAAGAATTGCAGACACAAAAGTGTGAAAGACCCCTGCCGCTGGAACGCAACTACCGTTGGCTATATCCTTGACAGGCAGGAATATCTCGGTCATACCGTGTTGGGCAAATCCATCTGCGAGAACTTCAAGACGAAGCAGCGCAGAGCCGCAACGCCGGACGAGCTGATGATATTCCCGGACACTCATGAAGCCATCATTGATCAGGACACATGGGATATTGCCAGAAAAATCCGAATGAAGAAAAAGCCGAGAGCGGCGAACGGAACATACTCCCATCGTCTGTCCGGTTTAGTGTATTGCGCCGACTGCGGAGCAAGGATGGGCTTTATCAGTCCCGATGCAAAGCATGGCGATAAACACTATGATTCAGATTCTGCCTTTCAATGCGGCAACTACCGAAGTACCGCAGCCGAATGTGTTTCCCATTATGTGAAAACATCGGTTCTGGAAGCGGCAGTCTTACAGGCAATCCAGACCGTGAGCAAGTATGTTCTTGAAAACGAAGCGGAATTTATCGACCAGCTCAGAGCTGTGTGGAATGAGCATCAGACGAGAGCAACGAGCAGCGGACAGCATGAGCTTGTCGATGCCAGGAAGCGAATGACCGAGCTGGATGAGAAAATCAGGAAGCTCTATGAAAGTGCTTTGAACGGTCTCCTGCCGGAGCGACAGGCACAGCGAATGATTCAGCAGTACGATGAAGAACAGATTTTGCTTGAAAAGCGTATTGAAGAATTGGAAAGTCTGGTTCAGCAGGACGAAATCAAGCAAGTGGACACTTCCCGATTTATTGCTCTGGTCAAGAAATACCGAGACTGCGAGGAACTGACAGACACCATGCTCTATGCCTTTATCGACAGGATTGAGGTTCACGAAGCCACAGGCGGACGAACGGTTTACCGTCAGCAGAATATTGATATTCATTTCAATTTCATCGGTAACTACTATCCGCCGGTCGAAACCATATCCGAGGAAGAACGCATTGCCGCTATTGAAGCCGAGCAGCTGCGCAAGAAACAGGAAAAAGGCAAACGATCTGAGGAACGAAGAAAGCAGAAACTTGTTGCCCTGCGAATGGCTGCGGAATCCGGAGACCCCGAAGCCATTGCACAGTATGAGAAGCATCTCGCCAATCAGCGGGATCGCAATCAGAAACGTCGCCAGAAACTAAAAGAAGCCAGAGAGGCCGACCCGGAATATCTCAGCCAATTAGAAGAAAAGGAACGCATCAAGCGTGAAAAAATGCTGGAAACCGAGCGCAAACGTATGGAACGAGCCAACCGGAAAAAGAAGTTGACACGAGCCGAGCTGAAAGAAAAGGCAAAGACTGACCCAGTCGCTGCAAAGGAATGGGAAGCTCTGAAAGCCAGGGAAGCCGAAGCCAGACAGCGTAAAAAGGAGCGTGAAGAAGCAAGGATGGCGGCTGACCCCGAATATGCCGCAATGATGGCAGAACGCAAGGCTGAATATACCAGAGCAAGGACGGCAAGAAGAAAAGCAGAGCGTGAAGCTCTCATTGAGCTTGCCAAGACCGATGAAGAAGCTGCCAGGAAGCTGGCTGAAATGAGGAAGTATCAGAGCGAAGCCACGCTCAGAAGCCGCCAGAAGATGGTGGCTGATGCGGAAGCCGGAGACCCCGAAGCAATTGCCAGATATGAAGCCACCCTTGCCAAACGCAGGGAGAATTATCATAAGAAAAAAACAGAAAAAGAGGATATTCCAGCATGAACGACTTATGGATTGTCAGATTTGTCCGCAAGGACGGCAAACCCGATGAAGAATACTTCTACCATTCGCAGAGCGAAGCTGAGTACCATCGTGATCTGTTCCAAAACGATGATTCTGGACTGTATGAAAGAATCGAAATTATCAATGATGCAGACTTATAAGGAGGTTGCTATGGAAATGAATTTTATCAAATGCGGAGATTACTACATCCCTGACATTAAGTTGGAAAAACCGAATATCCGTCTCGGAAAGTGGGGACGGATGCGCAGAGAGTATTTGCGGCTGGCACACCCTGTCATTTTCTACGATATGGTGCTGTCTGAAACACTCTACGAGCATTGTGCGGAGATTGAAGCCGCTGCCAAAAGCCGCATGAACATCATTCTTCCCAAGCTGATGGAATACTACGGCGTGACAGAGCAGCTCAAAGCTGAAAATCAGCTTGAATGGATTCGCCAGATGAACGCTTGTGTGGCACAGGCAGAAGAAACTATCAAAGCTGAATTAATTTACTTCTGAGAAAGGAGCGAAGATATATGATTTTAGAAGCATTGTTCAATGGTGAGATTTACGCAAGTGAGGACATCGTGCCAAAGTCCGACAGGTTCCGCCAGACTGCCGCACATATTTCCGAAGCCATGACCTACTTCAAGGGCAAGCTGAGCAAAGAGGACTACATCCTGCTTGAAAAACTCCGTGATAGCCATGCGGACGAAAGCAACATGACAAACGAGTGTCAGTTCAAGTATGGGTTCACAATGGGAGTTCTGCTGATGTGCGAAATCTTCCACAGCCCATTCTTCCCACATACCGAGTAAGGAGAAAAACATGGCTCTGATAAAGATATTCTTTAAACTGCTGGCACTGCCGCTGATTGCGGCGGTCACCCTGATACAATGGGTCGGTATCTTCCTCACGCAGTTCTCGACCGTCATATTCAATCTGCTTGCAGGGCTGATGTTTCTGATAGCGGTTGCAGGACGGATGATCGGCATCGGCACAGGAGCAGAAACACTCCAAATGATGACGGTTGCCTTTGTGGTCTTTATCATCCCGCATATTGCTGAATGGTTGATTATCAGAATAGCCGCCATCAATTATGGACTGCGTGATTTTATCAAGTCCTGACCCAACAATTTCATATCGACAACAAAGCGACAGGTATTTTCTTGTGAAGTCTCTGTCGCTTTTATTTTTGCCAATATTCAAGGAGGAAAAAACAATGAGAATGTCTATGAATGAGAAAAAAGCCCTTTACGCCTTTGGCTGTCCGAACCGTGAAGCTACCGTGGAACGCTTGCGTTTTGCGGCTGCACTTGCTCCCGATCCTGCGGCAAAGAAGCTGTTCTTTACTCTGGCAGTCAAGTTGAGTGACGAGGAGTGTGACAAGTGGTATCGCTGTTTCTACTACAACATGAGGTTGGAAGTGGAACACTTCGCCCACCACAAGTACCACTCCGACAATCAGCCGATTTCCGTTAGGGAGAGATTATATGAGTAAGCTGACCAAGTACGAAAAGGAAACCATCGTCTTATTCAACGAGGGCGAGGACACCGCCCACATCCAAACCTACAATGCAGGACTGAGGAACAGACTGGCGGCGTTCTCCAAGAAGTATCCCGATCTCTGCCGACTGGAAAAGTCATACGAGCAAGGCGGCGTGTCCTATGTTCTGGATAAGTCTCGACTGTCCATCCGTCTGCAACCGCCGTACAGCGAGGAACGCAGACGAAAAGCAAGCGAAAATGCCAGGCAAAACGGTTTCAACAGCCAAACGGAATAATGTAGCATTTAGGGTTGATATGCGGTCAAAATGTCGGGTCTGTATTCGATGTTTTGACCGCAATGACATATGGGAATACAAAGTATCATTCTGCTCACTATTTTGAATTACAGTTCAGAACAGATGCTGTGCTGGGGAATAATTTTATACCTTTATTTACCCAGAGTAATTGAAAAATTCACATCTACATGATATAATGGGTTACTATGGGTATAAGATTTTTCCCGGAGGTAATGAAATGGCAAAACAGATACACATCCGATTAGAGGATACACTATATGAAGCTCTTTCCGCATATACGGAAACATCAGGACAGACGGTACAGGATTGTGTTTCTGGGGCGGTCATGCAAATGCTAAATAAACAGAACAGTCTAACTGTAGCTCCAGACGCTCCTTTTACATTCATAGACTTGTTCGCAGGGATTGGCGGTATGCGAATTGCGTTTGAAAAAGCCGGCGGTCATTGTGTCTACTCAAATGAATGGAATAAGTACAGTCAGCAGACATATTTTGCAAATTTTGGGGAACAACCGGATGGCGATATTACCAAAGTTGATGCAGACAGCATTCCAGACCATGATATTCTTGTTGCAGGATTCCCCTGTCAGCCGTTTTCGATTGCAGGGGTGTCCAAAAAGCAAAGCTTGGGAAGGGCAACTGGATTTGAAGATAAGACACAGGGAACGCTGTTCTTTGATGTGTGCAGAATACTGAAAGAAAAACGCCCCAAGGCATTTATGCTTGAGAATGTAAAAAATCTATGCAGTCATGATCGGGGGCGTACCTTTAAGGTAATATTAGAATCGCTTGACGAGCTTGATTATGAGGTTTTTTATCAGGTTATTGACGGTCAGAATTTTGTCCCGCAGCATCGTGAGCGTATTCTGATAGTAGGCTTCGACAAAAAGCATTTTGGTTCAGATATTCATTTCGATTTTGATATTACGCCGGTCTATCCGAAACCTGTTATCAGAGATATTCTTGAGTCGGAAGTTGATGAAAAATATACTTTATCTGATAAGCTATGGCAGTACCTTCAGAACTATGCGGCAAAACACAAAGCAGCAGGCAATGGGTTTGGATATGGCATTGCACCGCTTGATGGAGTTTCAAGAACTCTGAGCGCCCGTTATTACAAAGATGGTTCTGAAATTCTAATTGAACAATACGGAAAGAATCCACGCCGCCTGACTCCGCGTGAATGTGCAAGATTGCAGGGATTCCCTGACAGCTTCAAAATTCCTGTTTCCGATACACAAGCCTATCGTCAGTTTGGTAACTCTGTTGTCGTTCCCCTCATGTCCGATGTTGCAAAGCTGATTGTTTCAAAATTAAAACTGCTTGATGCCAATTCTCAAATAAAAACTACGTTCTCCAGTATTCCACAGAGAAAGGTGATATAATGCCAGAAAGGTATGCAATTCAGGCAATACAGGCTGTTCTGAGCGGTCAGAGAGCTTATTGCAAGTTTCTTGCGGCAAATGATACCGGCTTGACCGGAGGGCATCAGGCGGGAATCTATATCTCAAAGCCGTCAATCCCCATCCTTTTTGATGAACCGGGTATCAAGGGGACGAACAAGGAAAAATGGGTAAAGGTCAAATGGCAGGACGGTATTGAAACAGATACCCGGTTTATTTACTACGGAAAGGGTACACGAAACGAGTATCGGATTACAAACTTCGGGCGCGGTTTTCCTTTCCTGCGACCGGAGTATACAGGGGCGCTTTTTGTATTTACAAAATGTGATGCTGAGGATTATCAGGCATTTGTACTGAATTCCGAAGAAGATATCGACCAGTTCCTTGATACATTTGGTATTAGCCCAACGGAAACAAATCGACTGATTGATGCTGGTCAGGTACAGGAAGAAAAGCAGGAACGGATTGCTATTCAGGAATTCATTGCAGGATTGGCAGTAGATTTTCCTCTCTCGGAAGATATATCCGCAGCAGCCCGCAACATACAGAATCGTGTATACAATCATCTTGAATTTATTCGCACGAATCCCGACCGCAAGATCATCGACTGGACAAATACGGAGTACGCACTTTTCCGGGCAATTGAACACGCCCGATACGGGGATGCCATCGCACGCGGATTTACATCCGTGGACGAA
>ENA-ORUI01002055-ORUI01002055.1-human-gut-metagenome-genome-assembly--contig:-NODE-2055-length-18111-cov-9.163713_pt1 | contig 18111 bp, 19 predicted proteins | sample MGYA00242078_ERZ509205 | MGnify/ENA primary metagenome ERZ509205 (study PRJEB26280, sample SAMEA2338828) | human gut metagenome | biome: human gut; feature: human-associated habitat; material: faeces... | reverse complement strand
GGTAGAAGAAGGTGCTTTAAGAAAGGTTGAAGTTCCGGATGGACCGAACCGGTTCGATTTCACATTAAAAAATCATTACCATGTCAGGTGTGTAAAGTGTGGTGAGGTTTCAGATGTGGATATGGATGAAATACCGAATTTACTGGAAAGAATTCATGACACACATGGAATCGAATATTTGGATTATGATATTTCATTTAAAGGCATTTGTCCCCAATGTAGGAAGGAGGAACAGAATGAATAGGAAAGCAATGTATAAGTTGAGTTATGGACTGTTTGTATTGACTGCAAAAGAAGCAGAAAAAGATAACGGATGCATTATTAATACAGCAATTCAGGCGGCCTCAGGACCAAATCAGTTAAGTATCTGCGTCAATAAGGCAAATTACACGCATGATATGATTCAAAGAACTGGAAAATTCACAGTATCAGTCCTGAGTCAGAATGCGCAGTTTGAATTATTTAAGCATTTTGGATTCCAATCAGGAAGGGATACCAATAAGTTTAAAACATTTGAAAAGTGTGCCAGGGGTACAAATGGTATTTATTATATTACAGAAGGTACTAATGCATACATTTCTGTAACAGTTAATAAAACAGAGGATTTGGGTTCACATACAATGTTTATCGGTGAGATAACTGATATGGAAGTGTTAAGTGATATTCCTTCTGTCACATACGAATATTATCAGAATAATATCAAGCCCAAGCCGGAGGAAGTTGGAAAAACGGAAGATGGTCAGACGATATGGCGTTGCAGAATTTGTGGATATGAATATGTAGGTGAAGAATTACCGGATGATTTTATATGTCCTATATGTAAGCACCCGGCTTCAGATTTTGAAAAAATAGTAAAGAAAACGGAGGATGGATATTAGTCACGGAATTCCATTCGCCAGTCCGATGAAAATATATGCGGGAGATAATGATGATGTGGCGGATGCCGCCATCGTTATCTCATATCCGCAGGGGCAGGGCAAAAGCCGGGAGAGACAAAACATTCAATGCCTGAAGAGCATTTCATTGAGTGGATCACATTAAATCCCAATCAGGGAATTTACAGAAAGCAGTTAAATCCGGGGCAGGAACCGGCAACGGATTTTTGCCTTTGCGACGGCGAGCAGGTAGAAGAAGTATATGCATATTGTAATCTGCATGGATTATGGAAATGCTAAAAGTATTTGTACATATTATGGTGATGCAGAATTGTGGAAATTGCATTGTAATGGAGTAATCCGTATTATTAACATATTTTACAGGAGGAAAAACAAATGAAATATATATGTGATGTTTGTGGATGGGAGTATGATGAGGAGAAAGGTTATCCGGAAGGTGGTATTGCGCCTGGTACAAAGTGGGAGGACCTTCCGGAGGATTTTACATGCCCGTTATGTTCAGTAGGTAAAGATCAGTTTTCAGAAGCTTAATTTTACGATAAAGGATTATATACATGAGAGTAGAACAGCTGAGCATAGACATTGTGGGACTGGCAGGAGCTTGTTCCTATGCCTTAGACTGCATTGAAGCAGAACTTGTAAATGTAAAAAACAAACATGGAAAGAGAGTGGCTTATATTAGTGTGTGTATGGCTAAATATTGTGCAATCCAAGGTGATGCATTACAAGATTTAGCTATATGCGCTTTGCTGCACGATAATGCGTTGACACAATATATTTCTGAAGAAGTACAGAAATATCCGGATACCGACATTAAAAATGACTTATCCGAAAACAAAACAAATATGCATTGCGTTTATGGTGAAAAAAATATTACTAAAATCCCTTTTAAAACAGATATTTCAAATGTGATTTTATATCATCATGAACATGCTGATGGAACCGGTCCCTTTCGAAAGAAGTGGCATGAAATTCCATTGTTCTCAAGGATTATTCATCTTGCAGATATTGTTGATATTATAGGAAATAGTATTGAATCTGCTGATCATAGATGGGATTTTATATGTCAGTATCTTTCCCAAAAAAAGGATAGTCTATTTGATTCAGAATGTGTTAATGCTTTTCTTCATGTATTCACAAAAGAATCGTTTATGTGTTTAAGTGATGATTCTTTTGAAACTAAGCTATGGGAAGCTATCCCAAGAGAAAAGCTGGTTTTGATTGGGAAATGTGTAAAGATGTTGCAGATATACCAGAACCCCCCGTACAGATTTTCTATTATAGACAATCTATACGGGGTTTATTCGTGAAACAATATTCTATTTCCAAACTTCTTCTGCAATTTCTTTTACAAGTGCAAGTTTTGCCCACTGTTGCTCCTCTGTGATCTTATTTCCAATCTCACAGGATGCAAATCCACACTGTGGACTTAAGCATAGACGCTCAAGCGGAATATACTTTTCTGCTTCGTGAATTCTTGCGATCACCTTATCCTTATCTTCCAGTTCCGGTTTCTTTGTTGTAATAAGTCCAAGTACAACTTTCTTGTCCGGAGACACTTTTGCAAGCGGTGCAAAACCACCGGATCTCGCATCATCATACTCCAAAAGTAATGCGTCCACATGCTCCTGGGCAAATACATAGTCAGCTACAGAATCATATGGTCCACTTGTAAAAAATGTAGAGTGATAATTTCCGCGACAAATGTGGGAAGTAATCACCATATCCTCCGGTCTTCCTTCCAGTGCCAGATTATTTACTTTCAAAAGCCGTGCCTTTACCTCTTCAATATCAACACCAAGTGACTGGTATCTCTGCTTTGCAGCATCTCCGACAATTGCACCCCAGGTACAGTCATCAAGCTGCAGATTACGGCATCCTGCTTCATAGAACTGTTTGATCACATCCTGATATGCCTTACCGATATCCTCGATCAATTCATCATCTGTCGCATAAAATTTTCTTGTCTGCTCAATGTTCTGCGGAACGATCATCTGCTGATACATCTGCGCCGGTGCCGGAATGGTATACTTTGCAACGGTCTGTTCATCTTCAAACTGCTTTAAGAATTTGAAATACTCTACAAACGGATGCACCTTTGCTTTTACCTTTCCCACCAGATAAGTAGCCTCAAGGTCTGCCATCTCTCCGTTAAACTGTATGCCGCCACCATCTTTTTCATGAGTAACTCCTTCAAATCCCCACATAAAATCCAGATGCCAGAATTTTCTTCTGAATTCCCCATCTGTAATCGCATGGTATCCTGCTACTTTCTGCTTTGCAACGATCTCTGTCACGCACGCATCCGTCACGCGGTCGAGTTCTTCCTGTGTGATTGTTCCTTCTTCAAACGCTTTTTTTGCTGCTTTAAGCTTTTCTGGTCTTAAAAAGCTTCCTACAAAATCATAGCGAAATGGTGTCTTTAATGTACTCATATATTGATAACCTCCTGTGTTTTTCTGTTCGTTTTCTAGGGTTATCCTACCATGTCACTATGACTTTGTATAATACATTTCTTTTGCGGTTAGTCATAGTTTGAAGCTATATCCAGTTATGACAAACATATTTAAATGTAGTACTCTTTTATTTATACAACTCACTTAAATCAATCAATATACGCTCTTTTTCCTGGTCACAGGTATATCACTTTAAATAGGAAAAACAAATAATTTTATTTAAAATAAATACCAGCCGGTTGCAAACGGCTGGCTTTTGGGAAGTTTAGTTTTTGAAAAAATGTTTAAAAAAAAGGGATAGTGAGTGCTATTTCGTTCCCACTCACATTCTTATAATAACATTAGTAAAGAAAATGTGCAAGACTACATTAGCCGACTGTTTTCATAAATGATTCCCTCTCTTTCTGAATCTTATTATATACGTTTGAGATGCGTGCTTTCTGCTCCGTAATTATTGTAGATTGTTCCTCGTCAGATAAATTGTCGATACCAGATAAATCCTCGTATGGAGAATCAAGACCAGCTTCGTATTTATCTAAAAGCTCCTCTTTACTTGGGAATGGCTCAAAAAGATATTTATTTAATTCTTCTCTTTGCACTGAATAAATGCTTTCAATGTTATTAATAATGTCTTCAGCATCATGTTCAAAAAATTCTCTTGTTGTAATCATGTTGACCCTCTCATTTACATTTTTATTATGAAATTAATTTTTGGAATAAAAATAACGTCTATTACTGTTATTGAAAAAAAAAAAATATCATGTATAATACAAGCATAGAAAACTAAGAAAAAATATGAATGTGAACAATGTGGCTATATTTATGAACCAGCAGTAGGCAATCTAAACATAGATATCGCTCCCCAAATTACATTTGAGGATATTCCAGAGCACTGGGTATGCCCAATCTATGGATTTAGAAAAGATGTTTTTGTTCCTTTAGAAGGGTAAGCAGAAAATTTAGATGTGAAACTGACAGACACAAAAAGAATCCAAGAGAAAATAAAAAAGAAATGGAGACCAGATTATGACTTATGATTTAAATATTACTTTTGATGACAATTTAATAACAGGAAATAAAACAATTGATACACAGCATAAAGAATTGATTGAACGTATCCAGAACTTTGTAACTGCATGTCAAAATGGCGACAGCAAGCTAAAAGCAATCAAAATGCTGGATTATCTGGATGAGTATACTAACTTTCATTTCAAAGAAGAGGAAAAGCTTCAGGAAAATGCTGGTTATCCAGAGTATGAAAAACATCACGAAAAACATGAAGAGTTTAAAAAGACAATTCAGGAACTGCAAGAATACCTTCAGGATTATGAAGAACCAACAGAACAGTTTAGTGAACTTGTACAGAAAAATGTAATCGATTGGCTATTTGGACACATTAAAACATATGACCGCTCTGTAGCAGAATTTATCTTTATGAGAGAGAATCCAGACCGATACTAAAATAAAACAGGGAAAGCTTTCCATCATGATTCAGACAAAGTGGTGAATGTTCCTATTATAGATAACACTTGAAAATACTATGTCAATGCTAAGAAAATTACAAATGAACAAGAAGCCTATTTAACAGGAATAGTTGGAAATGATATTTTGCAAGTTTTTAACAGCTAAATTTATGTTTTCAAAATTGACAAAAATACAACCAGTTCGTAAAAGTGTTATTTTACGAACTGGTTGTATTTTTGGTCAGTTTTGCAAACTGAAAGTTATCGCTTTACTTTTGTTGTATCTTAGCCAAAATACTTTCTATTACAAGTGTTACTGTTATAAAGGCTCCTACAAGGGTATAGTAGTTTAAGCCATACATCAATGGCAAAAGAGAAATAACTACCGTAATAATGGAAAGGACAAACAATGCTTTGAGAACACCTTTCTTCTTCAATGAAAACAATGAAAGTAAGAAGATGGCAACAGTAAGTGTGGCTGTAATAAGTGGAGCAAAATTTGCATAGCCAAACGGTGTAAGGCTAAAGTATGAGAATGTTTCTTTTACTCTTTCTGTTGGAGATGTTGCAAAAATACAAACTGCTCCAAAGGGTAATAATTCTAACACTATTGTTAAAGCTGGCAAAACCGCTAAGCAGACTTTCTTCATGTTGTATATCTCCTTTACAAATTCAAAGTTGTAAATATCATTTTACATTTTTATATGAAATCACAATATGACTTGGTGCAAATAATACTGATGCAATAATCAATAGCACTGACCTACTCATAATCCCACTAAATAAGAACAACATTGAAGGAATAATAGAAAGTGCTAATGCTCTGAAAACGCTGTTTTTCTTAAAACATATAATCCAAATAGCACAATAAAGCATTACCAATATGGTATCTACAATCAGATATAGTGCAAATGCTTCGTCAGACCACCACCCGAACCAAGTTCCCGGAATATTGATTATCATGAATCCGAAACAACCCAATCTCCCTACTTGTTCTGTGACCTCAACATATTTATTGTTCCACTTATTATCAAATCCATCTTTGCACTTAATCGCAAATACAACATTGGGTATCATAATGACTGCAATAAAAATCAGCCCAAAAACATTAAACCATTCCATATTATCTACCATCACAAACTTGAATTTATACCCGGTACTTGTCTCGATTTATAGTCATATCAACTAAATGAAATACAAGTAAGATAATAAAAAAAACGGAAACTATTATTATTCCTGCGCCCAGCTTGATAAAATCAATTATACCGCCAAGACAAAAGAGCATTGCCCATGTCTTAATCCGTTTTCCAGTAACTCTGCATATTTTCTCTGTATTTAATCCAGTATAATCTCCTGATAAAAACAGCACACTTCTTTCTGTATTCCTTGATTTGATAAAAAATCTTCCAACAAAAAAGAGAACAGTTGCCATCAGTAAATCAATAAATATAATTATTATTTTCATTTTCAACACCTCTAATTCTAAGTTCACAACTTCCGATTTTCTCAATTCTCCAAACTTGAATTTATTACTCCAAAATAACCGGAAGCATAATCATAATAATTCCAAATAAGGCAAATAGAATACCACCTATTTTTGTTGTTTTCAAGTAAAACTCAGATGGTTCATCTGCACAATAAGATTTCCATTCTTCTGTTAATTTCCATATTAAGCCCGGCTTTAAGAAGATAAACATACCTAACGCAAAGATTATGATTCCACCACCAATAGACCACCACATATTTACCACCTCCTTTAGCAAATTCCGATTTTTCAATTCTCTCAATAAAAATTGTTCTATACAAATTCTGCACCTGCTTCATGTAACTTTTTAAAGTACTTATTCTTGTTTTTCTTATACATTGTTCCGATTGCAGCTTCATTCACGATTACTTTATATCCATTTTTTATAGCACATAATGCTGTCAGTGCAACACAAGCCCCACCATCTACACCCACAACTTCAACATATTCAATATTGTGTTTTTTCAGCAATATATCAAGTCCAGAATTAGTAAATGCATTACCTTTATATTTTATGAATATATTATCAGATACTATATGCAATTCTTTAGCAAAATCAACATCTTCTGTTCCTTCATATGCATGAAATGGTGCAAACTTATTTATCAGATTCTTCTTCATTACATTTTTTATATAAATAACCAATAGTGCTTTTTCACAGTTCTTTACCTCCTATATCTACCATTACAATTCTAATAGATAATGCAGAAATGAAAATTTCAGTTATAATGAAAGGTTTATGTTATAAAAAATACCGATCTTAATTCTCCACTATTTACGGATTAATAAGACCGGTATTTATTTCATTTTTTAATTAGCAATTAATCCCGACGTAGTGTAAACTTTCCTACCAGATCGTTTAATGTATATGCCTGTGCGGATAATTCCTCACTGGTAGCAGACGATTCCTCTGCTCCCGCAGAGTTCGACTGCACTACTTCCGATATCTGATTCACACCAAGTTCTGCCTGTTGCATCGCCTGTGCCTGCGCAGCAGACTCTTCACTCAATCGTTTTGCATCTGTCGCAATCTCCTTGACTCCCGTAACGATCTGCTCCAGAGATTCCGCTGCTACCTCCACTGCCTGGTTGCCATTCTCGATCTCCTGCAGCGATCCCTCGATCAGGCTTCTGGTATCTACTGCCGACTGTGCACTCTGTTCGGCCAGTTTACGGATCTGTTCTGCCACCACTGCAAATCCCCGTCCGGCTTCTCCTGCTCTGGCCGCCTCAATTGCCGCATTCAGAGACAACAGGTTCGTCTGACTCGCAATATCTTCAATGTCAGCAATAATATTCTGTATCTTTTTAGATGTTTCATTAATTCGGTCCATTTCCTCCATCAATGACCTCATCTGCGTATGCCCTGCATCCGCCTGCTGTGCATAATTCTCAGCCTTTTCCGTCGTCCTCTGCAGTTCGCCGGCTGTACGTGACACGGCATCTGTGATATTCGTAATGGTTGCCGTCAGTTCTTCCACAGATCCTGCCTGCTCTGTTGCTCCTTCTGCCAACGCCTGGGCAGATTGTGCAAGATTCTCCGATCCGGCAGATACCTGCTTAGCGGCCTCTTCTACCTGCTGTAAGGTACTGTTCATCTGTCGGTTCATCTTACGCATGGCATCTTTCAGTGCCACAAACTGTCCTACATATTTCTCTTCGATCTTAGTACCGATGGCATAATTACCCTCCGCCATCTGTCCCAACAATTCTCCTGCATCCGTAATGATCAGATTCAGGTCAGCAGCCATGCCTTTTGCGACCTGTATCATATAGGATATCTCATCTTCCGTGTTTCTGTCCGGGAATGCACTATTCAAATCTCCCTGTGCAAAAGTCTGAAGTCGATCTGCCAGCGCTATCATCGGTTCTTCGATATTTCCTGCCATTTTCTTGCCTAATACCACAGAACTCCAGAAAGAGGTCACTACGATAACCAGAATCGCGATCAGCATAAAACGCTCCATATGACGCAGATCTACCTCCGCCTGATCTCCTTTTTCGACGCACAGATTCATCAAGTCTACAAACTCCGCGTATATCCGTTCGTACTGTGCGGTCAGCTCTCCGATATCCAGATCCTGCGCCTTCAGATATCCGTCCTCGTCATCGGAAGTAGCCAGTTCCAATACCTGTGCATCCAATTCCCAGTACCCGTCCAGTTTCTGTAATACTTTATTATAGGCATCCCTGCCTTCGGTGAATTTGATTGAGCGGTTCAATTCATCTATGTAAGTCTCAAACGCTTCCTTTTTCTGGTCATGCAGTTCGATCTGCTTGTCTATCACTGCTTTGTCATCATAGCCTACTACTGCACGTAATGCGCTCCGGCTCTCCGAAAATGCCGCGACCGCTTTACCGATATCTCCCTGTGTAAATCCGTATTGGCTCAATGCCTTTTCATACTGCATCGCTGCGATCAGTAGTACTACGATTCCAATAACTGCCGCAATCGCACCGATTATTGCTACTTTCACAAATCCTTTCGTCAGTTGCTTTTTAATACCTTGTTGCTTTTGTGTGGCCATATAAAGCTCCCCCTAGTTTATCCGTTAAATAAGCTGCCGTGATTGATATTTCTATACAATAGTAGCACATCCCCTTTCATTATTCAACTGTACGAGATGGGTTTCCAGAGATTTTGCAAGACTGAAACTTGACTTTGCAGTTCATGTAACAGTTCTTTCATGTACTCCGACCTCCCATTACATAAAAATCCAGTTTTTCATTTATCATTCTGATTTCTTCCTCTTTCTGCTCATGTATATCCAGATTAAGATTTTCCTTATTATAAAAGGCATTCTCCATTCTCTCTGCATTTTTTCGCCGGTCCTCATCAATAATATGACCATACACTTCCGTTACCATGTCCGCCTGTGCATGTCCGGAATCCCCCTGGACTGCTTTGATATCTCCACCGCTCAGTTTCAGTTTGTATGTGACACTTGTATGGCGCAGACTATGAAAAACCACATCCGGAAGACCTTCTTTATCAATTACTTTCTGCATCTGGTCACGAATATAACTGCCATTGATCGGCATTCCAAAAGTGGTCGCCATTATCAGGTTGTAATCGGTATACTCACTGCCAAGCGCCTCCTTTACCTCATCCTGTTCCTTCTTTATATCAATAAGGCACTGTGCCACAAATCCCGGTATATAAACTTTTCGCTCACTGGTATCGGTCTTTGGTGTTTTCAGCACCCTGACCGTCTTATTATTCTTCCTTTGGGATGGGAAGATCAGAATAACTTCTTTTGAATCCAGCTCCTCAACAGCTTCCTTTGATACACGCTCCACCTGTTTGTTAATAAAGACATATGCCCTGTTCTCTGAAATAGCTTCTTCTGATATATCCACACAATCCCATGTCAGCCCAAGCAGCTCTCCTATTCGGACCGTTGCTGCGAATGCCAGATGAAATGCAACTTTTAGCCATTTATTCTCACACGCATCGATTGCCTGCATCAGCATTTCCGCAGTCCAGATTTCACGCTCCTCAGCTTTATACTTCGGCAATGTCGCATCCGTTGCCGGATTCTTGTCCATCATATCCCACTTTACCGCCTGCCTGAAACAGCTCCTTAATACCTTATGTATCTGATGAACTGTCGCAGCTGTGATCAGCTTGTCCCCATCCGGATTCCTTGAACTCTTTACAGCCGGCATTTTCAGAAGATCCGTATAATACTTCTCCATAAAATGGTTGTTAATTTCAGACAGCTGCACCTCTCCGATCGTGGGAATAATATAGTTATTGATCAGTCCTACGTTTCCATCATAGGTAGCAACTCCCCACTCATTATGTCCATAGATTCTGACATATTCCTTTATAAGTTCTTTTACTCTGGTACATTTTGGTACAACAAATGTTCCCAGGGACTGCTTATACTCAATCTCCTTTTTTCGCTTTTCGGCTTCTTTCAGCGTGGTATAGCCTTCCGACTTCTGGTGCTCCGTGCCATCTGCATCATTTACACGGTAGACAACACTGTATGATTTTTTCGCTTCCTTATATAAGCCATATTTCTTAATACTGTCCTGTAGTTCAATCATCTGACTGTCGCCGATTACCTTGAATGGATGATTCGTAAAAGTTCTTAAACGTTCCATTTCAATTTCAACTACTTTTTCATCCGAATCTCTGATATCCGTCTTTTCTGTCAATGACACTTCCTCCTTTTCCCTGAACGAAAAAAATCGCCCAGACTAGAATTTTTAATCTAATCTGAGCGATACTTCGTCAGGCCTGTTTTCTTCAAGCAAGAAAACCATTTTTACATTCATTGATAACCTAAATCTTATCCTACACTTTAGTTATCTCCATTGGGTGCTTGAATAGATTTAGTTCTCGGTGCCCGTTTTGTCTTTTCGGTGCTCCAATTACTCATTTTTATATTTTTTCGGTGCTCGCAAGCCCCATAAAATAAAAAAAGCAACAATGAATTTTTACGATCATTGTTGCAAAAAACTTTCAACGATCCTGATCGGCTGGATTATGACACCGGATTATGTCATCAACGAGATGGAGCGAGGCGGCGAGAAGTTCCGCCGCAAAAAACTTTACTGCATCATGATCCGCTACGTTGCACCGGTCATGATGTTTGTACTGTTTTTACAGTCAACCGGAATCTTATCATAATTTCATACTATTAAAAATTGAAACCACTAACCCCTCAGCTAAGCTGTGGTTTTAGTGGTTTCAACTAATTACTATGATCATAATCTAAGTGTGTTTCATTGCCTTCTAGCTCTTAACCGCCCCAGATGTAACTCCTTTTACAAAATGTTTCTGGAAAAGTAAAAACAAAACTACTAACGGCAAAATTGCAATTAACACTGCTGGAAATAATGTCTCCCACGGACTTCCAAATTGTCCTGACGTCATTTTCGCATAATATATTTCTAATGTGATGGTTTTAAAATCCGAGTTTCCAAGTGTCAAAAATGGTAATAAATAATCATTCCATATCCACATACCATTCAAAATCACAATAGTAATTATCATCGGTTTAACAAGTGGTAATAAGATTCTAAAAAATATCTGAAAGATATTTGCGCCATCTATTAGTGCCGACTCCTCAATATCACGTGGTATCCCTTTTATATAACCAGTCATCATAAATACCGACATACTAATACCAAACCCAGTATACATAATGATTAGTCCCAATAAATTCTTCAGGGAAAGGCTTTCCATAATACTGATAAGTGGATACATAATCGCTTGAAAAGGAACTAACATTGCTGCTACAAATAGTAAATATATCACATTCATCGCTTTAGACTTACATCTGGTTATCATCCATGCACAAAGAGTAGAAAACAAAACAATTCCTATTAATGAGAACACCTCTAATACCAGCGTATACCCTAATGCACGCCCAAAATGAATTGTCTCAAATGCATTCTTAATATATTCAAAAGTAACATGTCCTGGCAATGATAGTGGATTTCTTATTATTTCCGCCTGACTCTTAAATGAATTCAAAAGCAGAAATACCAGCGGTAATAACACCAACAGTGAAATCAATATCAGTACTATGTATATGCCCGCCTTTTTTATACGATTAATCAATGTATAATTTTCAGAAAGCTGCTGCATTACATCTCCACCTCCTTTTTCCGTGTGACGCTTACCTGGATAAATGATATAATCGCCATTACGATAAAGAAGATTACTGCCTGCGCCTGAGCACCTCCATAGTCCGGTGGATTGGTATCTTTCAAAGTCCTCAAGATTTGCAAAGCCAACATTCTGGTTCCAAACTCACCATCTGTCAATGCTACATTCTGATCCAACAGCTTAAATGAATTAGATAATGTTAAAAATAACACTATAGTGATTGATGGCATTAATAATGGTAAGGTGATTTTTCTAAATCTTTGAAATGCACTTGCGCCGTCCAGTGATGCTGCTTCATACAATTCTGTCGATACTGCATTTAAGCCACCCACATAAATAATCATCATATAGCCGGCATTTTGCCAGGTTGTCATAAGCAGAAGCGCGAATAACGCCTTAACCGGATCTTGAGTCATGTATCGAAGCGCTTCTATATGTAAAAAACCTTCTTTCCCAAATAATATATCAGTAAATACAACTTGGAAAATAAATTGCCAAATGAATCCTAATGCTAATCCCCCAAGCATATTAGGCATAAAAATAATCGTCCGAAAGATTCCTGAACCTTTCCTGATATTCGTAACCAGCAGCGCCAGAAGCATTGCACATACATTAACCGTTACTACTGATAACACCGTAAAAATGCATGTGTAAAAAAACGAATTGCGGAATTTTTCATTTGTAAAAGTTTTAATGTAATTATCCAAACCAACAAACGATTCTGTCAGGCTTCCTCCAGCAAAGTATGTCCCCCTCCATGAAGTAAAAGAGTATACTACACCTATAATAAAAGGAATCGCAACAATACATATAAACAGTATTACCGCTGGTGCTACCAGCACCTTCGACCACTTCTTATAATATTGATCCATAACATTTGTCACCTCCAAGGTATCAGTTGGTCTTCAATTCTTTCCAGCTATCTACACACAATTCACCGATACTTTCAATCGTACTGTCGTCCCACTCTTCTTGTCTCAGATATTTTTCCAAAAGTGCTGTACCCACTTTTTCACCTGACCAGGTTTTAGGGGTTCCAACTACCGTATCATTAATTACATTTCCCTCTCCCATATAGCTTTGAATCGAGGCTGACAAAGCGTTGTCCAACTTCATATCCTCTGTTACATTGTATGGAATGAACTTAAATTTCCCGATAATATATTTTTCAACATTTTCTGGTTTCATCATCCACTTTAAAAACTCAACTGCATACTCTTGCTGCTTTTCTGAAACCTTTGCATTAATTGCATAATAGTTCCCCGTAGTCACAATAATGCTGCTATTCAATTGTTCTGCACTGCGGCCATTAAGCATCATTGAATCCGTAAACGGCATCTTCAACGGAATGAAGCTTGATCTTTCAGCTACCGCTTCATCGACCTTGGCGATATTACTATATGCCCAGTTCCCTTGCTGAAGAAATAATGCATTACCGTCAGCGTACATTTGTACTGTTTGGTCATATCCAAAGTTTGCTGAGTTGACCAAATCCGCGCCTCGTCCTGCATGACCATTTAACCCGGCTGCATGATCCGTATAAAATTCCATCGCTTCAGCATATGCCATAAATGCAGGTTTTGCTTCATCAATCAATTCTGTGTCCACATTTTGTGCTTCTGCAGGTGTCTTTACAACTGCTCCCATCGGCATGTTTAACAGGTGATCTGCAAATACCCATTTCTCAGCTCCGGCAAACGCAAATACACCCGTAAGCGATGCTGCACGTCCTGTTTTTTCAGCTTGGAAGCTATATTCATTTCCATTCAATGTCACCTTTGCAGCTGTCGGCGTGCTAATATACTGATCCACGGCTTCACAAAAAGCTTCAAACTCTTCCCATGGACAATTTCTAAGATCTTTTAAAACTGCTTCACCACTTTCAGCCCCAAACAAATCGGAAATCATCTGTGCATCAACAATAAACCCTATTCCTTCAATCCCATATGGAATACCATAGCTTTCAGATCCACCGTCATTAAGTCTCATTGTTTCCGGAATTCCATCAATAATCTTCTTAAACTCATCATCTTTAATTGTTTTCAGGTCTACTACGCGACCACTTTCTTTCCATTCTGGCAACGCCCGTAAAGCCTGAAGAGTATAAACCGCTGGAGGGGTATCTGAATTCATTTGTGCACGCAATACTTCATCAGAATCTTCTCCGGAGCCCACACTAAATGCTTTTGTAGCAATCCCTGTCTCTTCCGAAAAGGCCTTGCACATTTCTTCGAACTCACTGGCATTTTCACCCTTTGCATTAAATACCACTAATTCGTCTTTTTTGCTTTTTGAATCTGAACTATTGCCACATCCTACAAGGGATAACAGCATAGTACCTGCTAAAATTACCGCTAGTGCTTTTTTGAACATAATTATTGTCCTCCTATTTAATATGATTTTCTTTTTATCAGTTCTGGAAACAACTTAATAACCTCATACTTTTTCTCAGGATTATTAATTCTACGTAATAGCAACTGCGTAGCCTTCTTTCCCATTTCGTAAAGAGGTGGCCGGATCGAACTAATCGGAACCTGTGCTGTATCCCGCCATGGATCATCATCATATCCTAACAGTGCAAGTCTGGACGGAATATCTATTTTTCGCTCAGATAACGCTTTTGTACAGCCTAATGTCATCATGTTATTCCCTACAAAAAGCGCTTTCAAACCTGTATTATCTAAAAACCAGTTTGTCTCCCTATATCCACCCGCTAAAGTTGAATCTCCACATCTGATATACTCTTCTCTCACTGTGATTTTGTTATCTCTTAATGCTTCTTTATATCCTTCAATTCTTTCTATAGTTGTTACTGCATCAGCAATTCCATAGATACATCCGATTTCCCGGTAGCCGCTTTTTATCATGTCAGTAATGCTCTCATACACTACCTGGCGCGCATCCATAATCACACTGTCTACCGCGTCTCCCCCTGGTGTTTCTATACATACGATCGGACAATTGGACATATCATATTTTTCTCGAATCATCTGATATCCTTGACCATAAGTAATGATTCCATCAACACCCCATGAACTAAAAACATTAATTTGTTTTTCTTGATCGGTTAACTGATCTCCCGCATTCCCTAAAATCATAAGATATCCTTTTTCCTTAAGTACACTTTCAATTCCCTGCAGAATCTCCAGAAAAAAGGGGTTACTCATGCCACTCATCATAATACCTATCACATTTGATTTACGCTTTTTAAGCGTACGAGCCGCCAGATTATGAACGTAATTTAATTCTTTAATAGCCTCTTCCACCGATTCTGTTGCTGAGGGACTTACATACCTTGTCTTATTGATCACATGGGAAACCGTTGTTATCGATACGCCAGCCTTTTGTGCTACATCTTTTAAAGTTACAGGTTTGACAGCCATCCAAATTACTCCTTGATAGTCCTATTTTGTTATTTTAATATTGTCCACTGTTAGGTTTCCATCAACTACATACACATTTACTCCCTGCCCAGCCTTTGCATACATACGTGTCGTTAATGCGACTCCGTCAATATATATAACAGCAATCGTATCATCAACAATTACTCTAATATGGTATCTTTGATTTGGTTTTAAATATAATGGTCTTTCTAAACCTTTATCAAAATAGCGGTACCAGGGCTGATTAGGCGTTCGATCAAAATAGATTCGATTTTCGGCAAGATTAGCCTCAAATTTGTAGGCATCTCCCGTCTCCGCATCTTCGCATAGCCGGATACCAAACATTCTGGTATGCTCTGAAAACGCAATGTCCATCTCTATCATGTAAAAATTCTCTGATACATTTGTAATAAAATGCTCTTGAAGTGAGTCCAATGTTTTCATTTCAATCTGACTCGCCGAAAGAGAATCCTCCGTTTTAAACGCCGGCAGCATGCAGTCTGGCAGTTTAACCCCCAAGGTACCGTCAGGACGTTGATATACTTCGTGGCAAACGAACGTTCCACCCCAGTCCCAGCTATTCATGTCGTCCGCTCCAGTCTTCGTTGCTGCCCATCCAAATAGATAGCGATGTTCACCATCCGAGCAAGAGCGTGCTGCATAATATGCTCTGCCATCAAAAGCATCATCTATCGGCGCACTCCACGGACCATTAAGCGAGTGGCTCATGCGATAGACAGTTTTACTTCTCTCACTATATTCAGTTGTTAATAAATACCACCAGTCACCCATTTTGAAAAGATCTGGCATCTCATGCATACTAAATAAATTTGGTGCCCAAAAGTCCCCTTCAAACTTCCACTCATTCAAATTCTTTGAGGTGAACCATACCGTTCTTCCGGTTCTCACCTTTTTCTTATCAATTTTGCGAGCACCTAAAATCATAATATACTGCTGGCTTTCTTCCTCCCATAAAATAAATGGATCTCGCCAGTCATTGCCGTCATACCCTTCTGGTGCAGGTAATACAAACTTCCCGTTTTTTTCCCATTTAAGCAGATCATCGCTCACCGCGCTCATCAATACTTGAGCATCCTTTCCCTGTTCCGCATAATTTCGGTTATAAGCAGTATAAATGGCATGGAACTTTCCTTCCCCTTCAAAAACACTTCCGGCAAAAATGTACTGTTCTGGATCATCCTCACCTTCTTTCGGAATCGCCACCCCCATATCCTCATAATGTATGAAATCTGTAGTGGTAGCCAGTGACCATTCAAAAGGCTCAAATGGTTGCGGATCACGTTTGTCTCTTTGATGAAACACATAAAATTTTCCATCATGGTAAAATGGCATACAATCTCCAAAGTAAGCCCCTTGTGGTTCATAAAATAATTTCATGTTCATAATTCCTCTCTTTCCTTTTCTTAGGCAAACGTTTGCTTTGTGTATTTATTTTTCTTCTGTAGTCCAAATATGTCAATATCCATATGTACATTTTAGCACTTATACACTATTGAAAGCCCCGCAAATTGTGCACTTTGTACACTGCAAAAGAGCTATACCAATTTTGAGTTGGTACAGCCCTTTTGCATAAAATCCTATAAACACATGTAATCATTCTTTCTTAATCTGCAGTTATTGTCCTTGACAAGTATTATTCTATTGGGAATAACCGGAAGTATCAGCGCCACATCCGGAAACAAAAGTTGCCTGTGAGGAAACTTTGTAATTGTTAATATATGAATATTTTCTGTGCATACTATAATACATATTGCACGTCAAAACAATTTAATTCAATTTGTGTCTTGTGTGCAGAACAATAAGAATGATTTTGCTATCAAGCTGTTATTAAAGAAAATCGCAGAATCCTTAACCTAGCCTTTATCTTTTACCAGATTAGCTAACATTGTAAAAAGTTCCGGAACATCCCTCGGAAAGCAGACTGTAATCAACTATGTAGGATACATGACCGATTCCTATCTCATTTTCCCACTAGCAAATTATGCTGCGAAGCTTGTAGAAAAAAACCGGAGTAACTAGGATTTCTCGTTACTCCGGTTTTTATTTTATTCTTTATCTGATCGGTACCGCAACTTCCGTAATATAATCATTGCTATTTGCACCACGGCTCGGCGGTCCCTCTAAATAAATGCTGCGATACTGTCCGGTTGTTTCCACCCGGTTCTCTCTGACATATGCATCTAAAGCCGCAATTGCCGTCCCGATTCCTTCATAGGGACCCCGATAGTAGATACACAATGCCGGCGTTTCAACAAACGCTTTCCTCTCCGCTCCCGTAAATCCATCATGGACCGGAATGCAACACATGAGATTGAGACCGTCACACGCGCTATCCATACGCATTGTGAACATTCGTGCATTCATCGACATCATACCCGTTCTTGCCGCTGCAATATAAGTGTCGCGCAGCTTGTTTGCGGCATCTGCCGTATCTTCACACGGATAGCGGTGGCAAAAACATACCTGCCGCGGAAGGCGCACCTGATGCACCGTCAGATCCCCCTGCTTAGCCGAGCGAACCTCATTTTCTATATCGTCATGTTGATATTATTACTTTACTATCCACATTTGCTATCCTGTGAATGTCTGTTTGCTGATATCTTTCCAGATTATAATACTGATATTCATTTCCAAGCACTTCCTTTATCTCATCCTGATCTGCTTTCAGATCAATCAAACATTTTCCTCCTAGTATAATAATGGTGTAGTCAATCAAGACTACTTGGTTAATAAGTTTCTGT
>ENA-ORUI01002054-ORUI01002054.1-human-gut-metagenome-genome-assembly--contig:-NODE-2054-length-18114-cov-3.974583_pt1 | contig 18114 bp, 10 predicted proteins | sample MGYA00242078_ERZ509205 | MGnify/ENA primary metagenome ERZ509205 (study PRJEB26280, sample SAMEA2338828) | human gut metagenome | biome: human gut; feature: human-associated habitat; material: faeces... | reverse complement strand
TATGTGATTGCGCTGATCGTCATTCTGCTGTTAAATCTTCTGCTTTTCCCGAGACTTCTCGAGCCAAAGGTAACAGAAGTTGATTACGGAAAATTTTTGCAGATGGTAGATAACAACGAAATCAGCGAAGTCCAGATCCAGTCAAATGAGATTATTTTCAGCGACAAATCAAGCCCGGCGAATTATTATAAGACGGGTGTGATGAATGATTACAAGCTGGTAGACCGTTTATATGAGGCAGGTATTACCGAATTCGGAACGCCGATCATAGAGCAGATGTCGCCACTCATGGAATTTCTTTTAACATGGGTAATACCGATCGTTGTGATGGTTGCGCTCGGACAGTGGCTGATGAAACGCATGACGAGTAAGATGATGGGCGGCATGGGAAATGCGATGAGCTTTGGAAAGAGCAACGCCAAGGTTTATGTACAGTCCGAAACCGGCATTAAATTTGCAGATGTTGCCGGAGAGGATGAGGCAAAAGAAATTTTACAGGAGATTGTTGACTTCCTGCATAATCCCAAAAAATATGAAGAAATTGGTGCAAAAATGCCGAAAGGAGCACTGCTTGTCGGCCCTCCAGGAACCGGTAAAACGCTGCTTGCCAAGGCAGTAGCCGGAGAGGCAAATGTTCCGTTCTTCTCCATTTCCGGTTCTGAGTTTGTCGAGATGTTCGTCGGCATGGGAGCTGCGAAGGTGCGTGACCTGTTCCAGCAGGCAAATGAGAAAGCACCGTGTATCGTCTTTATCGATGAGATCGATACCGTCGGTAAAAAACGTGACGGCGGCGGATTCTCCGGAAACGACGAGCGTGAGCAGACCCTGAACCAGCTGCTTGCCGAGATGGATGGATTCGATGGAAAGAAAGGCGTTGTCATTCTGGCAGCGACGAACCGTCCGGATTCCCTGGACCCGGCACTTCTTCGTCCGGGCCGTTTCGACCGCCGTGTGCCGGTTGAACTGCCTGACTTAAAAGGCCGTGAGGAAATCCTGAAAGTCCATGCGAAAAACATCCGCGTGGGCGACAATGTCGATTACAATGCGATCGCACGTATGGCATCCGGTGCTTCTGGTGCAGAACTTGCCAATATGATCAACGAGGCAGCACTCCGTGCCGTCCGTGATGGAAGAAAATTCGTCACCCAGGCGGATCTGGAGGAGAGCGTTGAGGTTGTCATCGCCGGATACCAGAAGAAGAATAAGATCATGACCGACAAAGAGAAACTGATCGTTTCCTACCACGAGGTCGGCCATGCACTCGTCGCAGCACTGCAGAGCCATTCCGCTCCAGTTACGAAGATCACCATTATCCCGCGTACGTCCGGCGCCCTCGGCTATACGATGCAGGTGGATGAAGATGAGCACAACCTGATGAGCCGTGAAGAGCTGGAAAACAAGATTGCAACCCTGACCGGCGGCCGTGTGGCAGAGGATCTGGTGTTCCATTCCATCACGACAGGTGCTTCGAACGATATCGAGCAGGCAACGAAGGTGGCAAGAGCCATGATCACCCGCTTCGGTATGAACGAGGAATTTGGTATGGTTGCATTTGAGACGGTAACGAACCAGTACCTCGGCGGTGACACTTCCCTGGCATGCTCCGAATCGACAGCAGCACAGATTGATGAGAAGGTTGTTGCAGCAGTCAGAAAACAGTACGACAAAGCAGAGCAGCTCTTAAAAGATAACATGCCGAAACTCCACGAGCTGGCAAAATATCTGTATGAGAAAGAGACGATCACAGGTGATGAGTTTATGGAAATCCTGAATTTATCCCCGGATCAGCTCACGACAACGAGAATGGAAACAAACTAAAAAGCGATAAAAGCAGATGAGAATCCCGCGTTACTGTTCACCCAGCAGTGAAACACTTGCTGTTTCACTGCGTAAGAAAGTGATTCACGAATCCCGCGTTTCAAGGCGACTTCAGCCTTGCGCGGGATTCTTTCTTGTGCTATAATGCTGTAATGCGAAATTATGACACAAAAAGACAGATTTTTTTAGGATAGATCAAGAGAACATAAGGAGAAACGCAATGAAGAAAAAACAGGCATGGAAAGTGATGGGTGCTGTCCTTGCGGGCACACTGGTATTTTCCGATGCAGTTCCGCTCCGTGCCAGCGCATCGGCAGGAACGGAAAAAAGCGCAGTACAGAACGAAACTGTCTCCGGAACGGAGAACGGTACAGAGACAAAACGGGCAGCCGTTTATGTGAATCTGAAAACCGGCGATGATACGGCAGACGGTACAACGGCAGAGACAGCAGTAAAAACCGTGGAAAAAGCACAGGAGCTTCTTGCAGTTGCAGCGGCAGAACTGCAGGCGGACGGGAAAACAACCGAAAAAAACACTGCTGCAGATACCAGCAAAACGGCAGCGGAGGAAGCAGCAGAAAAATATCTGGTATTCGTCGGAATGGATGAAAAAGAGCTGGAAACGTATCGAAAGAAACAGCAGAAAACAGACTTCAGGGGAAGAGTAACAGATACCGTTTTTGCGGCAGATGAAATCGTGGTGACAGAAGCCGGATATGAGGCTGTTCTGGCAGCAGAAAAAGCAAAAGAAACGGTTTCGGAAACACCAACGCTTGCGCCAGGCGAGTCTCCGGCACCGGATGCGGCAGAAGATACCGTAACACCAACTCCGGGTCCGACGGAAACGCCGGATGCAGAGCCAACCGCAGAACCAACGGTGACCCCAGACGCAGAGCCAACGGTAGAACCGACGGAAACGCCGGACGCAGAGCCGACCGTAACGCCGGCGGAGGAACCAACGGCAACTCCGACACCGGATGCGGACAACGGAGAAGATACAGGGGATACACCAACGGCAGCGCCGACACCGGATGCGGAACCGACCGTAACGCCGGAAGTAACTCCGACGACAGCACCGGGCGAGAATACCGATGACAGTGAAAATCCGGATAATCCGGAAACTCCGGCAGAAGATCCAACCGTGACACCTGCCCCGGATGATACAGCAAAAGACGATCCTGCAGCAGATGATACAAACCAGGACGATACAAACCAGGATAACCAGAACGGAACGGGAAATGATGCATCATCGGACCAGTGGAAACAGGATGAAAATCTGGATGACCTTGTAAAAGATGAAATTCAGAAAGAAAACGAAACCGTAAAAAATTTCGATGAAATTTCCAATCCATCCGGTACGGACAGCACAGAAGACGGCTATCTGATCTCCAATGTCTCTCTTTTGATCCAGCCGGTGGCAGTAAGTCTGTCCAGAAGCCTTGTATCAGAGGAGCAGACGAAAACAGCAGAAGCTGAGACGGCGGACGAAGGCGAGCATGAACTGCTTGCAGCTGCAGAGCAGAAATCCAACCTGAGTGCAGGTGAAATGACAGCAAGTGCAGCCGATGACGTAAGTACGCTGCGTGCCGCAGGAACGATCCTTGTAGGACCGGACAACTACGGAACGAATAAGACATCCACTCCGACTCCGACAGCCACACCGTCGAAGAGCAGCAGTAACAACAGCTCTTCCAATTCCAGTACCGGAAGCACAAAGATTCCGCAGAAGAAGACACAGACCACTGTAAGCATCCGCAGCATCCCGGTCAACACCGGCGATGAGACGATGGTGCTTCCGCTGGCGATCAGCTCCGCACTTTCTGCAGCCGTTATGTTCTGCATGGCATTCCTTCAGATGCAGGCGAAACGCGCAAAGAGCATGGCCGCATGGCTGGAATTCAAAAAGAATCATCCGTTTGACGAAGAATAAAGAAACAGGCATATCCGGAAAAGCCATTCCATACATTTACAGTATGGGAGGGCTTTTTCTTATGGAAGAAAAGAAAACATGGGCGGTGGGTGCGGGCAGCGGGATCAGCTGGCTGAAGGCTCTTCTCGTTTCCTATCTGATCTCGGTGCTTCTTCTTTTGCTGCTGTCTTTCCTGCTCTGGAAATTTTCCTGGAAGGAAAGCTGGGTGCAGGCGGGCATTGTGGTGATCTATCTGGCATCAAGCTTTTCCGGCGGAAGAATGGCAGGAAACATGGCGGGAAAACGGCGGTTTCTCTGGGGCATCTGCTTTGGAATCGTGTATTTTGCCATTCTGATCATCGTCTCCGCAGTCTTCCTGCCGGGCGGATTTGCCGGAGCCGGAAGACTTCTGTGGGCGGCAGCAGTCTGTGCCGTCGGCGGAATGGCAGGCGGAATGACGGCACACGGCAGATAAAAGCGGACAAAACAGAACATTTTTTCAAAAAACAGACTTTTAAATTTGAAAAACCTATGCTATAATGGGAAGAGCTAATGGCCGAAGACTATAAAAAAGTCGCGCGTCAACTACAATGAAGGAGGAATGTGCCATGAAACACATCAAAACTTTAAATACAAAAAGCTTACAGAACACTGTAAAAAAAGGTGGATGCGGTGAGTGCCAGACATCCTGCCAGTCCGCATGTAAGACTTCTTGCACCGTAGGCAACCAGAGCTGCGAGCATAAGTAAAAGTAATCCATAAGGACGAGTAAAAGGTGTTCCCAGAACCGGTTTCGCCGGATTTGGGAACATTCTTTTTGCCAGGCATATTAAAAAAAGAGAGAGTTATAGAAAGGAATACCACAGTGATACATTTATATAAAAGCAATGGCTTCAACATGGTGCTGGACGTCAACAGCGGCTCCGTCCATGTTGTGGATGACTGCGTATACGATGTGCTTTCCTGCATGAACGAAGGAAAAAATGCAGAAGAGACAGCAGAGGCGCTTAGCAGTAAATACGCCGAGCAGGACATCACCGAAGCCAGAGAAGAAATTCAGGAACTTGCAGACAACGGCATGCTCTTTACCAAAGATATCTACGAAAACGCAATCGATCAGTTTTCCAACCGTCCGACCGTCGTAAAAGCACTCTGCCTCCATATCGCACACGACTGCAATCTTGCCTGTCGTTACTGCTTCGCAGAAGAGGGCGAGTACCACGGAAGACGTGCACTGATGTCCCTGGAAGTCGGCAAAAAAGCGCTTGATTTCCTGATCGCAAACTCCGGCAGCAGAAGAAACCTCGAGGTAGATTTCTTCGGCGGTGAACCGCTGATGAACTGGGATGTTGTAAAACAGCTCGTAGCCTACGGAAGAGAACAGGAGAAGTTACATAACAAGAACTTCCGTTTCACCCTGACCACCAACGGTGTTCTCTTAAACGACGAGGTCATGGAGTTCTGCAATAAGGAGATGGGCAACGTCGTATTAAGTATCGACGGAAGAAAAGAAGTTCACGATCACATGCGTCCGTTCCGCAAAGGTGCCGGAAGCTACGATCTGATCGTGCCGAAATTCCAGAAATTCGCTGAACTCCGTCATCAGGACAAATACTATGTGCGCGGAACCTTCACGCATTACAACACAGACTTTGCTGCCGACGTCCTCCATCTGGCAGACCTCGGCTTCAAACAGATCTCGGTTGAGCCTGTTGTAGCACCTCCGACCGAGGATTACGCGATCCGCGAGGAAGACCTTCCGGTGATTTTCGAACAGTACGACATTCTGGCAAGAGAGATGATCAAGAGAGAAAAAGAAGGAAGAGGCTTCAATTTCTTCCATTTCATGATCGATCTGACCGGCGGACCATGTGTTTATAAACGTCTTTCCGGCTGCGGTTCCGGAACCGAGTACCTTGCGGTAACACCGTGGGGCGATTTCTATCCGTGCCACCAGTTCGTAGGACAGGAAGATTTCTGCCTTGGAAATGTTTACGAAGGCGTGAAAAAGACAGAAACGGTCAACGAATTCAAGAAATGCAACGTTTATTCCAAGAAGGAGTGCAGCCAGTGCTTTGCACGGTTCTACTGCAGCGGCGGATGCGCGGCAAACTCCTACAATTTCACAGGTAAGATCAACGATGTTTACGAGATCGGATGCAAGATGCAGCAGAAACGGATCGAGTGTGCATTGATGATAAAGGCAGCTCTGGCCGAAGATTAAAGAAAAGAGGAAAATCGCGACATGATGAAGAAGAAACAGAGTATCATCGCACTCGTCCTAGCAGCCATTGTAACAGTGCTTCTTGGATGGACGATGATCAAAGGATGGGGTCCTACCGGAACCGGTTCGATGAAGAACATCAACCTGGGTCTGGATCTGTCCGGCGGTGTCAGCATTACCTATCAGGCCGTAAAGGACAACCCGACAGACGAAGAAATGTCAGATACCCGCTACAAGCTGGAACAGCGTGCGCAGCAGTACAGCGAAGAGGCACAGGTATATCTGCAGGGCGACAACCGTATCACCATTGAAATCCCGGGTGCAACCGATGCAACCACCATTCTGGAAGAGATGGGTAAACCGGGAAGCCTGTATTTCATCAAACAGACCAACGATGACGGAACAGAAAACTACACCTACGACAGCTCGACCGGCGAGTACGTTCTGAACGGAAAAACTATCGAAGAGCTCGAGGAGGACGGCTCCGTCGTTCTGACTGGTAAAGATGTGGAGAGCGCAGAAGCCATGCATCAGCAGAACTCCACCACAAAAGCAACCGAGAGCGTCGTTCAGCTGAAAATGACCGACGAAGGAAAACAGAAATTTGCAGACGCAACCCAGGAAGCCTACAGCGCAGGAAAGAGCATCGGTATCTACTATGATGAGAAATTCGTCAGTGTACCGAGTGTAAACGCTGTGATTTCCGATGGTACTGCAGTCATCTCCGGCGGAAACATGGACTGGGATGAAGCAACCAGCCTGGCATCCACCCTCCGTATCGGTTCCCTTTCCCTGAAACTTGAGGAGATCAACTCCAGCGTCGTTGGAGCACAGCTTGGATCTGCAGCTGTTTCCACCAGCGTGAAAGCAGGAGCGATCGGCATTATCCTGATCATCATCTTCCTTGCAGTTGTATACCGCCTGCCTGGTATTGCAGCCGGATGGGCACTGCTCATTTACGTTGAGCTGAACCTGATTTCTTTAAATGCATTTGACCTGACCCTGACTTTGCCTGGTATCGCTGGTGTTATCCTGTCGATCGGTATGGCAGTCGATGCGAACGTTATCATCTACGCCCGTATCGAGGAGGAGATCGGTGCCGGAAAGACGGTTCATGCAGCAATCCGCGACGGATTCAAGAAGGCAGCTTCCGCCATCCTGGACGGAAACGTAACGACTCTGATTGCAGCAGCCGTTCTGTATGCACTCGCAAGCGGAAGTGTCCGCGGATTCGCCATGACACTTGCTCTTGGTATTGTTCTTTCCATGTTCAGCGCCATGGTTGTTTCCAGACTGCTGGTCAACAGCCTGTACGGTATGGGACTGAAGGATGCGAAATACTACGGAACCAAGAAAGAGCGCAAGGGATTTCCATTTGTGGAAAAGAGAAAGATCTTCTTCACGATCTCCTGCATTCTGCTGCTTGCCGTTCCGGCCAGCATGATTTTCATGCATCAGACAAAGGGAAGCGCACTGAACTTCGGCCTTGACTTCAAGGGCGGTACTTCCATCAACGTTCCGTTCAACGAGGATTACTCCATCGAAGAGCTGGACAAAGAGGTAGAGCCGGTTGTGGAAGGCGTGACAAAAGATTCCAATATTCAGATGACAAAGGTTGTCGGAGGCAACAATGTCATCATCAAAACACGTTCTCTGACTCTGGAAGAGCGTGAGCAGGTTTACCAGGCAATGGCAGACAATTTCGGTGTCGATACTTCTGAAATCACTTTCGACAACATTTCTTCTACTGTAAGTAAAGAGATGAGCCAGAATGCAATGAAAGCAGTTATCATCGCTGTAGTCTGCATGCTGCTGTACATCTGGATCCGTTTCCGCGACATCCGTTTTGCATCGAGTGCCATCCTTGCACTGATGCACGATATCGCCATTGTATTCGGATTCTATGTGGTATCCCGTATTTCGGTCGGCAGCACCTTTATCGCGTGTATGCTGACGATCCTCGGCTATTCCATCAACACGACGATCGTCATCTTCGACCGTATCCGTGAGAATCTGCCGGAGTTAAAGAGAGAGCCGATCGAGTCCCTGGTTGACCGCTGCATCACGGACACCCTGACCCGAAGCATTTACAGTTCCCTCACCACCTTTATCACCATCTTTGTTCTGTTCGTGATGGGAGTTTCTTCCATCCGCGACTTTGCAGCACCTCTGATGGTTGGTATCGTATGCGGAGCTTACACTTCTGTCTGCATCACAGGTGCCCTGTGGTATGTGATGAAGCACGTTGGAAAAAACAAATATGTGCCGTCCAAAGCAGTACAGAATAAGACAAAAAATAAATAAAAGCAGCAAAAACCATAAAAAGAGAAACGCCGGACCGGAAAAGTCCGGCGTTTCCTGCTAACAGGAAAGAGGAGAATATATGAAGAAAGAACGCTGGGTAGTTTCGGCAAAACGCGCCGATTTCCAGGCAATTGCGGACCGGTTCGGCATCGATCCCGTCATTGCCCGCCTGATCCGGAACCGGGATGTGACCGGGGAGAAAGAGATCGAAGAGTATCTCTTCGGTGATCTGGAGCAGCTCCACGATCCGCTGCTGATGAAGGATATGGAGCGCGCGGCAGATCTGATCGCAGAAAAAATCCGGGAGAAAAAGCCGATCCGCATCATCGGGGACTACGACATCGACGGTGTTACGGCAACGTATATTCTGCTGACCGGCTTAAAAGATCTCGGTGCCGATGTGGATGTGCGTATCCCGGACCGGATTGCAGACGGATACGGCTTAAATGAGCATCTTGTGCAGTTTGCCGCGGATGAGGGGCGGGACACGATCGTCACCTGTGACAACGGCATCGCGGCGGGCAGTCAGATCCGTCTGGCAAAAGAGCTCGGCATGACGGTTGTTGTGACGGACCACCACGAGGTTCCGTTTGAGGAGGATGAAAACGGAGAACGCCGCTACATCCTGCCGCCGGCGGACGCGGTTGTCAATCCGAAACAGAAAGACTGTTCCTATCCGTTTCCGGGCCTCTGCGGTGCGGCCGTCGCATGGAAACTGATCCAGACGATGGAGGCAAAAGCAGGTATTCCAAAGGAGCACAGCTTCCGCTTTCTGGAATTTGTCGCTATTGCGACGATCGGTGATGTGATGGATCTGCAGGGAGAAAACCGGATTTTTGTAAAAGCCGGCCTTCGGGCGCTCCATAAAACGCAGAACCTCGGCCTGCAGGAGCTGATCCGTGTGCAGGGCATCGAGGCGGAAAACGTGACACCGTATCACATCGGCTTCGTTCTCGGCCCGTGCATCAACGCATCGGGACGGCTTGACACGGCGGAGCATTCGTTAAAACTGCTCTGCGCAAAGACACGTGAGGAGGCCGCAAAGCTTGCCGGGGACTTGAAAGACCTGAATGAAAGCCGCAAAGAGCTGACGCGCCAGGGTGAGGCGAAAGCAATCGAGCTCGTGGAAACCTCCCCGCTGCAGAACGACAAAGTCCTCGTCGTCTATCTGCCGGACTGCCACGAGAGCCTTGCCGGAATCATCGCAGGTCGCCTGCGGGAGCACTTCCACAAACCATCCTTCGTACTCACCAGAAGTGAGGAGGGCGTCAAGGGCTCCGGCCGCTCGATCGAAGCGTATTCGATGTATGAGGAGCTCTGCAAATGCAAAGAACTGATGACGAAATTCGGCGGCCACCCGATGGCTGCGGGCCTTTCCCTCGCAGGAGAGGAGATGATCGAACCGTTCCGCCGGGCACTGAACGATAATTCCACGCTGACGGAAGAGGATTTCGTCGAAAAAGTCGTGATCGATGTGCCGATGCCGATCACCTACATCACCAAAAATCTGATCCGCCAGTTAAGTCTCTTGGAGCCGTTCGGAAAAGGCAACACGAAACCGCTGTTCGCACAGAAAGGACTGACTGTATTAAATTACCGCATTTTTGGAAAGAATAGAAACGTGGTGAAAGTACAGCTTGCCGATGTGGGCGGATACCAGATGGATGGTGTCTATTTCGGTGAGGGAGAAGCGTTCGCCGCATACGTGGATGCACATCCGACCCTCTCGGTAGCGTACTATCCGTCGATCGATACGTGGAACGGACGCGACAAATTACAGATCAATATCCAGAGTTATTTTTAAAGATGCAGAAAAGCCGCAAATACCTGATTTTTCTGCCCTGTTTTCTATCGGAAACAAAATTGACGCAGAAGAATATTGATGCTATACTGTAAGGTGAATTGTCAAACCTTGACGAAACGGAGGAATATTTTATGAAAAAAGTAGAGGATTACGTAAGAAGTATTCCGGATTTCCCGGAACCGGGTATTATTTTCAGAGATGTAACGAGTATCCTGCAGGACGCAGACGGACTGCAGCTTGCCATAGATGAGATGCAGCATTTTGTAGAAGAAGTAGACTGTGATGTAATCTGCGGAACCGAGTCCCGCGGCTTCATTTTCGGTATGCCGATTGCTTACAATCTGCACAAACCGTTCGTGCCGATCCGTAAAAAAGGAAAACTTCCTCTGGAGACCGTCGAGGAGAGCTATGACCTGGAGTACGGCAGCGCAACGATCGAGATGCACAAAGACTCCATCAAACCGGGCCAGAAGGTAGTCATCATCGACGACCTGATTGCAACCGGCGGTACCGTGGAAGCCTGTGCAAAAATGATCGAGCGCCTCGGCGGCGAAGTAACCAGAATCGTGTTCCTGATGGAGCTTGCCGGCTTAAAAGGACGCGAAAAACTGGCAAAATATGATGTAAAATCTGTCATCCGTTACGATGGCAAATAACGTATCCAACGAAACGCAGGGGTTAATCATGAGAGCGGAGGATACATATGGAAGAAGAGAAAAGAATCAGTGAAGAAGAATTAAAGAAGGATGTGGCGGCGGCAGAAGCCAGAATCCGCAAGACGGACGATTTTACAAGTCCGGAGGAATTATACGGGGAATTGATCGCTTCTGTGAAAAAATATCATCCATCGGACGATATTTCCCTGATCGAAAAAGCATACCGCGTGGCAGCGGACGCACATAAGGACCAGAAAAGAAAGAGCGGGGAACCGTACATCATCCATCCGCTCTGTGTGGCAATTATCCTGGCAGATCTGGAGCTCGACAAGGAGTCGATCGCGGCAGGCCTTCTGCACGACGTTGTCGAAGATACCGTCATGACCGAAGAAGAGCTGACCGAGGAGTTCGGCCCGGAGGTGTCCCTGATTGTAAGCGGTGTCACGAAGCTGGCACAGCTGAAATATTCTGCGGATAAGGTCGAGGAGCAGGCAGAAAACCTGAGAAAGATGTTCCTTGCGATGGCAAAGGATATCCGCGTTATTCTGGTAAAACTGGCGGACCGTCTGCACAACATGCGGACCGCACAGTACTGGTCGCCGGAGACGCAGAAGAAAAAAGCGCGTGAGACGATGGATATCTATGCCCCGATCGCACAGCGCCTCGGTATTTCCAAGATCAAGGTCGAACTCGATGACCTTTCTCTGAAATATCTGGAGCCGGATGCGTACTATGAACTGGTGCAGAAGGTCAGCATGAAGCGGGAGCAGCGGCAGGAGTTTGTCGATGCGATCGTAAAAGAGGTGACCCGTCATATCCACCAGGCCGGCATTGAGGCAGATGTCAACGGACGAATCAAGCACTTTTTCAGCATCTACAAAAAGATGGTCAACCAGCACAAGACGCTGGATCAGATCTATGACCTCTTTGCGGTCCGCATCATCGTGGAATCCGTCAAAGACTGCTATGCAGCGCTCGGTGTCATCCATGAAATGTACACGCCGATCCCGGGCCGTTTCAAAGATTACATTGCGATGCCGAAGCCAAACCGTTACCAGTCCCTGCATACAACCCTGATCGGACCGAACGGACAGCCGTTTGAGATTCAGATCCGTACTTATGAGATGCACCGGATTGCAGAATACGGTATCGCTGCACACTGGAAATACAAAGAGGCCTCCGACGGCAAGAAACCGGGACCGGAGCAGGAAGAGGAAAAACTGACCTGGCTGCGCCAGATTCTGGAGTGGCAGCAGGACATGGCGGACAACCATGAGTTCATGAACCTCTTAAAGAGCGATCTCGACCTGTTTGCCGACAATGTTTACTGTTTCAGCCCGGCGGGCGATGTCAAAACGCTTCCGGTCGGCTCCTGTGCCATCGACTTTGCTTACTCCGTCCATAGTGCGGTCGGCAACAAGATGGTCGGAGCGAGGGTCAACGGAAAACTCGTGCCGATCGAGACGGAACTTCACAACGGAGACCGCGTCGAGATCATCACCTCGCAGAACTCCAAGGGACCGAGCCGCGACTGGCTGAAAATTGCGAAGAGTTCCCAGGCAAAGAGCCGCATCAACCAGTGGTTCCGCCAGCAGAACAAGACGGACAACATCGTCAAAGGCAAGGAAATGCTCACCAACTATGCAAAGCTGAAGGGCAAAAATCTTGGAATCTATACGAAACCGATGTACGAAGAGGCTGTCATGAGAAAGTACGGCTTCCGCGACTGGGATTCCGTTCTTGCGGCCATCGGCCACGGCGGCTTAAAAGAGGGCCAGGTCCTCAACAAGCTGATTGAGACGTACGAAAAGCAGCATAAAAAAGAGATCACCGACGAGCAGGTGCTCGAGGCGGCATCCGGAGAGAAAGTTCTGCCGGTTGGAAAGAGCAAGGGCGGCATCGTCGTGCGCGGTATCCACGATGTGGCAGTTCGCTTCTCCAAATGCTGCAATCCGATCCCGGGCGATGAGATCGTGGGCTTTGTCACAAGAGGACGCGGCGTGACCATTCACCGCACCGACTGTGTCAATGTCCTGAATCTGCCGGAATCTGAGCGGGCGCGCCTCATTGATGCTGAATGGCAGGCAGAGGACAACGGCGGCTCTCTCTATACCGTGGAGATCAGCGTTTACGCAAACAACCGTACCGGTCTTCTGGTGGATATCTCCAAGATCTTTACCGAGCGGAAGATCGACCTTGCGGCGATGAACGTGAGAACGAGCAAGCAGGGAACGGCTTCCATCGATGTGACGTTCGACGTGCACAACAACGAAGAGCTGAACAGCATCATCGAGAAGGTGCGCCAGGTGGAGAGCGTGATCGATATTCAGAGATCGAGAGGATAAAAAGGAGAAAAGCGTATGATAAAGGTAAATTACCGGGCACTTGGAATGCTCTCGACAAACTGCTACGTTGTGGAAAATCCGGACAGCCAGAAGGTGCTGATCGTGGACCCGGGCGATTCGCCGCTGGAGATTGAACGCCAGATCGATGAGATCGACGGCGACCCGGAGGCCATTCTGCTGACCCATGGCCATTTCGACCATATGCTGGCAGCGGATGCGCTGCGGGAAAAATACCATATCCCGGTCTATGTCCATGAAAAAGAGCAGCACCTGCTGGGGGATCCAAAGGAAAATCTTTCCGGGCTCTGGAGCAAACCGTACACGATGCAGGCGGACAAAACCGTAAAAGAGGGCGATGTGCTTCATCTCGCAGATTTTGAAATCCACGTTCTTGCGACACCGGGGCACACGGCAGGCGGTGTCTGCTACTATATTCCGGCAGAGAAAGCACTTTTTTCCGGTGATACGCTGTTCTGCGAGTCCTACGGAAGATATGACTTCCCGACATCCTCCGGCAGAGAGCTGATCGAGTCGGTCAAGCGCCTGTTAAAAGAGCTTCCCGGGGATGTGACCGTGTATCCGGGCCACAACGATGAAACTACGATTGAACATGAAAAGAGGTACAATCCCCTTGCTTAATATCAGCCTTTGTTTTAATAGAAAAGATTTTGAATACGATGTGTATTCCTTGATCAAGGCATTCTATCCGGGCTGTGAGATTACCTCATGGTACGAAGAGGATGGGGCGCTGGACGGGGAATTTGCATATTATGATACGATCACATACGAGGCGGATCAGATCTGTTTTTCGATTGCAGACGAGAAACATGAGACGCTCGCTTCGCAGTGTGAGGCGGTGGAATATGAAAAAGACCGCCATGAAACGAAAAATGTCCTGAAACGGATGGTATACCGCACGCTTTCCGAAGTGAGCGGCAAAGAACTTCCATGGGGCGATCTCACCGGCATCCGTCCGACGAAAATTCCGATGAAGATGCTTGAAGAGGGTAAAAAAAATGTAGAGATTGCGAAATACATGCGCGAAACTTACTACACCAGCCCGGAAAAGACGGCACTTGCGATCACGATTGCCAACCGGGAAAAGGACATTTTAAAGACGATCGACTACGAACACGGTTACAGCCTGTACATCGGCATCCCGTTCTGTCCGAGCATCTGCCTGTACTGTTCCTTCGGCTCCCATGTGTTAAGCCGCTGGGAGCATATGGTAGATCCGTATCTCGATGCACTGATCAAAGAACTGATCTTTATCAGTGAGAACATGAAGGATTACACCCTTGATACGATCTACATCGGAGGCGGTACGCCGACCACGCTGAATGCGGCACAGATGGAGCGCCTGCTCACGAAAGTGACAGAGCTCTTCCCGATGGAGCAGGTGCAGGAGTTCACCGTGGAGGCAGGACGGCCGGATACGATCAATGAGGAGGTCTTAAAAGCCATCCGCAAATTCCCGGTCACCCGTATTTCGATCAATCCACAGACCATGAACCAGGAAACGCTGGATCTGATCGGACGCCACCATACCGTGGAGGAGATCGAGGAGAAGTTCCGCATGGCGCGTTCCCTTGGATTTGACAACATCAACATGGATCTGATCGTCGGTCTGCCGGGCGAGGACAAGGAAAAAGTGGCGCATACGTTGGAAAAAGTGGAAGCGCTGAATCCGGATTCCCTGACCGTCCATTCCCTTGCGTTAAAGCGTGCAACGAGACTCAACCTGTTCAAAGACAAATATCAGGAGATTTCGTTTGAAAACTCTGCCGAGATCATGAAAATGACGATGGACAGCGCACACCGCATGGAGATGGGACCGTATTACATGTACCGCCAGAAAAATATGGCGGGTAACTTTGAGAATGTCGGCTACTCCCGCGAAGGAAAAGCAGGCATCTACAACATCCTCATTATGGAGGAAAAACAGTCCATTCTGGCCGCGGGAGCCGGAGCGTCCACGAAATTCGTGTTTGAACACGGAGAGCGCATTGAGCGGGTGGAGAACGTGAAGGATCTGAAAAACTACGTGGAGCGTATCGATGAAATGATCGAGAGAAAGCGTATCGGAATGGAGAAGTATCTGCCAAAATGAAAGAAAATTCCAGTCAGCAGCTTCACATGCTGCGCTATACCCTGACCGAGCAGCTCATCCATGGCATGGAAGTGAGCAATTTAGCTTACGATCTTGCGCGGGAACTGGGGTATGAGAAAGAAATCTGCTATGAGCTTGCAAAAGCGGGCGTTCTCCACGATATCGGAAAGATTGTACTGGAGAATTACGTAGAAGAACAGGATACGCTCGTTGTCGAGGAGATGCGCTTTGTGCGGACCCATTCCACACTGGGCTATGAACTCCTGCAGGGACGCGGCTACTCCGATTTTGTGCTGGAGAGTATTCTGTATCACCATGAAAATTATGACGGAACCGGGTATCCGGCCAATCTGGCGGGAGAAAAGATTCCGTTTGGGGCGCGTATCTTACGCATCTGTGATGTGTACTGCGCGCTGACCTCCGACCGCCCGTACCGGAGTGCGTTTACGCGGGAACAGGCGATGGAGCTTATGACAGAAGAAGTCAAAAATTTCGATCTGAAAATGTTCCTGGCATTTCAGAGAGTGATCCACAGCGGCAGCCGGAAAGCGATCGAGCTTTCTGATGTTGATGAATTGATCTAGGAAATCATAAAGGAGAAAACAGAAAATGGCATTAAAGAAGAAACCGGTTACCGGAATGAAAGATATTTTACCGAAAGAAATGGCAATCCGTGACTACGTGATCCGTCTGATCAAGGAAACTTACGGAACCTTCGGCTTTACCTCCATGGAGACCCCATGCGTGGAGCACATCGAAAACCTGAACAGCAAACAGGGCGGCGAGAATGAGAAACTGATTTTCAAGATCTTAAAAAGAGGAGAGAAGCTGAAACTCGAGACCGCTGAGAAAGAAAACGATCTCGTAGACAGCGGCCTGCGTTATGACCTGACCGTTCCGCTCTGCCGTTACTATTCCAACAACGCAAACGAGCTTCCGTCCCCGTTTAAAGCACTTCAGATGGGAAATGTATGGCGTGCAGACCGTCCGCAGAGAGGAAGATACCGCCAGTTCATGCAGTGCGATATCGATATCCTCGGCGAGCCGACCAACCTCGCAGAGATTGAGCTGATCCTTGCTACCACCACACTGCTTGGAAAACTGGACTTCAAGAACTTTACGATCCGTATCAATGACCGCCGCATCTTAAAAGCAATGGCAGCCTACAGCGGATTCCCGGAGGAGTCCTATGACACCGTATTTATTATCCTCGATAAGATGGATAAAATCGGTTTTGAGGGCGTTGCCAAAGAGCTCGAGGAAGCCGGCTTTGCAAAAGAGTCCGTAGAGAAATACCTGAAAATGTTCGAGGAGATCACCCCGGATACCGCAGGCGTAGAGTACTGCCGTGAGAAACTCGAGGGATTCCTTGACAAAGAGTACGCAGACGGCCTGAAGACCATCATCGACAGTGTCAATGCCGTGAAGACCGCAGAATTCAAGATCGCTTTCGATCCGACTCTGGTGCGCGGAATGTCCTACTACACCGGACCGATCTTCGAGATCGCTATGGATGAGTACGGCGGATCTGTCGGAGGCGGCGGACGCTACGATGAAATGATCGGAAAATTCACCGGAAACCAGACCTGCGCATGCGGATTCTCCATCGGATTTGAGCGTATCGTTATGCTTCTGCTTGAGAGAGATTACCAGATCCCGGGCGCACAGAAGAAAAAAGCGTACCTGATCGAGAAAAACATGCCGGCAGAGGGAATGCAGAAGATCATTCAGCAGGCGACAAAAGAGAGAAGTGAAGGCACGGCCATCAACATCGCCGTGATGAAGAAGAACAAGAAATTCCAGAAAGAGCAGCTTGCCAGCGAGGGCTACACTGAGATCGAAGAATTTTTTGTTGACAAAATGTAAGGAATATCCAATAATAGTAATCGCATGAAAAAACGATGTGCTGCGGATGCAGATTCTTTGTGTCCGCAGTTCCAAATAGGAGGAACAAGAAAATGGCTGAATCCATGAAAGGCCTGAAGAGAACCTGCCGCTGTGCGGAAGTCACAAAAGCAGATATCGGAAAAAAAGTAACCCTGATGGGCTGGGTACAGAAGAGCCGTAATAAAGGCGGAATTATTTTCGTCGATCTGCGTGACAGAAGCGGTATTATGCAGATTATCTTTGAGAACGGCCCGATCAGTGAGGAAGGTTTTGAGAAAGCAGCAAAACTGCGCAGCGAGTTCGTCATCGCCGTAGAAGGTGAAGTTATGGCCCGCTCCGGTGCTGTCAATGAAAATCTGGCAACAGGAGAGCTCGAAGTAAAGGCTGAGTCCTTACGCATTCTTTCCGAGGCAGAAACCCCGCCGTTCCCGATCGAGGAGGATTCCAAGACGAGAGAAGAGCTCCGTCTGAAATACCGTTACCTGGATCTGCGCCGCCCGGACATCCAGAGAAACCTGATCATGAGAAGCAAAGTGGCAATGCTCACCCGTGAGTTCATGTCCAAAGAAGGCTTCCTTGAGATCGAAACCCCGATGCTGACGAAATCCACACCGGAAGGCGCCAGAGACTATCTGGTACCGAGCCGTGTTCATCCGGGCAGCTTCTATGCACTGCCGCAGTCTCCGCAGCTGTTAAAACAGCTTCTGATGTGTTCTGGATATGACCGCTACTTCCAGCTGGCACGCTGCTATCGTGACGAGGACTTAAGAGCCGATCGTCAGCCTGAGTTTACCCAGATCGATATGGAGCTTTCCTTCGTTGACGTTGAGGACGTTCTGGATGTCAATGAGCGTCTGTTAAAGAAGCTCTTCAAGGAGATCTGCAATTACGATCTGCAGCTTCCGATCCAGCGTATGACCTGGCGCGAGGCAATGGATCGTTTCGGTTCTGATAAGCCGGATCTGCGTTTTGGCATGGAGTTAAAGAATGTATCCGATGTGGTGAAGGACTGCGAGTTTGTAGTATTTAAGAATGCTCTGGAAAATGGTGGTACTGT
>ENA-ORUI01002051-ORUI01002051.1-human-gut-metagenome-genome-assembly--contig:-NODE-2051-length-18123-cov-3.450797_pt1 | contig 18123 bp, 20 predicted proteins | sample MGYA00242078_ERZ509205 | MGnify/ENA primary metagenome ERZ509205 (study PRJEB26280, sample SAMEA2338828) | human gut metagenome | biome: human gut; feature: human-associated habitat; material: faeces... | reverse complement strand
ACTACAACGACGCTCTTGACGGCATCTCGCTGACCAACACCATCACCCCTGATGGTCTGGGCCGCGACGAGGAAGAGCGTATCGGCAACCTCGTTGGCATCCTGGACGCCGGCAATGGCCACGGCCTGTACCACGCCAACATCAACGTGCTGCGCAAGGAGCAGCTCGAGGATGCCGTCGAGCATCCGGAGAAGTACCCGCACCTGACCGTGCGCGTCTCCGGCTACGCGGTGAACTTCGTCAAGCTCACCAAGGAACAGCAGCTCGACGTGATCTCCCGTACGTTCCACCAGGGCGCTGTCGTCGACTGAACGGCACAATCAGCCAAATGAAAGCCGTCGCATGAAACGACGGTAATGCGAAGGGACGGAGCTCGTGGCTTCGTCCCTTTCGCTTTTCCCATATCGTTTTCCCATATGATTGGGATGGCAGATGAAAGGGGACATTGATGTCTGAACATATTTTCCGTTCCACGACCAGACACATGCTGAGGGATTCCAAGGACTACGTCAACCAGACGCTGATGGGAGGCCTGTCCGGATTCGAATCGCCAATCGGCTTGGACCGTCTCGACCGCATCAAGGCGTTGAAAAGCGGCGATATCGGTTTCGTGCACTCGTGGGACATCAACACTTCCGTGGATGGTCCTGGCACCAGAATGACCGTGTTCATGAGCGGATGCCCTCTGCGCTGCCAGTACTGCCAGAATCCGGATACTTGGAAGATGCGCGACGGCAAGCCCGTCTACTACGAAGCCATGGTCAAGAAAATCGAGCGGTATGCCGATTTATTCAAGGCCACTGGCGGCGGCATCACTTTCTCCGGCGGCGAATCCATGATGCAGCCGGCTTTCGTGTCCCGCGTGTTCCATGCCGCCAAGCAGATGGGAGTGCATACCTGCCTCGACACGTCCGGATTCCTCGGGGCGAGCTACACCGATGACATGGTGGATGACATCGACCTGTGCCTGCTTGACGTCAAATCCGGCGATGAGGAGACCTACCATAAGGTGACCGGCGGCATCCTGCAGCCGACCATCGACTTCGGACAGCGTCTGGCCAAGGCAGGCAAGAAGATCTGGGTGCGTTTCGTGCTCGTGCCGGGCCTCACATCCTCCGAAGAAAACGTCGAGAACGTGGCGAAGATCTGCGAGACCTTCGGCGACGCGTTGGAACATATCGACGTATTGCCCTTCCACCAGCTTGGCCGTCCGAAGTGGCACATGCTGAACATCCCATACCCGTTGGAGGACCAGAAAGGCCCGTCCGCGGCAATGAAACAACGTGTGGTCGAGCAGTTCCAGTCGCACGGCTTCACCGTGTACTAAACGCCCGTCCTCTCAATGGCTTCCCCATATTCGCTGGATATGCGGAACGCCTCATATTGGTCCATGCCGCCGACTGAATCGATGGCATGGACCAATTTATTCATACGCTGAAAAATCTTCACATTCGACGCGTGGCAAAGTGGTTCGAAATACTACGAAATGCCCTTCTCTGTCGTAGCCTTGAACTATGGCAGACATCTTTGATTTTCCACGAGATGCGCGCAACGTGGCGCGCGCCGATGGCAAGGGAGCGGATATGGGCGGCGAAGCCCCACAGACCATGCTTATGCGACCGCAGGGCGTTCCCGACCAAGTCTGGAACGCGGTGCTTTCCGTGGACCGTATGCGGCGTTTGAAAGGCATGACATACCGTGAGATTCCGGTGCCCAATTCCATGGCGAACTTCGGCATCGGCGTCGCGTTGGAATGCGATGAAACATACGCATTCGGCTGGATCATGATCCTGTACTCGCTCAAATTCCGAGAGGACTGGCACTCCCACTGGCGTTGCGTGGCTTTCGCATCCCTGCCACTGCCCGACAAGGAGGACGACTGCCTGACTCCGGGCATGTACTGGGACATGATGATGGAACGTCTCAATCCAAACGATTCCGAACATGTATCCGGCACCGTCACAGTCACCCAAAACACAGCATTCGGCCATGACCCCGACGTGCCCAGGGTGGGCTGCGAGATCCGGGTGTCTTGGACTCCACTAGACTATGCCGATGGAGGCCTTGACGCCGGCTCCCAAGTCGGACAGTGGGCGTCGTTCCTCCGGTCCATGACGCAATCCGAGGAGGAAAACCCCGTTGACTGACGAGCCGAAGCTGCTGGCGGAACCGCGCGAAGGCGTGCCCAACGTGATCGACACGTTGCCGGCATTCCGTGACTATTGCAGTGAGCTGGCTTCCTCACATGGCTCCCTTGCCGCGGACGCGGAACGCGCATCCGGCTTCCGGTATGGGCATGAGGACTGGTTGGTGCAGTTCAAACGCGACGGAGCCGGCATCGGCCTGCTCGATCCGCAGGCGCTCGCCGCGGCCGGGGCGGATTGGAACGATTTCAACCGTGCCGTCGGAGATGCGGTATGGATTCTGCATGATTCCCTGCAGGATCTTCCGGGATTCGACGAACTCGGCATGGAACCGCAACGGCTGTTCGACACGGAAATCGCCGCGCGTCTGCTGGGATTGAAACGATTCGGACTTGCCGCCGTCACCGAGCACTTTCTTGGACTGACCCTTGCCAAAGAACATTCCGCGGCTGACTGGTCGTATCGTCCGTTGCCTCGTGACTGGCGAAATTACGCGGCGTTGGACGTCGAACTGCTCATCGAGCTTGAAACGAAGATGCGCGCCGAACTCAAACGCCAAGGCAAGATGGAATGGGCCCAGGAAGAGTTCGATTACGCGCTCAAAGAAGGTCTGGGACCACGCAAGGAGCATCCGATTCCCTGGATGCATGTCTCACACATCACTGAAGTCATGCGTGACCGGCAGGCGCTGGCCATCGTCCGCGCGCTATGGACCCGCCGCGACGAACTCGCGCGCGAATACGACATCGCGCCGACCCTGCTACTGTCCGACAGCTCCATCATCGAAGTGGCGAAACGCAAACCACACAACGCTGCGCAATTCCGTTCGATTCGCTCCATCAACGAACGCGTGCGCATCCATACCGATTCCGAACAGGACAAGATGTTCGAACGGTACGCGCCGATTCAACGCAAAATCAAACCGAGCATGTGGAAGAACATCATCCAGGACGCGCTCGCCCTGCCGCCAAGCGAATGGCCGGACGTGGACGGCGGCGCCGCGCGGCGTCATGAATCGCAGTCCGCTTCGGCTCCCAAATCGATTCGCGTGTGGAAGGAACGGTATCCGGAACGTCTGCAAGTGCTCAACAGGGTGCGCAAGGCGGTCTCCCAGATAGCGGAGGACACGCGCACGCCTGTGGAAATCGTCATCAAACCGCAGTATTTGCGTAACCTGTGCTGGACGGACGAACCTCGTAAGCGTGACGTCGCGCGATTCCTCGGCGAACAGGGCGCACGCGATTGGCAGGTCTCCCTAGTTGCAGAGTCCGTAAGTCGCGCTATTATGTAGAGGTTGCCTAACGGCAGAAATATGAAGAACCGTATTTTTCAGGAGCGCAAGCGTGAAAATCAGCGTCAGGAATCTTGAGCCGACCAAGGTGAAGCTCACCGTCACCGTCGACCCGGAGGAGTTCAACCCGTATCTCGACGAGGCTCGCAAGGAAATCGCAAAGCAGGTCAACGTGCCTGGCTTCCGTAAGGGCCACGTGCCCGGCAAGATCATCGACCAGCGTATCGGCTTCGGTGCCGTCGCCGGCGAGGCTGTGAACAACGGCGTGCCGGAGCTGTATTCCAAGGCTCTCGAAACCAAGAAGATTCACCCGATGGCTCAGCCGGAGATCGACGTTCAGGACGTGCCGGAATCCGCCAAGGATGAGACCAAGCTGAAGTTCGTCGCCACCGTCGAGCGTCGCCCGGACATCGAACTGCCGGCTCTTGACGGCATGGAGATCGAGGTCGCCAAGGCCGAGGTCACCGATGAGGACATCAACAACCGTCTGGAAGCCCTGCGCCAGCGTTTCGGCACCCTCGTGAGCGTCGACCGTCCGGCCGCCAAGGGTGACTACGCCAACATCGACCTCAACGCCGAAATCGACGGCGAAACCGTCGACTCCCAGGAGGGCGTGAGCTACGAGCTCGGCTCCGCCACCATGCTCGACGGTCTGGATGAGGCCCTCGAAGGCCTGTCCGCCGGTGAGGAAACCAGCTTCGAAGGCACCCTCGAGGCCGGCAAGCACGAAGGCGAGAAGGCCTTGATCAAGGTCAAGGTCAATTCCGTCAAGGCCGAGGAACTGCCGGAACTCGATGACGACTTCGCTTCCGAAGCATCCGAGTTCGACACCCTCGACGAGCTGAAGGAAGACCTGAAGAAGGTCGCCGCTCAGGACGCCGAAGGCCGTCAGGCCACCGCCGCTCGTGACGCGTTCATCGCCAAGCTCGAGGATGGCCTCGAGATTCCGGTGCCGAAGGGCGTCAAGGCCGAAATGGTCGAGCAGCAGCTCAAGAACGTGACCGCGGATCCGTCCAAGGCCACCAAGGAGCAGAAGGCCGAAGCCGAAGAAACCGTGGAGAAGGAACTGCGCGACCAGATGGTGCTCGACGTGCTCGCCGAGACCATGGACGTCAAGGTCTCCCAGGGTGAGGTCTTCAACTTCCTCGCCTCCATCGCCCAGCAGTATGGCATGGATCCGAACGCCTTCATCCAGGCCATCATCCGCAACGGCCAGATCGGTTCCGCTGTGCAGGAAGTCGGCCGTTCCAAGGGCCTGCTCTCCGGCATGCGCGCCGTGACCTTCAAGTCCGAGGGCGAGACCCTGGACCTGAGCGCCTTCCTCGGTTCCGCAGCTGAAGACGAAGAGTCCGAGAGCGTCGAGGCTGCTTCCGCTGCCGCCGCCGTGGCTGACGAGCTCGCTTCCGACGAGAAGTGAGACCGATTGGCCGCCTGTGGGCGTTGTATTGACGCAGCACATGCGATAAAGGCTGGAATCCTAAGGGTTCCAGCCTTTTTCTATGATTCCTTTGCCTTGCTTTACACTGGAATACAGTGTGTGACTGGAGGAACAATGAATCAGGGATTCGCGGTGGTTGATTTCGAAACCACGGGATTGAGTCCGGCGAAAGGCGATCGGGCCATTGAGATCGGCTTGGTGCACGTGGCTCCGGACGGCACGCTCGAAGACGAGCATGAGACGCTGATTCATGTGGATCGCAGTGTCGGTGCCTCCTGGGTGCACCATATCACCGCGCGCGATCTGCTGCACGCGCCGGATTTCGAAGGCATCGCACATGAACTGCGTGACCTGCTTGCCGGCCGCGTGTTCGTGGCCCACAACGTGTCGTTCGACTCGCGGTTCCTGCTCGCCGAATACTCGCGCATAGGCGCCTCCATACCTGTTCATCAGAGCACTATGCTGTGCACGATGAAACTGTCGCGGTCACTGATTGGTCGCGGCAAGCTTTCCGACTGCTGCGACTACTTCGGCATCGCCAATGAGGATGCGCACAGCGCGTTGAGCGACGCGCATGCCACAGCGCTGCTGCTCGGACGGCTGCTGGAAGCCGATCCGAATTGGCCCGGCTTCCAGCGTCGTCTCGAATCGGCCGCGGATGCCGCGGAACAGTGGCCCACATTCGCCGCATTGCCGAAAGGGCAATGGCTGCCGCGTGGTACGCACGCCGCGGCGCACGCCAGCTGACCTTCGGACATTGGTCCAGCGGGGGAAGCGATTTCTAATATCCAAGCTCGGAACTTGCAGGAACTAGGACAGCAGGAATTTGATTTCGGCGAAGAATTCGCGGACCATGTTGTTCACCAGCATATCGGGCGGTGAACCGGCCGCGATGCCTTGGGCTTCGTCAAGTCCATTGTCATGCGCGATCTGCAATGCGCGGAACATGTGGAAGTCATTGGTGATGATGCCGACGGACGCGTTGTCTCCGGCAATGAGCTTCTTGCTGTTGACGATATTCTCCTGGGTGGTTTTCGACTTGGATTCCTGAAGGATGCGGCCTTCCTCAATGCCATGTGCCTTCAGATAATCGGCCATGCCCTGTGCCTCGGGGAATGGCTCGTTCGCGCCCTTGCCGCCGGAGACGATGCAGATGGTATCCGGACTGTTCCGCAGATAATCGGCCGCCGTGTCCAGACGATACCGCAAGGCCTTGCTGGGGCCGGACTTGCGCACCTGCGCGCCGAGCACCACCACATAATCGAGATGCTGGTCGCCCCGCGCATGCATGTTGCTGATGATGCACCCCTCCACCGTGCCGAATATGGCGATGCCGATGCACACCACGGCGATGATGACCCCTCGTATGATGCGGGGGAGCGCCACCCACCAATTGGCGGCGATTCCAACCGCGAGGAGGGCGAAAACGGCGGCGATGACCAGCCAGACCTTCCAGAAGCCGGTACCCGAATGTGTCTTCATCACGGCGAACGCGTAGAACGCCGACAGCAAAGCCAGCGCCATGCACAGAACGGTTCCTATTTGCCGTGCCATCGTCTTCATGCCAACCTCTTATCGTGTGGTGGTATACGCCGCTTGAAATCCATGGTCAAGCGTAAGCGGAATGGGGTTGCGGATTGTTGCGATGCGGACGATGTAGACGATTCTTTCGCAAATGTGACGTGTATGCTGCTGATGCGTTTCATATGCGAAACGCTGGCGGACATGGGAACATGGCGTCCGTATAATGGCGTGCGTCGCTCCTGCCCGGGCCGCGCAGGTCGAGGAGCGGCCCACGGCGACCGCCGCGATCTCCAACTCACGGTGCGCGGCATCGACCAAAAGGACTTCATCATGGCATGGCCATCCTCGCAACCATACCTCCACGACTCTTCGGCGCAAGCTTCGGAACAGGCTCCGCAGGCACGACCGACGGCATCGACCGCAACCAAGTGTGCGACACGCGGATCACTGCGATGGCGTGTGATCGACATTGCGGTCGGTGCGGCGGTCGGTGTGATGTCGGGTGTGATGTTCTGGGTGTTCGATGGCCTGTCCTATGGTCTGTTCCCGCTGCTGACCCTGATACTTCCCGGTTCGGCGGCGCTGTTGCATGCATTGTTCTACTTTCCCGCGACGCTGGGTTTGTTGATCGTGCGCAAGCCGGGCGCGTCCGCCTACGTGCTGTTGGTCGCCTCGTTCGTCGAAGTGGTGCTTGGTACGAAATACAGTGTGAGCCTGGTGGTGATCGCGCTTGTGCAGGCGCTTGCCGCCGAAGCGGTGTTCGCGGTGTTCCGCTACCGTCGTTGGACGCTTGGCGTCACGTTGCTGTCGGCCGTGGCGATCGGCATTGTATACAACTTCTACCTGTTGTTCTTCTATTACCAGGCGTTTTCGTTCTTCAGTCCGCGTGGACTCATCGGCACGGCATGCGAGTTGCTGAGCGCGGTCGTATTCGCCGGGTTCGGTTCGTGGGTCCTCTACCGAGCCTTGGCCAAGTCGGGAGTCCTCACCCGCTTCGCCTCCGGACGATGACGCATGCTCGGGGGAATTTACTTTGATTGGTCGGCGTGCCGGAATGTGAACCAGGCGAGGAGCTGCTGCTCGCTGACGGGCTCGAAATCCCACGCATCAAGCCCCACATTCACGCTGAGCGGATCGGTGCCGTCGGGAATGCCTTGATGCGTATGACCATAGAGCAGCCAACCTTCGGTGGTCGGCGCCACATCGGCGAACTTGTTCCAGTTTTCCGGCCAGTTGCCGTGTTCTTCGGCCAATGCCGAGAGTCTGGGGAAGTGGCTCATGGCGATGCTTTGCTGCGTGGTCGCCACCGTTATTTTGCCGGATTCATCGAGAACGGGAAGTTCCATGTCGATTTCGCGGTAGTCGTCGATGGTCTCGAACACGTCCCCGTACAGCGCGTCGTTGGAGCGGAGACGGAAGTTGCGGTCGTGGTTGCCGATGATCAGATGCAAATGCCGGCAGTTGATGCGGCGCAGGCATTCAAGCGTGTGCTCGACGGTGCAACGGTAGGAGAGGTCGCCGAGAATCCACAGTTCGTCGTCATGCCCGACGATCTCATTGATATTGCCGATGATGGCGTTCTCATGACGTTCGATGTCGCAGATCGCTTTGAACGACGTGTGGTTGTTGCGTATGTACTGTTTGATCCATTCGTGCGCGGCGGCGCGACCCTGCGCCTGCCAGACATCACGGTATTCGGTGCGGAGCCTGCCATTGTTCAGGAATCCGCGCAGTGCGGTGACCAGAGGGTGGCCGAAATGCGTGTCCGAAGTGAAATAGCGCATGTGATTCCTTACGGTATGCGGTTGCTGGATGTTTTTATCAATGATAGAGCGCAACATCACGCGAATGACTCTCCCCCAAAAACGCTTGTTGGCTTGTTTGTGGCACCGTTTGGCGATTATGGCGAGTATGAGCGTTGGAATTCCAACGCTCATACTTCGGGTTTTGGCGTTCGGCTGCCACATTGCAAATTCTGTGAATCTAGAGTTTTAGTAATCCAGATATGGAATATTAGCAAAACATGTCAATAAGATATAAAATGATAAAAAATAGTGATTGGAGTGGCAATGGTAGTTCAGCTTGCGACACGTGTTGATGATGATCAGGCGGAAGAGTTCCGTGAAACGACAAAGAAGCTCGGTCTTTCCACGGCTGATGCGCTGCGTATGTTCGTCTCGTCCTTTAATGAATATCAGGGGTTCCCATACCAGGTACGAGTTCGACAGGTTGCGGAACCGTTCGAGAATGAACGGGAGGCTTCTGATTTCGCTAATGATTTGTCGATGAGGATGATCGCTGATGAGGAGGGGTGAGATCTGGACTGTGCTGGCTGATGGTTACGCGAGAAAGCCTCGGCCGGTTGTCGTTGTGCAGAATGACGAAATCGAGGGTTTTGACTCTACCGTGGTATGCCTGATGACTTCTTTTACGTCGGATGATATGACTACCCGGGTTAAAGTTCCTCCTACTACGCAGAATGGTTTGATTAAAAAGTTGGGTGATGACGGAGAAGATTCTTGCAGTGCACACTTTGGCATTGGGCCAACGCATTGGAATTTTGGAAGATGATGTCATGCGCCAGGTGGAAAAGAAACTTGCACATGTTCTAGCTCTATGAAAGCGCTTGATGCGATTTCGCGGGTCGCTATGCCGCAGCAGATAGCGGAGATTGCTCGTCCTATCGCGCTGCGGCATCATGTCAATGAACTGTACCTGTTCGGTTCCATGGCTCGAGGGGAGGGGCATGCGGATTCGGATATCGATTTCATCTATCAGTTTGACGACACCGCCAATCCAATGATTGATGAGTGGGCTTTGCGTGATGATCTTGCATCGACTTTTGGTCGGGAGATCGACTTGGTGAAAAAACGATACATTACCACTGAACTGCAGGACAGACTGGCTGAAATGCAGCGTGTGATATTCGTCAATTCCATAACCTCCAATCCGATGTTCCGCATTATCTGAGGTGTGTTATGAAAACGACGGAAAAAGATGCCTTGCATATCGTCGCGATAGTCCGCGCTCTTCATGATGCGCAACGATTCCTTGGAGGGCTAAGCGCTGAGGAATTCGCTGAGAATGATGAGAAACAGAATGCCGTGGCTATGGTGATTGCCAGAGCAGGAGAGCACACCAGGAAACTCTCAAAAGAATTCCGTGAATCGGAATCCGGCGTTCCATGGCGTGGGGTGAGTGGCATGCGCGACTGGATCGCCCATGATTACGACGGACTTGATTTTGATCGCCTGTACTATGCCGTAACCCATAAAGTACCGGAGGTGTTGGCGGTTCTACAACCATATGTGGAACAACAGGCGCAGATACAGCTCACAAAGAGGAATCCTTTCGATGTGCCACGGATCTGAGGAGGGCTCTGCTTATAACACGCTAGCTTTGAGTAGATTATTCTCATCTGAAGCTAATCGCAAGTTGCCTGAGGATATTCTCAGGGATATGCTTCGCGTGGAAGCTTGGGCATACGGGTTGCTGACGGAGGGGCATACAAAACGTTAAAAAGTGAGCCGGGAGCATGTCTCCTAAACCGAACACACCCCCTCAGACCATAGCGCGGGTCTTGGTTTATTTCTTGCCCCACCCGAATTTAGGCAGTTTGATTTCCGGGAGCTGCTTCAATCCGTCGGCTATGCCTTTGCCGAGCTGCTGCACCCCATCGGCTAAGCCGGCACCCGCGCCCTGTGGATCTTTCGCGATAGCGTTGCCCGCGTTCTGCGCGATGTGTGCGGCCTGGTCTCCGGCGTCATGCATTCCCTTGGCAACGGCGGCGCCGGTGTCTTGCACGCCTTTCGCTATCGCGTTGCCGGTGTCTTGGACGGCGTGCGCGGCTTGGTTCCCGGCGTTCAGCAGGGCTTTGCCGGTATCGTCTACGGCCTTGCCTGCGGCTTGGATCCAGGTAGGTCCGCCCTCGACTTGCAGATGGATATGCCTGAGCTGCAATGTATTGGCGAATGCATTGAGATCGCCGGTGATGCTCTCGATGTTGGCGATGGCATGAGGTGAGCTGTATGGGTTCAGCAATACCTGCCCGCCCACGGTGTTCGCCTTTGCCTCCAGCTGCTCGCCCAATGCATTGAGCGACTGCTCGATTTCCTCGAGGCGCTTGTTCCTGGCGAGCACAATGCCCTTCTTGTGCGCTTCGAGCTGTTCCGGCTCTCCTTGGCATACGCGTGCGAGCTCGATGCAGGAGACCTGATCCTGCATTTTGACCGCGGATGCGAGCATGCCCAGCCATTGGTGGATTTCCTGTCGGATCTGCTGGGTCAGCGGGCGGATCTGCTTGGGATCCTGCTCACGTTCTACTTTTTCGGTGAGTCCCTTGATCTTGGCGATCGCATATGCCTGGATGGTAGCGATGTCTTGTGGGCAGCTTGACACCTTGGACCATGTGGTTTCGCTGATCGAACCGACCTGCTGGTAGATGAGCATGGTCTCGTCAATCATGTGGGAGATTCCGGCGAGTTTGCTGACGGTCTGGTCCTTCTGGTCGCGCAGCAGATCGTCGAGCTTCGCATCGATATCCTTCAGGTAATCGGTGATTTCGGAGACGGCCTGTTCCAGAGCCATCTGTACCATGACGCCGCTGATGCCGGTGAGCATGGCGGGGTTGAGCTGCCCTGGTTGGGTAAATTTCAGATGCTTGATGATGCGTCCGTTCGGTTGCCGCACAACACCGGCCTGGAGCGCTCCTTTCTTGCCGTTCTTGCCGTACTTGGCGACCAACTCGGCCGATTCCTTGGTGAGCTTCACCCAGCGCCCGCTTTCGACCATGGCATCGCTGGCCTTCTGTGCGCCCTTGCTCGCCATCGAGACGGTCTGCACAGCTTTGGCCTTGAACGCCTTGGAATCGAAGCCCTCGCTCTTAAGCCATAGGTCTATGACACCGGCGTCGCCGAGGAACGTGATGCCCTGCTCGTCCTGGATGATGCTGACGCTCTGAACATCGTCTGCGTTGCCGTCCTCGGCGTTTTCGTCATTGTCGCCTCCGCCGTCGGAGGGGATGAGTTCGTTGGAATCGTCGTCGATCATGGTTCGTCCCTTCAAATCCACTTGGCAGCAGTATACGACCGGTAGACGCGTCGGTGCGTTTTGGAGTGGCGGATATGGAAGGCGACAGGAAAATCAGTTTTCGATCTGGGCGTCGCCCGAGTCGAGGGATTGGAAGATCTCGTTGGACAGGGCCTCGGTCTGTGTCTGGTACAGGAGAAGATGCTTCGTGCAATATGAATGACGAAGTGTGCAGTTGAAGAAATGGCTACTGTGCGATTATGCGCGATGGTGAGCGAGCTCGCTTCCACTGATAAATGGCTGGGCTATCGGTTTTATCTGCCGGAAGCATGGCGAGCTCGCGAAGAAAACATGGCCCATGATGAATGCGGATTATCCGCATGTTATCCATCGGACAAATAAAGGAGCAGATACCATGAGTATCGCAAGCGATACGCCTTATCAGAGTGGAGAAGACATGGGAGAGAACGAGACTGAGAGCGTGATGGGGGAAGAACGATCGCAAGGGCAATGTTCTTGTTATCGGAAATTCCGGTGTGGGTAAATCCACGTTAATCAATGCCGTTGTTGGCGAACAGGTGGCAGTTACCGGGCGTGGAACAGCAGGACAGACGAACAGACTGGAAATATACGGAGAAGATGATGCAAGCCCATTCCGCATTATTGATTCCGTTGGATTTGAACCGGCTTTCTTCAAACGTTACCAAGCCATTGCAGCAATGAAGAAATGGTCCAGAGAAAGTGTGGAGGATGGCAAGTCCGACCACCAGATCAATGTCATCTGGTTTTGTGTAGAAGGCACTTCTGGCAAACTGTTCCCGCAGGCGGTAAGGAATTTTCTGGATGCGACAAAGCATTGGCCGCATGTTCCGATCGTTGTGATTATTACGAAGTCGTATTCGAAGCGAGACCGTGAAGAGAATATCGCGTTGGTCCAAAAGGCCTTCGGTGAGGTGAAGACAAGCAGAATGCCGAAGGCCATCATTCCGGTTGTTGCCGATACCTTCTGGATAGACGATGACAAGTATGCTGCCCCTGACGGTATTGATGAGCTGATTGCCACGACAGTTGAGTTTATGCCGGAGGGCTTGCAGGCTGCCAAGGAAGATGCCGCTCAATTCAGATTGAACAGGAAGCGCGTTCTGTCGCAAAGCACGACAGCAGCCGCAACATTGAGCGCCGTGATTGTTGGTGCTGTGCCTGTGCCGATTCCAGATGCCACGATTCTTGGTCCCGTTGAGATTGCTGCGATTACGGCCATCAGCAAGATTTATGGAATCGACAAGGAACATGGTGCCGAACGGTTCAAAGAGACCATTGCGGAAGTAGGTACCGTCAGTTTGGCGGCCAAGGGCGTGCTGAGTCTCACTAAGGCGATTCCAGGCCTCAATCTTGCGACTTCCGTGGCGAATGCCGTGGTTGCCGGAAGCATCGTTGCAGCACTATGTGGGGCTACAATCTATGCTTGCGAGCAGGTTTATCTTGGCAATAAGAGCGCCGACGATGCCGACTGGCTGAAGCGGCTTGTGGAGAGCAAGCTTTCGGGAGATTTCGTGGCAAAGGTAACGGATGCCTTGAAACAGACGGCCAGTGATGGCTTGGATGCCAAGAGGATTGCCGATCTGATCTTCGGGCTCTTTTCGACGGGAAAGTGACGATTGTTTTTGCTGAGAATCAGTGCGGGTCTCACGCGGATAATAGCGTGAAACCCGCACTGTTTACTTCTAGAGGGTTCGTTTAATCGGCTAAATCGTTTGCGGAAACTGGTCCAGTCACACCCATAGGGCTATTTGCCATTAGAGCAATGTCATCCGCAAGATTGTTTATCTCGAAGTCCTATGTCAAGTGTCTGTCATCTGATAGTTCACATCTATCAGTTCCTGGCGCGGGGGAATCCCCTTTATTACAGTTTTGATTGCTTTTTCGAGATCATCTTCTTTTTTACCCTATCTGGGGTAGACTGAAATATTCTTGTGCCTGAGCGAAGGGAGGATTACATGGCGGGCTCATACGGTGCGGAGTCGACACGAGGGGAGTGGTACAGGCTTTCCTTCACTGTCGGCGGGCTTCTTGCTTCGCAGGGTCGCGCGCTTGCCGAAATGTATCTGGACCATGTGGGTTGCAGTAACGCTGGGTGTTCTTCCCAAACCGAGGTGGGCGAATCCATTGTTGTGATTCGTTCGCAGGCCATCGAGGAAAACGTTCTCGCAATTCGCACGGATTCCGCGAACAGGCGCGTTGTGGCGGAGACCACCAAGCGGCTCAGTGCGCTCACCGTTAGGGAACTTGCATATTTGGCAGGCCCGGATTCCTCCATATCCGACCGTGAGGCGCTCATGTGGATTGCCATGTGCCGGTATTATGCAATCGTCGGGGAATTCGCTGGTGAAGTGCTCAAAAAGCATTATTTTACCGGCAATACGCATCTGGACTTTGAGGATTATGATCGGTTCATTGCGGACAAAGCCACATGGCATCCTGAACTGGAAGCCGTAAGCGGGGGAACGGCGAAGAAACTTCGGTCCAATCTGTTCAAGGCCATGGCTGAGGCCCATCTGTTCGATAAAAATTCCGACACGGTGGTCTCCTTCCTGCCCAGTCCCTCTTTGACGGATATTCTTATGAAGAGACCGGATTCCTTCGGGTTTTTCCCGATGCGTGAATCATCCTTGTGAGTACGAATGGGGGATAGCATGACCGATTTCATCGCAGGCGTTGAAGCTGCCGATGAGCACCGTGATATTGATGCTGATTTCGCTCATTTGCGCGAGATAATGGAGTCCCTATTACATTTGTGATTACCCGCCTAGGCAGGAGCTTATCGAAGAGTTCTACCAGTATGTGCTGTGCGACATTCATATGGGTGCCCGGTTCAAGGGTGTGCACTGGCAGGACGTATATGGGATTCTGTCGGATGCCATTTGCGAGTTGATTGTCAACGCGATAATGCATTGCAGCTACAACTATTCGAGCATTCAGATTGTGATTTATGACAATCGGCTGGAAATCACCTCGCCAGAGCGCTTGCCGATGGGTAGACCATTGAACGCATGAAGCGGGGATATTTGAAATATACGTAACGATGCCTTGGCCTCTGCTTTTGAGTACATGGGTATATCGAGCATGGGGGCAGTATCCTGCGTGTGATGCAGAAGGTATGTGATGCCGGATTGGCGGAATCAAAATTCCTTGGTGGCGATACGGATCTGTGCATCAATATCTATCGTAATGGCTCAGAGACAGTTTTCGACGACGGGATTGTGACGGGATTACGACGCGATTCGGGTCTTGGTGACGCAATTATGACGCGATCCGAATTCTGATGACGCTATTGCAGAGGAAAACCCAGCATCTGAAAGATTTTAGGAACTGATTTTCGATGAGCTCTGAAAGAGGGAATGGGTGACCACTGCGTATACCGTGGCTCTTAAGGAAACGCTCCCGGAAACCTCTGTCGCCCCCGGAACGAGCGGTTGGAAGTGGTGAAGCGTGTGCCGAAGTTCTTCGACAGCGAAGAACGCGCCAAGCGCCTCGCGAGACGTCTCAATGCGCTACTGATTTTCAGGCGAAGATGATTGCCGGGTTGCTGCAGCTGCTCGCGTAATCTTCGCAGGGTGGCGGATCCGGCATCGAAGAACAGGACTGTACATCCTTGGGTAAGTGAGCATGCCGTACATGAACAGAATATGTAATCAAGATGTTGGTACGCGAGAATGCATGAAAGTGCGCGAGAGTGCGCGAACGCATTCTGACGGATTACTAACCTAGATGCAGGTTCTATCTGTTGGAACCCCTGTCGCGCTCGCGAAGAAAACGTGGCTCATAGTGAATGCAGATTGGGCAGCGTGCAACTATTCAGGTGTTACTTACGAACGTATATACAGCGTCAATTGGCTTTATTACTATTGCCGTAGGCAAATTCAACCGGATATCTCTGAGCATTCTTCGCAAGCTTATCGAGGATTATCTCGTCAAGGTCAAATCCAAATTTGTCAGATAGCATGATGCAATATATGAGTACATCTGCTATTTCCTCATGAATATGTTCGATATTGCTGTCTTGTGGCTCGTCGTTCCATTGAAAACATTCCAGAAGTTCTGCGGCCTCAATGCTGATAGATTTGGCAAGATTGCCGGGAGTGTGGAATTGAGATCAGTCCCGCTCTGCTACGAATTTACGGATCGCGTTGATGCTTGAATCGGAAATCATAATACGTAAGTGTATGTCGAATCTTTTCTGAAGGCCTCTCTCGGGTGCATAATGAGCATATGACGAAGAGCGCGCTTCCAAAGCCAATCATTATAGATTTGCCGTATCAGAGCATTGATGACAAAGCAGAAATAGAGAAAGCCTTTGTCGAGCAATTGGGATACGAGACATTATCTGCTGTTGAGCGTGAGACTTTGCACTATATTTTCGATTATCCAACGGTGTATGTGGTTCATTCAAAGAAGAGGAATCAGCATACTTTACGTCCCGAATATACGGTGTATGTGGGAGAGACGAATAATATTCGTAGTAGAACAATGCAGCATCTGAGGGAAGATCCCAAAACGAGAGTTGATTGGAAGGAATTTCAAGAAAATTTGCAGAGCGACGCTCGTTCTGTGTGGCAGTATGTCATTGGCAATCCGCATTTCAACAAATCTCTGACTTTGGACGTGGAGAACCGGCTGATGCATTATCTTCTTGGCTCTGATGCAGTCAAGAATTTGAACAATCGTCGCGCCAATGCGCAAGGCGACTACTATACACAGGATGAATTCAACCAGATTTTCTCGGACATCTGGATGGAACTGAACCGACAGGATCCGGAACTATTTCCGGCTGAGGAGATTATTCGCGATTCTGCACTTTTTAAAGCATCGCCTTTTCACCAATTGAGTGATGATCAGATAGCTGCGGAGGAATCGATTATGGACGCGCTTTCTGAAGCTCTTGCCGGCTCTGGTGATTCAGCCGATTCCGGTTTATCGAGACTGATTTTCGTGCAAGGCGTTGCGGGTACTGGAAAGACGGTTTTGCTAAGTCACCTGTTTTATCGCATAGCAACAGAAATGGATATCAATGGGCGCATCAATGACGAAGATGATGAAGATATTCTGGAAACCGATTCATCACTAAAAATCAGTAAGGAAGATCGCAGAAAAGCATATATCCTTGTCAACCATAACCAGCAAATGCACGTCTATAACCAAATTGCAAGCAAATTAGGTTTGCAGAAACATTTTGGCGAGGTGGCTCTTAAACCGAGTCAATTCATCAATCGATTTAGTGAGAAAACAACAAGTAATCGAGCTATTGCGGACAAGCCCCGAGGCAAAGCCGATGTAGTGCTTGTTGATGAAGCTCATCTGCTGTTGACGCAGGGTGACCAAGGATACTCGGGCAAGAACATGCTGCACGATTTATTGCGTCGTGCGAAAGTGGTTATTGCGGTATTCGACCCGAATCAGATTTTGCAAACTTCGCAGCGTTGGAGCGAAGAGGATCAGGACATGCTCTTTCCGCAGCAAGCAGAAAGCGACGTGCAAAAAACTGCTGCTGGCTATAGCGGGCAGTTGGAGCGATTTGTGCCATTGAATATGTGGGGTGATCACTATTTGCTAAGTCGCATATGCTTGCATAGGCAATTTCGCATTGCTGCGGATGATGCGACGATTCGATGGATTGATGATTTCGCTGATGGTAAGAGAATAGGTCGTATTCCTCAAGACATTGGGGAGAAGGATAGAAAAACAGGCGAATATGTCCGCGAGCCATTTGAAATCAGAGTATTCGATTCGCCGGTTGAACTGTTTAAAGCCATAAAGGAGAGGGCATATCTAAAGGCTTCAGGCGTTGACGGATGCGGGCTTTCTCGTGTGGTTGCTACGTATGATTGGGAGTATAAGGGCGGCAAAATCAACGATTCCAGTCCCGATGGTCTTTGGAATGTTGAGATGCATCGCGATGCACAGGGAGTATGGCGCATGGGAGCGGCTCAGGGAATGCCGAGAGGATACGATGCGTTTAATCCTGATGGAAGAGCTGATTATTTCTGTCATCCATGGAATTACGAAATCAAGGTAGGGGATAAGGGTCTTTCCCTAGATGCTGTCTGGGCGGAAAGTCCGCATACGCTTAATGAAGTAGGATCAACGTTCTCTATTCAGGGGTTTGATCTTAATTATGTAGGTGTCATCATTGGACCGTCGGTTACCTATCGCGAAGGGAAAATCGTTTTTAACGAAAAGGCAAGTTGTAATAAACGTGCAGTGAGTAAGAGGAACGGCTCAATCAGCTACGCGCAATCCAATCTGCGTAATGAACTGAATGTTCTGCTCAAACGCGGTGTGCATGGATTGTATTTATTCGCCGTTGATCCTGAACTGCAGGACGCTCTCAAAGAAGCTGCCAGTAAGTAATTGCTTGACTGTACTTGATGTTCATCTATGTTCATCTTTGAGTTTATCCAGCCGATGCGTATGCAATGTTGAGCGATACATAACCGTCCGAAAAGAGGCCGCCATGAAATACGGGATGAGAAAACCCAGCTGGAAGAAGAGCCTGTCCGCGCGCACGAAAGGCCGTGCTACCCGCGCGGTCAAGAAAGCGTTGATCCCCGGCTACGGCAAGAAGGGCATGGGATGGCTGCATACCGATAACGTCCGAATTCCTGCGCACTTTCGGTTTTGTTCTTCGTTGAGATGTTGAA
>ENA-ORUI01002048-ORUI01002048.1-human-gut-metagenome-genome-assembly--contig:-NODE-2048-length-18137-cov-49.580080_pt1 | contig 18137 bp, 15 predicted proteins | sample MGYA00242078_ERZ509205 | MGnify/ENA primary metagenome ERZ509205 (study PRJEB26280, sample SAMEA2338828) | human gut metagenome | biome: human gut; feature: human-associated habitat; material: faeces... | reverse complement strand
TTGTTTTGGCAGTGTTCAATCGTGCTATTTATCGCATATCCGCACAAAGCCGCAGTGCCGTTGATATATTTGTCCGTATCCGTGAACGATACATCCGAAACGCAGTCAGTAATTTTACTGCCTGCTGCAACGCCCGCTACCGTTCCAAAATAGACATACCCTGAATTGGACACATCCAGCTTGCCTTGAATTGTCAAACCGGAAATTTCAGCGTCATAAACCTCACTGAAAAATCCGAAAGACGGATACGCTGTCTTTCCATAGTTTTCGGAAAAATCCAAATTGGAGATCGTATGCCCGTTTCCATAAAATTTGCCGCTGAAGTAATGCAGCAGAGTTCCATCAGCAGCAAATCTGCTGCCAATCGGCGTCCATGTTTTTACATCCTTCAAATCCAAATCTGCTTCAAGCGATACGACCGCATCTTTCTTGCCATCATATTCGCCATCGTCCACCGCTTTTGCAAATTGTAAAAGCTCATCAACCTTTGTAATGGTTGTCTTTTCCGCCGCAAAAGCAGAAATGGGCAGCATCGCCAAACACAGCACCAACGCAAAAAATATACCCACTACGCACTTCTTCATTGTACACTCCTCCTTTTATTCTCCCATAGCATACAGGCGGCATCATTCCGTGGGTACCCACGGAATGACGGGAGCTCCCGTCGCCGCATATATCAACGCTGTTGGTCATATTATACCTGCTTTTCTGCCAAATGTAAATTCAAAATTTGTGCGCCTTTGGTGGAAAAGGAAATGAGAGGGACGGCTCACAGCAGCTTCTCCAATTCGCTCTCGCCATAGACCTTGATGCCGTTTTCCTTCAGCAGCGCCGCCGTGACGCCGTCGCCGTCCGTCAGCGTTCCGGTGAACGTTCCGTCATAGATGCGCCCGCAGCCGCAGGAGGGGCTTTTCTCCTTCAGCACGGCGGCGGTACAGCCGTACAGCCGCCCCAGACGCAGCGTCTCCTCCGCGCCCCGGCGGTACTCCGCCGTCACGTCCCGTCCATCGCTCATCACCACCCGATCGCCCCGCCGCTCGGAGGGCTTTCGGGGCGTGGGCAATCCTCCCAGCTGCTCCGGGCACACCGGCACCGCCAAGCCGCGCTTCGCCAGCTCCTGCGCCAGCGGGTTGGGCTTGCTCTGCCCGTCATAGCGACAGGCACAGCCCAGCAGACACGCACTGACCAGTATCATATCGCCAGCTCCTTTCCGTTCAGAGCGGCATACACCAGCGTATCGCCCGCGTATTGCAGCTTCATGGAGAAAAACGGCGTGTCCGGCTCGTGGATTAGCGCCAGAAACAGCTTGTCCCCCTCCCATTGGGGCAGCGCCGCCAGCGCATCCTTGTGCAGCCATTCCAGCACGCCTTCATTGCATTCCCGCAGCGTCCCTGTCCAGCCGGTGGCGGTAAACAGGTGCATATATTCCCCCTCCCAGATATCCGACACGAAGGTGATGACGCCCCGGTACCGATAGTCGGTCAAGGTCAGGCCCGTCTCCTCCAGCGTCTCGCGGCAAACGCACTCCTCCGGGCTCTCGCCCTCCTCGCACTTACCACCCACGCCGATCCACTTGTCGTGGTTCAGGTCGTTCTGCTTCTTCACCCGATGCAGCATCAGGTATTCGCCCCGTTCGTTTTCGATATAGCACAGCGTGGTGTTTTTCATCTTTGCACCTCCGATTTACAAATCACTGCCAATAGTATATACTATTCGTATCGTCAACACAACTGTTACCTGTCAGGAGAGTATATAGTATGACAACTATAAAACCAGGCCGCTACCGCCACTTTAAGGGTAATGAATATGAGGTCATCGGCACCGCCCGCCACTCTGAAACGCTGGAGGAACTGGTGGTCTACCGTGCCCTGTATGATAATGGCGGTCTGTGGGTGCGCCCCGCCGCCATGTGGTCCGAGATCGTGGACCGCGACGGTTACCGCGGCCCGCGTTTCATCCCGGAGGACGGCCAATGATCGACTATACCGTGATACGCTCCCGCCGGCGCACCCTGGCGCTGGAGGTCACCCGGCAGGGCACCGCCCTGGTCCGTGCACCTCTGCGGGCCTCCAATGCGGATATCACCCGCTTTGTGGACAGTCACCGCGGCTGGCTGGAAAAGCACCTTGCCGCAAGGCAGGCCTTTCTGGCCGCCCACCCGGAGCCGTCTGCGGCACAAGCGGACGCATGGCGGCAGCAGGCAAAAGAGACACTGCCGCCCCTGGTGGCCCACTGGGCCCAGCGCATGGGCGTGCAGCCCGCCGGTATCACCATCACCGCCGCCCGCACCCGCTTCGGCAGCTGCTCCGGCAAAAACCGTCTCAGCTTCTCCCTCTACCTGATGGCCTATCCCGAGACCGCCATTGAATACGTGGTGGTCCATGAGCTGGCGCACATTCGCCACCACGACCACTCCCCCGCCTTCTACCGCGAGGTGGAAGGCTATCTGCCCGACTGGAGGGCGCGCCGCGCCCTCCTTCGCCGGTAATTCCGCCATTTTGCGCTGTACATTCGATACTTCGCCGCCGCCCGTTCAATCGGGCGGCGGTTTTCTTGTGATTTTCACAAGAAAACCACCGTCTTTTCTGTGCGTTTCGGCAAAAATGCAGCGGAGCAATTGACAATTGCGGCAAACACTGATAGGATAACTATGCTGAACGGAAACGTTACCGGAAATGTTTTCGCTTTCCTCTGACGATTTTCGTTCCTTTCGATCTGGTATAGTAGGAGGCACACCCAGGTATGACGATCAAGGATATAGCCAAACAGTGCAGCGTCAGCGTCAGTACCGTCTCCCGTGTGCTGAATGACCGGCCGGATGTCAGTGAGGATGTCCGGCGTAAGGTGCTTTCCGCTATCAAGAATAGCAACTACATTCCCAACAACAGTGCCCGCGATCTGGTTCGCACCAAGTCCGACGCTGTGGGTCTGGTAGTCCGCGGTGTGTCCAATCCGTTCTACACCGACATTATCCGCGCCATTGAACGCACCATCACCGATGCCGGTTTTACAATGGTCATGCAGCAGATCGGTACTTGCGACGACGAGGTCAAATGCGGTGCGGTCATGGAGCGCGAAAAGCGCCTGCAGGGCATCGTGTTCCTGGGCGGTCGGTTTGATTACACCCCCGCTGATCTGGCGATGCTGAACGTTCCCTTTGTTTGCTGTTCCTACTCCAACCGCTATGGCACGCTGATCGAGGGCGAGTATTCCTCTGTGTCCATCGCCGACGGTGACACCGCGCAGCAGGCGGTGGAGGAGTTGTACCGCCACGGGCACCGGCGCATCGCCGCGCTGATCTCCCGTCCCAACGATCAGTCCATCAGCCAGCTGCGCTATGAGGGCTATGTGCAGGCGCTGGAGAGTCACGGCATCCCTGTGGACCCGGAACTGGTGATCTCCACCGGCGGCTTCAGCGCGAAGGACGCCTACAGAGCCGTGCAGGAAAAAATGGCCGAAAACGTTGATTTTACAGCACTTTTCGCCATCGCGGACTCTATGGCCATTGGTGCCATGCGGGCTTTGATGGACGCCGGCAGGCGTATCCCCGAGGACTGTTCCGTTATAGCGATAGATGGGTTAGAATTGTCTGCCTATATTGAACCGCCGCTTACTACCCTGTGCCAGCCTATGGAGGAAATGGGCCGGCGCAGCGCCGAGATTTTGCTGGACATGGTGCGGCACAAGGGCTCCCACGCCTGTGAGCTGCTGCCCACCACCCTGCGCCAGGGCCGCAGCGTGGCCGCGCCCGGATGATACTTTTGTATATCTTTGTGATCTATTTTGTGTATCCTAAGGATCCGTTTCCTGCATCCCAATAATTTGTTTTTTGTACCCTAATAATCTGTTTTTTACATCCTTGTGATGTGAAAATAAAAACAAAAAAGGAGTAATTACCATGAAGAAGTTTCTTGCAATGCTTCTTGCTCTCGTGATGGCCCTGTCTCTGGTGGCCTGCGGTGAGAAGAAAGACGACACCAACGAGGGCGGCGACACTGCCACCGGCAAGGTCTATTATCTGAACTTCAAGCCTGAGCAGGATCAGGACTGGCAGGATCTGGCCAAGGCCTACACCGAGGAGACCGGTGTGCCCGTCACCGTCCTGACCGCCGCCTCCGGCACCTACGAGGAAAAGCTGACCTCCGAGATCGCCAAGACCGACGCCCCCACCCTGTTCCAGGTGAACGGCCCCGTGGGTCTGGCCAGCTGGAAGGATTACTGCTATGATCTGAAGGATTCTCAGATCTATGGCGAGCTGACCAGCGACAGCTTTGCCCTGAAGGACGGCGACGCCGTTGCCGGCATCGGCTACGTGATCGAGTCCTATGGTCTGATCACCAACAAGACTCTGCTGGAGAAGGCCGGCTACACTGTTGAGGACATCCAGAGCTTTGAGGATCTGAAGAAGGTCGCCGAGGACATCACCGCCCGCAAGGACGAGCTGGGCTTCGCCGCTTTCACCTCCGCCGGTATGGACGGCAGCTCCGACTGGCGCTTCAAGACCCATCTGGCCAACCTGCCCATCTACTTTGAGTATCAGGCTGACGGCATCAACAGCACCGATGCCATCAAGGGCACCTATCTGGACAACTATAAGGCCATCTTTGACCTGTACATCAACAACAGCACCTGCGCTCCCGCTGATCTGTCCGGCAAGACCGGCACCGACTCCGAGAACGAGTTCCTGAACGGCAAGGCTGTGTTCTTCCAGAACGGTTCCTGGGAGTATTCCGCTCTGTCCGCCAAGTACTCCGATGACGAGATGACCATGATCCCCATCTACATCGGCGTGGGTGATGAGGCCAATCAGGGTCTGTGCACCGGCACCGAGAACTACTGGTGCGTGAACAAGGACGCCGCTCCTGAGGACATCCAGGCCACGCTGGACTTCATGTACTGGTGCGTCACCTCTGACAAGGGCACGCAGGCTCTTGCCAATGACATGGGCTTCGTGATCCCCTTCAAGAAAGCCGCCGAGTCCCCCAACCTGTTCGTCAAGGTGGACAAGGAGCTGACCGCTGCCGGCAAGACTCCTGTGTCCTGGAACTTCACCACCATGCCCTCTGAGCAGTGGAAGAACGACGTTGGCTCCGCTCTGACCGCATATGCCGCCGGTACCGGCGACTGGGAGGCCGTCAAGACCGCCTTCGTGGACGGCTGGGCCAAGGAAGCCGCTCTGAACGGCTGATCCCTTTTTACACCGTGATTTTCCGGTCGGGTGGGCTGAAACAGGCTCACCCGACCGCCGCACAGCCCCTGCGCTCCTGCGCAGCGGCTGCCTGTGCGCCCCGGCTTACAGGACGCGCAGGCAGCCGGATAATTCAACAAAACCGATATGGAGGTACACGCTTATGCAAAAGAACATCCGCAGATACTGGCCCATTTTCCTGCTGCCTACGCTGGCTGCCTTTCTCATCGGCTTTGTGATCCCGTTTATTCAGGGTCTGTATCTGTCCCTGTGCAAGTTCACCACCATCAACAAAACCACGTTCGTGGGTCTGAGCAACTATGTCAAGGCGTTTCAGGACGAGCAATTCGCACACGCCTTCGGCTTTACCGCTTCCTTCACCGTGGTGTCCACCGTGCTCATCAACGTTATCGCGCTGGGCATTGCCCTTCTGCTGACACGCGGCATCAAGGGCACCACCCCATTCCGCACGGTGTTCTTCATGCCCAACCTCATCGGCGGCATCGTGCTGGGCTATATCTGGCAGATCCTTCTGAACTGCATACTGAGTCTGATGGGCAAGCCGCTGCTGACTCTGGACTCCACCTCCGGCTATTGGGGTCTGATTATCCTGATGTGCTGGCAGCAGATCGGCTACATGATGATCATATACATTGCCGGCCTGCAATCCATTCCCAATGACTATATCGAGGCGGCCTATATCGACGGTGCCACTCCGTGGCAGGCCTTCTGGCGGGTAAAGCTGCCCAATCTGATGCCCAGCATTACGATCTGCCTTTTCCTGACCCTGACCAACTCCTTTAAGCTGTTCGACCAGAACCTTGCTCTTACCGCCGGTGAGCCCGCCCATTCTACGGAAATGCTGGCAATGAACATCTACCAGACGTTCTACGCCCGCTCCGGCCCCATGTGGAAGGGAATCGGGCAGGCGAAGGCCGTGCTGTTCTGCATTCTGGTCATCGCCATCTCCAGCCTGCAGCTGAAGTTCACCCGCTCTAAGGAGGTACAGCAGTGATGAAAAAACGCTCTCAAGCCATCAACACCCTCTGGACGGTGATCCTGACGATCCTCAGTCTTGCGTGGGTCTACCCCGTGGTGGTGGTGCTCATCAACTCCTTCAAAAAGGACTCCGCCATTTCCACCAACACCGCTTTTCAGCTGCCTCCCGCCGACGGCTTTGCCGGGCTGGGTAATTATGCCAACGCAATCCATTCCAAGGGCTTTCTTGCCGCCTTCTTCAACAGCTTTATTATCTCCGTCACCTCTGTGGTGCTGATCCTGGTTTGCTGCTCCATGTGCGCGTGGTTCATCACCCGCGTAAAGACGTGGGCCACGAAGCTCTGTTACTTCCTGTTCGTGTTCTCCATGGTGGTGCCCTTCCAGATGCTCATGTTCACCCTGGCAAATCTGGCGGATAAAACGAAGCTGAACACCCCCTTCAACATCTGCATTATCTATCTTGGCTTCGGCGCAGGACTGGCGGTGTTCATGTTCACCGGCTTCGTCAAGTCCATTCCTCTGGAGATCGAGGAGGCCGCCATGATCGACGGCTGCGGCCCTCTCCGCACCTTCTTTCTGGTGGTAATGCCCATGCTGAAGCCTACACTTGTCAGCGTCGGCATACTGGAAACCATGTGGGTGTGGAACGACTACCTGCTGCCGTATCTGGTGCTGGACGGCACGAAATACATGACCATTCCCATTCTGATCCAGTACTTCCGCGGCGGCTTTGGCCGCGTGGAGATGGGTCCCATGATGGCGTGCATCGTCCTGACCATCCTGCCCATCATCATCATCTACGTTCTCGGCCAGAAGCACATCATCAAGGGCGTGGCGGCAGGCGCCGTCAAGGGCTAAACTTACAACACGCCGGGGGCGGGCTGATCGCCCGCCCCCGTATATTTTGGCCGGGACCGTCCGGCTGAAAGTCAAATCCTATCCAAGAGAGAAGTTGAGTTATGAAACGAAGCAGCGGTATTTTAATGGCGGTATCCTCCCTGCCCTCCCCCTACGGGATCGGCACCCTGGGCAAGGCGGCCTATGATTTCGCCGATTTCCTGAAAGACGCCGGCCAGTCCTACTGGCAAATGCTCCCCCTGGGCCCCACCAGCTATGGCGACTCCCCCTACCAGAGCTTTTCCGCCTACGCCGGCAACCCCTATTTTATCGACCCGGATATGCTGGCGGCTGACGGACTGCTGACGGCCGCCGAGTGCGCCGCCCCCGACTGGGGCAGCGACCCGCGCCATGTGGACTACGGAAAGATCTACGAGAGCCGCTTTACCCTGCTGCACAAGGCCTACAAACGGGGCTGGGAGCGCGATGCCGGCGCGGTGGCCGCCTTCACGGCGGAAAACGAGCGCTGGCTGCCGGACTACGCCCTGTACATGGCCTGCAAGCGGCACTTCGGCATGAAGGCATGGACGGAGTGGCCCGACGACGACCTTCGCCTGCGTAAGAACGAGGCCGTGCTGGACAAGTACCGCACACTTCTGCGGGAGGATGTGCAGTTCTTCACCTATCTGCAATTTCTGTTTTTCAGGCAGTGGACCGCTCTGCGCGACTACGTCCACCAGCAGGGCATCCGCATCATCGGCGATCTGCCCATCTACGTGGCCATGGACTCCGCCGACGTCTGGGCTGAGCCGCAGTTCTTCCAGCTGGACGATGATCTGGTGCCCAAGGCTGTGGCCGGCGTCCCGCCGGATTACTTTACCGCCGACGGTCAGCTGTGGGGCAACCCCCTCTACGACTGGGACGCCATGCGTGACGACGGCTTCGGCTGGTGGATCCGCCGGATCGACGGCGCCGGCAAGCTGTATGATGTGATCCGCATCGACCACTTCCGCGGCTTTGCCAACTACTGGGCCGTGCCCTACGGTCAGCCCACCGCCAAAAACGGCCGCTGGATCGCCGGTCCCGGCATGGACCTGATCGAACGGCTCAACGGCTGGTTCCCGCAGCTGGAGTTCATCGCCGAGGATCTGGGCTACCCCACCCCGGAGGTGGCGCAGCTGCTCCGCGAGTCCGGCTGGCCCGGTATGAAGGTGCTGGAATTCGCCTTTGACTCCCGGGATTCCAGCGGGTATCTGCCCCACGCCTATACGCCGCACTGCATCTGCTATACCGGCACCCACGACAACAGCCCCCTGGCACTGTGGCGGCAGGAGGCCGCGCCGGAGGATGTGGCCCACGCGGTGGAATACCTGGCGCTGACAGAGCAGGAGGGCTTCCACTGGGGTATTATCCGCGGCGGTATGTCCAGCGTGGCAGAGCTGTTCGTGGCGCAGATGCAGGACTATCTGGGCCTGGGCGAGGGAAACCGCATGAACATCCCCGGCACCCAGGGCGGCAACTGGACCTGGCGGCTGCTGCCCGGCGAGCTGAGCGATGCGCTCTCTGTCAGGATCGACCGCATGACCGCGCTCTACGGCCGCAAGGCATAAGCGAACACCCCCGGCAGTGCCGGGGGTGTTTTTTTGCCGTGAGCACAGCTTCCGCAACGCCGAAACCCCCATCTGCCATGTGACAGATGGGGGTTTCGATGCCGCCGAGGTAGGGGTTAGACCTCCGCGACCCGTACTGCAATATGGGCCCTGCCGGGCAGGGCAAATAAAAAACCGGCTGCAATGTATGCACCTTGGAAGCGCATCCCACTTGCAGCCGGTCGATCATGCGGTCAAATGCCGTTTAGACACCGTAGCTTTGCGTCTCGGCCTTTCAGCCGATTTGCCAACAGAACATTATCGTATTTGTAGTGTATCACTTTCGTTCCGTTTCGTCAAGTCTTTTTCGCAAAAATCCGTGTTTTCTACGCGTCCGTCTCTAAATCTCCGATCGCCGCGCACACCTCACGGTATGCCGCGGCCGTCTCCGGATACAGCGCCGACGCGCGCTGCATATCACTGCCGCGCAGGGCCTCCGTCAGGGCGGAGGCTGCCTGCCCCAGCTGCACCAGCCCCAGGTTGGCCGCCAGGCCCTTCAGCGTGTGCGCCGCCCGGAAGGCCCGTTGGGCGTCTCCGGCGCTCATGGCCGCCTGCAGCATGGCGAAGGTATCGTCTCCGGCGAACATCCGCAGGAAACGCTCCACCGTAGCTATACTGCCCAACCGGCGCACGGCGTCCGCCATGTCGCCGCCCATCTCTTGATAAAGCTTCTCTAAATTCATTGTTTCTTCCTCTCCAGCCACTCGGCGATCGTTCTTATCATCTGCCCAGCCTCCAACGGTTTGGGGATATGCGCGTCCATGCCCGCTGCCAAGCAGGCCGCCACGTCCTCGTCAAACAGGTTGGCGGTCATGGCGATGATCGGCAGCTGCGCGTCCGGCCTGTCCATCCCGCGGATGGCGCGGGTGGCGGAAAGGCCGTCCAGCTCCGGCATCATCACGTCCATCAGCACCGCGTCGTAGGTACCGGGTGCCGACGCGGCGAACATCTCCACCGCCTCCTTGCCGTCGGCGGCCTGGTCCACCATGGCGCCGGCCTCCTGCAGCAGGTACACCGCGATCTCCCGGTTCAGCTCGTTGTCCTCCGCCACCAGCAAGCGACGTCCGGCGATGGAAGCCGCCGCGTCGGGAAGCGCGGCTTCCGGTTCTTCGGCCTCACTGGGCATCATGGGCAGCACCACGCGGAAGCGCGTTCCCTGTCCGAGTGCACTGTCCACCTGAATGGTACCGCCTCTTTCGTCCACCAGCTTTTTCACCACGGCCAGACCCAGGCCCACGCCGCCGGAAAGGCTGCCCCTATCGCTGTTTTCCTGGGCAAACGCCTCGAACATATGGCGCTGGAACGTCTCGCTCATACCTGCGCCGTTATCCTCGCATATAAACTCCAGCCGGCACACGCCGTCCGCATAACGGGACTCGCGGAAGCTGCAGCGCACCCATCCGCCGGGGTGATTGTATTTGATGGCGTTGCCGATGATGTTCTGGCAGATCTGCCGCAGATACAGCGGGTCGCCTGTGAATTGTTCATGCTCCAGCGTCAGGTCCATCACCATCAGTGCAACGCCTGTGCTCTCCGCCTGGGCGTGCGAAATACCCAGCATCTCGTGCAGCTCGCTTGTCAAACAATAGGGGGTCTTTCCCAGCGCCTCCTGCTTCGGGCGATTCAGCGTCAGCACGTCGTTTACCAGTGCCAGCAGATAGCGTGCCGCGGTCTGCGCCTTCTCCCGGCAGGACTGCACCAGCGTCACATCCTCCGGGTTCCGCCCGATGATCTCCAGCATACCCATGATGATGTTGATAGGTGTGCGTATGTCGTGGCTCATGCTGCGAAGGAAGTGCGTCTTGGCCTGGTCCGCCGCTGTGGCACGCTCTACTTCCTTTTCCAACTGCTTCTGGTACGCCAGCTCCCGCCGTTTGCGGTCCTGGCCGAGCCTGACCAACAGCAGTGCCGCCACCACCGCCGCCAGCGCGTACACGCCGAAGGCGGAGATCAGCATATTCTTTGTCTGCGCGAACACAAAGTCTGCCGGCAGGAACACATACAGGCTGTACTGCTGGTATCGCTCCCGTGCACCGAAGAACGTGCCGTCCGTGCGGAGCTGGGTCAGCTTGCTGCCCGGGGAGGGGGAGGACTCCAGCGCACGGATGAGGGGCACCTCGTCCACCGGCAGGTCCCACTGCTCCGCCGCGCTGCTGCCCACCACGCGCTCGCCGTCGGTGATGTAGGTGTAGACCCTGTCATTGAGCAGCGTCTCGTAGCCCGCCAGCAGGCTCTCGATGGACGCACGGTAGGAGGCGATGATCGTGTTCGACTGGAGGCGGACGCAGAAGACGACGCCGGGATTTTCGACGCGCGCCACGGCTGCTATGTCGTATACCGCGCCGTCACGGGTCAGGCGGCGGGCGAAGATCTTTTCCGGGTAGTCCATGATGGAGCGGATCGCCTCATTGGTGTAGTAATCGCTCCAGTCCATGTCCGCACCGGAGCTGAACTCGATCTCCAGATCCTTGTCCAGCACCAGCACGCAGGTTACGCGCTGACGCTGGGCGTACCGCGCCAGCTCCTCGTTGGAGCGGTTCTGCCCCACCATACCCTCGCGCTCCGCCACCTCCTGCGCCTGCTCCGTCAGCCGCACGAGGCTCTTTAGCCGGTCGGCGGCGACGATGTCGCGGTAGCTGATGCACTGGTTTTGCAGATATTGCAGCGTCCGCTGGGCGGTCTGCTGGGCGTTGCGGATGCTGCTGTTGCCGCCGATGAGAGCCGTGACCGCCATCACAAAGACGCCCAGCACCAGCATGAGCACCCAGATATATTTGTTGGAAAACTTATTGCCCATGGATCAACCCCGCTAAAGCCGCCTGTGCGTCCACGCCGTAGCTCTCCAGAATGGCGGCCACGGTGCCGTCCGCCACCAGCTCGTGCAGCATTTCGTTCAGAGCCTCCGCTCTGCCGCTGCCGTCGTCCTTATAGAACGCCGCGCCCAGACCTGCCCGCAGCAGCCCCGGCTCCAGCACCCGGTATTCCCCGGCGCGCCCGGCGATGAAGGTGAGGTACGCCGTCTCGTGTCCGGCGCAGGCGTCCACATAGCTTTTGTCCAGCGCGGCGAACACGTCCACCGTGTCGGCGAAGCAGTACACGCTGTCCACCTGCTCCACGCCGGGCACCTGATGCTTCAGAAACAGCTCCTCCGGCTTGGAGGAGGTCTGCACGGCGATGCGCTTGCCGTTCAGGTCGCCAAGACCGTAAATATCGCTGGACGCCTGCACTATGACCACCTGACGGCTGTACATATACGGCCCTGCCCAGCGGTAGCGGTCCTCTCTGCCGTTCATGGAGAAGCTGCCCCAGAGGCAGTCCACGTCGCCTCGCTCCAGTAGGGCGTCCTTCTCCTGCCAGGATATCTGCCGGAAGTCCGGCGTCCACCCCAAGTGCTCGCAGGCCGCTTTTGCGATCTCCACGTCGATACCCGCATAGGCGCCATTCTCATCCAGATAGAAATACGGCTCATAGTTGTCGCTGCCAATGACCAGCACCGGCAGCTCTTCCGTTTCCGTCTCCCGCTGTCCGCAGCCGCACAGCAACGCGCCGCACAGCGCCAGCAGCACCGCCAGCAATCTCTTTGTCCTGCTCATTCCTTACCTCTCATGCCGTATACCTCACGGCACAGCGCACCCTGTATGTCCTCCAGACAGTCCACCAGCAGCGGATCGAACGCGCCGCACTCGCCGCGCCGTATCATGGCCAACGCCTCCGCATGGGTATACGCCGGCTTGTACACCCGCTGGCTCACCAGCGCGTCATAGGCGTCCGCCAGGCCCACCGCCTGCACGGTCATCGGTATCTCGTTGCCCTTCAGCCCGTCGGGATAGCCTCTGCCGTCCACCCGCTCGTGATGCCAGCGGCAGATCTCCGCCGCAGCCTCCACCAACGGCTCGCTTTCCATCTCCTTCATGCCCCGCATCAGTTCCTCGCCGATCAGGGTATGCTTCTTGATCTCGTCAAACTCCTCCGGCGTCAGGGGGCCGATCTTTCGCAGCAGGGCATCCGGCACGCCCATCTTTCCGATGTCGTGGAACATAGCCGCGGCGGCGGCCCGCCGGCAGTCCTGCAGGGTCAGGCCGTATTTATCCGTGCGTTCCAGCATTCTCTCCAGCAGCCGCTGCGTGATCTGCTCCACGTGCCGCCCGTGGTCCGCGCCCTCGCCGTTGCGGTAGCCCATCACCCGCGACAGGATATCCGCCGCGATGCCCATCATATGCTCCTGCCGCCGCAGCTGCTGCGTCATCACCGCTGCCAGCCGCCGCTGCCGCGCATACAGCTTCACGGTGTTCATCACCCGCTGCCGCACGATACGGATATCAAAGGGCCGTTCTATGTAGTCCGACACGCCCATGTCATAGGCCTGCCGCACCTTTTCTTCTGACCCGTCCGCCGTGATGATAATGACCGGGATATCCTCGATAAACCCCCGCTTATTCATCTCCTCCAGCACCTGCAGGCCGTCCATCTCCGGCATGATCATGTCCAGCAGCACCAGTGAGATATCCGCGCCGTAGGTCTCCAGCTGCGCCATACACCCCCGGCCGTCCTTCGCCTCCAGCACGTTGAAATCCTCCGCCAGCATCTCCCGCAGTATCGCGCGGTTCATAGCCGCATCGTCCACCACAAGAATATGCGGCTTGATCTCATCCCCCTCCACAGGGGTATCCTCGGTGACCACGGCGTCCTTTCTTCGCTTGGCCCGGTACATCAGCCGGTCCGCCCGCTGCACCGCCTGGGCGATCGTCTCCTGCTGCGCCATGACGCAGCCCACGCTGATGGTGATATGCTGGCCGCCCTCGCAGCCCGGTATGCTCACTGTCCGCAGCCGCCGCTGAATGTCTCCCAGCACGGTGGCAAAGGCCGTCTGCTCCACGCCCGGCAGCAGCAGCAAAAACTCGTCGCCGCCGTAGCGCACCAGCGAGCCGCTGCGGCCCACTACCTCATAGATGGTATCCGCCAGCGCCCGCAGCGCGTTGTCGCCCACCTGATGGCCATTCATGTCGTTATACAGCTTCAGATCGTCCATATCGATGAGCGCTACACCGCCGCGGTATATCTCATTGCTCATATCCCGCTGGTAATGGTTGCGGCTCAGCGCGCCGGTCAGCGCGTCTATCTCCTGCGCCTGGGTGTCCCGACCGGAGATGACCAGCACATAGTCGTTGATCCGGTCGATGCGGATGTCATACTGCCGGCAGCCCACACCGCCCTGCCGGAACCGCAGGCGAAAGCTCTCGTTTCGCTCCTTTTCGTAGAAAAAGCTCCGCAGGTTTTCGCTGCTGAGATAGCGCATCCACACGCTTTTTTCCGCCGACACTCCGCCGTTATCCCGAAAGATGTCACGCAGCTCCTCTACGGTGTACCATTTGTCCTCCAGCCCACTGGCCAGACTGGTTTTCCGGACCCGCAGCTTTCCCCGGGCCCTGTCATATTCACATACGGTGTCGCAGATCGGCAGCAGTGCCGCGATAAAGGCTTCCTTCTCGATCATGGCTGGACCTCCGTCCCTATCATATCAGCCTTATTATAGCATCTTAATACCGTATTGCAACGGCTTCCCCCTGAAACGCCGAATTTTTCGTCTGTTTTGCAGGCGGCGCGCCGGGGTGCGCTGTCGGTGAACGGCCCTGACCCGCGCAGGGCAAAATAAAACCGCCCGGACGGGCGGTTTTGTTTTGCCTTTTTGCGATCTAACTGCGGCGGCGGAGGGCTAAAACGGTCAGTGCCGAAATGGAAGCACCAACAATAAGCCATGCCCACGGACCGGCGGAGGGCGCGGCGGCCGGCAGAGGCTGCCAGGCGGCATACAATGTCATATCCGCCGTGACCGGCGCATTGAAATCCCAGGGGCGGGTCAGGTCGTAGTCACTGTACCAGCCGGTGAAGCGATAGCCCGAGCGGGTGGGCGCCTGCGGCGGCGTCAGGGGCGTTCCACGGAGCACCTCCGCCGGCGCTACGCCGCTGCCGCCGTTACTTTGGAAGGTCACACGGCACTGCTCTGACACCACCACCGTGACGTCCCGGGCAGCGGCGGCGTAGCGGCCCATGCCGTCCTCGGTGGACACCAGGTAATGGCTGCCGGTTATGGCGGACGCACCGCCGTCGGCCAGGACCTTCAGCTGAAAGGAGCCGACGACCGTCTCATCCGCCCAGTCCGCGCCGCCGCCAAAGTCTACGCAATTCATGTAGACCGCCTGACGGCCATCACGCAGCGTGACCAGCGTCGTCTTGACGCCCTCGCGGAGCAGGGTGCCATCAGGCTGATAGGCGAAGAAGGCAGGATCGAAGCATATCTCGTCCTGCATGGCGAACATCGGCCCTGTGCCGGTGGTCCGGCACAGGGTAAGCGATACCGTAACGGTATCGCCGGCGGCGGCATGGTACGTCGCCTCTCCGTTGGCGGCAAGGCGGAATTCATAGTGCCGGCTGTCGTCGCCCCAGGCCAGGGACGGCGCCAACAGCAGCACCGCCAGCAGCGCCAGAACTACCCGCTTCATGGTCCGCCTCAGTTCAGGAAGTCCTTGAGCTTCTTGCTGCGGGAGGGGTGCCGCAGCTTACGCAGGGCCTTGGCCTCGATCTGGCGGATACGCTCACGGGTGACGTTGAACTCCTTGCCTACCTCTTCCAGCGTGCGGGTACGGCCGTCCTCGATACCGAAGCGCAGCTTCAGCACCTTCTCCTCCCGGGGCGTCAGGGTACCCAGCACGTCCACCAGCTGCTCCTTCAGCAGTGTGAAGCTGGCGGCCTCGCTGGGCTCGGACGCGGCCTCGTCGGGGATGAAGTCGCCCAGATGGCTGTCCTCCTCCTCGCCGATGGGCGTCTCCAACGACACGGGCTCCTGGGCGATCTTCAATATCTCGCGGACCTTGTCCACGGGCATATTCATCTCGGCGCTGATCTCCTCGGGGCTGGGGTCGTGGCCCAACTCCTGCAGCAGCTGGCGGGACACACGGATGACCTTGTTGATGGTCTCCACCATGTGGACGGGGATGCGGATGGTACGCGCCTGATCGGCGATGGCGCGGGTGATGGCCTGACGGATCCACCAGGTAGCGTAGGTGGAGAACTTATAGCCCTTGGTGTAGTCGAACTTCTCCACGGCCTTGATCAGGCCCAGATTGCCCTCCTGGATCAGGTCCAGGAACAGCATACCGCGGCCCACATAGCGCTTGGCGATGGACACCACCAGACGCAGATTGGCCTCGGCCAGCTGCTGCTTGGCCTTCTCGCCGGCCTTGATCTGCTTTTTCAGCTCGGCCATCTCCGCCTCAGGGAGGGTCTTGCCGTCCGCCTCGGCCTGCGCCACACGCGCCTCGGCCTCGCGGCCGGCGGACATAACGGTGGCCAGCTCCACCTCCTGATCGGCGGTCAGCAGGGGCACCTTGCCGATCTCCTTCAGGTACATACGCACGGGATCGTCGATGTTGAAGCTGTCCACCAGCGTGTTGGGGTCGACCAGCTCCTCCTCCTCGATCTCGGCGATCTCATCCATAGCGGGCTCGCCATCCTCATCGGGCAGGTCGGCCAGGAAATCCTCGCTGCCTACCTCGATGCCCAACTGCTCCAGAGAGTCGTAGATGGAGTCCATCTGCTCGCTCTCCAGGTCCAGCTCGTCCAGCACGTCGGACAACTCACCGGCATCCAGCTTGCCCTTCTTCTTACCCTTGGTAAACAGGTCGCGCAGCTTCTCGTTGCCGTTCAGCAGCGCGGCCGCCGGCAGGGACGCGATGGTCTTTTCGTCCAGGCCGCCCTTGGCGGGCTTGTCCTGCGCCGGCGCGGCCTCCTGCAAAAGCTGGTCCGCCATCTGCTCCAACTGCTCCGCGGTGTACTTTTCTTCGGTCATGTTCGCTTTCCTCCGTAACCTTTTTTATCTTTATACGTCTCCATCGCCGCCGCCAGCGGATCCGTGCCGCCGGTGCGCTTGGTGTGTTCTTCCCGAATGATGCGTATGTAATCCGCCAGCGCCTGCGGCGCGTTGGCTGCGGATTCCGGTTTTTGCAGCAGCGCCGTCAGGTGGTTCATCTCCTCCGGCGTCAGCACCGCGGCCAGCGCCGCCATGCTCGCGTGCCCCCGCCGCTGCCACAGCTCGCCGTAGATGCGGCCCAGCAGCGGCGAAGAGAATTCCTCCGGCCGCACCGGCATTTCCGGCGGGAACAGGCTCTCGTCCTGCATCAGCAGACGGATAACGCCCTCCTCCGCCAGCGCGCTGCGTACATTCTGATAGCGGATGCTGCGGTCCGCGGGCTGCAGGGCCGATATCGGGTTCATCTCCTGACGCTCCTGCGCCTTCCTCGCCTTGGCCTGCACCCGCTTGGCGGCCCGCTGGACCTCCATCCGCATGGCCTCCGCCGGCAGGGACGCCGCCTCGGCGGCCCGGGTGGTATATACCTCCCGTTCCACGGGGTCATTTAGTTTACATAACGTTTCAGCAATCTCCCCCGCGTAGGCGATACGGCCCTTGTCGTCCTTCAGATCATACTTGGACGCGATCTCAGACATCGTGAATTCAATGCCGTTTGCACTTCCGGAAAGCAGCTGCTCAAACGCGTCCCTACCCTGGTATTTGATAAAGTCGTCGGCATCCTGCTTTACATAATGTCCATCCACAAATCGCTGCGGCAGACGCAGGACCTTCACGGTGAACTCGCTGTTCTGCAGCAGCTCCAGCGCCCGGTCCGTGGCCATCCGGCCCGCGCCATCGTTGTCGTAGCACAGCACCAGCTCCCTGGTGAAGCGGCTCAGCAGACGTATCTGCTCCTGGGTCAGCGCCGTGCCCATGCAGGCCACCGCGTTGTCGAACCCCGCCTGATGCAGCGTCACCACGTCCAGGTTACCCTCGCACAGGATCATGTTGGGCCGCTTGGTCTTTTTGGCCAGGTTCAGGCCGTAGAGCACCCGGCGTTTGCTGTACGCCACCGTTTCGGTGGTGTTCATGTATTTCGGCTCCGACTTGTCGATCACGCGGCTGCCGAAGCCCACCACGTCGCCCCGCACGTCGATGACCGGCAGCATCAGCCGGTTGCGGAACTTATCGTACAGTCCGCCGTTTTTCCCGTTGACCACCAGCCCGGAGGCAAGCAGCTCCTGCTTGGTGAAGCCCTTGTCCGTCATAGCGCGGAGCAGCGCGTCCCACTGGTCCAACGAAGCGCCCATGCCGAAGCGCACCGCGATACCCCGCCGTATCTGCCGCTTGTCCAGATACGCCTGCACCGCCGCACCCTGCGGAAGCTGCAGCTGGTCGTAGTACCACCGCGCCGCCGCGCGGTTCAGCTCCAGCACCCGCCGCCGCAACCGGTCGGCGTTGCTGCGGGCCTCGTCCTCCGCCGGCAGCGGGATGTTGGCCCGCTTGGCCAGGAACTCCACCGCCTCCGGGAACGACAGGCCCTCGATCTCCATGATGAAATTGATGACGCCGCCGCCCTTTTTGCAGCCGAAGCAGTGGTAGATCTGCTTGTCCGGCG
>ENA-ORUI01002046-ORUI01002046.1-human-gut-metagenome-genome-assembly--contig:-NODE-2046-length-18143-cov-7.040856_pt1 | contig 18143 bp, 16 predicted proteins | sample MGYA00242078_ERZ509205 | MGnify/ENA primary metagenome ERZ509205 (study PRJEB26280, sample SAMEA2338828) | human gut metagenome | biome: human gut; feature: human-associated habitat; material: faeces... | reverse complement strand
CATCTCGAAGGTCAGGGTGTACTCGATCTCGTGGGGAGTGCTCATGGCCACGGTGTCGGCGGTGACGGACAGCGGAGTGCCCAGCGCAGCCACAGGGATCTCAAAGGTGGAGTTGCCCTCGGTGTTGGTGGGCAGGTACTTTTCGCCGTCCACGATCATGTAATCGTAGTTGGGGCTGCTCCACACGATGGTGGCGGTCATCTTGCCGTCGGCCACGGTCAGGGCAGCGGAGCTGTCCACGGTGGCACGGCCGGAGCCGCCCTCCAGGGTCACGTTCACAGTGTACTCGCCGTCTGCGGGGGTCTCAGCGGATTCCTGGATCAAGGGCTGGGCGTTGGTCACACGCACGATGTGGTCGTACCACTTGCCCTTGCTGCCCAGAATGGCCAGCTGGAAGTCTTCGTCCAGTGCAGTCACGGGAATGTCAAAGCCGTACACTTCCTCGGAAGTGCCGTCGGAGTAGGTCACGGTGTCGGTGGTGGGCAGCAGCCAGTCGGTCTTGTTGTCCTCAGCGTCAGCGGCCGGACCAACGTACAGGTTCACGATCTTTTTGGAGACCAGGCTGACGTGGAAGGTCATCACGCCGTCCTTCACGGTCAGGTTGCCCTTGCCGTCGCAGGCTTCGTTGGCGTGGAACATACTGCTGTCGGTGTCAAAGTCAGCGGTGTACAGGCCGTCCGGCAGGGAAGCGGTGTCCTCGGCGGCAACGGAGGAAGCCACGGAAGAAGCCACGGAAGAAGCGACCCCACTGGAAGCGGCAGAGCTGCTTGCGGTGGAAGACGCACCACAGCCGGTCAGGACAGCGGCCAGCAGCAGGGAAGCAGCGGACAGGGAAAGAAACTGTTTGCAGCGCATAGAAAAATACCTCAATTTTATTTGATAAAATCGTTTTGTGAGAACCCTCTCCGTCACGCATGACGGCGTGCCACATTCCCCACTCTGTCGCGGGTGCGACATCTCTCCCCGGCCGGGGAGAGTCTTTCCTCGAAGGGCGAGGCCTTGGCAGTACGGATAACGTTCTGGTTTTGCCAAAGGCTCTTCCCTTTCGGGGGAGCTGTCGCCGAAGGCGACTGAGAGGGTTACTCCACGATTCCCGCCAGCTCCTGATACAGCTCTTTCGCTCCGCCGCCGGGATACTTTACCGAGACAAAGGCGTTGTTCACGATGCACACCCCATCCGAGTAGACTGTGAGCAGGAACTTGTGATTCTCGGCGTCATCGTAGCCGCTGACAGTCACGGACTGCATGGGGTATTCGTGGGAGTAGGAAGAATAGAGCTGGTTCAGCTTCTTGCGGCAGGTGACCTGAGAAAGCACCTCCGTGACCTGCTGGTATTCTGCATCGTCCGGGGAGAACAGATGATACTGCATATGGTCATCGCGGCCAAAGCTGACGATCTCCTCGGTGCGGACGGTGCACTGGGAGCTGGCGCGCACCAGGGCCTTGAGGTCGATGGGGCGGTAGAGCACCGCAAAAACCACCAGCACGAACAGGACCAGAAACAGAACGCCGCGGGGGATGTGGAACGCTTTCATGGGTCATTCCTCCTTTTGCGGGGGCAGGGCGTCGGCGTGGCGCTGGGCAATGAAGAAGCCCGCCGCGCTGACGGCAAACACGACATAATAGCTGGCGATGCGGTAGAGCATGAGCACGCTCATCACCTCGCCGGAGGGCAGAAAGCTGCTGTACAGCAGCAGGAACGCTGTTTCAATGGACCCCATGCCGGCCACATTGGGCAGGGCGTTGGAGAGAAAGAGCATCAGGCTCGTGAGCAGCTGTACCTGGGCAAAGGTGAGGGGGGACAGGTCCATGAACCGGATGCAGAGATACGGGATGCAGAACAGCAGGAACAGCTTGAACGCCTGCAGGGCGAAGATCTGCACACAGCGGGTCTTATCGGCCAGCAGCAGGCGGCTTTCCTCGCCCAGCACGTCCAGCTGCTCCTGCCAGTCGGCGCGGCGCTTCTGCCATTTTTCATCTTTGGGCAGGAACTGCAGCAGCCAGTGGGCCAGCTGCTGCACCAACGGCGACACACACACCAGCACCAGCGCCACGATGACCAGCGCTACCACAGCATATGCCATGGGCAGATATTTGAGCACGCCGGTGGTGTTGGCGGACAGCCAGGCGTGCTGGAACAGCAGCATCACGGTGGCATATAAGAGAACGGTGGTCTTGTGGAACACATACTGCAGGGTCATCAGGCCCACGCCTTTTCCGGCGGGCAGACCGCACCGGTACAGATACCAGGTCTGGAAGGGCACCGCACCCGCGCCCAGCGTGACCACGTTGCCGAAGGTGCCGCTCCAGGCATTGTCCAAGCCCTGCTGCAAGGTGAACCGCGGCAGACGCCCCCGCACGATGACGTAGGAGACACAGCCTTCCAGAATGGGATAGGTCAGGCCCAGCGCCAGCACCAGCACCACCTGCCAAGCGGAAAGCCGGGCCAGCGCGGCGGTGATCTCGGTCCAGTGATCCTTGAAGATGAGCACGATGACCCCGGTGAGGGCCAGCAGGACCAGCAGAGAGAGGATCGTCTTTTTGCGGGAAGACTGGGGGGCGGTGGGCTGATTCATGGAAGCGGAACTCCTTTCGGGAATGATACAGATCGTTTATCAGCAGTATAGCACATCCCGCCCCGCTCTTTGTGAACGAGGCGGGAATTTTCTTGTGCAATCCGGCACAGATGATGAAAAAACTTTCCATTCCGGAGAAATTGAAGAGAATATTGCAAAATGTGACGAGAAGGATCACAAAAAAAGACTGCCGCACAAAAAGTTGTGCAGCAGTCCCTACAAACATCAGGCTTCCGAAGCGGGCGGTTCTGTCAGCTCCTTCACCAGGCGGGTGAGGGTGGAAACGTATGCTTCGTTGGAATAATACGTTTCGTACAATTTCCGGCAGGCGTTTTTCATGGCCGCCAGCTGGTCCGGGTGGGTGATGGCATGGGCCAGCATCTGAGCCAGCTGGTCCGGGTCATCGTTACGGTAGACGAAGCCGTCCACGCCCTCGGTGACCAGGCCGGCAGTGCCGGTGTGCTCCGACACGATGGACGGTTTGCCGAAGATCAGCCCCTCGGTGACAAAGGTAGGCATGGGGTCATCCCGGGAAGCGCACACGATGCAGCTGCACTGCGCCATCAGGGATTTGATCTCCGGGCGTTCCAGCCGCTTGCGGTAGAAGACGTTTTCCGGGCATTCCTCCATCAGGGCGGCTACATGGGCAAAGATGTCCTTGTCCGCATCCTTGCCCACGAACAGGAAGGATGCCTGTGCCCGGATGTCCGGCGGCAGGCGGCGGATGGCCTCACAGAAGATGTCCTGGCCCTTGCGCACCTCCATGGAGCCGACCGTCACAAAGAGTGGACGCCCGCCCGCATAGCTCAGGTCGTAGCGTGGGAAGGTCTCCTGGGCGTAATCCGGCAGGCCGTAGATGAGCTGTTCGACCTGGAACCTGGGCCGCACGGCGTGCATGGCGGCGGTGGCGTGGGAGCCGACCGCGCAGATGTGCACGTTGTCGGCCAGCACCTTGGGAATTTTATGGGTAATGAAGGGATAGCCTGCAAAGGCATCGTGGAGCCACCACAGCACCGGCACAAAGCCGCCGTTCAGGGTCTGCACGGCAGGGGCTTCCACCACGGTGTTGGCCAGCACAAAGTCCGCGCTGGTGGCCAGCTCCCACAGGGTGGAGGCGGTCACGCAGTCCCGGCGGGTGACCACGGCGGCCCCGGCTTCCAGGAAGAGTGGCAGGGAACCTTCGTCCGAAGGCCCCAGCACCACCACCTCATAGCCCAGGCTGCGCAGCACCGGAATGGCGCTCACCAGCACGATGGGCGCACCGGTCATGGTCAGTTCGTGGCTCAGCACCACGGCACGCTTGCCGGCGGCGGAAAAGACGTCTTCGCCGCACAGCTCCCGGCGGAAGTGGAGCAAAGCCTGCGGGACCCGATGGCAATTTCGGGCCAGCTGGTTCGCCAGCCGTAAAAGCTCGGTCACGCTGTCTTTGCCCCGGGCTTCGGCGCGGCAGCGGTCCAGCAGCTCCCGGGATACCAGCGCACAGCGCATTCCCGGCAGGTGCTGGGTGCTCAGGTAAAGGGCGGTGGACCCGTCAAAGCCGAATACCGCATCGCAGACCACCAGGTCAGCTCCGGCGCGCAGGGCGGCGGCAAAATAGGTCAGGGCGGTGGAGGTGCACTCCACATCCTCGCTCACCAGCAGCACGCCCTCCACCGAGGGGGTCAGTTCGCCGTCCAGATGATCCACCAGACGGAACTTGCGGTGCAGCTGATTTTCCAGCGCGTGGGCCAGCGCGTGGTGCCGCTTGGGGGCGTACACCAGCAGATAGGTGCTTTGGGTGTCGGTGTAGACCTGTGTGGTCAGCTGACTGCGCTGCAGGGTACTGTAACTGCTGTACATTGAGACACTCCTCTGCATTTTATGTCCGGTTTCCGCCATGGAACAGCTGGAGCAGCGCACGCAGGGGTGCCGTCAGCTTCCAGCTGCTGCTGCCCAGTACGCCTTCCAGCGAGGATTCGTATTCCTGCTGGCTCTTGCGCAGGGCGGTCAGCTCCTCGTTCAGCCGGAGGATCTCGGCGGCATCCGCCTGCCGCTGCCGGGCGCTGGCCTGTTCGGCCTGCCGGGCTTCGGCCCGGACGGTATCGGTCTCCTGCTTGAGCACGTTCAGGGCTTTCAGCAGGGCCTTGCCGGGCTGCTCATGCAGATACCGGCCCAGCGGATAATAATGGTATTTCACCGCAAACTTCAGCCCGGCGGGAAAGCCCACGTCGCTCTGCAGGGTCAGGTTGGGGTCGATGTTCAGGAAGAGCATGGTGCCCTCCTGCAGCGCATTGCCGTTGGCAATGTGATAGTGGATGCGCTCATCCGAGATCGCAAAGTCGGTGATGCAGCAGGCAAATTCGCCGGGGTCCAGCCGCAGGGCCTGCACGTCTGTGGGCAGCTCGAAGACGGCGGACACCTCGTGGGTCAGTTCGTCGTAGGAATCGGCGGGCACGGTCAGGCACTCCCGGGGCGAAAAACCGGACCCGGAATCGTAAAACAGCTGGGGCAGCAGCAGAGCGCCGCTCTCGTTGTCGGCCCCGTGGGAAGCCAGCACGGCTTCGTAGTTCAGCACCTGCTGTTCCAGTTCCAGGCACCGCTGTGCCAGCCGGGAAACACCTTCATCGGAAAGCTTGAGCTGCTGTTCCAGCTCGGCGGTACGGCTGCGGGCCGCGTCCAGGGTCGCGGGGACATCGTGGTTCATAACAGGATTCTCCTCTTACGTTAGAATAGGGCTGCACCGCAGCAGCCGGAACATCAGTGCTGGGAAAGGGCGGGTTCCCGGCGGGGCGCTCTGCGCTGTGCCGCCGCACGCTGAACGATCCGGTCCCGCCGCCATTGCAGCACACGGCACACGGCCCAGATGCCGGCAAAGGACAGCAGGGCCTGTGCGGCCATGCCCAGCAGCGGATGATCCGCAAAGCGGGCGGCGAACAGATACCAGGGGATGGCGATCAGCTCCACCGTGTGGACGCAGAAAATGTTGAGGGAATTGCGGCCAATGGCCTGCAGGGCCTGAGCAAGGGGGCCGTCGAACCGGTTCAGCCGCAGGAACAGCCGGATGAACAGGTAGCCGGTCGTGGCGTCCAGCAGGATGCTCAGGGGGCCGAGGGTCCATTCGCCCATGGAGATGCAGTCGGTGCTGCGGGTGAGCAGGGCACCCACGGCGGTCAGCGCAGTGCCGCCCAGCAGCAGGTACAGGGTGCGGCGGGACAGGGGCTGGTCCAGCCAGCGGTTCTTTTTGGCCAGATAGCCGATGTACAGGTACGGCACGATGACCGCGCCCTGGGTCAGGCTGAAGGGCAGTTCCCAGACCAGGCTGGTGCCCCAGCCCAGCAGCATACAGCCCAGTACCGCCCAGTGTGTGTAGGCTTCCGGGAAGATATTCAGGATGCAGTCCAACAAGATCCAGCCCACCAGCAGGGCCAGTAAGTACCACATGGGACCGGTGGAGAAGAATTCCTGCCCGGCGTAGGTCGTGGTGTGGGGCAGGCCCAGCAGAAAGCCGCCCGCCACCTTGATGGTCTCCCCGATGCTGCCGGGCAGGTAGTGGAACGCCGCATAGTGGCAGACCAGATTCAGCAGCGAGGTGAACAGTGCGGTGTACAGATAAGGCTTGAGCAGGCTTTTGAGCTGCTGGTCGATGCACTTGGGAATGGAGCGCTTGCGGAAGCCGTAGCCGCTGGCAATAAAAAAGGCGGCCATCAGCGCTTCCCGGTAGATGAAGGGGAAAAACGCCGTCAGGGACAGGCCGTCGCTGAGGTTCATAGGGTAAAGCTCGGCGGTATGGGCCAGCACGATGGTGATCATGCCGCAGCCTTTCATCATGTCGAACATCCCGATGGAGTTGACGGTGCGGGGCTTGGTTCCTTGCATGGGAAAAGGTCCTTCCTTGCGCCGTTTGGAGCCGAAAAAGCGGCGGCGCAGATGAAATGTACAAAATTCAAAAGATAGATAAAATAAGTATAATGCTTTTTGGACAGACTGTCAATTTTGATTTGCTGCAAAAACCAGCCTGCTGTTGTGGTTTGCAATAAAAAATGCAGCGGATGCAGACCGGATTTGCGGCGAAAAGGCAAATCGGCGGGGGCAAAACATTCACATTGACAAGATTTAATTGCCAAAATTGGAAATGAAATGTTGCGAAAGTCTTGCATTGCCCCGGGCGATATTGTATACTGAGGGCAAACGCAGAATGACACCGCCGCTCCGCTGCAAGATCCGGGCGGCACGGAAAAAGAGGGAAACGATATGAGTGAACAGAATCCGAAGAACCTGTACGAACTGGTGACCCTGAACATGGAGCACCGCTTTGCGGACCGGGTGTCCTTCCGCTGGTACGACGGGGCCCAGGACGCCGTGGTGGAAAAGAAGTTCCGCGAAAGCGCCCGGGACATCCGCCGCGCCGTGAACTATTTCACCCACGAAGTGCCGGACATCCAGGGCAAGCGCATCTGCCTGTGGGCCAACAACAGCTATCAGTACGCCATCAACTGCTACGGCGTCATGCTGGCGGGCGGCGTCATCGTGCCGCTGAACCAGCGCAAGAGCTGGGACGAGCTGCACTATGAGCTGGAACTGGTGGAGCCGTCCCTCATCCTGACCGACGGGGAGGACCACGGCTGCAATGAGGAGATCCAGGCAGCCTACGGCAGCCTGCTGCGGCCCATGAACGGCTTTGAGAGCTGCCAGCCCCTGGAGCAGCTGGAAAACCGCATCCAGCCCGAGGAGCTGATGGTGCTGATGTTCACCTCCGGCACCACCGGGCGCAGCAAGGGCGTCATGCTCTGCGAGCGCAACTTCTTTGCGGTGATGCCCCACCATGTGAGCGTGGGCGACAACCTCTGCCGGGCCAAAAATGATCCCGACCTGCGGGTGAGCCACATGACCCTGCTGCCCATGTTCCACCTGGGTGCCTTTGGCTGCCTGTTCACCTGGGCCTGGATGGGCTGGGCCCAGAACCTGGGCAGTCTGCGGTCCTTCTATAAGGACCTGAAGCGGATGCCCAGCCAGGATATGGCTGCGGTGCCGGTGCTGGTGGAGTCCATCCACCACGACCTGATGACCGGCCGCACCGCAAAGCTGGGCGACCTGTGGGCCCTGAACTGCATGTCTGCCATGTTCGACCCCCAGACCCTGCTGGACCTGAGCCAGCACGGCATGGTCATCAACCAACTGTATGGCAGCACCGAGACCACCGGCGGCGGCCTGATCAACTTTGCCATGGATGCCGAGCACATCGGCGCGCTGGGCAAGCCGGACGGCCACTGCGAGTTCAAGCTGATGGACGACGGCGAGATCTGTCTGCGCGGCGGCGACGTGATGCTGGGCTACTACAAGGACCCCGAGGAGACCGCCAAGGTCATCGACGCCGAGGGCTGGTTCCACACCGGCGACCTGGCCCGTCAGGACGCCGACGGCTATGTGTTCATGACCGGCCGCAAGAAGAACCTGATCATCCTGGACAGCGGCGAGAACGTCAGCCCCGAGGAGCTGGAAGGCCTGCTGGAAAAGTGCACCGCCGTCAAGGAGTGCATCGTGAAGGAAAAGGGCAAGAAGATCTGCGCCGTGGTGTTCTGCGAGGAAGCCGACCAGCCGGCCGTGCGCGATTTCATCACCGAGACCAACCGCACCCTGCCGCTGTACAAGCGCATGACGGCGGTGGAGTTCAGCACCGAGCCGCTGCCCCGCAATGCCATGGGCAAGCTCCTGCGCTGAGAAAAAAGACGGACGGCACACGGCCCGGCACAAAAACTGGGCATTCTGGCAGAAAAAACTGTACGCTGCCGGGAATGAACCGCAAAAGAGCTGGGCAAACCGATAGCGGTTGTGCTATACTGTGTGCAGGACGTGCAGAACCAAACGGCTGCACAACATCATCCGTCACGGAAAGGAAGAATACTTCTTATGGAACGAGCAGAAATCATTTCCCAGATCCTGGCCATTCTGGAGGACGTCGCTGAGGTGTCCCCGGAGGATGTGAACGAAGACAGCGTGCTAATGGACGATCTGGATCTGTCCTCGATGGAGATCCTGACCATCGTGGCGGACCTGGAGGAGACCTTCGGCCTGCGCATCCCGGAAAAGGAACTGCGCAACTTTGTCACCATCAGCGATCTGGCAGATTATCTGGCGGCAAACGCGGGGTAACCGGATGGAACAGACACAGCGCTCGGCGGAATACGTTTTCCAGGGCATTATGTACTACTTCCGCCGGGAAAAGGTCTGCCCCCGGTATCAGTTCACCCTGAAGGACCCGGTGGATCCGGCCCTGTTGCAGCAGGTATTGGACGCCGCCCTGGACGCCGCCCCCTCTTACCGGGTGCGTCTGGTGTGGGAAAAGCGGGACGCCTTTCTGGAGCCGAACCCGGAACCCTGCCTGGTCCGGCAAGGCAGCACCCAGCCGGAGATGCCGGAGGAGACCAACGGCTATTTCTTCGCGGTGAGCTGTGAAGGGAACACGGTCTATTTCGACTGGTTCCACTTTATCGCGGACGGCCACGGCGTGTCGCCCTTCCTCACCCGCATCCTGGAGCTGTACTGCAACCTGCGGTACGGCACCGCCTTTGCCAATCCGCCCCTCCCCGCCAGCCCGGCCTATGACATCGCCAAGCTGGTGGAGCAGTATCCCTTGCAGGTCATGGACGAGACCACCCTGCAGCGGGAGGTGGTGCAGACCTGCGAGAGCACGATGCACCGCACCCGCCTGCGCATGACCAAGCAGAGCCTGGTGCAGAAAGGCGTGGAAAACGGCGTCAAGCCCTTCTGCGCCCTCATGGGCCTGCTCTGCATCGGCCTGGGACAGTATCTGGGCAAGGATGCCATTCAGTATTCCTACTCGGTGGACACCCGGGACGCCCTGAACGTCCCGGACGCCCTGTACAACTGCGTAAGTTCCGTGCAGGACGGTGTGGCTGTCCCGGCGGGCACCCGGCTGAGCGATTTTGTCCGGGCGATGGACGCCGCCGTGAAGGAGAGCCTGACCCCGGAGCGCAAGCGCCGCAAGATGGCCGACCAGATGGGCTGGGTCTACAAGGTGGACCAGCAGAAAGCCCCCCTGCGCATCAAGCAGCGGGTGTTCCAGATGGGCGAGTACATCAGCGGCATCCCGGCGGATTTCTGGTTCAGCTACCTGGGCAACCCGCTCATGCCGGCCACCCCGGAACTGGAACAGTACACCACCGACTTCGGCGTGTGGGTCCCGCCGGACGGTGGTTCCCTCTGTGTGGAAGCCTCCACCCTGAACGGCATCATCACCCTGTGCATCGAGAACAAGGTGCCGAAAGACGGCCTGTCCGCCGTCCTGCGGCAGACCCTGGAAGCCGAGGGCATCGAGGTGCTGGAAGCCGAAGAACTGGATGAATTTTAACGCAAAAGCAGCCTTTTCCGTACCGAGTGTGCGGGAAAGGCTGCTTTTTTATGAATCTGTTTTAGTAGGCCGCGTGGTCACCTCGCCGCAGCGCAGGGCCTCCTGCCGGCCGTTTTCCCGCTGGATGACCAGCCGGCCTTCGTCGTCGATGGACAGCGCCCTGGCGGCGTAGGTCTCGTGGGCGGCGCAGACCGTGACCCAGTGGCCGGGCACGAAGCACCGGGCACGGTACTCGTCCAGACAGGCAAAGTCCGGGCAGAGGGCCAGCAGCTCCCGGGCGATGGCCCCCGCCAGGGCCGCGCGGCTCACCGGGGCTGGTCCGCCGGGGTACAGGCTCCCGGCTTTGCGGGCCAGTTCCGGGGGCCAGTCGGCGGCGGTGGAGGTCAGGTTCAGGCCGATGCCCACCACGAGCCATTCCAACTGTCCGCTTTCCAGGTCGGTCCCGGCTTCGGTCAGGATGCCGCAGACCTTTTTGCCCTGCTCGTACAGGTCGTTCACCCACTTGATGGACAGTTCCCGCCCGCACAGGGCTTTCACGGCACGGCAGACGGCCACCGCTGCCCCGATGGTGGCCGTCTGCGCCCCAGCAGCGGGCAGGGCAGGCCGCAGGACCACGGAGAGATAAACGCCCTTGCCCGCCGGGCTTTCAAAGGTGCGGCCCAGCCGTCCGCGTCCGGCGCTCTGGTGTCCGGTGAGCACCAGGGTGCCGTGGGATGCACCGTCCAGCGCCAGCAGCTTGGCCGTGCGGTTGGAGCTTTCCAGCGTGTCGTAAACGTACACCGGTGCGGGATACGCGCCCACGGCTTCCGCGCAGAAGGGGTCCCCGCCCGCCAGCCGGTAGCCCCGGCGGGAAACGGCTTCCAGCGCATAGCCCTGGGCGGTGAGGGCGGCTGCGGCCTTGTGTACCGCTGCACGGCTCACCCCCAGCTGCCGGGCCAGCTGCTGGCCGGAAACATAATCGCCCTCTGCGGCGCTGAGCGCCTGCAAAAGTGCCTGCCGGGTGCTGACAGCCATGGCCGAACCCCTCCTTTTGTGCTATAATGAATCCAATGTGTTCTTTTTTATTGTAGCAGACCCGCGCCAAAAGGCAATGGAAAATTTTTTTGGAAGTTTTTGCAGGAAACGCCGGGGCTGTCTCGTAGAAAAGAACAGAAGGGCAGCGCAAGACGGCCCTCCGCAAAACCGGAAAGGAGGCTGTGCAGGTCGTTGACAACAATGGAATTCAGCACGATGGTGCAAACCTATCAGGCTCTGGTCTACACAGTCTGCCACCAGCTGGTGCCGGATGTGGGCGAAGCGCAGGATCTGACCCAGGAGACCTTTCTGGCGGCATGGCGGGCCATCGACCGCTGTCCGCCCGGCTTTGAAAAGCAATGGCTGGCCCGCATTGCTTCCAACAAAGCCAAGGATTACTTACGCAGCGCATGGGCGCGTCGGGTAAACACCCCCGGCGATGAGGTGCTGGCGCTGGAAGGCGCTCCGCCGGATCTGCAGCCGGAGCAGCAGGTGCTGGACGCGCTGGGCGAGGAAGAACTCACCCGGATGATCCTGGACCTGCGGGAGCCTTACAAAACGCCCTGCCGCCTGGTGCTGCTGGAACAGCACACCGCCGCGCAGGCCGCTGCCCTCTGCGGGCGCCCGCAGAAAACGGTGGAAGCGCAGGTCTACCGCGCCAGAAAGATGCTGGCCCAGCAGATCACTGCACAGCAGGAAGGGAGGAGCATGGTGCATGGAACTGTTTCGGGATGATGGCTGTCTGACGGATGAGGGGCTGCACGCCCTGATCGCCGGAGAGCTGGATGAAATGGGACGGCTGGAAGCCGCCGAACATCTGTCATATTGTGACAAGTGCATGGACCGCTACACCGCTCTGCTGACGGAGGATGTGCTGGAACAGCCGCCCCGCTCTGCCCGGGGCGCGGTGATGACCACCATTTTTGTGCGGCTGATGCAGAACACTTGGGGCCGCGCGGCTGTGGCCACGGTGGCGGCGGTGCTGGCGCTGACCCTGTGGCGCACCGGCACCATCGACCAGATCCTGACCGGCACCCGGGACCTGAAGACCTGGATGCCGGACACGAGCCAGAGCCAGCCGGCCGAACCGGAACGTCTGGGCCAGCCGGTGCAGGATGACGAACGCCGGCCCGCCGAGACCGGACCGCTGGGCCAGCCGGCAGAGGACAAAAAGCCGGCCAAGACCTTCTCCGAAAAGCTGTCCGGTGCGCTGGACGGTCTGCTGTTCGGCAAACACGAATCCACGGCAAAGCATGATGCTGCCGTTTCCAATCAAACGAAATGAGGGAATCGACTATGAAGAAAAACGGAATCCTGACCTTTCTCTTTGCCTTTGTCCCGGGCGCAGGCCAGATGTATCAGGGGTACATGAAGCGGGGCCTGTCGCTCATCACGATGCTCTGTCTGTTTATCATGGCAGGTGCGATGACCGGTCTGGATCCGCTGATCGTGGGCTGTCTCATCGTGTATATGTACAGCTTTTTTGACACCTTCAACCTCCGCGCCCAGATCATGGCCGACAATGCTCCGGAGGACGACTATCTGGTGCACATCAACTGGCAGGACAAGCGGATGCAGCAGTTCATGATGGACAGCCACAAGCTGCTGGGCTGGGGCCTCATCGCGCTGGGTGCCATGGTGGCGTATCAGAACATCATCATGCGGGTGCTGGGCGATGTGATGTGGCGCTGGGGTCAGAACAACCCCTTCTTCCGGGCAGTTTACCTGGTGCTGGATGAGCTGCCGCAGATCGTGGCCTGCGTGGCGCTGGTCATCTGCGGCATCTGGCTGGTGCGCGGCCCCAAGGGCAAAAAGAACCGCAAAAAGCCGGAGCCGCCCCAGGACGAAGATTTTACCGAGTATACAGCCGCAGACCCTGCGGCCCCGGACGAGGACGCAGGCTTTGCCATGCCCAAGCTGGCGGCTCTGCTGGGCAAGCCGGTGACCCCGGAGCAGCCGGAACAGCCGGAGAAACCGGAGGATGACGATGGACGAGCAGAATAAATTCGACCTTGAAAACGAATCAGAAACCGCAGAAAACACGGCATCGCGGACCATCAGGCGGTCCGCACCCCCGAGTGATGCCCCCCGCCGCCGGGTGGGCAGCCTGACGCTGGGCGCCTGCTTGATCGCAGCGGGCATCTTCTTCCTGTGTTATTACTTTGTGCCGGGCTTTGACTGGCAGCTGGTGGTGCGCATCGCCCCGGCGGCAGCCCTGGTGCTGCTGGGATGTGAGGTGCTGTTCTTCGCCGCCCGGCCGGGCCGCTGGAAGTATGATTTTGTCTCGGTGCTGGTCTGTCTGGGGCTCATCGCAGTTTGTATGTGCCTGAGCTTTCTGCCCATGGTGTGGAGCGAGATCGACCCTGCCCGCGGACAGAACGAGATGAAGCTGAGCAAGGCGTACACCACACAGGTGTATGAGGCCCTCCGGAAGGAAAACCCGGACCTCCGCCTGCGGGATGTGTACACCGACCTGTATCTTTACTCCAACGATGTGAATGCCCTGCAGGAGATGCAGCCGGGTGATGGACACCTGAGCCTGACCGTGATGCTGTATGGCCCCTACGACAGCACCGGAGCCTTTGCGCAGGACTGCCGCAGCGTGGCCGGTACGGTGCGGGCTGGCACCCTGCAGCCGGATGAACTGCGCATCGTGTGGTCGCCGGACAACGACCCGGGCCAGAGCCTGGATTCCGGTACCCTGCAGCGTGTGGAACAGTACACGCTGGAACTGGACGGCACGGTGCAGCTGGACTGGACCGCGGATGAGATGGAACGGCAGGTCGAAGTGCAGTATCTGCTGGACGAAGAAAATGAGCCGGAAGAGGACACTGCGCCCAGCGAAGAGGCCGAGCCGGAGGCGGCTGTATAAAAACTGAAAACGCGCCCGCTGCGGAGTTATCCACAGCGGGCGCGTTGCTTGTTGAAAAAGAACTTAGAGCTTCTTGCCGGTGAGCAGCTCATAGGCCTCCAGATACTTGGCGATGGTCTTGTCGATCACGTCCTGGGGCAGGTCGTAGTTGCTGTCCGGATGGGCCTTCAGCCAGTCACGGACGAACTGCTTGTCGAAAGAGGGCTGGCCGTGGCCCGGCTCATAGCCCTCCAGCGGCCAGAAGCGGGAGGAATCCGGGGTGAGCATCTCATCGCCCAGCACCACGTTGCCGTCCTCATCCAGACCAAACTCGAACTTGGTGTCGGCGATGATGATGCCGCGGGTCAGGGCGTACTCGGCGCACTTCTTGTACAGGGCGATGGTGTAGTCCCGCAGCTTGGTGGCGTACTCCAGGCCGTGGCCGGGGAACTGCTTTTCCAGCACCTCAATGCTGCGCTCGTAGGAGATGTTCTCGTCGTGGTCGCCGATCTCGGCCTTGGTGGAGGGGGTGTAGATGGGCTCCGGCAGCTTCTGGGACTCCTGCAGGCCCTCGGGCAGCTGGATGCCGCACACCTTGCCGGTCTTTTGGTAGCTGGCCCAGCCGCTGCCGGTGATGTAGCCGCGCACGATGCACTCGATGGGCAGCATGGTCAGCTTGCGGCACAGCATGCTGTTGCCGTCGAACTGGGGCTGCCGGAAGAACTCCGGCATATCCTTCACGTCCACGCTCAGCATATGGTTGGGCAGCAGATCCTTGGTGTAGTCGAACCAGAACTTGCTCATCTGGGTGAGCACGGTGCCCTTTTTGGTCACCTTGTTTTTCAGGATGACATCAAACGCAGAAATGCGGTCGGTGGCAACCATGATCAGGCTGTTGCCATTGTCGTAAATTTCACGGACTTTGCCTTCTTTGATGGGCTTGAATGCAGTCATAGTCAAACACTCCATTTCCCTTTTTCCGGCCGCCGGGCGCGGCACATCCTTACAGCACTATTGTACCATGCCGGGTGCCGGTTTGAAAGAAACAGATGGGAGAGATTTGCCCCGGGTTTTGCAAATTTCTCGTGAAAAGTGCGCAAAAATCATCGGATGAATTCGTCGTTTTGACGATAAAAGTCGTACTTTCAGCGCGAATGAGACAAAAAACGACCCGCTTTTTTGTGGAATGCGCAGATGGACACAGCCCGGCGGATAGGGTATGCTGAAAGGCGGCAGCTTTGCTGTACAGAAAGGAAAATTCTGCTTATGATACCTCAGATCATTGCGCACCGTGGCGCATCCTATCTGGCACCGGAAAACACGCTGGCGGCCTTCCGCAAGGCGATGGAGATCGGGGCCGACGGTGTGGAAATGGACGTACAAAAGACGCTGGACGGCGGCCTTGTGATCCACCACGACTATATCATCGACCTGCACACCGATATTTCCGGCCGTATCTACGACATGACCGAAGGCGAGCTGAAGGACCTGGACTTCGGCAGCTGGAAGGACGTTGCCTATAAAGATGAGAAGATCGCCACCCTGGCCGAGGCACTGGCCCTGTGCAGGAGCATGGAGGGCTGCGCGGTCCAGCTGGAGCTGAAATCCACCATGGACAACGACCCGGCTTTTGTGTCCGGTGTGGTGGATGCCATCCGCGCGGCAGACATCGCCGACCGACTGGTACTTATTTCGTTCAACCACGACCTGCTGCGGCAGGCCAAGGCGCTGATGCCGGAACTGCGGGTGGGCGTGCTGCTGTACGGCGCATTCGAGAGCATGGTGCTGCCGCCGCCGGTCATCTGGAAGGACCTGGGCCTGGTGAACGGCATGGAGGATGAGGAAGCGGCGCTGGACGAAGAGCTGGCCGCCCTGCCGGTGGATGCGGGCATGGACCCGGATGAGGAAAACGGCTGGATGACCCGCTGGGTGAACGACAAGGTGAGCATGCTGCGGGCAAACTTCCCCGGGGAGAGCCTGCAGGCGGTGGCAAAGCATCTGGCCGACCAGCACAACCCGGTGGCCTATGTCAAAAGCCTGGACTTTGCGCCGGAGTACGTCAGCTGTGAATACCACACCGCCTACAGCAACCCGGACTTTATCCCAAAGCTCCAGGCCATGGGCATCAAGGTGGCCCTGTGGACCGTGGACACGGAAAAGGCTGTCCGGAGCCTGCTGCCCCTGGGGCCGGACTGCATCGTGACCAACCGCCCGGACCGCGTGCGGGAATGGGCGGAAGAAAATCAGTGACACAGAGATCGGAAAGGCTTCTCCTTTGGGAGAAGTCTTTTTTGCTGCCCTTGACAAACAGGGACAGTGAGATTACAATAGTCTCATATCAAACAGTTTTATAGAAAACAGTTTGAGCAAAAAACAATTCAGAAGGAACCGATCGTATGTGTGACGAAAAACAGAACGAATGCAGAGACCACGGGGATCCGCCCTGGGAGGGGCCGCAGGTCATCCCGGCCCAGATCCGCCGGGTGGACAACCTGATCTTCCGCAAGATCAACCAGTTTGCCCGCGCCAACGGTGTGGAGCAGGCCACCCCGATGCACGGCTGGATCATCGAGTATCTTTACCGGCACCGGGAGGAGCAGGTGTTCCAGCGGGACATTGAGCGGGAGTTTTCCATTACCCGCTCCACCGTGACCAACATCCTGCAGCTGATGGAGCGCAAGGGCTACATCCAGCGCCAGAGCGTGCCGCAGGATGCCCGGCTCAAGCGGCTGATCCTGACGGAAGAGGGAGGCCGCGTCCACGAAAAGACGATGCTCTCCCTGCACCAGACCGATGAGTTTGTGGCCGGATTGCTGACGGAAGAGGAAAACGCAGAGCTTCTGCGGTTATTGAACAAGCTGCGCAAGGGGCTGGAATGACCCCTGCAAATAAACTTCAGGAGGATTACAACAGATGATCAAAAAACTTGTGTCACATCTGGGCGAGTACAAGCGCGCCGCGATCCTGACACCGATCTTCTCTGCTCTGGAAGCCATCATGGATGTGCTGCTGCCCACCATCATGGCCTTTATCATTGACCAGGGCATTGAAAAGGGCGATATGAACGCCGTTGTCAAGTACGGCCTGCTCACCTTCCTGGTGGCGGCCATTGCCCTGCTGCTGGGCTTGCTGGCCGGCAGGTTTGCTGCCACGGCATCCACCGGTTTTGCAGGCAACCTGCGCGATGCGATGTATGAGAACATCCAGCATTTCTCGTTCTCCAACATCGACAAGTACTCCACGGCCGGCCTGGTCACCCGTATGACCACCGACGTGACCAACCTGCAGAACGCGTTCCAGATGATCGAGCGCATGTGTGTGCGTGCTCCCGTCCATCTGGTTTTCGCGCTCATCATGGCCTCCATGATCAGCCGCTCGCTGACCATGGTGTTCCTGGTGGCGATCGTGTTCCTGGTGGCAGTGCTGGCAGGCATTATGGTTCCCACCTTCGGCATCTTTGATAAGGTGTTCAAGAACTACGATAACCTGAACGCCTCCGTGCAGGAGAATGTCTCGGCCATCCGCGTGGTCAAGAGCTTTGTCCGGGAGCACTTTGAGAACGAGAAGTACACCAAGGCCTGCGAGAGCCTGTACAAGCAGTTCGTCCACGCCGAGAGCCGCCTGAGCTTCAACAATCCCGCCATGCTGGTCTCTGTGTACGGCTGCAACATCGCCCTGAGCTGGTTCGGCGCACATTACATCCTGAACGGTGCGATCACCACCGGCCAGCTGAACGCCCTGTTCGGTTACATTATGAACATCCTGATGGCCCTGATGATGCTGAGCATGGCCTTTGTGATGATTGCCATGTCCGCCGCTTCTGCCCGCCGTATCGTGGAAGTGCTGGACGAGACCACCGACCTGCCCGCCCCAAAGGCACCGGTGCAGCAGGTCAGGGATGGCGGCATCGAGTTCGAGCATGTTACCTTTAAGTATAAGCACGGCTCCGGCCAGCCTGTCCTGAACGATGTCACCTTCAGCATCCGGCCGGGCGAGACGCTGGGCATCATCGGCGGCACCGGCAGTGCAAAATCCAGCCTGGTGCAGCTGATCCCCCGCCTGTATGATGCCGAGACCGGCTCTGTCAAGGTGGGCGGCGTGGACGTTAAGGATTACAGCCTGGATGTCCTCCGCCGGGAGGTCTCCATGGTGCTGCAGAAGAACGTTCTGTTCAGCGGCACCATCCTCGACAACCTGCGCTGGGGCGATGAGAACGCCAGCGAGGAAGAGTGCATCCGGGTGGCCAAGCTGGCCTGCGCCGATGAGTTCATCGAGCGCTTCCCCGACAAGTACAATACCTGGATCGAGCAGGGCGGCTCCAACGTGTCCGGCGGCCAGAAGCAGCGCCTGACCA
>ENA-ORUI01002042-ORUI01002042.1-human-gut-metagenome-genome-assembly--contig:-NODE-2042-length-18202-cov-5.268254_pt1 | contig 18202 bp, 15 predicted proteins | sample MGYA00242078_ERZ509205 | MGnify/ENA primary metagenome ERZ509205 (study PRJEB26280, sample SAMEA2338828) | human gut metagenome | biome: human gut; feature: human-associated habitat; material: faeces... | reverse complement strand
TCATCAGTCGCCTGCGGCGACAGTTTCCCCCTCGGGGGAAGCCTTTTTTCTCACTTCAGCTCAATATAATACACCGGGCACCGTTCCCCGTCGGTCACAAACTCGATTTTTTCCACGTCCAGCGTGTCCTCGGCCAGGGCACGCAGCTCGTCAGCGTCGTAAATATAGCCGTACAGCAAGAATCCGTCGTGCAGGTCCCGGCTTTCCACCGCCGCGCGCAGACTGGCGGCATCGTCCTCGCCGCTTGCCTGGTCAACGGCCTCGCGCTTGGCGAACTCCTCCAAGAACAGGTCGGGCGCGACCTCATACCCCGCCTTGTTCAGCACAACGGCGGGCAGCCTCTCGGTGTCGGCCAGCGCAGCCTTGCGCGGGGCGGCGTCCTCATACAGGTAGGCGTTGGGGTCGGTCCAGTGCGCCGCAAGGATCGGCACCAGTGCCAGCAGCAGCAGGGTCTCGTGCTGCGGGGCCAGCCTGGCCAGCACCACAGCCACAGCCAGCACCACAGCGGCGTAGATCACCACATAGTAGCGGTCCGCCTCAAACGGCGCGGCCTTATCGATCAGCGCCACGTACCCCGCCGACGCCAGCAGCAGCCCGGCGGCAAACAGGCCCTTGCCGCGCAGACGGCAGCCGCGCCGCCACAGCACCACCGCCGCGGCAGCCACAACCACGGCCCACAGCCAGAGCCCGCCGAACTGGGCCGCCAGCAGCTGCACCACCGTGCCGATGCTCCTGCCCCACTCCGCCAGCGCGGACAGGTCAAAGACGCTCGCAAACGCCTCTTTCCCGCGGGAGCCGGAGAAGATATGGGCCTTCATCGTGGGGAAGGCCGCATACGCCGCAGCCAGCGCGGCAAACTCGGCGATCACATAGCCGCCTGCCGTCTTGAACCGCCGCGCAGCCAGCAGCCAGACACCGAACAGCCCGCAGACGAAAAAGCAGAACACCAAAAAGAAATACTGCGTCAGCGCCCCGGCCATTGTGACCGCAAACAGACCCGGCCAGACCGCCCGTGGCGGCTTTTGCCCTGCCTGCAGCGCCTGCCACAAAACCACATGGCAGTACAAAAGCACGATGCCCTCCAGCATCATCAGGCTGTACATCCGGGTGAACACCGCCATGCCCTGCACACCGACGCAGAGCAGCCAGCAGGCCGCCGCCGTCCACGCGGGCCAGAACCGCCCGATCAGCCGCTTCGCCGTGCAGTACAGCACCGCCGCGCCCGCCAGGATGCAGACAAAGTTCGGCAGCAGCCCCACCCACGGCAGACCCAGCTGCGGGAACAGCGATTCCGCCGTATAGATCAGGCAATAGTAGAGCGGCGGGTGGACATCGATCTTCTGGTTGTTCCACGGGATGGTATAGTCAAACAGGCGGCCCGGCGTCAGGACCGCGCTGTAAAAGCTGCCGTCGTGCCAGCTGTCCATATAGCCGTCCTCCAGCGCGTAGAACCCGCCGGGATAGTTTGCCAGTTCATAGGTGTACAGCTCGTCCACATGGTAGCCCTGCTTGTGCGCCGCGTAGTAGAGCATCAGCGCCAGCCCCACGGCCAGCAGCGCCGCCACCGCCAGCATGCGCTTGGTTTTTGTGTTTTTCATGATTCCCGCTTTCCGTATCTGCCTGACCGTAGGGGCGCATTCTATATGCGCCCGCGCACCTCGCGCCGCCGCAAACCTCCCGGGCGGATATGGAATCCGCCCCTACGGAAATGCGCGCCCGTTCGTTTACACACCTGCATACCAAAAAGGCCTGCCTCAAAAGGCAGGCCCTTCGTTTGTTTTACTCCTGTGCGTTTTCTTCCTTGTCACGCACAAAACGCCACAGCTCACCGATGGTGAAATCCTCGCTCAGCTCACTCTCGTCGATCTCCTCGCCGATTGCCTCGCCCAGTGCCCACGCCAGCTCGATCATATCCTCATGGTCGGCGCCCAGGTCAGCCAGCGCTGTGCCGCGGCTCAAATCGCCCGTGTCGCAGCTGAACTGCTCTGCCAGCAGATCCTGCAATTCTTCAAAGGTCATTCCGTTTTCCCCCTCTCACTGGGAAGTTTTGTGTTCTTATCATACAAGCCCACAGCGGTTCCGTCAAGGGGCAAACCAGCAACAACCGCACAAATTTATTGCGCCTGATTTGTGGAATCTGCCGAAGGCCCCGCCGGTAACTGCGGCTGTGCGTTCAAAATGCGCATAAACTCCTCGCCGGAGATCGTCTCTTTTTCGTACAGATACTGGGCAATTTCGTCCAGCTTGCGCTTGTTGTCGGCCAACATCTGGTACGCCTTCTTGTGCTCGGCCTGCACGATCTCCACGACCTTGGCATCGACCTGAGCCGCCGTCTGCTCGCTGCAGGCCAGGCTCGCGTCGCCGCCCAGGTAGGCGTTGTTCACAGTCTCCAGCGCGACCATGTCGAAATCCTCGGTCATGCCGTAGCGGGTGACCAGTGCGCGGGCCAGCTTGGTGGCCTGCTCAATATCGTTCGACGCGCCCGTCGTGATGGAGTGGAAGATCAGCTCCTCCGCCGCACGTCCGCCGGTCAGCGTCGCGATCTTGTTCAGGATCTCCTCTTTCGTCATCAGCGTGTGGTCGCCGTCCTCCACCTGCATGGTGAAGCCCAGCGCACCGGACGTGCGCGGCACAATGGTAATTTTCTGCACGGGGGCGCTGTTCGTCTGCAAGGCCGCCACCAGCGCGTGGCCGACCTCATGGTAGGAGACGATGCACTTCTCCTTATTGTTGAGGATCTTGTTCTTCTTCTGCGCACCGGCCAGGATCGTGTCCACGGCCTCCTGCAGGTCGAACTGAGTCACGGCCTTGCGGCGATGGCGCACGGCGCAGAGCGCGGCCTCGTTCACGATGTTAGCCAGCTCGGCGCCGGACGCACCGGGCGTCATGCGGGCCACAACACCAAAGTCACAGTCGGGGCCGAGCTTGACTTTCTTAGCGTGCAGGCGCAGGATGCTCTCGCGGCCCTTCAGATCGGGCAGCTCGACGGGCACGCGGCGGTCAAAACGGCCCGGGCGGGTCAGCGCAGGATCCAGGGATTCCGGGCGGTTCGTCGCCGCCAGGATGACGACGCCCTTCGTGGCGTCAAAGCCGTCCATCTCGGTCAGCAGCTGGTTCAGCGTCTGCTCGCGCTCGTCGTTGCCGCCAAGGTTGGAGCCGCCGTCACGCTTCTTGCCGATCGTATCGATCTCATCAATAAAGACGATGCAGGGCGCTTTTTCGCCTGCCTGCTTGAACAGGTCGCGCACCTTGGACGCGCCCATGCCGACGAACATCTCCACAAACTCACTGCCGGCGATGGAGAAGAACGGCACACCGGCCTCACCGGCCACGGCGCGGGCCAGCAGCGTTTTGCCGGTGCCCGGAGGGCCGACGAGCAGCACGCCCTTGGGCATCTTCGCGCCGATCTCCTCATACTTTTTGGGGTTGTTCAGGAAGTCTACAATTTCCTGCAGGCTCTCCTTGGCCTCGTCCTCGCCCGCTACATCGTTGAATTTGATGCCGGTCTCATCGTCCACTACGTACTGCTTCGCGCCGGACTTGCCGCCGAACAGCATGGCGTTGCCGCCGGCACCGCCCATCTCCTGCATCTTTTTGGACGCCCAGCGGTTGACGAACCAGAACAGGATGATCATCGGCAGGAACGAGATCAGCAGGTTCAGCAGCGAATCCCAGATCGTGGGCGACTGATAAACCGTGCCGAACTCCACCCCCGCATCCTCCAGCCGGGTGACGAGGTTGTTGTCCTGCGCAATGGCGTTGGTTTTGTAGGAATTGTCGTTCTTGTCCACAAAGTAGATCTGCTGATCTTCGATCTGGACGGTGGCCAGCTCCTTGCTCTCCAGCATTTGCAGGAAGGTGCTGTAGTTCACGCTTTTCACGCTCGCCTGCATCACAGCCGGGAACAGGAAAACATTGCTTAAAATAACGATGGCCAGAATGATCGCATAGCCGATCCAAAGCTTCTTTTTGGGGTCCTTCGGCGGCTGTGTCGTCTCTTTCATAGGGAATGCCTCCTCCTTATCTTTTGTAACTATTATAGCATGCTCCCAAAAAATGAACAACGTGTGAAACAACTTTGAACGAACCGCAAAAAATCCCGCCGCGGCGGGCTTCTGCGGGCTTTCTCCACATTTTGCACAGGTTTTCGACATCTTTCCACTGTGGAAATGTGGAAAACCATGTTGAAACTGTGGAAAACCCCGTGCAAACCCACAAAATAGCACGATAGACAGGGTTTGTTGAAATGTGGAAAACCGGCGGCTAAGCCTCCCCTTTTAGGGGAGGTGGCCGAGCGCAGCGATGGCCGGAAGGGTCCAGCCCGTTCGCCCCAGCCGCCAACTTTTCTGCCAATTTCTAAACAAAAGTCAAACTTCCGTCCAAATTTTCCCGCATTTTGTAACAACTCGGAAACATTTGTCGTTATAATAGACAGTACACCCTTTCAAAAACCCATCCTGCCGGAAGGAGGCCCCGCTATGAATCCCATCATAAACCGCAAACAGGATATTCTGTATAAAGACCTTGCCGTTGACCTTACCGCCCACCGCGTATCCCGCGCCGGGCATGAGCTGCTGCTGACCCCGCGGGAGTTCGCCCTGCTGGCCGTGCTCGTGACCCACTGCGACACAGCTTTAAGCCGCAGCCAGCTGCTCGAGGCTGCCTGGGGCTACGCCTTTATCGGCGAGAGCCGCACCGTGGACGTACATATCAACCGCCTGCGCCGCAAGCTCGGCCTGCAAAACGACATCCAGACCGTCTACAAGGTCGGCTACCGCCTGAACAGCGCCAACTGAAACCGCAAAGCGCCCTGCACTTTTTTACCGTGCAGGGCGCTTTTCTCCCTTTTCAAAAAGTTCCATATTCCCCGCCCGGCGTGTAGATCGTCCCATCGGGGCCGATGACCACATTGCTCAGCGTGTCCAGGCCGCCGTAGACGTCCGGGTCCAGCGTGACACACAGAGCGAAATCGACCTCGTCCGGGGCATAGCGCACGACCCGCAGCACACCGGAGGTATGCTTATATTCCAGCCCGTCCTCAGTGGTGGTCTGCTCCCAGCTGCCGTCCAGCGTTGTGTCCAGCTGGGTCAAAAACGCCTGCACCTGCTCCTCCGGTGTACTCTCTGCCGCGGGCAGTCGGTTGTCAAGGACGCCGACCTGCAAAAACGCGCCGTTACCGGGCAGATACATCAGCTCGATGCTCGTCTCATCGTCGATACTGTACATCTCGCCGCTTTCCGTCACCTTGTAGGCGTTCACCGTGTACATCCGGAAGCTCACAGTCTGGATATTGCCCGTGTAGCTGCACCCGTAGCACTGGACCTGCACGCTGCCGTTTTCCGGCTGCACCGGCCCGGCGTGGGCCTCGCCCTCGGCCACGCGGTCCAGCAGGTAGTCAAGCTGCTCCCGGCTGAGAAGGCCCCGCGCGGCGGCCTGCTTCAGCTTGCCGCGCAGTACGGTAAAGACATTGTCAGACCAATAGCTGTCCGCCCGATTGATGCCGCCCTGCACGCCGTAACGGTAGAGCGCCCCGGCCACGGGGTCCAGGCGTATCTCGTCGCTCATCACGCCGGGCAGGGCGGGCCGCGGCTGGGCCGCACGGCAGCGCACCGTCTGCCCGTACACGGCCAGCGGCGGCAGTGCCAGCAGAGCCAGGCTCACCGCGGCAATTTTTAAAAATTTATTGTTGCTGCGCTGCTTCTTCATGCTCTGCCTCCTTCTGCAATAAAATCGTCACTGTCGTGCCCTCGCCCACACGGCTTGCAAAGGTCATCTGCGTGCCGAATGCCTCTGCAATTTGTGCGCAGAGCGCCAGCCCCACGCCGCTGCCGCCGTTGGCCCGGGCGCGGGCCTTGTCCACGCGGTAGAACGGCTCGGTCAGGTGGGGCAGCGCCTCCGCCGGGATACCGCAGCCCGTGTCCTGCACGGTCAGCCGCCAGCATTCGCCCGCGTCGGTGCAGCGCAGGTGGACCGCGCCGTCCTGCGGCCCGGCGTGCCATGCATTCAGCGCCAGATTGCGCACAAGGTCCGCCAGCAGCACCCGGTCCGCCAGCACAACGGCCTCCGCGGGCGCGTCGCAGTCCAGCACCACATCCGGCAGACTGCGCACGGCATCGGCAAAGGCCGCGGCCACCCGCACAGGGCGCAGCACCACGCCGTCCTCCTGCAAGCCGTTCAGCGCCAAAAGCTGCTGGCTCAAACTCTCCAGCCGTGCGGACTCATGGTAGAGGGCCTCCGCCGCCGTGCGCCGTCGTTCCGCATCCAGCGTGCCGCCGCGCAGCAGGTCGGCGTAGCCGATCAGGCTGGTCAGCGGCGTTTTCAGCTCGTGGGTCAGGTCGGCCACAAAGCGGCTCTGGCGGGCGTTCAGCTCCTGTAGACGCTCATAGTGGTACGCCGCGACGAGCGCCGCCAGCGTGATGATCGCCTGCACGGCCAGCCAGCTGTACAAAAGCCGGTTCCGCGCGGCGAACGCCTCGGACGCATCCGCCGCCGTGACGACGGCCACGGGGTAGGAGTAGGGCGTGTTCAGCACCCCGCCCAGCAGCAGCGTCTCCCCGCGCAGCAGGATGCCGTCCGTGGCCGCGGCGGCCTGCTGCACATCGGCGGCGGCCACGCTCTCCGGCAGGGCGCTGTAGGCGACGTCGCCCTCCCGCATCAGCGCAAACGCGGCAGTGCTGCTGCCCAGGATCAGCCACTGGCCGCGGGTGTACGCCTGCCCTACCTGGGCGCAGACCGAGTCGGCCCCGCTGCTCAGATAGCCCGCGCCGCTCCGGGTATCGTACTCGGCGGCAAAGGCGTCCTCCAGCCCACAGACATTGCGCTGGTGCTGCAAAACCGCCTGTTCCTCCAGCGCGTCCAGCCGTTCCCGGAACGTCCTGCACGCCAGCCCGCCGCCCGCCAGCGCCATTGCCAGCGAGAGTGCAAGGACAGCCGTGTACATGGATGTACGCTTCATAAAGTCACCTCCTGCGGTTTCCCGGTTGTATGATTCATTTTGATTTACCGCCATGTAGGGGCCGGACATGTCCGGCCCGGCAGCCTTCCGCCATGACCCATTCACGGTCTGCCGTCTTGCAGCCCGCGGGCCGGGCATGCCCGGCCCCTACCGTTCTGCCAGCAGCTTATACCCCACCTTCGGCACGGTCACGATCTTGTCCGCCCAGTCCAGCTTTTTGCGCAGCCGGTGGATGTGCAGATCCAGCGCCCGCGGGTTCGGCTCCGCGTCGGGGCCCCAGACCCGCTCATACAAAATATCACGGTAGAGCGCCTGTCCCCGCGCCCGCACCAGAACCAACAGCAGCGTAAACTCCCGCGGGGTCAGCTCCACCGCGCGCCCGTTTTGGGTCACGGTGCGGTTGTCCGGGTCTACCTCGGCATCGAACACCCGCAGCGTCGCCGCCCGCCGCCCGGTGTGGCGCAGAAGTCCCTCGACCCGGGCCAGCAGCTCCGCCGGGGCAAACGGCTTGACGATGTAGTCATACGCGCCCAGCTTCAACCCGCGCACCCGGTCCGCCACGGCGTTTTTCGCCGTCAGAAAGATGACCGGCGTGCCGGTTGGCGCAATGTAGTCCATCAGTGCAAAGCCGTCCACGCCCGGCAGCATGACGTCCAGCAGCACCAGATCAAACTGCTGCTTTTCCAGCAGGTCGGCGGCCTGCTCGCCGTCGCAGGCCAGCACAAGCGGCTGCCCCAGCGGCTCCAGCGTCATCTCAATGAGCCTGGCAATATGCGGCTCATCATCCACGATCAAAATCGGAAGCATCGCGTTTTTCCCCTTTCGTTGAGGCCAGTATAGCACGGCAGGGTTTCTGAAAGTTTTCCGCTGCACAAAAAGTAGGGGCCGGGCATGCCCGGCCCGCAGCTTTCCCATCAGCTCCATCTCATGGGTAAGCTGCAGGCGAGGCATGCCTCGCCCCTACCCTTCGTTTTATTCCCCCAAAAACTCCCGTATCTCCTTCTCCACGGCCCTGACTTCCTCCTCAAACGCCCGGGCGCTCACGCGCAGTGCGCCGTGCCCCATGACGATGATCTGCTCCGCGCCGTCGCTGCTGACAACGCGGGTGCGGTGCTCCTTCGCCAGCTCGTGGGTCGCGCGCTCAATGTACATATCCGCCGTCTCGGCCTCGCGGGTGTAGACAACATACAAATTATGGTACTGCTCTACCTCCCGCGCGCCGCCGCGCACCTTGTAGGCGTCAAAGACCAGGATCGGCACACAGCGGCGGTAGCCCGCGTAGTTGCACAGAATATCCATCAGCCTGCGCCGCGCGGCGTCCAGATTGCCGTCGGCCAGTTTCCTTAAATCATCCCACGCAAAAATGACGTTGTAGCCGTCCACCAGCAGGTAGTCCGGCCCGGCGGGCACGGGCTTTGCGGGCACGGACGCCGCCGCGGGGGCCGTGTGCAGAGCCGCGCGGGCCGCCTTTTTCGCGTCGCCCGTCTCGCCGCGGCGCTTTATTTTTCCGTAGGTTCGTTCAAAAATCGCCAACAGTTCTTTGTCCTGCTCCAGCGTGCCGCGGTAGGCGTCGGCACGGCGGCGGCGCGCGTTGGCATCGTCCTCAGCATCGGCTTCTTCTGTCGCCGTCTCGCCGTTCAGCCGCCGTTCCAGCCCGGTGGACAGATGTGCCCGGGCGGGCACCTCGTCCCATTTGACCAGATACCCGGCCCCGTGGGCGCAGAACACCGAATCCGCCGGGTTTTCCACATCCGCGTCGGGGTCATACCCCGCGGCGGAGACGATTTCGTCGGCGTTATGGCAGGCGTCGTACCCGGCAGGCAGCACAGCCCAGCGGCCCAGCCCGTGGGTGTAGGCCGCGACCTCCCGCGCATAGCCACGCGCCGTCGCCACAGGCAGACGGCCCGTCAGCCGCACCGTGCCGCCTGACGTCTCCGGTGCCTCAAAGCTGCCGCACATCCTCTGCACATCGGCCATGGCGCGGCCCAGCGCGTCGGCGGGCAGCTCCAACGTAAAATCATACCACGGCTCCAACAGCTGCACGCCGTCCTTCGCCTCGGCCATCCGCAGGCCCTGCCGCACAGCGCGGTAGGTCGCCTGGCGGAAGTCCCCGCCTTCGGTATGCTTCTGGTGGGCACGGCCCGCCGCCAGCGTGATCTTCACATCGGTCAGCGGCGCACCGATCAGCACGCCCGGGTGGGTGCGCTCGGCCAGATGCGTTAAGATCAGCCGCTGCCAGTTTTCGGCCAGCGTGTCGGGCGGGCAGTCCGCCGCCAGCTGCACACCGCTGCCCCGCGCCCCCGGCTCCAGCAGCAGATGTACCTCGGCATAGTGGCGCAACGGCTCATAGTGGCCGATGCCCTCCACCGCCCTTGTCAGCGTCTCTTTATACAAAATGCCACCCTCACTGAACGCCACGGTCAGCCCGAACCGCTCCTGCAAGATCGTCTGCAAAATTTCCAGCTGCACCTCGCCCATCAGCTGGACGTGTACCTCGCCCAGGTCGTCCCGCCAGTTGACGTGCAGCTGCGGGTCCTCGCCCTCCAGCGTTTGCAGCGCCTTTAATAAGGTATGGGGGTCGGCGTCACAGTCCACGCGGTAGTTGAGCACCGGCTCCAAAAGCGGCGTCTCGGCGTCGGATTCCGCGCCAAGTCCCTGTCCGGGCCGCGTACTGACCGGCCCTGCTGCGGCCACGACCATGCCGGGCAGCGCCTCGCTGACCAGCCGGAATTTGCCGCCGTTGTACAGCCGCAGCGCGTCGGCCTTCTCGCCGCCGGGCAGCACATCTTTTACATGCAGCACGCCGCCCGTGACCTTCAGCCAGGTCAGCCGCGTGCCCGCATCCTCACTGATTTTGAACACACGCGCACCGAATTCCGGCCACCGGGGCGGGGTGCGGGTCAGCGTCTGCAGGCCGCGCAGCAGCCCGTCCAGCCCGTCCAGCCGCAGGGCCGCGCCGAAAAACACCGGGAACACCTGCCGCCGCGCAATAGCGGTCTGCACGGTTTCCGCCGCTGCTGCGCCGGTCTCAAGCACCTCGTTCATCAGCGGCTCGCTGCACAGAGCCAGCGCCTCCGGGTCGGGCGCGGCGGAAAAATCCACGCACCCGTCCCCGAACCGCCCGCGCAGCTCCCGCAGGCGCACGGCGGCGTCCGCGCCGGGCAGGTCCATCTTGTTGACAAATACAAACGTAGGTACGCGGTAACGTGCCAGCAGCTTCCACAATGTCTCGGTGTGGGCCTGCACGCCGTCGGTGCCGGAGACGACCAGCACCGCGTAATCCAACACCTGCAAAGCGCGCTCGGCCTCGGCGGAAAAGTCCACGTGGCCGGGCGTATCCAGCAGCGTCAGCTCGGTCTCGTCGGCGCCGTCCGCGGCGGGCAGCGTCAGCACGGCCTGCTTGGCAAAGATCGTGATGCCCCGCGCCCGCTCCTGGCTGTCGGTGTCAAGAAAGGCGTCCCTGTGGTCCACGCGCCCCAGCTTGCGCAGCACCCCCGCGCGGTAAAGCAGCCCTTCGGCCAGTGTAGTTTTGCCGCTGTCCACATGTGCCAGCAGCCCGACGACCAGACGTTTCATACCCGTTCCCCTTAGCTTTTAAAAATCATGCCCCTATTGTACAATTTTTCTTGCCATTTGGCAAACGCTGTGCTATACTTATCCCAAATTCACCGAGGAAGGAGAGCACCCCCTTATGCGTTGGCAGTTTGGTGTTGTGTTCCAGAAAAAAGGAACCCCCTGACGTACTGACGCTGTAAGTGTGCCCTTTTTTACCTCGGTAACGCTGTAAGTGTGCAGTTTTTGCGCCCTGTGGCTTTGCCGCGGGGCGCTTTTGTTATGCAAAAAATCGGGCACGTTTTCGTACAACATCACGAAAGGGTGTTCCCCATGAATTTACAAAAACAGCTTCGCTGCGTGTATCTGCACGCATTTACCTCTACCCTGCGCTTCACCGACGCCGTCTGGGTCGCGCTGCTGGCGGCCCGCGGCTTTACGCTGGCGCAGATCGGCCTGGCCGAGGGCGTTTTCCACGGCGTCAGCCTGCTGTGTGAGGTCCCCAGCGGCATGGCCGCCGATTTGCTGGGGCGGCGGCGCACGCTGATCTTCGGCGGTGCGCTGGGCGTTGTCTCCGCCGCCACCATGGCGTTTGCGCCCAGTCTCGCGTTCATCTGCGCGGGCATGGGGCTGAAAGCGCTGGGCTACAACCTGCTCTCCGGCACCACGGAAGCCCTGACCTACGACAGCCTGAAAACCGCCGGACGGGAGCGCGACTACATTAAAGTTGACGCCCAAGCGTCAATCTTCATGAAGCTAGCCTCCGCCCTCGGCGCATTGGCCAGCCTGCTGGCCGGGGTGCTGACCTCGGCGGGCTACTACCTTGCGGACGCCGCGGTCAGCGCCGTCTCCGCCTTGGCCGCGGCCAACCTGACCGAACCTGTCGTCACCGACGAACAGGCCGCCCGCGAGAAGCACATCTTACAAGAATTGCCCGCCCGGCTGCGTGTGCACATTTTGGACAGTCTCGACTGCCTGTGCAGCAGCACACCGGCGCGGCGCATTATCATGGCCGACGCGGTCATCTCGCTGCCGTCCTACCTGACCTCGATGTTCGTCCAGCAGCGGCTGACCCAGCAGGGCTGGGCCATGGAATGGCTGTTCCTGCCGGGTCTGCTGGCTGGGGCCGCGGGCATGGCGGGCGCATCGCTGGGCCGCCGCCTGCACCCTAAACGGCTGCGCGCGCTCTATTTCGGCTGTGCGCTGCTCGTCGGCACAGGCACGCTTCTGACGGGCGCGGCCCCGGCGCTGCTCTGCGCCGCCGGGCCGGTACTCGTACAGGGGGCACTCTCCGTCTGGTTCCTGCACAGTATGCAGCGGCTCAACGACGCGATCCCCAGTGACCGCCGCGCAACGCTCATCAGCGTGGACAGCATGGCCTACAGTCTGCTGATGATCCCCGCCAGCCCGCTTGTGGGCCTTGTGGGCGACCTGACCGGCCAGGCGGGCGCAGGGCTCTGTGTACTGTGCGCACTTGTCGTCGTCAGCGGCCTTGCGGCAGCGGACAAAACGCGCTATAATGGGCGCGGAGCATAATTACCCGATTTTTGTAGGGGCCGATGCTCGCATCGGCTCGCAGCACAGGAGGCAAAATCCAGATGACATATAAAGAAGTTTTACAGGCCGCCCAGGGTCAGATGGGCCCCTGCCGCGCCTGCCCGGTCTGCAACGGCCGCGCCTGCGGCGGCACGATCCCCGGCCCCGGTGCCAAGGGCAGCGGCACGGTGGCCGTCCGCAACTTTGACGCCTGGCGCAATGTACGGCTGAACATGGATACCATCCATGAAAATTTTGAGCCGGACACATCCCTGACACTGTTTGGCCGTAGCTTCAAATATCCGTTCTTTGCCGGGCCTGTCGGCGCCATGACGCTGCACTACGGCGACAAGTACAACGATCTGGACTACAACAATATCCTTGTCCCCGCCTGCGCGGCGGCTGGCATTGCTGCCTTCACCGGCGACGGCACGAACCACAAGGTCATGGAGGGCGCGGCTGCTGCCATCACGGCCTGCGACGGCGCGGGCATCCCCACCGTCAAGCCGTGGGACAACGCCACGGTGGCCCGGAAAATAGCGCTGGCGCGCAGCTCCGGCTGCTTTGCCATGGCCATGGACATCGACGCGGCGGGCCTGCCGTTTTTACAGCACCTTGACCCGCCCGCGGGCAGCAAGACCGTGGAGCAGTTAAAAGAAATCGCCCTGGCCGCGGGCGTGCCATTTATCTTAAAGGGCATCATGACCGTCAAGGGCGCGGAAAAGGCCATCGAGGCCGGTGCCGCGGGCATTGTTGTCTCGAACCACGGCGGGCGCGTGCTGGACGACTGCCCCGCCACGCAGGAGGTGCTGGCCGACATCGTCGCCGCCGTGGATGGCCGCGCCAAAATTCTGGTGGACGGCGGCATCCGCACCGGCAGCGACGTGTTCAAGGCGCTGGCCCTCGGCGCAGACGCCGTGCTGATCGCGCGGCCCTTCGTCACCGCCGTCTACGGTGCCGGTGCCGACGGCGTCGCCGCCTACACAGCCCAGCTCGGCAATGAGCTGGCCGACACGATGCGCCTGTGCGGTGCGCCCACGCTGGACGCCATCACCCGCGATATGGTACGGGTCATCAAGTAAAAAACGCAATAAAAAATACCATGTTTCCCGGTTGCAAAAACCGTCGAAACATGGTATTCTTTTTATGCCGCTTTATACGGCGGGCACTGCACATACGGCAGGCGGTTGGTCTCTACCCTCCGAAAGGAGGTGAGATCATGCGTTTTACATTCACGTTTTATGTTGGTCGCAAGACTATTACATTGAGCATCGTTGTAAAAAGCAAGAACCGCCACTCTGCCAAGTGACGGTTCTTAGGTGATAAATAAGAACTTTCATTGGAAAGAGACCAACCGCTTGTCGCAGTGCCTTTTTCTATATTTATTATAACGCTGTGTTGTCCCTTTGTCAAGCCGCAGCCTGCCGCCTCTCCCCTGCATAAATATTCTTTTTTCCGCAAAAATTCCCCAAACCTCTTGCATAACCCGCGGTTTTGCATTACTATTAAAGCATACCGCCGCTTTAAACCGGCAGTGTGAGGGATCTGTGCGAAGTATAGGAGGAAGTATCATGAAAAAATTCATCAGCACCGTTCTGGCACTCGGCATGGCCGCGAGCCTGGCCGCCTGCGGCGGCAGCGCATCCACGGCAGCTTCTACGGAAAGCACCGCAGCTTCCGCCGCTGAAGCCACTGCCGACAGCGACCTTGCCTACATCAAAAACAAGGGCAAAATGACCATCGGCTACACCGTCTATGAGCCGATGAACTACACTGACGCCGACGGCAATTTCACCGGCTTTGACACCGAGCTTGCCACTGCCGTCTGCGAAAAGCTGGGCGTGGAGCCCGACTTTGTTGAGATCAACTGGGACACCAAAATTGTCGAGCTGGACGCCAAGAGCATCGACTGCATCTGGAACGGCATGACCCTGACCGATGACATCATGGCCAACACCGCCACCACCAAGGCCTACGCCAAGAACGCACAGGTCGTTGTGGTGAAGGACGGCACCGACTACACCTCCACCGCCGATCTGGCGGACAAGACCGTGGTGGCCGAGGCCGGTTCCGCCGGTGAAGCCGCCATTCAGGGCGACGAGAACCTGTCCAAGGCCGACTACGTCTCCAAGAGCGTGCAGACCGACTGCCTGATGGAAGTGGCCGCCGGCACCGCCGATGCCGCTGTGCTGGACCTGACCCTGGCCAATGCCATGATCGGCGCGGGCACCGACTACGCCAGCCTGAAGATCGTGGACGAGCTGAACGCCGAAGAGTACGGCGTGGCCTTCCGCAAGGGCAGCGACGCGGCCGCCGCCGTGGATGCCGCCTTTGACGAGCTGAAGGCGGACGGCACCATGCAGGCCCTGGCCGACAAGTACGATCTGGCCCTGGCCGAGTGAAACCGCAAAATCGGATGGAATGGGTGTGTTGTTGTGTCTGTGATCCTTGGGCGCCTTTCCGGCGCGTTCCTGCTCAACTGTGAGCTGTTTGCCCTGACCCTGCTGTTTGCGCTGCCGCTGGGGCTTGTGGTGGCCTTTGGCTCCATGAGCCGCTGCAGGGTGCTGTCCGGCGCGGTCAAGACCTTTGTGTGGGTCATCCGCGGCACGCCGCTCATGCTGCAGATCATCGTCATCTATCTGGGCCCCGGCCTGCTGGGCATGGCGAACCCCTGGCCCTCCGGCTCCGGCGGCCGCATGGTGGCGGCGGTGGTGGCCTTTGCCATCAACTATGCCTGCTACTTCTCCGAGATCTACCGCGGCGGCATCGAGGCAGTGCCCAAGGGCCAGACCGAGGCCGGGCAGGTGCTGGGCATGACCAAGCCCCAGATCTTCTTCAAGGTGACGCTGCTGCAGGTGATCAAGCGCATCCTGCCGCCCATGGGCAACGAGATCATCACCCTGGTCAAGGACACCTCGCTGGCCAACACCATCGCCAACAAGGAGATCATCATGATGGCCAAGGAGTACAGCGCAAAGGGCCTGATCTGGCCGCTGTTCTCCACGGCGATCTTCTTCCTGGTGTTCGTGGGGGCTCTCACCCTGCTGTTTGGCTGGCTTGAGAAAAAGCTGGATTATTTCCGCTGCTGAGGAGGTTTTGAATCATGGCATTATTGGAAGCCTCCGGCATCGGGAAGGATTTCGGAGAGACACACGTTTTAAAGGATATCTCGCTGACCCTGGAACAGGGCGAGGCGCTGGCCATCATCGGTTCGTCCGGTTCCGGCAAGACCACCCTGCTGCGCTGCCTGAACTTTCTGGAGCGGCCGGACACCGGTGTCATCAAGGTGAACGGCGAGACCATGTGGGACGCCGCCGACCCCGCCACCCAGCGGGAGAGCGAGGTGCGCAAAAAGCGCCTGCACTTCGGTCTGGTGTTCCAGAACTTCAACCTGTTCCCGCAGTATACGGCTTTGCAGAACGTGATGCTGGCCGGGGAGCTGCTGGCCAAGGAGCGCCCGGACTACAAGACCAACAAAAAGGCCATCCACGCCCAGCTGGAGCAGCAGGCTCAGGAGCTTCTGGCCCAGATGGGCTTGTCGGAGCGGGCGGGCCACTACCCGCATCAGCTGTCCGGCGGCCAGCAGCAGCGCGTGGCCATTGCCCGCGCCCTGGCCCTGCACCCGGATATCCTCTGCTTCGACGAGCCTACCAGCGCGCTGGACCCGGAGCTGACCGGCGAGGTGCTGCGCGTTCTGCGGGACCTGGCCGACCGCAAGACCACCATGATCATCGTGACCCACGAGATGAACTTTGCCCGTGACGTGGCCGACCGCATCCTGTTCATGGACGGCGGCGTGGTGGTGGAGCAGGGCCCGGCCCGGCAGCTCATCGAGCACCCGCAGGAAGAGCGCACCCGCCGCTTCCTGGCTCACTATTCCGAATAAAAAAGCGCAGACCCGCACCGCAGGCCTGCGTCCCGGCTCCTCCGCAAGGGGGAGCTTTTTTGTTTTGATTTACGGTGCTTCGGTCAGCACGAAGGTCAGCTCTGCAGTGGCGGCACATTTGCCGTCCACATAGGCCGAGGCCTTGCCCACGCCCACCGGGCCGCGCTGTTCCACCAGCTCGCAGTGCAGGGTGAGCACGTCGCCGGGGGTGACCTGCTTGCGGAAGCGGGCATTTTTGATGCCGCCGAACAGGGCCAGCTTGCCCTTGTTTTCGGGCAGGCTGAGGGCGGCCACGGCACCGGTCTGGGCCAGCGCTTCCAGAATGAGCACGCCGGGCATTACCGGCTGGCCGGGGAAGTGCCCGCAGAAAAATTCTTCATTGCGGCTTACGCACTTGCGGCCGATGGCCCACTGGCCCGGCTCGTAGTCCAGGATGCGGTCCACGAGGGCAAAGGGGTAGCGGTGGGGCAGGATCGCCGCGATCTGTTCGCTGGTCAGGGCGTTGGCGTTTTCACGCACGGTACGGGGTTCTGCCATGGGTCAGCCCTCCCATCTGCGCAGGGCGATGCAGGCATTGTGCCCGCCAAAGCCCAGACTGTTGCTCAGTGCGTAGGTCATGTTCTGGGCGCGGCCCACGTTCGGCACATAGTCCAGGTCGCACTCCGGGTCGGGCTGCTCGTAATGGATGGTGGGCGGGGCAAACTGGTCCCGCAGGGCCAGTGCCGTGAACACGGCTTCCACGCCGCCCGCGCCGCCCAGCAGGTGGCCGGTCATGCTCTTGGTGCTCACGACGGTCAGCTCCTTGGCGTGCTCCCCGAACACCGCGTGGATGGCAGCGGTCTCGCAGGAGTCGTTCATATGGGTGCCGGTGCCGTGGGCGTTGATGTGGTCCACCTGTTCCGGGGCGATGCCGGCGTCGGCCAGGGTCTGCTTCATGCAGTCGATGGCACCCGCGCCGCCGGGAGCCGGGGCGGTGAAGTGGTAGGCGTCGCAGTTGGCACCGTAGCCCACCACCTCGGCGTAGATGTGTGCGCCCCGGGCTCTGGCGTGCTCCAGCGCTTCCAGCACCAGCACACCGCTGCCTTCGCCCATCACGAAGCCGCCGCGCCGTGCGTCAAAGGGCAGGCTGGCCGCATCCGGGTCGGTGGCGGTGGAAAGGGCCTTCATGCTGGTAAAGCCGCCGATGCCCAGCGGGCTGATGCAGCTCTCGGCACCGCCGCAGACCATGACCGGCTCGTAGCCGTCGCGGATGCGGTGGAAAGCATCGCCCACAGCGTTGGTACCGCCTGCGCAGGCCGTCACCGGGCAGGTACACATCCCCTTGAGGCCGAAGCGGATGGCGATCTGTGCTGCCGCCATGTTGGCGATAGCCATGGGGACGAAGTAGGGGCTGACCTTCTCCATGCCCTTTTCCTCGCCGCGGCTGTGCTGCTCCTCGATGGTGGGCAGACCGCCGATGCCGCTGGACACGATGACGCCGATGTTCTCGGCCTCGGCTTCGCAGTCGATGCCGCTGTCCTGGATAGCCTCAGCGGCAGCGCCCAGCGCCAGCAGGGTGAAGCGGGCCATCTTGCGGGCTTCCTTTTTGTCCACGACGGTCTCGGGGTCGAAGCCCTTGACCTCGCCTGCCAGCTTGCACTTGAACTCGCTGGCGTCGAACTGGGTGATGGGGCCGATGCCGCACTTGCCTGCGCGGGCTGCGGCCCAGCTGTCGGCGGTGTTATTTCCAAGAGGGTTCACGGTGCCAAGACCGGTGATGACGACTCTGCGTTTTTCCATAGAAAAAGCTCCTTTTTACATTGCACAAAAAAGGCTTCCCTATGGGGGAAGGCTTTAATTAGTTGCTCTCTCCTCTTTACTTATGATACTTCCCGCCGGCGTCGATGGAGAGCGCGCGATAGAGCGCCTCGGCGAGAATCACCCGCATCAGCCGGTGCGGGAAGGTCAGCTTTGAGAAGGACAGCCGCCGGTCGCACGCTGCCTTGACCTTTTCCGCAAGCCCGTGCGACGAGCCGATGACAAAGCAGAGCTCGCCTGCCGTGCGCTTGACCTCGCCGATCAGCGCGCCGAGCTCCTCGCTGGACAGCTGCTTGCCCTCGACGCAGAGCGCGATCTTGTAGGCGCGCGGCGGCAGATTTTTCAGGATTTGCTCGCCCTCGGCATCCAGCGCGGCGGCGATGTCGCCCTCGCGCACGCGGTCGAGCGGCGCTTCCTTCAGATTGATGCTTTTCAGCTCGGCGTAAGCGGAGGCGCGCTTCTCGTATTCGGCAATC
>ENA-ORUI01002039-ORUI01002039.1-human-gut-metagenome-genome-assembly--contig:-NODE-2039-length-18242-cov-2.694177_pt1 | contig 18242 bp, 15 predicted proteins | sample MGYA00242078_ERZ509205 | MGnify/ENA primary metagenome ERZ509205 (study PRJEB26280, sample SAMEA2338828) | human gut metagenome | biome: human gut; feature: human-associated habitat; material: faeces... | reverse complement strand
CGGATGCTCTAGCCAACTAAGCTATCCAGCCGTTTTTTTAATGGTCGGGACGACAGGATTTGAACCTGCGACCCCTTGATCCCAAATCAAGTGCACTACCAAGCTGTGCTACGTCCCGCTTTTTTCAATAAAAAATGGCGCGCCCAGCAGGAATCGAACCCACAACCTTTTGATCCGTAGTCAAACGCTCTATCCAGTTGAGCTATGGGCGCATCTTTTGAGGCCGTTTCACCTCAGTGCTCGTATATAATAGCAAACTATTCTCTTTTTTGCAAGTACTTTCTGCATTTTTTTATTACAAAATCATATTTTTCGTTTCCCGGGAAATGCAAAAAGGATGCCAAAGCATCCTTTCATCATTTTCCAGTTATTTCATTTTGCGCAGTTTCAATACAAGCACGATCCCCATGATGATGGCAGCCCCAGCCCCGACACCGGCAGCGACGAAGCCCTGTGCCCTTGTGGCATTCAGCTGATCATAAGATGCATCGTCGATCGTGTAGCCGTTGAACAGCTGCAGCGTTTCCTCACTGACCTCATACTGATAATAACAGGTTTCGCCTTTTTCGTTCATCACATAAATGACAATGAAATCTTTAAGATCCTTGTCGTCAAAGGTCCATCCCTTCAGCTCCAGATCTTTGATCTTTACATCAGTGTATGTCATGTTGCGAAGCTTCTGCTTATCCTGCGGTATATCGATGAGATACATCGTACGTCCGGCAATCTCGACCGGCTTGAAGGATGAAGTTACTTTGCCGTCTTCGAACAAATAGAATCCTTTTTCGTCATTTTCGTCGATCAGATAAACAATGGTCTTGTTCAGCTGTTCATTTGTCCATGCGATGATTTCCCCGTCATCCGTCTTTACCTTGCTTGCCTCAAAACCTTCCGGCAGCTTGACATCATCGGTGTTGCGCACAACGCCGAGTTTTTTATCATGATAGCTTAGATAGACCAGCGGCTCTTCATCCACATAAACATTGATCGTATAGACCTGACTTGTTCCATATTCCGAAGTACAGGTAACTTCAATGACATTATCGCCCGCCTTCAGGCTCTTCTCGCCTGTACCGCTCACGGTTGCTTTTTCATCTTCTGCCTGTGCCGTTACCTTGATGCTTTTGGCATCAGATGGAAGAGAGACCTTGTATGAAGTCACATCGGCGGAAAACTTCGGTGTCAACGTTCCCTGATCCACACTGAGTGATTTCAGATCATAGTTTTTGGAACGCGTATCATCTTCCGGCTCCACTTCCGGTGTCGGTTTGGAAGGGAGGGTATAGGAAGGAGAAGAATCACCGCCGGATGACCCCTGTGACTGCGAAATCGCAACGCTCACGCTTCTGCTGCCCGGGTTATACGTATTGCCGTCGGCATCTGAAAAGCCTGTCTGCGGAACGGCGGTTACCGTCACCGTGCCGCTGGATCCGGCATAAACATTGATCTTTACGCTGTTGTTTTCCACCCAGACAGAGCTTTCGGAAGCTGTTCCGTTGGAAACACTGATATTGACACGTCCGGTACAGTCGGCCGCAACGATCGTTACCGCAAAAGCCTCATTGGGCGAAACGACTGCGGACGATGCCCAGATCGAAAACGAAGAGGCATGAAGCGCAGCTGTATTTCCCAGCAGCAGGCACACGCCCAGCATTGTGCCTAACACTATTTTTTTGATTCGATTTACAAGTTTGTTCTGATCCATGATCCCATCTCCTTTATTGTTGTATCGTTCCTTTTCCCATGATGCTGTTTTTTACTTTCACATAATCGGTCGCATAGATCTTGCCGTCTTTGTTTACATCCGCCGCCTTGGCATAAGCGCCCTTTAGTGTGCTTTTTCCCATGATATGATTTTTGATCTTTACATAATCCGTTGCGTAAATGTTCCCGTCACCGTTGACATCACCGTAAACGACCACTTTCATCGCAAAAGATTCCACTTTTCCATTATCGCTGATCGTCACATTGATCGTTTGTCCGCTGGATACCCTGCCGCTGGTGATCACTTTGCCGGAAGCATTGGTACAGACCACTTTGCCCAGGGAAGAAAGCGATGAACTGATCGTGCTGATGTTGCTGCCGAGGGCAAAGCCGCTGATATAGCCGTCAGAGAACGTCAGCTTCAGTGCCTTCAGTTTCGCCTGCAGCTTCTCCGAGATCGTCTGTGACGTGTCTTTATTATAGAACTGATCGGAGAAACAGCTCATGTCGACATTGCCGGAAATACCGGATGCACTGGCACTGGATGTATACTGCCAGCCCTGTTCCCCGCTGTAATACGTATTGTCATACCCCAGTTCCTTTGTATAAGCGGCGATCCAGGAAGCATAAGGCAAAATGACCTTCGGTGAGTTCAGCACGCCCTGGAAATAACCGCGGTAACTGTACACATGGATCTTTCCGGCCAAATCGCTGTTTTCCTGAGCCAGTGTCGTGATAAACGTCTTGACGATGCTTTCATATGCCGAGATCTTCGTCGGCGGACGGCGCGTCACACCGTTATCGTTCCACGGGTCAAACTCTTCCAGATCATAGTAAAACGGATACGACAGGTTGACATCCACGTCTGCCAGCATTTCGGCCGCTCCCTGTGCTTCCGCATAAGCGAAGTTCGCATCATAGGCATAGCTGTACAGATACAGGCCGTATGGAATATCCAGACGATTACATTCCGAGATATTATATTCGAAGTATTTGTCCTCGCCCAGATAGCCCCATCCCAAACGGATGATGGCGCCGTCAATACCGGACGCTTTTACTTTCTCCCAGTTGATCTTGCCGTTATGCTCTGATACGTCAATGATCTTTTTCGTTCCTGTGCCATACATCAGATTGCCATAAGCGTCATAGAAAGACTTGACACCGTTATTTTCTTTCCAGTACGGTGCCGAGGCACTGCGTGTCACGCGGGCCGGCGCCGCACCCGATCCCATCGCCGCATTATCAAGCTGCCCGGCAACTTCTCTGTCCACCGGCACATATGTATCCGCTGTTACGATCTCCACTTCATCCATGCTTTCTGCCGCTTCTCCATAGTCTTCCTTCTGCATCGTTTCCTCTTGGGCATGATCGTCTGCCATAAGAAAACTGTTTCCGATCAGGGCAGTTAAGATCACCAGAACTGCCGCGTACTTCATGACTCTTTTCATCTATTCATCCCCAGTCTTACGTCTTTGAAATCATACCATAACTGAGCGCTTTCTTCAATGAAAGCGAAGCTCATTTCAAAGCCGATATGCCACTCTATTCGACATATTCAATACGCTCTTGGATTTCGATCCATCGCTCTTGGGGACTGATCTTAAGATCGAACAGCTCCTGCACCATGCAAAAACCGCTTTCTGCATGCGCGGATGCAAATTCGTTAAACGGAAGGATCCGGCATGAAAACCTGCCGCCCGCCAGCACATATAAATTTTCAATATCCTCCGCCGGCTTGGGAATCTCCAGAAAAATTTTCTTTACGGACGTCTTGCCGAAAGAAAAAAAGCCCTGATTGAACTGATCGGCGATCCCCAGCCGCAAAGACTGTGCAAACAGTTTCGAATATTCCAGATTGACGGTTTTATAATCCGCCAGATCATCGTCATAATCGATCGTAAGAAAATAGCGGTCCGGAAAGTCCTCGACAAACGGATCCTGTCGTTCTTTAACGATATTCGTCCTTTGTACATGGACAAACACATTGGAAAGAAACTGCTTTTGCGATTCGAGCTTTCTGATTTTTTCGTTTACGATTTGCGATCCCTCCGCCACCAGCTTTTCAATATCGATATCCTCCTGTGAAGTAATATAGTTTTTGAAATTTTTCAACGGAATGCCCAGCTCGATGCAGATGTGAATCAGTTCGACGATCAGCAGCTGTTCCACTGTATAGTATCGATAACCGGTTTTTTTGTTTGTATAAGCCGGCAGCAGGATGCCGAGTTTCTCATAATAGCGCAATGATTTGGGAGACACTTGCTTGATCTTGCTCACTTCGCCGATCGTTAAATATTTTTTCATAGAAAACTCCTTTTCGATATTGACCTTGCCATTAGGGCATAGTTTATACTTCTCACTATAGCACGTTTATCAACGTCAGTCATTTTTACAAGGAGAAAAGTCATGAAAACAAATGAATTGGAAACCGGAAAGCTTCCTTTTTTATTTTTACGGTTTGTTTTGCCCGCCGTCATTTCCATGGTCCTTGCCGGCACGCAAAGCATGGTGGACGGACTGTTTTTAGGCAAATACGCATCGACCAATACAATGGCAAGCGTAAACATCGCCATCCCGTATATGCAGATGATCATCGGATGTACCATGATCGTCTGCTCGGGAACGATCAGTTTTTTAGGACGGACCTTAGGAAGAAAATCAGATAAAGCGAAACACAAAGCGCAAGATATCTTTCGTTCCTCCCTGCTGGCACTGCTGGCCTGCAGCGGCGTCCTGATGCTGCTGGGCATGTTCGCCAATGCGCCCCTTGCCGTTTTAATGGGCGCCAATGATGTCTTGTTGGCAGATACCGCCCGTTACATTTTTGTTTTGTCATTTTTTACCCCTGCCATCTGCTTTATGATCTTATTCGGCTTTACCGCAAGACTGCTGGGCAAACCGCAGTTATATCTGATCGCGACCCTCACCTGTCTGGCCGGTAATGTCACGATGGATTTTGTCGCCATAAAGATCCTTCATCTGGGTGCAACAGGAGCTGCTTTGGCAACCGGTTTTTCTTATGCCGCAGGCTTGCTGATAACGATACGGCCACTGTTAAAAAAGCAAAGCGTCATCAACATTTATACGGGAAAATTCCGTTTTTCCCTGTTGCGGCATACCGTATTGAACGGTTCATCCGAAGGTGTCAACAGCCTGGCCACCGCCGTCACCGTTTGGCTGTTTAACACCGCACTGATGAACTATGCCGGCGAAAGCGGTGTGGCAGCCTTTACTGTCATTAATTATATCAGCAACTTTGTCATCTTAGTGATGTTTGGCGTAGCCGACGGCATCGGCACCATGGTCAGTTACAATTACGGCGCCGGTCATCTGGAGCGAGTCAGAAAGATCCTACGGCTTGCTTTGCTGTTGAATCTGATCAGCGGCACGCTTATTTTTCTGATACTGAAACTGTTCAGCCGGCCGCTGATTGCCTTATTCATCCCCGATCAGCCCGCGATCATGCAGATGGCAGTACAGGGAGCACAGCTTTACAGCATCGCCTTTTTGCTCAACGGCTTTAATATCGTGCACTCGGGATATCAAACCGCCCTGGGCAATGCGGTAAACTCCGCCTTGATCGCCGGCAGCCGCGGCCTGATCTTCATTTCCGCCGGCATGCTGCTGCTCCCAAAAATTTTCGCTATCAACGGCGTATGGCTCAGCGTCCCTTTTGCCGAACTCATTACCGTCCTCATCTGCATCCTGCTCGACCGACGGGAATACAGCAGACAGCGACAGCTGTTCCAGCTGCCGCAAAAAGCCCCTGCAACTTCCAGGGGCTAACAGTTTCCGGTATAGACAAACGGCAAATGACGGCGGGCCGTTTCCGCCAGCGCTTTCACTGTTTCGATCGGGGTCGCTGCGACATCGCTCATGTGATGACGCGGAAAGAAACGCGATACATGAAGGACAATGGAAGGATCCACTGACGCCAGCCATCCGGCAAGCGCATGCATCTCCTCTTCCCTGTCGTTTTTGCCCGGAACAATGAGCGTCGTGACTTCCACATGCGTCATTTTTGCCGCAATGACAATGCTGCGGCAGACACTGTCCAGATTTCCCTGCAGCTCATGATACCAGTCAGCGCGAAAGCCTTTGAGATCGATATTGACCGCATCGATGTAAGGCAGCAGCGCCTGCCACGGCTTTGCTTCGATCGTGCCGTTGGTGACGAGCACATTGCATAATCCCGCTTCATGCACCAGCCGTGCACAGTCCCGCACATATTCATAACTGATCAGCGGCTCATTATACGTATAAGCCACACCGATGTTGCCCCGCTTACATAACGCCAGCGCCTGCTCACACAGCTGCTGCGGCGAAATAAACGGCGTCTCCTTCGCTGCGGCATGCATCGAGATCGATGCATTCTGACAGAAAGGACAGCGCAGATTACAGCCGAAACTGCCTACCGACAAGATCTTGGCGCCGGGGTGAAAACGACGCAGCGGCTTTTTCTCGATTGGATCCAGTGCCGCCGCGCTCAAGCGTCCGTACGTGAGCGAAACATTCTTTCCCCGCTGATTCGCTCTGGCCTTACAAAAACCGATCTGCCCTTCCTCCAGCTGACAGTGATGAAAACAAAGTTCACAGCGAATGCTCATGTGTGACGCACCACCTCAAAGCGTTCCACCAGACAAGGCTCATCTTCATCGATGCCGCCTTTTTCTTTGGCAATCGTCAATTGCTGCTCCACCGTATCCACCTGTTCAAGATCCGGCAGCAGTAATCCCCGTTTACGGCCGCTGGTGACAATGACACCGTAACGCTTGGGATCCAGCTGCGCAAAGGAAGTGACACGCTGTGCCTCACCCAATACATCCACGCTGTATTCGATCTGATCCAGCTCCTGTTCTTTGACCTTGGGAAAACGCGGATCACGTGTACCGGCCGCCACGGCATTGGCAATGATTTCTGCCGCCACATGCGCATGACACGGCTTTGTCGTACCGATACAGCCGCGCAGTTCGCCGTTTTTATGCAGAGAGACAAAGACCGGCGCCCGCTGCTGCAGCAGCGCCTCATCAAGATCATCCGGCAGCGGCAGCTGCTTTCCGGTCTTCACGAAAGTTTCCAGCGACAGCCGGGCCAATCGCACCCAGGCATCCTCATCGGCACGGATCACGGCAATACGCTGACGCTGCATTTGTTCACATACAGGCGCAAAACAACGGTTTTTATCCTTTGTGCCCGCCTGAAACAAAGCAACGGCATAACCCACACCGAAAGGCCCCTCATGACTCAACAAATCGGCTTTGACCCGGATACCGTCCATCGCACCGGCCATCATCTGAAACGAAGGCAGGCCGCACTGGGCCGCTTTGGCACACAGCGCCGGATCCATGCTCAGAAACCGCAGAAAATCCCCCTGTGCCATGGCTTCGACGGCCGCTTCATCAAACTGCGGTCCCTGTACCGCATAACCGTAAGGCCCTTCCTTTTTCAGTTTATGCGACAGATCGCCGCTGGCAACAAAGATTGCACGCCGCCCCAGACGATCAACTGCCCTGGCCACACACTGTCCCAGCCTGTAATGATCAAGTGCCGACAGACCGGAGAGCCCCATGCGCACGATCGGACAGTTCACGCCCGCCTTGCGCAGAAAATACAACGGCACCAGGATGCCATGATCCAGTTCGGGATCACGCTGTCCCAGCGTCCCTGCCGGCAAGGAAACACTTTGCGCCTCCTCGATGATCGCCTCTCGCAGCGATACATCATAACGCGCCTCCAGACGCACCTGCGGTGCCTGAAACACTGCCATCGATCCGAACGCACGGCTTCCGGGGGCAATGTGAAAATAATCGGCATACAAGATCGTATGCGGAGAAGCAACGATCAGCACTTCCGGCTCCCAGCGTGCGACCTGCTCTGCCGCCCTGCGCATTGCCTCCATCGTCGCATGGATCTTCGCTTCGCGACCCTTTCCCACCTCAGGCAGCAAAAGCGGAGGATGAGGTACGATAACAGCTCCGATGATTGACATGACATCCACTCCTTTCCATGTCTTTTTCTTTAGTATAACACAGCCACGAAACAAAAAGTCAGATGACGGGATCTGCCCTGTGACATCTGACTTTTTCGTTTTCAATTGTTTTTCATTCAGCTCTTACGTCGTTTTTTTACTGTCATAAACAGTGCAAAAGCGCTGATGATGCCGCTCCAGAGGTAGAGGCTAGATGTCGGGGCGGATGTGCCGCTTTGCACGCTGTCTGTCTGTGTTTCGATGCGGATGGCATCACTGTGGACATAAGTCACATTGCCTTCTTGATCCTCGACACGGGCATAGACGATCGAAGTGCCGGCTGTATCGATGACAAAAGGATCCGTATAACTGTTCCATTGTTTCCATTTGCGCAGCTCGCTGTCGGAAAGCGGCTTATCGCTGATCATATAGACGATCGATCGGATGCCGCTTCCTTCATCCCAGGCATGGATGCTGACCTCATAGCGGTCGATCCGGACAGGATCGATCTGTACAGCCGCTGCCGGGGCTGTGATGTCAGCGACGCCGCTGATGCGGATGGCAGTATCCGCAAAGACACGGAAACGATACACCCCGGATGCGTCGGGCTGAAGCACTTGTCCCTGCGCCGTCACCTGAAACGCATCGCTTTTGTGATAGCCCGGCTTGAGACGAAGCGTAAAGGCAAACGTGTCGCCGTAGGCAAGCGTCGTATCCCCCTCATACACAATATCATAGGCAGATGCATCCGGCAGGGTCACATGGACGATATGCGGGATCTTTTCGAAACGAGCGGTGTAGGTCATCGCACGTTCTGCCTTTGAAAGCGCTGGTGACCAGCCGGCAAAAACATAAGAGAAATACTCGTCGCTTTGTTTTTCTCCCGCTGCATGGACCGGCACGGTTCCTTCACTGACATAGGTCGTGTCGTCAACGACGCCGTCTGCGTCACTGTCCCAGTCGATGCGGTAGTTGATCTTATTGCCGATGATCGTGATATTGTCTGCCACGACCAGACCGCCTTCGTCTTTGATCGTTCCCTGGTTGTCGATGATGAATTCCCCTTCCTCCCGGGTAGACAAAGCAACGTTTTCAAACGACAGGGTCGTCTGTTCGCGGATTTCCTGGTTTTGCAAGTCCAACATGATCGCACCGTTTTTGATATACAAAGTTTTTGCCCGATCCCATTCCATCATGGAAAGGCGGTTGCCGCCCAGATCCAGGATCCCCTGATCAGGCAGATCGAAGAAGAACAAAGAATATTCGATCGGCTGCAGCAGGGTCAGCGTGCTTCCTTCTTCCTGCCACTGCATCATGGCTTCATTCACATCTTCATACATCGTCACAACGCCATCTTTTGTCGTGATCTTCGCTTCCAGCAACACATACTGCGCTTCGATGACAACACATTCATCGCTCATGACAAACGATGTGTCCATGCTTTGTTCATCATCGAGCTGCACGCTGCCGTACATGACTTTCCATCTTTTGAATATCTGGCCGGCCGGTGCCGGAGCGGCCTGCACTTGAACACGCTGGCCCGGCTTTGCTTCTCCGCTGTAAGTACCGTTTCTGACTTCCAGATACGGATTGACATGAACGACGCCCTCCGGGTTTCGTTCGATCACACCGTTATTGTAAATCACGCCGTCGTTGATGATCGTCCCGTTGATCGTCCCGTTGTTGTACAGGATGCCCTTTACGCTCAATGCCGCATCAGGCTCAATGATCAGTTCACTGTCTTTTGTCACGATCATCGCGCTGTCTTTGCCGATTTCAAAATCTTCACTGAGGTGCTGGCTGCCGCGCACGGTGTAAGTCGCTCCCTGATCAAGCGAGACGAGGCCCCCGCCAGGGGCCTGACCGTTGTAGCTGTTGGCAATCACAAAGCCGCCGGTAATATAGGCGTTGTTTGCCCCGGATAAACGGCAGGCGCCGATGCCCGGTTCGCCCTGTGCCTTGATCACGCCGCCGCTGATGATCAGATCGAAGACGGAGCCATAGACGCTGGCGCCGATACCGGCTGCATCGCTGTCGCCGCTTTGCGCCGTGATCGTTCCGCTTTCGATGGTGAGGTTGGCGACATCGCCGTGATAACCGCCGGCCCCGATGCCGGCTGCGCGGGCTCCTCCCTGTGCATACAAAGACCCTTCGCCTTTGATCAGCAGTGTTCCGGTGTCGATGCCGCCGCTTTGTCCGCGGCTTTTGTGAAGGCCGGCTTTTTCTCTTTTTCTGGAAATGAGCGTATTGTCATTTTCCAGGATCAGGGTCACGTTAGTGCCCGCATGATCGTCTACTTCCAGAGCCGCTCCCTGTGCCGTATCGATGTGCACGCCGGCCAGCGTGACCACGGCACTGCCGCTGATCACGATACGCTCATCGCTGGCGGTTTCCTTGCGGTTGGCTACTTTGACGCTTCCTGAGGTGATCTGCAGGATCCCGTCTTCATACGTATAATTCTCCTCTGCTCCTTCCAGGATCACAAAGTCTGTTTCTTCCGCTGCTTTTACGATGTGCAGCGGCTGGCAGACAAGCAGTACTGCCAATGTCAATACTAAAAGTTTGTTAAAAAAAGATCTCGCTTTTTTCACGTCGTTTTCCTCCCTAGATTTTTCCTTTCCCTCAATATAAAAAGGACTGTCGCTTCCTGTCTTTGTCAGACAAGTGCCCCGATTATAGCATAGGAAAGGAAGAGAGAAAACCGCTTTGCCTGATAAACAGCATGATTTCCGCTGGTAAAAAAAGGAAGCTTTTTTTTCAGTGAAAAAGCTCCCTTTTTGATGAAAACGAATAAACAGCGGTTTCGTCGATGATCAGATCCATTTTTACGTCATGAGACGCGCTGTGGATCGCATCTGCTTTCTGGCAGGAAAAAGCGACACCGATGCGCTTTGCGCGGCTTTGTTTCAGATAGCGGTCATAAAACCCCATGCCGTGCCCCAGCCGGTTGCCCGCTTCATCATAGCACACCATCGGAACGACGATCACATCCAGCAAAGCAGGATCGATGACGGCTTCCTGTGCCGGTTCCGGGATGCCGTAGCGATTGGCCGTGAGCACGCTGGCGGAATGAAACACGCGCATGTCCATTTCGCCTTTGCCTTTGCATACCGGAAGATACAGATGTTTTTCCTTCAGCAAAGGCAGAAAGAGAAAGCTCAGATCGACTTCGTCTTCCTCTGCCATATAAAGCGCGATGTGCTTCGCTTCCCCCAGGCAGGAAAGAAGCGTATCGCAGATCTGCTTGCTGAAGCGCCAGCGCGCTTCCTCGCTCAATGAGCGGCGCGCCGTCAGCGCCTGTAAGCGAAGCTCTTTATTATCCAATGGAATCACTCATATCCAGCTTGAGCAGCTGATTGAGCTCGACGGCATACTCCATCGGCAGCTCTCTGGTAAACGGCTCCAGAAAGCCCATGACGATCATTTCCGTTGCCTGCTGGCGGCTCAGGCCGCGTGACATGAGATAAAACAGCTGTTCCTCGCTGACATTGGACACCGTTGCCTCATGCTCGATCTGGCTGCTCTGATTTTTGGAACGGTTGATCGGGATAGTGTCGCTGCGTGATGCATTGTCCAGGATCAGGGTATCACATTCAATCTTGCTTTTGGCTCCGTGCGCCTTCGGCGAATGATAGATGACATCGCGGAAATTGGTCTCACCGCCCATGCGCGCCACGGATTTGGAAATGATGTTGCTAGTCGTATGCGGTGCCAGATGGATCATCTTCGCACCGGCATCCTGAATCTGGTTGCGGCCGGCAACGGCGATGGAGATCATGGTTCCTTTCGCCCCTTCCTCGCAAAGCACACAGGCCGGGTATTTCATGTTCAGCCGTGAACCGATGTTGCCGTCCACCCATTCCATGGATCCGTTGCCCATGACCTTGGCCCGCTTGGTCACCAGGTTGATGATGTTGTCCGACCAGTTCTGCACGGTGGAATAACGGCAGCGGGCATTTTTGTGCACAAAGATCTCCACGATGGCCGCATGCAGTGAATCTTTGGAATACTGCGGTGCCGTACAGCCCTCGACATAATGGACATCCGCCCCTTCGTCAACGATGATCAGCGTGCGTTCAAACTGTCCCATCAGCTGTGAATTGATGCGGAAATAAGACTGCAGCGGTTTTTCCAGCTTTACCCCTTTAGGCACGTAAATGAAAGAGCCGCCGCTCCATACGGCCGTATTGAGCGCCGCATATTTATTGTCCGTATACGGTACCAGAGTTCCGAAATATTTGCGGACGAGGTCGGGATGCTCTCGCAGCGCCGTATCGGTATCCAGGAAGATGACGCCTTTGGCCTCGACCTCTTCCAGCATGTTGTGATAAACGACTTCCGATTCATACTGCGTCGACACACCGGCCAGATATTTTGCCTCTGCCTGCGGGATGCCCAGACGGTCAAACGTGTTCTTGATCGTATCCGGTACTTCATCCCAGTTCTTGCCCTGTTTTTCGCTCGGTTTGATGTAATATGTATATTCGTCAAACTGAATGCCGGAAAGATCAGGCCCCCAGCTTGGATTTTTCTGTTCCATGAATGAATCATATGCCTTCAGGCGCAGTTCTTTCATCCACTGCGGTTCTTTCTTGATGTCGGAGATCGTCTCCACAACTTCCCTGCTCAATCCTGCCTGGGTCTTGTAGACACTGACATCTTCATCATGAAAGCCGTAGGCATATGTATCCTGGAGCTGCAGCTGATCATTCTTCATTGTTTTGTCCTTCACTTTCATCCAGTATTTCTTCCAGTGCCTTCCAGCCGATCGTCGCACATTTGATGCGGTTGGCCTGGCGGCCGACATTGGCAAAGGCAACGGCTTCCTGCAGCAGCTCTTCATCGTATTCCTGCTGATCGATCATGGCCAGGTAGTTGCGAAGGATCGCTCTCGCCTGTGCAACGCTTTTTCCGCTCACCAGCTCGCTCATGATCGATGTGGAAGCTGTCGCAATCGTGCAGGCAATGCCGTCAAAGCGGATATCTTTGACAATGCCGTCTTCCACCCTGCCCTGCACATAGATGTCATCGATACAGGAATCAGAGGCCATGTGTTTTTCCACATAGCCCTGATCTTTCACCAGTTCATGATGACGGGGATATTCATAATGATCCATGATGATCTGACGAAGCACCATCGGATCTTTCAACAAATCAGACATGTTGTTTCACGCTCCTTTAAAAAAAGATATTCAAACAGTTTTCCATCGTGCATCCCTTCAGCACTTCCAGGAAACGATCTGCCTCTTCTTTTGTATTATACAGATAGACACTGGCACGCAGCGTTGCGGATGTGCCCAGAAACTCGACCAGCAGCTTGGCGCAGTGCTGACCGCTGCGCAGGGCGATGCCGTTGCTGTTGAAGTAGCTGGCCGCATCCTGGGCGAAGATATTTTTCACATTGAAAGTAATGATGCCGCTTTGCGCAGTTTCGTTATAGAGGATCACATGGTCCATCTGTTTCATTTTTTCGATCATATAGTTACGCAGCTGCAGTTCGTGACGATGGATGGCATCCATGCTCAGATGCTGCAGATAGTCAATGGCCGCTTTCATGCCCAGCACGCCTTCGATCGGCGGTGTGCCGCTTTCGAAACAAAACGGTACTTCCTTGAGCTGCAGATTGCCGCAGGCATCAAAGCGGGCATTGCTGCCGCCGCCCAGATACAGTGGTTCACACTGCTTCAGCAGCTCCATCTTGCCATAGAGCACGCCGACGCCTGTCGGACCGCACAGCTTATGCGCACTGAAGGCAAAGAAGTCACAGTCAAGCTGTGTCACGTCAATAGGCATATGCGGCGTGGACTGCGCACCGTCGACCACGACGATGATGCCGCGGCGATGGGCCAGTTCGCAGATTTCTTTGATCGGCGCGATCTGTCCCAGGACATTGCTGACCTGTGCCAGCACGATCATGCGCACCCGCCCATGCAGTGCCGCTTTGACGTTCTCCATCGTAATGCGGCCTTCTTCATCCAGTGCGATATATTCGACGTCTGCCTTGCATTTTTTGGCTGCCCGCAAAAACGGCAGGATGCTGGAGGCATGCTCCGCTACGCTGCTGAGGATGACATCCCCTTCTTTCAGCATATGCTGGGCATAGCCGATCGCCACCTGATTGAGGGCAGCACTGGTCCCGCTGGTAAATACGATCTGCTTTTCGCTTGGTGCATGCAGAAAACGGGCCACCGTTTTTCTTGCCGCCTCATAAGCATCATCCACCATGGCGCTGAGCTCGTAATCGCCCCGGTGCGCATTGGCTCCCATCTGTGTGTAATAACCTGTGACCGCATCAATGACACACTGCGGCTTCAATGTCGTTGCCGCATTGTCAAAGTAAATGAGCGGATGATCCATCATCGTGCGTGACAGCAGCGGAAAATCTTTGCGAATGTTATTGATGTCCATAAAGTCCCACCTTTTCTTCCACTCTACATTGTATTTGTTCACGCAGGTCCTTATTCGCTATTTGCTCGATGACCGGCAAAAAATAACCGATCGACATCAGACCGAGCGCCTGTCCCAGATTCAGGCCGCGGGTCTGCAGATAATACAGCTGATCCGCGTCCGGCTGGCCCAGCGTCATCGCATGCGATGCTTTCACATCGTTCTCGTCAATGTATAAGATCGGCACCACTTCGCTGCTGTGGCGATCGCTCATCGTCAGCACTCGGCTCTTCTGATGGCTTTCGCTGCCGTAAGACCCTTTGGGAATGTTGCCGACAGCCTTGATGATGCAGGCGGCATCCGCTTTGACAATGCAGTAGTTTTCCATCGTGCCGACCGTGTGGGGCCGTTCGTGGATGATTTCCATGTTCCAGTTTTTCCTGCATCCGCAAAGAGTCGCTGTGTGGACGGCGATCTGTGCGCCCTCACCCGCCGCTTTCGCCTGCAGTTCATAAGATGCATCACTGTCATCCACATCCAGATAGGACAAAGTGAGGACCGCGTCCTTTTGCGCCTCGGCAAAAGAAGCAAGCCGGATGTTTCGCTGTGCGCGCAGATCAAACCAGACACGCACGTCACAGCCGGCAGCGCCATGCATCTTCACATCGCAGTCAAGCTCCTCTCCCTGCACAAGCAGATAAAGCGTGCCTTTGCTGCCTGTTTCAAAATACAGATCATAAGTTCCCGAAGCAATGATCTGCATCTGTTCGTCAAAGCTTCCTTCGAAAACGCGCTTCATATCATTCACCGCGGTGTGCGCCGCAGCTGCCCAAAAGCTCCGGTTTTTTTTCTGGCTGTTTCGCACTTGTCACATGATACTGTTCTTCGATCCATTCATAGCCTTCCTGATCCACTCTGGCAATCAGTTCCTCACCGCCGCTGACCACGATGCGTCCATCCAGCAGGACATGGGCATGGGTCGGCTTGATGTAGTCATAGAAACGGGCATAGTGCGATACGACGATCAGACCCATGCCGCTTTTTTCCTGCTGTTCCACGACCGCATTGGCCACGATCTTGAGCGCATCCACGTCCAAACCGGAATCGATCTCATCCAGCATGGCGATGGAAGGCTCCAGCATCAGCAGCTGAAGGATCTCATTGCGCTTTTTCTCGCCTCCGGAAAAGCCTTCGTTGAGGAAACGGTGCGCCAGATCCTCTTTCATCTGCATCCGTTCGATGTTCTTTTCCATCTGCCGGATAAACTGAAACAACGGGATCGGTCTGTCACGGCGCGCATTCATCGCCGTACGCAGAAAATCGGAATTGGTCACGCCGCTGATCTCGCTTGGATACTGCATGCCCAAAAAAAGACCGGCCTTGCTTCTTTCATCCACATCCATGGCCAGTACATCACGGCCGTCCAGCAAGATCTCGCCGGAAGTGACCGTGTACTTCGGATTGCCCATGATGGCCGCCAGCAGCGTGCTTTTGCCGTTGCCGTTTGGTCCCATCAGCGCATGTGTCTCGCCCTCGCGGATGACGAGGCTGAGACCTTTTAATATTTCTTTATCTTCTACCTGCACATGCAGGTCCTTTATGCTCAGTGTGCTCATTCGTTTATCATCCTTTCATTGCCGGTCTTATCATAGCAAAAATCATTAAAAACCTCAATTCAAACGTCTTGTGTCATCGCCGACCCTGATCCTCATCTGAATTTTAGGTGAATTACGGCAGAAAATTGCTTTTTTAAGGGGAATCGAATATAATGAAAAGGCAACTGAAAGGATGATATTTTATGGCAGAAATCTTAAAAAAGAACTGGTTTGTCGTACTGATTGCCGTTCTTTTGTGCGGTTTTGCGATTTACTATGTCTGGGACACGACCAAAGACTTCGTAAAAGGCAAGAGCGTCGATGGAAAAGATGTCATCGCTTCGATCGATAATTATGATCTCACAGCCGATGATCTCTACGGTGAAATCGAACGCTTCTCTGTTTCCCAGCTGTACTACCGCTTCCGCAACGCAGTGATCGAACAGACCGTCACTGAGGAAACCGATGAAATGAAGGAGAACGCAGACAAGCTGAAGGAAAACCTGGAAGCACAGGCACAGTCCAGCTCCAGCTACAGCGCCGACGAATTAATCTCCAACATGCTGGAAAGTGTCGGACTGGAATCCGATGAGCTCGACCGCTTCTGCATGCTGGCACAGAAGGAAAGTGTCATGCAGCGCGACTACGTGGAAAAAAATTACGACACTCTCATGAAAGACGTGAAAAACGCACACATCATCTCGCTTATCGAAATCAGCGTTTCCGATGCGGACGCATTGAGCGATGACGAGTCAGAAACAAAAGAAAAAATCGATGCGGCCTTGAAAAAAGGAACTGCTTTCGCCGATGTGGCGGCTGATTACACACAGTCAACACAGACTGACGAAAACGGCCTCTACGGCTACGTTGACAGCGAAACAGAAGCATCTTCAACATTGACCGACGACATGCTCAAAGCAGCGCTTGCCCTCAAAGAGGGAGAAACAAGCAGCTGGATCAAGGTCAGCGGCGACAGCGGTGACAAACTGGTTCTGATCTATGCCGATGTTGTTGGCAAAGACAACATCAAGGCATCAAAAGACAGTGATGTATGGAGCTCACTTGTTTCTGCTTTGATCAGCCGTAACTCTACATTGTCCAGCGAGATCCTGTTCGATGCTGCCGATCAGCTGGAAATCACATTTACCGATGACACAATGCTCAGCCGTCTGCGCACATACGCAGGACTGGATCAGTAAAAGGAGGAAAGCACGATGAAAAAGACAAAAATTGTTTGCGCATTAGGTGCTGCCCTCGTTTTGAGCGGCTGCGGCAATGCATACGCAAATATCTCACACGGCAGTGATGTCGTTGCCAAGATCGGCGATGTAACGATCACGGACGGTGATCTCTACCCGCAGATGAAAGAAAGCAGCGGCACTGAATATACACTGACCATGATCCGTCAGAAAATTTATGAGAACGAGATTGAAGTAACGGATGAAATGAAAAAGAAGGCGGAGGAGGAATACGCATCCAACGCCAAACAGTACGAAGCCACTTACAGCACAGACATGGAAGACTATATCAAAATGATGGGCTATACAGATAAGGAAGAGTACATCGAGAAAGTCATCCTGCCGAACATCGAACAAACCGAACTGAACAAAAAATACTTTGCCGAAAATACAGAAGATATCATGAAAGAATACAAACCGGCAAAGGCACGCATCTTCGAAACCACAGATCTGGATAAAGCCAGCCAGGCATTAGAAAAACTGCAGGACGGAGAAGACTTCGAAAGCGTTACTGAAAAATACGGCGATACGACAACGTATGACGGCAGCGAGAAGTTTGTTTATGAAGGCAGCGGTCTGGCAAGTGTCGTTCTTACAAAGCTGAACGAACAGACAAAACAGAATACACTGATCAATGAAGTCATTGCCGATTCCACAAACGGAAAGTACTACGTTGTATACCTGATCAGCAATGAATACGATACGATCAAGGACGACATCAACGAAACACTGGCAGCGGACAGCACAGTGACTTCCGATGTCATGGTCTACTACCTGAAGAAATACAATTTTACGGTATATGATACAGATGTCTTCAATACTCTGAAATCAAACTATCCGCAGTATCTGGTACAGGATCCTGAGATCTCCGATACAGATACAGACAGCACACAGTCATAACAATGAAAAGCATCCGCTTTCACAAGCCGATGCTTTTTTTTCACGCCTTTTTCTGTTACAATAGCAACAGATTGGAGGTAGACAACGATGTGTATTTTCTGTGATATCGCACAGGGGAAGATCCCTTCTTCCACGATTTACGAAGATGACAAAGTCATTGCTTTTCTTGATCTTTCCCAGGTGACCAAAGGACATACGCTGGTCGTGCCGAAACAGCATTACGACAACTTTTTGAGCTGTGAAGAAGAAACGCTGGCCCATCTGATGAAAGTTGCATCCATGCTGGGCCGGCATATCATGCAAAAAACAAATGCAGCCGGCATGAACATCCTCAGCAATGTCAATGAGGCTGCCGGACAAAGCGTCATGCATTTCCACGTTCATCTCATTCCCCGCTACAGCGAGGATGATGCCGTTCAGATCGCATTTCATGAATCAGAAAAACAAGAT
>ENA-ORUI01002036-ORUI01002036.1-human-gut-metagenome-genome-assembly--contig:-NODE-2036-length-18250-cov-3.557406_pt1 | contig 18250 bp, 17 predicted proteins | sample MGYA00242078_ERZ509205 | MGnify/ENA primary metagenome ERZ509205 (study PRJEB26280, sample SAMEA2338828) | human gut metagenome | biome: human gut; feature: human-associated habitat; material: faeces... | reverse complement strand
GATTGTTGGGGGTACCTTTGTCTGTGGCTGCGCAGCAGGAGTTGACACGGGAGGAACGGATAAAGGCGTTGGAGAGGTTGAAGATGGAAGACGAGAAGTTCGAAGTTAATACATTGGAATCTACTGCTCCTAAGACATTGACAGAACTTGAAAGGCTGGAACTTCCACCATTATCAGTCTTTCTTGATGCAGTAATAGAGAACGCTACTGTAAAAAGAGCTCAGTCACAAGTAGAACAAGTCAAAAATGAATATCGTCTTCAAAAACGGGATTGGCTAAATTATATTCGATTAAATGGTAACTATTCTTATGGACGATATAACATTATAGGTAATGCTAGTGATGAATTTACTCCTATGTATCAAACTACCATGTCAAGTGCCCAGCACAATTTCAATGTAGGTGCTAGTATCGGCGTAAGTTTAGGTGACATATTCAATCGGCCAACTAAACTAAAAAATTATCGTTATCAAATAGAACAACTACAGTATTCACAAGAGGAAGTAATGGAAGAACGCCGTTTACGTGTATTGGAAGCATATAACGCTGTGACGGAACAGCTTGCAACAATAAAAGCTAAAGCAGAAACAGCGGCTTTGTATAATGCACAAATGAAAATATGTGAATATAATTTCATAAACGGGACAATGGATATTACAGACCTTTCCATGGAACGTTCTCGACGTTCGGGAGCTGTAACTGCCTATGAACAAGCTCGGGTAGCTCTACACAATTCTATTATTTTATTAGAGATGCTTACTAATGTAAAAATTATCAAGGATAAATTGTAATAATATGGATATAGCACAATTTATAGCAAATTTCATTTATCGTATCCGATATTGGCTACTGTGGGGTACCCTTATTATCACAGGTATTGTAATTTATTTCACACAATTTCTTCCTTTTAGCTATACTGTTGAGGGAAGTTTATATGCCGGTGTTACAAATTCCACCTCTCTTGATGGAAGTTCTGCAAATCTAATATCTATTAATAGCACTTTTGACAATTTAGTAGGCATTGCCAAATCAAGAGGAACTCTGGAAAAAGTATCAGTTCGTCTTCTTGCAAATGCATTAACATATGGCGAAGAATGGAAGGATACCCGATATATCCAAGCAAAAAACTACCGTCAACTATTGCAGCAAACGCCCAAAGAAGTACTAACTTTAGTTGACAGAAAAGACGTGGTGAAAACCGCTGAAAACTTAACTAATTATCGAAAAGAGAATAGTGATAATTTCGTATATGCTATGTTCAACCGTCCAGTACCCTTTTATAGTGCTACTGCTCTTGACGAGATTGATGTTAAAAGAGATGGTACCAGTGATATCTTAAACATTACTTATACAGCTTCAGATCCAGGCATAACTCAGCAAACTGTATCTATTTTAATAGACGAATTAACAAAAGCATATGAGATATTACGATTTAAATCGACACAAGACGTGATAGCCTATTTCCAGGAACAAGTTCGTATAGCCAAAACAGCTCTGAATGAAGAAGAGAATGGTTTAATGGACTATTGTGTTCAAGAGCAAGTCATCAATTATCCCGAAGAAACAAAATTCTTAGCAGGCACGCGATACAACGTGGATGACCGGGTAGAAGAAGCTACACGCAATTACGAAAGTGCTGTTAAATTACGTTCAATGCTGGAACAAGAAATGGACATTCGTGCTAAAATAATCCGAAACAACAGTGATTTGCTTAAAGAGCTTGAGAATGTCAGTAGATTGAACCAAAATATTATGGAACAAGAGATTTTTGTCTCTGATAAAATTCAAGATAACAATATACTATTAAAAAAGAGTAAACAAGAACTCCAAAAAGCAGAAAAAAAGATAAACCATATATCTGATAATTTGAATGAATATGGTATATCTAAAGAAGGCGTTTCTGTTCATAGTATGGTAAGTGAATGGCTGCAAGCTTTAGTTAACGAGACTAAAGCTCAAGCAGAATTGAAAGTTCTAAAGAGCCGTCAGCAAGATATTTTTGAACAATACAGCCATATGTCTCCAATTGGTACGCAAGTAAATCGGAAACAACGTTCCATTGGCATTGCTGAAGATAATTATCGTACACAACTCAAAGGTTTAGCAGACGCGAACCTTAGGCTGAAAAATATAGAAATGAACACCAGCAACCTGCAAATCGTTGCTGAGCCATCTTATCCTCTTACAGATAATGGTCGCAGACGAATACTTTATGTTATTGCAGCATTTATAGGAAGTATGGCGTTTATCATAACTTATTTCTTACTTATAGAATTATTAGACCGAACATTACGAGATCCCCTACGAAGCAAACGTCTTAGCGGTCTGGATGTAATTGCAGCTTTCAATGGAACTAGCAATCTCAAATTCCGTGGCTTCCTTAAAGCTTGTAATAGACTAGCAGCAGCATACAGTTGCAGACAATTCAATAATTATCTACAACCACACCGTTCTACTGTCATCAATATAATAAGTGTAAATAAGGGAGAAGGAAAATCATTCCTAAGTAAATATTTTGCTGCATATTGGGAAACAGAAGGAATGAGCGTCCGCATTGTAAGATATGGCGAAGATTTTGACAATGAAGGTTATTCATATGTCAATGCTCGTCAACTATCTGATTTTTGGCAGCCTAACAGTGCAGAAAAAGAGCCTGACATTATTTTAGTAGAATACCCTGCTATGAAAACTTCTAGTATTCCCTTGCCAGTACTGAAACAAGCAGATCTTAACCTAGTAATAGCAAATGCCTGCCGTTTATGGAGTAGTGACGATGATGCCATATTGAAACCTCTAAAAGAAGTATCCAAGGATAGCACACCGCTCTTCCTCTATCTGAATAATGCAGATCGTGAAGTAGTTGAAATGTTCACGGGTGAATTACCTCCTAAAACTCCTGTCCATTCCTTCTTTAGCCGGATAGCACAATTAGGTTTAACTGCAAAAAGTGCAGCTGTAAAGTAACTATAAAAATAGAGATATGTCATTAATGTCCACGCAAAGTCGCGAAGCTCTAGCTTCCCCTAAGACGTTTACAATCTTATTGCTAATAATAGGATTGTGTGGGTTGGCATATTCAATAATGTTTCAAAAATGGATATTTGTAGCCATTATTTGTGCATCTCCCAGTATTATCCTTCTATTTGTTTATAGTTGTAAATACCCGATTGTCAGCTTTGTTGTATATGCTACTATTGCTTATTTTTTTGATGCAATTAATCGCTATACGCGCTTTGATGGAATCAGTATCATATTAGATATAGCCCTGATATATACTCTAATGGCAATGCTTCTAAATAGGATTTCAAATGAACATTCGGATATTCGTGCAAAGGATATTTTCAATACACTAACCATAGGTTACTTTATATGGATGATTTTCATCATTCTACAATTAACGAATTTGGGAACTGATTTAAATAAAATATTTACCAGTTCACGTAGCTGGCTTTTGGCAACCCCGCTTCTATACATTTTGTCATCATTACTATTAACCAGTCCCAAGAAATTACGATATGCACTAATTATATTAGGTGGATTTACTATTATCGTCTTTTTAAAATTATTGTGGCAAAAATTCCGATGGTTTGATCCTGCTGAAGTAGCTTGGCTCATGGAAGGAAGTTGGAGAACGCATTTATTACGTAGCGGAGTAAGATATTTTTCATTATTCAGTGATGCAGGAAACTTTGGAGCCATCATGGGTATGACTACTATTATCTATTCCATTTTATTTTTACATACCTATTCCAAAGTATTACGTTATTTCTATTTATTAATTGCATGTATGGGCGGATTAGGCATGCTAATGTCCGGCACACGAGGAAGTATAATAATTCCTCTGGGAGGACTTATGTTATACTGTTTATTGTGCCGTAATATAAAAGTCATTATAAGTTCCATTATAGCAGGTGGACTAATCTTCTGCTTCTTTTCTTTTACCAACATTGGAGATAATTATTCAATGATACGTCGTATGCGCACAGCTTTTAAGCCTACAGAGGATGCATCTTTTAATGTTCGTATAGAAAATCAAAAGATAATAGCCCAATATCTGAAAAAGCACCCCATGGGAGCTGGTATTGGTGGCCATATCACAACCCCAAGATGGGAGAATGATCAATACATTGATTACAGAATTCCTCCTGATTCTTTCTATGTAGATATTTGGTCACAAGGTGGTACATATGGATTAGTTTTATATATACTAATTTTTGCATGTATAATATTAAGGTGTTGTTACATCATTATGTTTCGAATACGGGATGCCCAATTAAGAAATACTTTGGCTGCTCTGCTATGTGGTTTATTTGGTTTATTTCTCAATGGATATGTAGGAAGAGGTATGGGATTTCAACCAGGTGTCAGTTTAATAGGTTTTTTCTTTGCTTTTATACTAAATGGGCCCTTAATAGAACAACGATTATCTAAAAAAACAAACTAAATATATGAACGAGATTTTTCAAATATTCAATCCTGATTGGTGGATGGACGAGAACAACAATGTATTGCAAATGACAGATGCAATTCTATTCCTCTTGTTTCTTATTCCGGTAGCATATCTATTTATCTATTCTTTGGCATCTTTGATGAAGTATAAAAATCCTTATCCAGAATCCAAAAAACAGCATAAATTTTTAGTGTTGTTTAATGTCCTTCGTAACGGTAAAGAAGTAATAGAATCTATTAATTATTTTCTAGACACGCAAACATATCCGCGGGATAAATATGATATCGCTGCAGCTGCAACACAGCTATCAGAAGAAGACTTGACAACCCTCCTTCAAATGCCTGTCAGTATTGTAGTACCAGATAAGGAATATTGTACTAAAGTATACGCTATACAGCAAGTTATGGAACGATACTCACCTCATGAATATGACATGATAGTCATTTTCAATTCTGATAATCGTGTAGTTCCTAATGCGTTGCACTTATTAAACAATGCATACTATTCAGGTTGTGACTCCATACAAGCACACCGTATGACAGAAAACCTTACGACCAGTACAGCTATTCTATCTGCTGCAGGAGAAGAAATCAATAATAATATATTCCGTAAAGGACATACAAAATTGGGATTCTCATCCGCATTGCTTGGTTCAGGTATGGCATTTGACTTTGAAATGTTCCATAGAATTGCTCCTGCTCTTAAAGGCTCTGACCTAGCAAAGGCAGTAGAGGTAAGATTACTTGAAGAAAATATTTACACTGAATACATACAGGAAATAATCTGCTATAGTAAGAAGCAAGAAAATGCAGAAGGATATAGTCGTGAACGCCAACGTTGGTTATCAGCTCAATATAATAGTACCTTCTTAGCACTAAAGCATTTACCATTAGCTTTTCTGCAAGGTAAATGGGACTACTGTAACAAACTATTCCAATGGCTGCTACCTTCACGATTTCTGCTTATCGCATGCATAGTAACTGCTACAATAATTATTACAATACTTGATTGGACCTTATCCTTCAAATGGTACATACTACTTTTACTCATCATAATTACGTTCTTAATGGCTTTACCGGAAGGTGAAATAAACAAGCGTTTCAAACACGCTGTATGGGCATTGCCTATACTGATTTTCGCTTCCATTTTCAGCCATTTCGGACGTATTTTCAAAAGTACAAAAAAGAATAAATGAAAATAGCAATCGAGGCCCAACGTATCTTCCGCCGCGACAAACACGGAATGGATTTTGTCGTTCTTGAAGTCTTAAGGGAACTTCAGAAACGGAAAGATGGCAATGAGTACTATGTACTTGTTGCTCCCGGTGAAGATTGCTGCCTCAAAGAATCAGACAATCTCCACATCATCGAACTGCGTTGCCCCACCTATCCCCTATGGGAACAGATTGCATTACCACGAGCTGTACGCCACTTAAAAGTAGATATATTGCATTGTACCTCAAATACGGCTCCATTGTGGTGCCCCATACCGCTGGTACTTACATTGCATGATATTATTTACTTGGAACCACGCCAACACCGAAATCCTTCGCTATATCAAGAAATGGGATGGCATTACCGACGATTGGTTGTTCCGCGTATCTTAAAGAAATGCAAGAAAATCATCACTGTTTCACATTTTGAATGTACACGCATCCGCGAAGCACTGCACCTGCCTAATAGACAGATAACCGCTGTCTATAATGGATATAATACACATTTCCGTAAGAATGAAACAATTGACGAGAATATCATTCAAAAGTATATCCCACAGGAAGGTTTTCTGTTCTTTTTAGGGAACACAGACCCCAAAAAAAACGCGGCACGCACGCTGAAGGCCTATTCACTTTACCTGAAAGCATCTGTAATAAAACGCCCGTTACTCATTGCGGACTTAAAAGAGGAACATATTGACGCACTCCTCCAGCAAGAAGGTATAACAGATATAAAAGTACATTTATTCTATCCGGGATATATTGACAACCGTGATTTGGTAACCCTCTATAGTGCAGCTTTTGCTTTCCTTTATCCTTCTTTAAGGGAAAGTTTCGGCATTCCAATGCTGGAAGCAATGGCTTGCGGTACTCCCGTAATAACCAGCAATACCTCTGCAATGCCGGAAGTGGCCGGAGCTGACGCCATCCTTGTCAATCCGCAAATGCCGTCAGAAATTGCAGACGCCATCCTGCAATTAGAAAAGAACAATGATTTCTATCGGCAACAATCTGCTTACGGACTAGAACGTGTAAAACAATTCTCTTGGAAAAGCACAGCTGAAGAATATGTGAAGATTTACAATGAAATCCATACACCATAAACCCACACCTCTAAAACTATGGCAGACTTCATCATCACCAGCCTCCAATCCTGGGACATCGAGATAGGAAGCACCATCAAGAACACCGCATCCGAGATAGCAAAGAAGCACCGTGTACTCTATGTCAATCCTCCCATGGATATTGCCACAAGGTTACGCATTGCAGCAGGAAAAGGGCCTCTATCTCCTACAGGCCATCGACAGCTGGAAGTCATCCAAAGCAAATCGGCTCCATTGCGGCAAATCAATGAAAATCTATGGGTATTGGACTGCCCCTTCATCATACACTCCGTAGGACAACTTCCTACATGGCTATTCAACTGTCTCAATCGCCGGAATTGCAAAAAGATTGGCAACTGGATAGTACAACAAGCCGATGTTCTTGGTTTCAAAGACTATACGCATTTGATTGATACCGACCTTTTCCGAAGCCTGCATCTCAAAGAATATATCTGCCCGGCAATCAGCATTTATTATCGGCGCGACTATGTTATCGGCTTTCCCTATTGGCGCAAGCACGGACCACGTTGCGAAGAAATGCTTGTACGTCAGTCAGATATCGTACTGGCAAATTCCAGTTACTTTGCAGAACAGCTCCGACCTCTGAACCGGCACACATATGTATTGAATACCGGTGTCAATCTTGAACTATACGATGCTACCCGGCATTGGGACAAACCGACGGATATGCAAAACATCCCCTCGCCAATAGTCGGCTATACGGGAGCTATCATCGAAAGCCGCCTGGACAGTGAACTGCTATACAATATCGCAAGGCAGTTGCCCGGCTACAGTTTTGTTTTCGTCGGACCTGAAGACAAGCATTTCCAAAAGCACCTGCTACACAATTTAAAGAATGTATTCTTCACAGGACGTAAGGAAGTGGAAGAACTGCCGAAATATATACAGCACTTTGACATCTGCATCAATCCACAGATACTCAATTCTATAACAGATGGTAATTACCCACTGAAAATAGATGAATACCTTGCCATGGGAAAACCTATAGTAGCTACCAGCACACATACCATGCGTAGCATCTTTGCCGGACACACTCATTTAGCTGTTTCAACAGAAGAATGGATAATAGCACTGAAAGCAGCAGCAAACGAAGCAGGCAACCCAAAACTGGAGAATGCCCGCATTGCCTTTGCGCATACACACAGTTGGGGACATAGTGTACAGACAATTTACAATGCCATTACCAGATATGTGACAAAAAAATAAGGTAACTATATACCACTTTGCACCAAATAGTAAATTGAAAGTTTAATGGAATTACATTTATTCATGTTTCAAACTTTTGTATATTTGCCATACGTTCAATAAGAAAGATGCAAAAATAGAATAGTAAAGTCTGGATTTTAAATGGAAATAGATTATGAAAGATGAAATTTCCGAAAGCAACAAAATTCATTTCGCTGTTATGGCTCTTGGGGCCAGCTCTCGAAAGATGAATATCTCACCCATGGAGATGTACGGGTAGACTTATTCAAACGCCTTGTTTTAGACTGCTATGACGTGATGCATACACAAAGTTTAAAACATGTTTCCGAGGATTTAGTTGAAGCTTTGTCAAATTGGGAAAAACAAAACAAATTCAACAGATAAGTTTTTTCTACATTTGCCATATTGCAAATATACGAAATCTATCGGGCGAAATTCGTATCTTTGTCGCGTTTTTCTTAAAAAAGTATTATGAGTAAAAAAAGTAACCTTTACCCTCCGTAGCGGAGACAAGGACGCAGTAAACATCGAAAAGGATACTGCACACAGTAGAAATCCATTATTGGATCAGTTGGAAATCATTGCAGAGGCAATTGGCGGCTTGCTGGAAGGAAAATCGTCTTTCTCCCAAAGCGAACTGCGCAGTCTGGCCCACATACGGCAGATGACACGTATGCACAAAACAAAGTCCGGAGAGTAATAGCTACTGTGAGTCAAATGTTTACGAATGTAACAAGTAGAAGGCCGCCTAAAGAGAGGGCTCCACCGACTACTTTCTGTAAAAAAACACATATTTCTCCATTGTATGCCTAAGCACCCGAAAAGAGACTGTAACACACGCAGGACAGCTTCTGGGGTCGGTGAGATGCCGCTAAACCCTACAAAAGTCCATTTGCAGGCTTGTTCTGTTATACGTAACTTTGCCGCATATTTTAAAAGATATGACCGCTGAACAGTCTCTCCCTTACACATCACTATGAAGCCCTTCTATCCTTTCAGAATATAAGATAACTATCAGGAAATAGAAAACTAATACACGAAGAAAATGATTTGGTTCAAACACCCCAACGATTTGCCTAATGACAAAAGACTGGCCGCACTCATCGACAATGAAGGATGCAGGGGCTATGGCATGTATCTGCGCATCATCGAGATGCTCTGTGCACAGCCCGACAGGAAACTCAGTTTCAGTCAACTGAATATTATTTCAAGAAAAGGATTCTCCAGAAAATACATGGAGAAAATCATCTGGGAATACAAACTTTTCACTATCCACGAAGAAGAATTTGAATCTGCCATCAACTTCAACTATACGGAAAAAGGAAATCATTTGCAAAATGATTTGAAAACTCCAGAAAAAACGGAGGATGCGAAAAATGACGATAAATCACTGAACAACAGTGGTAATACAAACAAAACCAGCCTCGCGCGCGTAAGAGAAGAACAGAATAGAGAAGAACAGACGAAAAGAAAAGACGACGATGTCGTCCCAAAGAACGGCGGCAACGGCGGCATCACTCCCTACCAGAGCTGGAGGAAGCAAGTGGATGGCTTGTCGAAAAATCAACTGTTCCGTGAAATGGTCTGCATGAGAAGCGGCTACAGTGTCCTGCTGAACAAGCATTTTGATACGGCACTGGAAGAATTCAAGAAACACATCGTACTCCTCGGAAAAGAGGAGAAGATGAACAGCCAGGAAGAAGTGCGAAGCTACTTCACGTTCTACACCCAAGCCGGCCAGCGCACCTCGCAGGAACTGCATATGCTGTTGCAGGGCCTCGAAAAGCAGCAGTCCGCCGCCGCACCGCCCAACCCCTACCGCTACGAGCAGCTGGTGAACGGACGGCGCACCTACCTAGGCTGCCCCATCCCCGACGGAGCGCTGCCCCGACCGGACAATACCGCCTTCTGGAACGAAACGACCCGTTCGTGGACTTCGCAAACCCCGCCGCCGTCATCGAAAAAGCCGAAACAGAAACCCGGCTGAAACGCCACACTCCGGCATCCGGAATGCCACATGTCAGCGTTCCGAATGCCACATGTCAACGTTCCGAATGCCACACCTCAGCACGTCCCAAGTGTGGCATTTACCCCCGTGAAGTGTGGCATTTCAACCCGCGAAGTGTGGCATCGGAAGGGGTGAGACCATTCATGTATAACCATTTACCGGACAAAAGGACAAAGAGACAAAAAAAAGAAGACAAGTACGTCCTTCTGTCAAACAAAACAAATCCCATATGAGAAATTTTCATCAACGCGGCATTGACACCCGCGGCCGCATCAGCGGCAAAATCAAGACCATCTGCCCGCAATGCAACGACACCCGCGGACACAAAGGCAACAAGTCACTCTCCGTAGACCTGGATAAAGGCCTGTGCTACTGCCACCACTGCGGCTACAAGCTCTACGTGCCCGACGACGCCGAAGAACGCCTCAAGCAGCAGCGCCGCGACATGCACCGGAAGCCCACCGCACCGCCCCAGCACTTCCGCCGTCCCACCTTCGACCCTGCCCGGATGCAACTCTCCGAGAACCTGGAACGCTACTGGACCACCGTCCGCTGCCTGCCGCAGGAGCTGCTGCGCACCCTGCGCATCACCGAAGAGACGGTGCGCCTCCCGGAGAGCAGCCAGGAGGAGAACTGCATCTGCTTCAACTACTTCGAGAACGGGACGCTCGTCAACACCAAGTACCGCAGCGCCCTGAAACACTTCATGATGGTGAAGGGGGCCGAGCCATCCCCTACAACGTGGACAGCATCCTCGGCACCCCGGAGTGCATCATCACCGAAGGCGAGTTCGACGCGGCAGCCATCATCGCCGCCGGACGCAAGGACGTCGTCTCCGTGCCCGCCGGCGCCCAGAGCAACCTCACGTGGCTGGACCGCTTCGTGGAGTCGCACTTCGAAGACAAGCAGGCCATCTACATCGCCGTAGACGAGGACCCGGCAGGGCAGTCGCTCCGGCAGGAACTCACGCGCCGCCTCGGAGTGGAACGCTGCCGCATCGTGCACTTCGGCGAGGGCTGCAAGGATGCCAACGAGCATCTGGTGAAATACGGCGCCGAAAGCCTCCGCATCTGCATCGAGCAAGCCGAAGAAGTGCCCCTGGAAGGCATCTTCACCGCCGAAGACTGCCGCGACGACCTGCGCTCCCTCTACGAGAACGGCCTGCAGCGGGGTGCCGACACCGGCTGGGACAACTTCGACGAACACTGCACCTTCGAGCCCCGCCGCCTGCTGGTGATGACCGGACGCCCCGGCGACGGCAAGTCCGAATTCACCGACGAGCTGGTGCTGCGCCTCTGCCTGCGCCACGAGTGGAAAATCGCCTTCTTCAGCCCCGAAAACATGCCCATCGCCTACCACCTGCACAAGCTGGCGGAGAAGCTGACCGGCCACCGCTTCACCCCCGGACCGGGCATGACGGAAGCCGTCTACGGGCAGGCAGTGGGCTGGCTGGACCGCAACGTGTCGCACATCCTGCCCGACGACGGGAGCTACGGCATCGACCACATCCTGGAGAAAGCCCGCCAAGTGGTGCGCCGCAAAGGGGTACGCATCCTCGTCATCGACCCCATGAACCGCCTGGAACAACGTCTGGAACCGGGGCAGACGGAAATGGACTACATCACCGACACGCTGAACAAGCTGGGACGCTTCGCCACCCGCAACCAGTGCCTCGTCATCCTCGTGGCCCACCCCCGCAAGGTGAACCGCAACGAAAAGGACGGCACCCGGCGCCGTGTCGAGATGAACGACATCAACGGCTCTGCCAACTTCGCCAACATGTCCGACTTCTGCCTCGTGGTAGACCGCAACGACACGAAGCAGATAGCCACCATCTACATCGAGAAGGTCCGTTTCAAACACTTGGGCAGTGCCCACACCGAAGCCAAGTTCGTCTACAACCACCTGAACGGACGCTACTGGCCCTGCGAGGAAGACGTCATCCACACCCCCCAAGGAGAGCAACTGGGACCGGTGAACACACAGTTCGACAATGAGAATTGGTTGAAAAATAATGAAGAACAAGGCAGGTTATTCGAATAAAAATCCGTATCTTTACAAGACGGAAAGAAGAGAATAGGTGCAAGCATGTGCAAACTGTGCAATCACGTGTTATCCGTGCAATCACGTGTTATCCGTATTAAAGAAAATATACAACCTGAACTTTAAAGAATATGATGAAACAGAATGATTCCTTTGCAGAGCCTCGCTTCCCCGTCCGCAGTTACGGGAAAGGCGAACTCGCCATGTACTACCTTCCGGGCATTGCCCAGCAGACTGCCGTCAACCGGCTGAACGAATGGATACGCACCGCCCCCGGGCTGGAACAACGCCTGCTTGCCACGGGCATGAACCCTTATTGCCGACGGTACACGCCCGCACAAGTGCAGCTTATGATTAATGTCTTCGGGGAGCCTTCTTAGAAGGTTCCCCCCTTTTCACATAAATCCTCACCCCCACTCTGTCTATATGCTCACGCAATGCCTCGTTTTCAAGATTGGCATATACCACCACTTCACGCACTTCATCAAAACGAGCTAAAACAGCACATATCCTGATTACTGTTTTCCAACATATTCCATGTCTTTTTATTCAGTTTACGCACATCTATGCGAATACAAATATACCTCCTATTTGTCACAAATCCAAAACAAAAGAAACAATAACCTCCCTTATCCTCTCCCAACCTCCTCCTACCTCCCCCAACCTCCCTTCCTCCCTGCCCCATGTCCTATCTTTGTATCAACGAAACGGAGCAGAGGCCATCGCCGCGGAGACGCCTCCTTTCCCCCTTCGGAATGAAACATTAACCATTAAACATCAAACATCATGTCAACAGCATTAGTAGTGCGCACACAGCGCCACAAGAAAATCGGGGACAGCAGCTCCCCCATGGTCTACACCCTGAAACGCAAGCCCCAAGATGCCAAAATCTTCGACCTTGCCCGTATCGCGCAAGACATTGAAGCACTGGGAGCCATGTCGGCCGAAGACGTGGAGCACGTAGGCAAAGCCATCGTACGACAGATGCGCCAGACGCTGACGGACGGCAACAGTGTCCGTCTGGACGGTTTCGGCATCTTCCACACCACCTTCAAGTGCCGTGCCACCGAACTGGCCAAAGACTGCACCGTGAAAAACATCAAGCGCGTCAACATCCGCTTCAAGGTAGCCAACACCCTGCGGCTGGTGAACGACAGCAACGCCACCACCAAAGGCGGAGCAAACAACCTCGTCTTCGAGCTTGTAACTGCCGACAAGGATAGCACCGGCGGAGGTTCCGGCGGCAATAATCCCGATGGCGGAGGTTCCGACGGAGACCAGGGGGAGAATCCGCTGGGATAAAAAAGAGGGATTAAGGATGAGCTTGTGTTCATTAATCATTAATCCCTAACCCTTAATCCTTAATCCTAATCCTTAAACATCAAACATCATGAGTACAAAATCATCAGCCTGGGACAAGATTCTGAAAGTAATCATTGCTGTAGCTTCGGCACTTTTGGGTGCATTCAGCGCACACGCCATGAACAGCGGTGGTCCCTTTTAGCGAACAGCCCCCAAAGGCAAACAGTAAAGAAAAATGAGAAAAATTGATTTGATTGTGATACATTGCAGCGCCACGTGCGAGGACCGTCCCTTTACCAGACAAGCTCTGGAAGCCGCGCACCGCCGACGTGGATTTGATGGCACGGGCTATCATTTCTACATCCGCCGTGACGGACAAATCCTGACTACCCGCCCGGTCGAGAGGGCCGGCGCCCACGCCCGCGGCTACAATGCCCACTCTATCGGAATCGCCTACGAAGGCGGATTGGACCACTATGGGAATCCCAAAGACACACGCACGGAATGGCAACTCCACTCGCTCCGCGTATTGGTCCGCGCTTTGCTGATGGACTATCCGGAAGCAAAAGTGGCGGGACATCGCGACCTCAGCCCCGACCTGAACAACAACGGAGAGGTGGAACCGATGGAATGGACGAAACAATGCCCGTGTTTTGAAGTAAAAAAAGAGAAGTGGTAACCAAGAAAAGGGAGGTGACAAAGCATGACAAAAGCTTTGCCACCTCATTTTTTATTCATACATTTGTTCTAATTAAGCAAAATGCGCATCAAACAAAGTTCAGCCGTATGAAGTACCCTATTGGAATACAGAGTTTTGAGAAAATCCGTCTTGGTGAGTACACCTATGTAGACAAAACTGCATTGATTCACCAATTGGTCAATACAAGTAACTACTACTTCTTGAGCCGCCCACGGAGATTCGGAAAGAGTCTGCTCATCAGCACACTGCAAGCCTACTTCAACGGGCAGCAGGAACTGTTCAAGGGACTGGAAATGGAACGGCTTGAAAAAGAATGGACGAAATATCCGGTACTGCATTTGGATTTGAACACAAGCAAATACGATGAAAAGAACAGCCTTATCAATGTATTGAACGATACCCTCTGCCAGTGGGAAAACATCTACGGAACTGTCCCCAGCGAAGTCAACCCCGAACTGCGTTTCAAGGGAATCATCCGCCGCGCCTACGAGCAGACCGGCCAGCGCGTGGTCATCCTCGTGGACGAATACGACAAACCCATGCTCCAAGCCATTGGTGACGAAGAACTGCAAAATGAATATCGCAACACACTCAAAGCCTTCTACTCCGTAATGAAAACGCAGGACCGGTATATCCGTTTCGGCTTCCTGACGGGGGTAACGAAATTCGGAAAAGTCAGTGTGTTCAGCGACCTGAACAACCTGATAGACCTCTCCATGGACCGACAGTTCCAGACGCTCTGCGGAATGACCGACAAGGAGATACACACCTATTTTGAAGAACCGCTGCACCAGATAGCCGAAAACTACGGTATCACCTACGACGAGGTCTGCCTGCGACTGAAAGAACGGTACGACGGCTACCGCTTCCGCCAGAACGGAACCAATCTGTATAACCCCTTCAGCCTGCTGAATACCTTCCGTTCCCTGGAGTTCGGCAGCTACTGGTTCGAGACCGGCACCCCCACCTACCTTGTGAAACTGCTGAAGGAAAACAACTTCTGCCTGCGCGACCTCACGAGCGAAGGGGTGACTGCAGAGACTTTCAACCATGTGGATTTCCTCATAGAAACACCGCTTACAATAATTTATCAAAGCGGCTATCTCACTATAAAGGGGTATGATGAAGAATTCAACACTTATCAGTTGGGATTTCCTAATAAAGAGGTTGCTGAAGGATTCATCAAATATCTGGTTCCTTACTATATGCCAGAACTCAGTAGAAAGCCATACTACACGTTGGAGAAATCTTTATAGCATACATAAAGATTTTCTTCTTTATCCATTCCATACTTATCAATTACCTCAATAGGAAATTTAAATAGTTCAACTCTAAAACCACATTCTTCCAAGCGATCTTTGTAGTCTAAACCATATAATCGCAAATGATCTGTTTGACCAAACACTTTCAATCTTTCTTCAGATGTTTTCACGGAAGAATCTTCCAAAGTCTTATCTAATATATTAGACATAGGAACTTGCAAGAGACCCACTCCACCTTTTTTCAATACCCTAAACAATTCACGCATTGCTTTACGGTCATCTTCAATATGCTCCAATACATGGTTACACATAACCATGTCAAAATCTCCATCTGCAAATGGCAAATTCAAAACATTCATATTATGAACATAAGGGGGGTACATATACCCTTTAGCAAAAAAATCTCCGCATATATAATCTATACTTTTCATTGTCAAAATACGTTGAGCAATAATATCCTCTGGAGCGATATGCAATATTCGTAAAGGATGTCCATCAAAAATCTTAGCTATATCCCGAAGATAAAGATACAATAATTTTTCCTTATCCTTAGCCCGGCATTTCCAACACATGCCAGGACGCACTCCCATACCAACAGTCTTGTATTTTCGCGCAGCAGGACTATCAATTCCTAACAGAGCCAAGTCATCTGAATGAAATCCACAAAACGGGCATTCATAGTGTACTCCTACATGCTTTTCCGCTTCACGATTGAACCTCCAATTATCAAACGCTATTTTTATAGGTTTCAAATGCTGTTTTATTCGTACCAATAATTCCATATCCTTTTTATTTCTATTTTTTCTTATCAATCAATCCATGCCAAGTTCCTCTTATTAACGCAATCGCAACCATCCAATTTTTCTTACGCAATGCAACTATAACATTTTTAGGCATAGACACACATACCAAGTATGTACAAGATAAAAGCCGAATAGCCCACTTGCTTCGCCGTCGGGTAAACAATAAACGGGCACGTGACATATAATAAGCACGATTAGGACTACCATACCCTATTGTAGCCCCACCTTTATGATAAACCACTACCTCTGCCTCATACCACAACTTATATCCGGCCTCTGTAATCTGATAACTCCAATCGAACTCCTCTGCAAAAAGGAAGAATACTTCAGGCATTTTCCCCACTTGTTCAATCACATCACGTCGCACCATCATAGCACCGCCATAAAGCACTTCTGTTTCACAAGCCTCAATGCATTTAGCAGGACAATTACAGTCAAATACTTCAGTTTGAAATTTCAATGTCAATGGCTTCAATCTTCTACAACCAAAATATTGAATATTTTCCTTATTAGTTAAATAACGGACAGTAGGAGATACACCACCTATAGTTTCATTACGTAAACGTGTAACTAACTTTTCCAGTATCGGTTCTTCAACCAGCATATCATTGTTAAGAAAAAACACATATTCCCCTTTAGCATAGGCAAGGCCTCTATTATTTCCCCCTGCAAAACCTAGATTTGTTGAATTACAAATCAATTTCACATCAGGACATAATGCTGATATACGCTCTACATCTTCACCACTTGAAGCATTATCCACCACTAAAAATTCATAAGAATATGTCTCATGCTCTTTAAACGATCTCACTAAATCACAAGTGTCTCGCCAACCATTATAATTAACCGTTATTATTGATACCATAGATTAATCCTATTAAAAATGAATCCAACGACGGATAAATTGTTTCACTTTTATTCCTGCCCCTATTTTGAGAGCCAAAAGCTTTAACTGTAAAGGAAATGCATTAAATAAACGATAAAGTATATAAGTGCAAGAAATGCCTACTTTATTAGTCATTTTAGGTGAAGTAAAAGGAGGAGTCAATAAAGAAGATTCAAATTTTTTTTTATCATCTTCATTTATTTGAGACGATATTTCTACTTGATAAGCATGATATAAACTCATTTTTAATATATCAATCAATGCCCCCCGATAAAAACTCATTTTTACATATGGTCTTATATATCCACATTTCATTCGCTGAATATCAACGAACTGTTGTGCCGTACTTTCAGAATAGCCATTAGAGAATCCAGCACTCGATGAATTCGGATTATAAGTATAAAATAATGTACAATCAGGTAACAATCGACATGAAGAAGCTTGCATCAAAACTTGATATGTAAACCACGAATCCTCATGTGTTTGTCCCGGAACACATCGTATATGATTATTTCTTAAAAAAGCAACATTATATAGCCTATTACAAAGAGATACTGCAACTTTATTTCCTTTGCCATAACAAAAATCAAAAACCGCATGTTTTGAACCATCAATCAGTATATCCTTATCATATTGACATCCAGCATAAAGCACTCCTCTCAAATCACGTCTTACAAAAGATGCGGATACAAAATCTACCGGATGCTGACGCATTGCATTATACAAAATCTCAATACAATCTAAAGATAAAACATCGTCACCATCTAAAAAGAAAAGATACCTTCCTACGGCATTATCTAATCCTGCATTTCTTGCTGCGCCCGTTTTTTTATTATATCGCTGATCTACAATTTTCATATCATTACCACGCAAATGCTCATTCATTATACGACGTACTATATCCATACTTCCATCTTGCCCTTTGTCATCAATAATCAAGTATTCAATACTTTGAAATGTCTGATTAAGAGCTGATAAAAGAGAAGATTCTATATATTCTGCTACATTATAAACTGGAATTGCAATGGTAACTTCGTATTCTTTCATTCTAATGCTTCATCATTCAATCAAATTAAAATATGCTTATTGCTACAAAGATAGAAAAAATTGCATACCTTTGCCTACAAGAAGCAAAAAATGTCACAAGAGTCACGCCTTAAAAAGTCATTGCTCAATGCCCGGGTTAATCTCATTTTCTATTTCCTGAGTTTAGCCTTATCCTTTTTCTCCAGAAAAATCTTTCTGGATGCATT
>ENA-ORUI01002035-ORUI01002035.1-human-gut-metagenome-genome-assembly--contig:-NODE-2035-length-18266-cov-2.584811_pt1 | contig 18266 bp, 19 predicted proteins | sample MGYA00242078_ERZ509205 | MGnify/ENA primary metagenome ERZ509205 (study PRJEB26280, sample SAMEA2338828) | human gut metagenome | biome: human gut; feature: human-associated habitat; material: faeces... | reverse complement strand
TCGACTGCTGAGTCTCCTCCGGGAAGTAGCTGACGGCGCTCTTGCCCTTCGCGGCCCCTGCGCCCTTGCCGCCATTGGATGCGCGCGCAGCTCCTTTCGCCTTGCGCTCCCGTGCTGCCATGATGCCGCGCTTTGCGCCCTTCCCGGCGTCGTATGCGCCCTGCGCGCCCTCGAACTCGTCGGTGTCGTCGAGCTCGGATACCGCCTGTCGCTCCAGCACCCGGCGCACCTTGAGCCGCCCGTTGGTCTCGTCCGCCGCATGCGCCGCCTCCTCTGATGGAGCCTGGGCCGAAGCTGGCTCTGTGCCCGCCTTCGAGCTTGCACTTGCAAAGGCTGTCGCCTTCGCCTTGCGGGTCGTGCCCTTTGCGCCCTTCTTCGGGTTGCGCATTCCGAGGGCGTCCTCCCTGCTCGCGAGCGTGGAGAGGCTCTGGGCCTCGTCGTCTTTCACGATCCCCGAGCTCACGGCGTCGACCTTCTCCGCCGTCACGATGTCGGCGATGGAGGAACGGTCCTTGTCGAGTTCTCTCGGATCCATCTAGCCTCTGCCCCTCTTCGCGTTGCTCTCGAAGAGGTGCGCGCGCTTGAGCTGCGCGATCTCCTCGGGCTTGGTGTTCCATAGGTCGTAGAGCGCGCCTTTCGGAAAGTCGTCACGGATGGGCACGCGCGCGCCACCAGCGACGAGCAGGCCCTCTCCGGCCTTGATGGACTCGTCGATGTACTCCTTCTCCGCTGCCGAGAGGGAGAGCATGTCGGCCCAGGCGGCGAGGTCTTGGCTCGCCTGCTTGTGCAGCAGCATGAAATCCGAGTTCAGCACCATGGTGCGGGCGCGCTCGTGGGTGAGCATGCGGGAGGTGTTCTGCGAGATGCCGGTGCAGATGAGGTTGAACTTGCGCCCCTCCGCCCAGAACTTCGCGAAGTAGTCGATGATGGTGGGATGTCCGAAGAGCGATTGCACCTCGTCGATGTAGAGCCAGGTGGTGATGCCCCGCTCGAAGTTCGCGTACATACGGTTGCGCACCGCCTCAAGCGCGGTGAGCATGCCGAACACGCGCATGTTGGTTGAGAGGTCGTGCAGATCGATGTTGGTGATGCGGTTGTCGAAGCCCACGTTGGATTGGCGGTTGAAGAAGGAGAGCGCGCCCGTGACGTAGCGCTCGTACCTGAGGGCGATGTCGCGCGCCTCGGCCTCGGGCTGGCCGCTCAGTATCTCGTGGAAGTCGGAAAGCGTCGGCACGCCCTGCCCGCCCGTGCACCTGGAGTAGGCCGCCTCGACGCATCTCGTGATGATCGACTTGTCGGCTTCGGGAAGGCCTTCCGAGGACTCCGCCATCATCGCCGACGAGAGTGCGAGGAACGCGTCGATCTTGAACGCGAGCTGGGCGGCGTCGGCGCGCCCCTCCACGTCCGAGAGGTCGAAGGGGTTGAGCGCGGTGTCCGCGTCGGGAGCGAGCCGGACGTTCACGCCTCCCAAGGCCTCGATGAGGTTTCCGTACTCTCCTGCGGGGTCGAAGATGATGATCTCGTCCTCCGGGTAGGCGAGCACGGTGTTGGTGATCTCGCGCTTCACGGAGAAGGACTTCCCGGAGCCGGGCTTGCCGCAGACGAACCCCATGGGTGAGGCGAGCTTCTTTCGGTTGCATATGACGAGGCTGCCCGACTGCTTGGACTGCCCGTAGTAGCCGCCGCCCTCCTGGTTGAGCTCCAGCGAGGCGAAGGGCATCTGCATGGCTATCTGGCCCGTGGTGAGGTAGCGGGTGACGTCGATGTGGTTCATCCCTAAGGGAAGCACCGAGTTCAGCGCCTGGCGCTGCCGGTAGTAGAGCGGCTCTATCCCGAGCGAGTTGCCCTGCCCGATCGACACGATCTGGTCCACTTGGCGCTCAAGGGCCTCCACGGAGTCCGAGTAGGTGTAGATGAGGCCGGTGTAGGTGAAGAGGCGCTCGTTCTTGTTGCGAAGGAAGTCCAGGAGCTCCTCGGCCTCCTCCTTGGAGTACCTTAGTTCCGGCGGCAGGATCGTGTAGTCGTAGCCCTTCTTCATCGCGCTCATCTGCTCGTCGATGATCTCCTTGTCCATCCAGTCGAGCTGGCGCTTCACGAGCGCGAGGGCGTCGGACTGCGCGATGGGCTGGATGTGCAGGTTCACCGAGAGCGGCATGGGAAGGTCGATGATCTTGGCGAGGTAGTCGTCTTCGAGCATCGAGCCGAACGTGCGGATGGAGACCACGCAGCCGTATGCGTCGTCCACCCGGAAAATGTCTGCCCTGCCGTGCGGCTTGAAGTCGATGAGCGCTGGCGCTATGAGGTCTTTTGTCCTTGTGCTGGAGACGGGGCTCACCTTTTCCCAGTCAAACGTGAAGGGGGACTTCGGGCACAGCTGCGACTGGATCGCCTCGATGCGCTCGGTGCCGTTCAGGGCGTGCGCCTCGCAGCGGATTCGCGAGAGCGTGTCGATGACGTCGCCCTTTATGCGCGATAGCTTCGGCACCGCCTCCCAGACGTCGTCAGCGCCCACCATGTAGGTGAGGTAGCGGTGGCGCGTGAGGTTGGAGACCCCCTCTCGCATCTTGTCGTTGAGGATCCGGTTGTACTCCTCGGCGTACCTCTCCGTGTCGGGGTCGGACGCCTTGAAGAAGCGCTTCTTGCCGATCTCCTCGTCTGGGATGGGGACGTTGGCGATGGTGAGCTGGACGCAGGAGTCCGCGCCGAAGTAGTTGTAGAGCGATGAGAGCACGGTGAAGATGTTCTGCTGGTTCTCGCGCCGTGCCGACTGGTAGGAGATGTCCGAGAACTCGATCGTCTGCGAGAAGAGGCCTTCCTCTACCTGCGCGATGCCGTCCTTGTAGATGGCGTCGTAGCCGATGTATGAGGCGATCTCGCCTGCCTGGGCGCGCGCCTTCTTCTGTCGCTTGAGCTTCTCCTCGTGGGCCTTCTTGGATCGGCCCGACTTGCTGGCCGAGCCCATCAGCTGCTTTACGAAGCTAGACGAGCCCGACCTCTCGCGCTTGGCCTTCGCACGCGCCGCGCGCTCGGATCTTATGCGCTCCTTCGCGAGCCTCTTCTCAGCCTTGAGCTTCTCCTTGTCGCTCGCTCTCTCTTTCCTTGCGCTTTTCGCATTCTCTCGTTGGCTCATTGGCCTCCGCTCCTTTTCGTCTTGCGATCCTCTTCGCCCTGCGCGTGGGCCTTCCCGCCTCGATGCGCGGGAGGGACTTGTCTGCCGGGCTCTCGTAGAGGAGCCTCTGGTCTTTCAGGTGGTGGTTGATCAGAAGGGGCGCGAACTTCTCGGCGCGCATCCCGAACGGCCGCCAGAACCCGGCGAGCCAGAAGGGAATGGAGGCGCACATGACTGGGAACGCCGCGTCGGCGACCTCTATGCCGACCCAGAAGTGGCATATCGCCGCCACGAGGATCGCCGACCCGAAGCCGCCCGCAACGCATGCGAGCGTGCGGAAGGAGAGCTTCCCGACGATCTTCTCCTCGTACTCGCCGATGTCCTTCTGAACGGGGATCTGAAGCGACATGGCCTGTCACCTGCCTTAGGCGGGCAGCCAGGACGTGTCGAGCATCCCGAAGTAGACCGCTGCGGCGATGATGATCGCGCCGCCCGCGATGGTCGATATCGCCGAGGCGATCTGGCTGCCTCCCTGCTGCTCCCTGATGGCGAGTCCGAGCGACACCGCGCCCCAGACGACCAGAAAGCCGCCGAGGAAGGTGACGCAGCCAGAGACAAGGCTGATGATGTTTGCGAGCATTTGCCCTCCTTTGCCGTCTTTCGCGCTACCGCCCTGAATGTGGAATGGGTCGGTTGCGCCCCGATGATAGAATTGGGTTCGCAGGGGCGCTTGCGCGCTCCTTTGCGTCTTTCGGCTGCGGCAGCGTCCGGGTGCGTGGAATCACCTAGGCGTCTTGGGGATCCGCCGATCCTTGCCGCAGCCGCACATTTCAGGTCTCCATCAGCTCTCCTTCCCGTCGGGCGCGATACCGTTTGAATTCGAAGGGACCGGATTTCTCGGCCCTTGCCAGCAAAGATGCGCGGGGATGCGACGAAAGCACGTACTTCTTGTCCTTGAACGCCTGAGCCCCGTTTATGAGCACGAGCGCCTCGTCCTTGGGCATGCGTGAGATCTCGGAGCCCTGCATGAGGTCTCGCTCTATGAGGCCGTAGTTATGCGTGTAGGTGGGGTTGTTCCCACGAGAGTCGTTCACGGAGACGTTCGCTACCGTCTGCTTCCCGATCATCTCCGCAATCTTCTGATTGGTGTCTGCCGACTTGCCTCCCAGGTAGAGCATCGTGTCGCAGGCGTTCACAATCGTCGCCGCGTTGTTCTCGCCGTAGTTCTCGTCGAGCTGCGAGAGGGATTGGCAGATCATGGACACGGCGATGTTGCGGCTTCGGGTGACCGTGATCATCCGCTCGAAATCGGGGATGGTGCCGATGTTCGCAAACTCGTCGAACACGAAGTGCACGCATCTCGGGAGCCGTCCCGCGAATCGCTTGAGCGCGCACTCGCAGAGGGTGTCGAGCGCTTGTTGCATGAGCAGCGCGAACACGAAGTCGAAGGTGGAGTCTGTGTCCGACATCGACGCGAACACTGCGACCTTTACATTAGCGTCTCCCATGTGGTCGAGGGCCATCTCGTCAAAGCGGAGAAGCTCGCGCATCTCGGCGATGTCGAAGGGTTTCATGCGAACGTTGCACGAGATCATGATGGATTTGAGGGTCTTGCCCGCAGCCACTTTGAACTGCTTGTAGCTCGACAGGGCGAAGTCGTCCTCGGGTCGCACGGGCTCTGCCACCTTGACCCACGCCCAATCGCCCGTGTCCGTGGTGAATGCCCGGGAGCTCGGATCGAATGCGCGGCCTTCTGACACCTTCATGAGACGACGCCCCGTTTCGAGCTCTTTGAACAACATGTCGAGCGGGCTCAGGTACCCCTCGTCGTCCTCGCGCGCATCCGCTAATGCGAGAAGGGAGAGGAGGCCGGGTATGTTCCTGTCCTCCTCGGGACAATGTTCGAGAAGATATGCCACAAGGGCTGTATAGAGGAGCTTCTCGGCGTTCTCCCAGAACGGATCCCCTGCATGGTCCTTGTCGCCGGTGGTGTTCTTGATGAGGCACTCCACGAAGCGCAGCGTCGCCGCCTCGCCGTCGATGTATGCGATGGGGTTGAAGTGCATGGAGCTTGCGAAATCTATGGTGTCGAATGTCTTGATCTCGTAGCCGAGCCCTTCGAGGACGTGGCCCATGTCGTGGATGAGCGTGCCCTTGGGGTCGGTGATGAAGTAGTTGGCGTTTCCCTGCATGAGGTTCGGCTTCACGAAGTAGCGCGTCTTTCCCGTGCCGGGGCCGCCTATGACGAGCACGTTGTCGTTCGTCTCGGTCCTCTGGTCATGGGTGGTGTCAATCAGGCGAATGCTCGCCTGCTTGGTGAGGATGATGTTGTTGTCGGCGTCCTTCCGATCGGAGTACGCCTCGATCTCCTTCGCCGTCGCCCAGCGCGCGCTGCCGTGCTCCTCGCCCTTGCGATAGCGCCCCCTGCGCTCCCACCATCTGACCCATACGAGCCAGACGGCGCACGCGCAGGCGCATCCGATCGCGAGCGGCAGCGGATCCATCGACGGGATCGCCCCTTTCGCCGCGAGGTCCATCGCCGTTGAGACGAGGTCGGCCTCGGAGCTTCCTGCGGCCATGACGGCTGCCGTGGCGGCGTTGCCGACAAGCAGGGCTGCGCCCGATAGCGCCGCGATGAGGATGAGCTCCGACTTCATCGGGTCTTCACCTCGACCTTCTCGATCTGCCTCGTCGCCTCCTTGGCCTCGTGCGCCGCCTTGGATGCGGCCTTCGCGGCCTCGGCCTTCCTCTCCAGCGGCTCCTGGTCGCGCTCCTCAGAAAGCTCGCGCTCGCGCGTCTCGCAGGCGCGCTCCGCCGCCGCGTCGACGTCGTGCTCAAGGTTTCCGAACACCTCGTCGACCTCGGGGGCGTCGGCCACTCTGAACACCAGGTGGTCGCGCCCCTCGACAACGACGAAGTCGTGCTCGATGGCGGCTTCTGTGAGCCTCTCGCCGATGATCTCCCTCAAGGTCGCGTAGTCGGGGAGCTCCTCGAATTCCGAGAGGTTGAGCCGTGCGTACTCGCGAACGCCCTCTCGCTCGGCTTCCGCAGCGGGTTCCTCGATCTGGCCCCTCAGGTTCCTGATGGCGCTCTTGAGCCTCTCGGCGCTCGCCCGGATAGCATCCTGGCTCGCGTCCTGGCCCATCCTGAGCATCCAGTCGAAGAGCTTCTCTCCGCTCTCGTCTCCGAAGTCGCTTGCCATGTCGCCCTCCTCTTCTCTTCTATCGGATCGTCTCGCGCGCCTCGCTTGCGCGGTCGGCGCGCTGCTGGTTCTCGGATGCGCGCAGCGCCGCCTGCGTGCGGTCAGCTAAGCTCTCCGTCGTCCTCTCGGCCTTGTACTGCTCCGCCCTCTCCACCTGGGACTTGATCACGTCGAGAAGGGACGTTCCCTCCTGCGTCTGGTCGACCATGTAGTCCTCGGTCGGGGCGTTGACGGTTAGGAGCTTGCCCATGTGGCTGAGCGCCACGTGGATCCTGAAGTCGTCGTTCCTCGCGGCCACCCAGCCGTCGTCGTGATAGGGGAAGGCGTTGCCTGTCCACTGCATGTCGGATTTGGGGGGAAGGTAGTCCAGGTGCTTGCACTCATCGACCGTGGCGAGGCGCATCCCCGCGACGTAGCGGGTGAGCTCCGAGATGTCTCCCGCGATCCTCTTGAAGCTGAGGGACTCGAAGGGAACCCAGGTCTTCCCGTCCTGCTTGAGCGTCCACCACTCGTCGCCCCCGTCCACCTGCTGGATGAACGCGAGGTCGCCGTAGACGACTCCCTGCCTGATGGCCCAGTTCCCGGCCTTGAAGAAGTCGGAGAGGTCCTCAAGCGAGAAGCAGCGGTCGAACTCGTAGGGGTACTCCTCCAGATAGGGGTCGTCCTGCCAAGCGTATCCGCCGCGCTTGACCCAGCCGTTCTTCTGGCAGATCGCCTCAAGGCTTTCCTGTTCCTCTGCCGTGACCGGCACCATGTTGTACATTTCCGTCTCCTCCTCGGGAGCCGACGCATGTCGGCTCCCCTCGGTTCGGTGGTTCGGCGGCGAGGCGCCGTAAGTCGTCCTCGCCCGGTTGCGTTTGTGAGAGTGTTTCGGCTGACCCGCTTCTCCTCGCCGCCCTGCAACGGTTATAGCGTGGTCGATTCCCTGATGGGACGGGGATTTTTCGCACAGTCCCGCATGGTCACGGATAGTCACTTATCCATCAAACCCACATTTTTCCTCGGCGGGAGCACGACCAGTCGGCATGTCTCCTTGAGCCTCTCGACTATCGCCTCGGCGCTCTCGCGCTCCCCGCTGCGCCCCATGCGCGACTTGAGGGCGTCGGGCGCGTACTGCGACGTGACCACGGTCGGCTTCATGTTCTCGTAGCGGTCGTTGATGATCTGGAAGAGCGTGCCCATGACCCAGGAGTTCGCGTTCTCCTTGCCGAAGTCGTCGATGATGAGCACGTCGTATCCCGCATAGCGCTCGACGCCCTGCTTGGATGGGGCGTCGTAGCTCGCCTTGATCTCGTCGAGCATGGAGAGGGACGACGTCATGAGCACGCTGTACCCGCTCGCGAAGAACGCCTTGGCGAGCGCAGTGGCGCAGTGCGACTTGCCCGCGCGGGAGGGGCCCGTGATGTAGAGTCCCACGCCCGATCTCATATCGAAGGCGTCCAGGTACTCGGCGATCTCTCGCCTGTCGACCTTGGCATGGGCGAATCGGGGCTTCACGCCGCACCGCCTTAGCGCCTCGGCCTCGGCTTTGGCCCTTCGCTTCCTCTCGGCCTCCTCTGCGAGCGCTCGCTCCTCGCAAGCGCCGTCGCATTCGCATTCCTTGGCCCCGATCCAGATGACCTTGCCGTTGAAGCCGAGGAGTCCGATGGGGTCGAGGAGGTTCCCGCACCATTCGCATCTGCGCTCTGCGGGCTCCTCGTATTCCAGGCCGCGCTCCTCGGCCGATGCCAGGGTGATGATGCGGCTCTCCTCATCTGCCATCGCGCAGCTCCTTTCCTATCCTTCTTCTTTGTATTCTTCTTTGCTTTTAAGGTGCCAATTTGGCACCCCCTCAGGCGACATCCTGTCATCCCCTCCATGCTTGGAAGCGGACGATTTGTCAGGGAGTGACAACTTGTCAGGTGCGCAGGACGTCCTCTTCGCGCGATGGCCGAGCACGTAGCTCCTCGTTGTCATCCCGTCCCTTGCCCATTCGCCTCCGGTCTCGGCGATAAGTCCTCTCTGCTCCAGCTCGGACACTGCCCTGATGACGGAGCGCTCGGACACGCCGAGGTAGGTTGAGGTCCTCTTGCGGCTCTCGTAGAACGTCCCGCCGTCCTTGCAGAATCCGTAGATGCGCGCGAACACGAGCAGCGCTGTGCCCTTGAGCCCGAGCTCCTTCCACATGAAGGGGCGCAGGACCAGGAAGACGTCGCCGTCGCGCGGGCGCGCAGGTTCTCTCTTCGCATGCATCGGCATCGCCTACCCGACGCCGATTTTCGAGAAGTTGCGCATGGCCCAGTCGAGCAGCTCGGCCCTGAACGCGATCGAACCCTTCTTCTGGCCCTCCATGCGCCTCAGTGGCAGGGGGTCGTTGCCCCTCTTCGAGAGCTCCCATACCTTGTTCTTGCTTATGCCTAAGAGCCGGGCTACCTCGTAGGCGTTGTAGATGTCCTGCACGGGCACCGGCTGCTTCGATGAATCGTCAAAGATCTCGGGCATATACTCTCCTGTTCTTCGTTCGAACAGACAGCCCGAGGCTCTCAAGACCCTTGCTGGCCTGAGCCCGATAGGCGATCGAGCATCCGCTCGATCGCCGATGGCGTCACCCTGTAGAGGCGGCCGAGGTTCACTGCCTCAAGCTCGCCCTTGCGGATCAGCTGGTAGACTTTCGCTGTCGAGACGCCGAGGCTCTCGGCGACTTCTCCTACGTTTAGGAGCCGGGGAGACTTCATGTCGTTGGTCTGGTTGGGCACCGGCTCCTCGCGCTTCATTTCCCTGATATCTTTTGGCATTTGTATCCCGCCTTCTTTGTGCTCGTTTCTTCAACTTCTGTCGAATGCTCTCGACTTTTCTTGATGGCGGCGATGATTGCAGGTTTTCCGGGTTGGTGCTTCGTGATTTCTGCGCACAGTCCCGCACAGTCCCGCATAGTCACAAATTCGCTAAACCCACACAGCTGCCTGATTCGAGGTGGCCCATCTGTCTGTTCTTTCGGACAAAAAAGCCCCGACGTTTGTTGGGGCTTATCGTGGCACCTTGAATCAGCGCGAGGTTCTTGGTGACATATCTGGCTTCTTCGTGTCCGACGGCGAACTGGCCATGATCGTGTATCTCTCGGCTCTCATGCCGGTCCTCCTTCCCGGTCTTGTCGGCGCTGTTGCGTCGGACGCTTGGAACCAGTTTCGGGCAAACGCCCGTTTGAAACACTTCTTGCGTTGATAATAAACCCGATATCGAGAGACAGTTGTTCCAAAAAGGGACACCCATCTTGATTGCGATGATGTAATATGCGATGTTGACATGCTGTAACAATTCGACGTCATCGCTCGAGAGGTCGGTTGAGTTTAGCGGAAGAGAGATGAGTAGGTTGGCAGAGGAAAACACCCCGAAGAAGCAGCACTACGTGCCCCAGTACTACCTGAGGCGCTTCTCGGATGATTGCGACAGCCTCTGGGTTTACAACCGCAAAACGGGCAAGACCTACAAGAGCAGATCGGAAGATGTGTGCGAGCGGAACTATCACTATGAGATGGAGGCGAGATGCCAGAGGAGCTGGCACGGGCGTCATCTCCTTCCCGGGAAGATCGAGAAGAAGCTCTCCCAGATAGAGGGTGAGCAATCGGCTCTCCTGCGCAAGATAGATATCCAGATTGATGCCGGGCGCGTTCATGAAAAGGAGCGAAGGGCGCTTTCGTGGCTGGTCGGGCATTTGATAGCAAGGCACCCTGCAATGCTTGCGAACTATGAGCCAGGTTACGATGCAATGTACAGCGATCCTGAAGTGAGATGGGGCTGTGAGGTTTTGGCCCAGGCGGGAATGGCCGACGAGATCGAGGTGCTGGCTCATGGTGCGAACCAGATGGTGCTCGCGCTTTGGCGATGCAAGGGGAGTCCCACGTATTTCGCCAAGAGCGACCTCGAAAGACTGCGCTGCCACTTCATCAGGCCGCAGGGGGAGGCTCGCTTCATCACCTCTTCCCTCCCTCCGCATTTCAACACGACACTTTGGAAAGATGGGAAGTACCACATCGACGACCTCACGCTTCCGCTGTCCTCCACACTCGCGGTAGTCTATTCCGGCGCGGGGCCGACGAAGTGCGACGTCCTAGAGGTTCCAGACAGCACTGTTGTCAGGCTGAACTCCGGCTACTTCGTCTCGGAGCCCGCGTGCGAGCAGGTGGTCTCCGGAAGAAGAGAGGATCTCGATCAAGCCCGTATTTTCGCCCAGCGCTTTCGCATCAGTGCAGCTTCGACCCGAAGGGAAAATCGTTGATGCCGTGATTACTTGCGAATGTTCGCAGGTCAGCGCCACTGTGACAATTTGTCGCAGCGGGTTTGGGTGAAACCTCCTTCCGAGTCCCGTCCTTTCCGCTTCGGAAAATCCACAGTCTGTTCGATTGACTGAATAAGCGATCGGGTGCATCATAGGGATTCACGATAATCGAACACATGTTCCCATTATATAGCGAGGAGGTGCCATGGGCGACAGGGTCATCATGCATATCGACATGAACGCCTTCTATGCGAGCGTCGCCCAGCATCTCGATCCCGGGCTGAGGGGCAAAGCCGTGGCTGTGGCGGGCGACCCGGAGCGCAGGAACGGTATCATCCTCGCGAAGTCCCGGGAGGCGAAGGCCTGCGGCGTGAAGACGGCCGAGGCGATCTGGCAGGCCAAGCAGAAGTGCCCGGACCTCATAGTCGTGCCGCCCGACTACGCCGCCTACAAACGCTACTCGCGATTGGCGCGCATGATCTACTACGGCTACACCGATTTAGTCGAGCCATTCGGCCTCGATGAGTCGTGGATCGACGTCACCGGATCGCTACAGCTGTTCGGCGGCGACGCCATGCTCGTGGCGAGGGAGATATCGGAGCGCGTGAAGTCCGAGATCGGGCTCACCGTGTCTATCGGCGTCTCGTGGAACAAGGTCTTCGCCAAGCTCGGGAGCGACACCGATCTGGGCGACGGAATCGTCCCCATAACGCGCGAGAACTTCCGCGACGTCGCATGGCCCATGGCCGCTTCCGAGATGGTCTACGTCGGTCCTGCCACCATGCGCAAGCTCCACTCAGCCGGATACGAGACCATAGGGGACCTCGCACATGCCGGGGACCACTTTCTGAAGAGGCGCTTCGGCAAGATCGGCATCATGCTGCGCGCGTTCGCGAGAGGCGAGGACGCGAGTCCCGTGAAGGCCATGGATCCCTCGAAGGCCGATGTGGACTATGTTGTGAAGGGAATCGGCAACGGCCTCACCGCCCCGCACGACCTCGAATGCGACTCCGACGTGAAGGCCCTCGTCTGGCTCCTCTCCGAATCCGTTGCGCAGAGGATGCGCGAGTCCCGGTTTCGCTGCCGTACGGTGTCCGTGGGGGCGCGGTTCGCACGCGATCTTTCCGGCTACTCAAGGCAGAGGACGCTGAGGACCCCGACCTGCCTCACGAGGGACGTCGCGAACGTCGCCATGGGGCTTCTGCGCTCGAACCAGCCGCTCGACAAGGAGCATGCGCTCAGGGCCGTGCACGTGCGCGTGACCAACCTCGTTCCCATGGACGTGCCCGTGCAGTGCGAGCTCTTCGGGGACGCCGAGGAGACGGAGCGCCTTGAGAGGCTGGACCTCGCCATCGACGCGCTGAGGGGGCGCTTCGGCAACACCTGCGTGAAGCGGGCGGCCGAACTTACCGACGAGGTCATGTCCGGCCTCGACATCAAGCGCGACAATACCGTCCACCCCGTAGGGTTCCTCAGGTAGGCGGGCGTCATGGTCGAGGGCATCTCGGGAAGGGTCAAGCGGTACGTCAGCGTCACGGCGCGCATGGACGAGGACGGTCGCGTGCGGCCTCTTTCCATTCAGTGGTACGACGGCAAGACCTATCCGATCGATGAGGTCAAGGACGTGCGCCGTGCCTCGTCGCGCAAGGTGGGCGGAGACGGCATCTGCTACACCGTCCGAATCGGCAACAACGTCACCTACCTGTTCTACGAGGATCCGCGCTGGTTCGTGGAAGAGGTCGTCAAGGACGGCATGTCCGCCTAGAAATTCGCATTTCTTGAGCAAAACGCCAGCTCAAAGCCACTGTGACAATTTGTCACAGTGAGTGCGGGGCCGTTCCCATCCGTTGGACTGATGCGCTCTTTCCCGTGGCCTCCGTCGCCTCAGGTGCGCCCTGCCCCGCCTCTTATCCAGGCACGCTCGCACGGAACCCGCCATGTGCGCCGCAAGGCGCGCCCTTCCTGCGCAAAACCCGCACATGCGCATCCCGCACCTTTGACTGCCGCATGTGCAGGTTGCGGACGTGCGTCCTTTGCGAAGAAGCCCGCTTTCCTCCTTGCAGCGCAGGCGGGACCCGCGCACGACCCCGGATCACGAGGCGGTGGCACAGGGCGACCGCCGAAAGACAAGGAGGTCTTCAAAATGGGAAATCGCGCAGTCATCACCACGCCGGGCAAGGACCTGGCGCTCTACCTCCACTGGAACGGCGGCCGCGACACGGTCGAGCCGCTGCTCAAGTACTGCGAGCTTCAGGGCTACCGTCCTCCGAGCCAGGACTGCTACGGATGGGCGCGGATGGCCCAGGTGGTCGGGAACTTCTTCGGCGGGTCGCTCTCGGTGGGCATAGACCGGTACCGAAACCTTGGCGACCAGGGCGACAACGGCGTATACGTCATCGATGGTTGGAAGATAGTCGATCGCTACGCCACGGATTACGACGAGGACTGGAACGCCATCGGTCTCAGGCACATCGACCCTTCCGCCGAGCAGGGCGGATACGACTTCGACGAGATGCTTCATGCCTTCGATGAGGCGATGCCCGAGAACCTGAGGCTCGGCGCCTTCCTGGACGCCGAAGAGGTGCCGGTGTCCGATGTCCGCCTGGGCGACAAGGTTTGGATGAGCGCGTACGAGTCCAACCCCGAGCTCTTCGAGGTCGTTGGCTTCGGCGCAGACGATGCCCCCAGGGGCTTCAAGGGTATTCCCTTCGTCAACCGCTACGATCACGACGGCGACTACTCCTGGAACGGCAACAACTACATCGACGCCGACACCTGCCGCATCGCCCCTCGCGAGTAGAAGCCTCCAGCTCCGCAACGACCACGGGCGCGGCCAAGCCGCGCCCCCTGCAGAAAGGACAGGCACATGAACGGAAACGACGTCTTCGCGACGCGCGGGGAGGATATAGTCGATCCCTCCAAGCTTACGCGCAGGGAGCTGCTCAGCGCCATCTACTGGCTCAACCAGGAGCTCACGGGCCGTGCGATATTCGGCGGGGCTGCGGCTTGCGATTACGTCGAGCGCGAGCTGAAGAGGACTTCCGCCAATTCGAAGCCGATGCTCGTCGAGAGGTTCAACGAGATGGTGGACGAGCTGATCGGGACCGACCCGTATTCCCGCGTGCTTCGGATCTACAGGGAGAAGTAGCGGCAATCGACGAGCAGGCTTCGGATAGCTGGCGGTCCGGGTCTGCCCGCCGTGGCGGCATGGCGCAAACATTTGCACTGAATCTATGCTATTATGTCAGTGTGATTGTTTATGACAAATAGAAGCGAACAGAGGATAGAGCGCCTGCTCGACGAGAACAACGGCGTCCTCATCGCCTCGGAGGCGATAGGCTCGGGGATCCCGAGGAACGCGGTCTACGACTTCGCGAGGTCACGCGGGCTGGAGAAGGCGTCCCCGGGCATCTTCGTGGACGCCGACGTGTTCCCCGACGAGCTCTACCTGCTCCAGGCGCGCTACCCCAAGGTCGTGTTCTCGCACGAGACGGCCCTCTACCTCCACGACATGGCTGAGCGCGAGCCCGTCCCCATCGCGCTCACGGTGGAGTCGGGCTACCACTCGGGGTCCCTCAAGGACCAGGGCGTGAGGATCTTCTACGTGAAGCCGGAGTGGTACGGCCTCGGGATCTCCGAGGCGGAGTCGCCGGGCGGCCATGTCGTGAGGGCCTACGACAGGGAGCGCACCGTCTGCGACGTCGTGCGCAGGAAGGCGGCCATGGACCCCGCCGCCTACGGGTACGCCCTCCGCAGGTACGCGGCGAGCAGGGGGAAGGACCTCGCCAGGCTCGGGCGCTACGCCAGGGAGATGGGGGTCGAGAGGCAGGTGCAGCAGGCGATGGAGGTGCTTCTGTGATAAAGGGCGCGCGCAGGGTGAAGGACCTGATCCGCAACAAGGCCGAAGGGGACAGCAGCAGGTCCCAGGCGCTCTTGCGCCACTACGCTATGGAGCGGTTCCTGGAGAGGCTCGCGAACTCCCCATACCGGGACAACTTCGTGCTCAAGGGCGGCATGCTGATGTCCTCGCTCGTGGGCGTGGACCAGCGCAGCACGATGGACATCGACGCGACCGTCAAGGGATTGACGCTCGATACGGGCAACGCCCTCAAGGTCGTGGAGGAGATCGCCGTCGTCGAGCTCGACGACGGCATGGAGTTCCAGGTCGGCGGCGCGGGAGAGATCATGGAGGACTCCGAGTACGGCGGCGTGAGGATTGCGCTCACGGCCCGCATGGAGAAGACCCGCATTCCCCTGAAGATCGACATATCGACGGGGGATGCGATCACCCCGGCTGAGGTCATGCACAAGTACTGCCTCATGTTCGAGGACCGCGACATCGGCATATGGGCGTACCCGGTGGAGACCGTGCTCGCGGAGAAGATCGAGACCGCCCTCGCGAGGGGGACCCTCAACACGAGGATGAGGGACTTCTACGACGTCTACATGCTCCGCGAGCTGGACGAGGGCCTGAAGCCGTCCAACCTGAGAGCGGCGCTTGACGCCACTATCGAGAAGAGGGGCAGTGGCGTCAGTGCATCCAGCTACGCTCAGACGTTGGCCGAGGTAGAAGGCAGCACGACCATGGCGGAGAGATGGCGATCCTACGGCCTATCGAACTCCTATGCCTCCTCGATCGCGTGGACGGACGCCGTCGGGTCGATTCGCCTCCTGTGCGACGCGTGCTGGCAGGGTGCGCGAGACCCCCAAAAGGGCAGTTCGAATCCACTGTGACAAATTGTCACAGTGGAGTGATCGTGCTGCTTTCTTCCACCAGATTGGACGTTAAGAAGGCCACAGGGCGTTGTACTCACTTGGAACTCACTTTGTACTCAGCGTTTCACGTTCTGCCTGTTCAGGCCTTTACACCCCTATGCTGAATTTATTCCTGAGTTATTCCTGGTAATAAATTTGCGGAGTAAACGATCGGGATCTCGGCATTTTTGTACTCAGCATTTTCGAAATAGGAGAAAACACCTGTTCACAGGTGCTTTATTGTAACGCCGTATTTATTCCCTTTCCGAGGTGTGTAAAACGGGATTTAAGGTGAGTACAAAACGATACTGTTGATTTGCTTAACTAGGTGGACGTCATGATGCAGGTTGGACGACATAACATGATTTGATACGTATTGTACGCCTGACGGCAAAAACTACGATTGAGTGGGAGTAGGGGTTCTCCTCTTTCCTTTGACGCTTGATCACCCTAGCGGGTGCTCTCCGTAACGAGGGCACCCGCTTCATTATGAGGAGCGCCCCGTGGATGCCCTGCAATTCACGCGCGATCACCAGGCTTATTTCGAAGACTACGTGACACGCAGCACATACCACTCGAACGCCATCGAGGGCAGCACGCTGTCCTTTGCCGAGACCTATGCCATCCTCTGGAACGACAACACCATGAAGGTGACGGCCACGGCTCGCGAGCTGTACGAGGCGATCAACCACAAGTACGCCCTGGCCACGGCATCGGAAAACATGGACGACCCTCTTTCGGAGCGGCTTGTCAAGGCTATAGCGCGGGATATCAACCGCAACATAAGCGGCATCGACGACTATCGTCACGGCCAGGTGATCATCCGCGGGGCGGAGCACCTGCCGCCGGCCGCCAATCAAGTGAACCAGCTCATGATGCAGCTCGTGTACGAGTACAACCACGACGAGGGAGGGGACCCCTTCCTGCGCGAGGCTCGCTTCCATGTCCGCTTCGAGAGAATTCATCCCTTCGAAGATGGCAACGGTCGGACAGGTCGCATCCTCGTAAACCGCGGGCTCATGCGAGCCGGTCTCGCTCCGGTAGTGATCCCCGTGGAAGAGCGCGCCGCCTACATGGACTTGCTGGCGCGCAGCGACTACGACGGCCTGGCCGCCATGCTGCGCCGCCTGTCTGAGGCGGAGACCGAGCGTATGGAAAGATTCGCCGAGCTATAGCAGCGTTTGGAACAAGTGGAGAAAGCTATTCCACCTTCTGAAAGTACTTCCTCATGAGCTCCCTGGGGATATGGCAGTAGTCGTTGGGGAACTTGTCCAGGTGGTTCTGGTGCGCCCTAGCGCCCAGGGAAGTTGGAATTGCGGAGGGTGCGGCCCGATGCCGCGCGAAGACGACCTGGGCCGCACCCTCCGGGTGGCGAGATTCTACTGAACTTCGAACTGGATGTCCTCGTAGGAGAGGCCCTCGGGCACTCTTCCTCGCCGAGGATGAACACGGGCTTCTGGCGGCTCGCGTCCACGAAAAGCTGCATGTTCCCCGGCGTGGAGTAGTGGCCAGCCGGGTCCATGAAGTACTTGGCGACCGGGATGAGCCCCAGGTCGATGTCGGCGGCGAGCACGCCCTCCGCGTCGTGCTCCATCTTGGCGATGACCTGCCCCGTGGGGCTGATGATCCGCGTGAACCCGTGACCGTAGGCCATCGCCTGGCGCTGCGCGTCGGAGCGGCAGAGCTTCTCCTCCATCTCCGGCGTCCAGATTTGGCTGGCGCACAAGGTGAACGTCCCCGTCGCCCGCACGATCATCTCGTTTGAGGTTGCCTTCATCTTGCGGTACCTGCCCAGAAGATTGCCGGACGATCCTAACAATATATCGACGCAAGGCTCGGTCGACCTGTTCAAGATCATGGAGACGCGCGAGGACTGTAGCGCGACTGTTATCGGTTCGGAGTTTGAGCTCGCCGAGCAGTATTTGGGTATCGAAGGCGAGCTGATGATCAACCCTGTTCTCAACTGCATAGCGACTGGGGCTCTCTGCATCTATCGTGAGAACTCGAACATACGCGAGTGTTTTTTTAAGAAGAAGGGAGGTACGTGGAGATACCAGAAATAGCTTGTTAGCGCCGGGTGGGATTTACTGCGGTTTAGTGCAGGCGTTAACAGAGCCGTGCTGTGTCGAGCGGCGAAAGCATGGTTGCTGTGTGGGGAGGGTGCGGATACGCCGGTGCGTGCTGTTATCGCCGGACGCTATGACGCAAGTGATGTGAGACGTGCTGTCTTGGGTGACACGCATACCATCGTATAGGCACGAGTTTTCGGACGGCGTGGCGAATGCTGATGGCGCCTCCACTGGCGTTGCGCGTGTGATCGCTGGCGCCTACAAGGTAGTTTGTGATTCGCTTGACGTTTGTGGTGCGCCAAGCTTGATCAGCGTCAATTGTTGCAAGACATTCTACGGTGACAGGATCTGTTCCATCGCTGCCGGCACTATTGAAGCAGGCGGCTGCGTTTGGGCGCACTGCACAGCCTGCAGCGGTGCCACTAGTATGTGGTCATAGGTACAGCTGATGGAAGTAAGAAGTATCTGAAAATATAAATCCTAATTCCAGGTCAACAATAATTTATCGTGGACAATGTCATTTGGCATAGAATGATTCTTCTGTTGAAGACGATCTATCATTGAGGTGCCACAGTTAACAATTATTTCACGCGCGAAAACGCCATCAGGTGGTTGTGGTGAGATGTTTTTTGACTTCGACTTCCTATATCCGTTAATCGACAAAGCGACATAAACTCCTCGCGACTTGCAATCGGCTATAGCATCCCAAAGACCATCGATGGAAAAATCCTGCGCTCCGTAAATAATGGATTGAGAATGCGTATAAGGCGGATCGCAATAGACCAAATCGCCTTTCTTGGCGCGTGACATCGCCTCACGATAATCAGCGGTATCGAAATCAACATTTTGAACAAGGTTGTGCCACTGATATACGCG
>ENA-ORUI01002032-ORUI01002032.1-human-gut-metagenome-genome-assembly--contig:-NODE-2032-length-18278-cov-2.262964_pt1 | contig 18278 bp, 16 predicted proteins | sample MGYA00242078_ERZ509205 | MGnify/ENA primary metagenome ERZ509205 (study PRJEB26280, sample SAMEA2338828) | human gut metagenome | biome: human gut; feature: human-associated habitat; material: faeces... | reverse complement strand
ATGATATGGAGAAGATTTTTCCGGAGATAGAACAAGCGGATATGATCGTGTTTGCGTCCCCTGTTTATTATTTTACTCTCAGTGCACAGCTGCAAAGTGTTATTCAGCGGACATATGCATATGGCATTTTAAAGAACGTCAGAAAAACGGCACTGATCATGAGTTCAGGCAGCCCGTATGTATATGGACCGGCTCTTGCTCAGTATTATCAAAGCATTGTGGAATATTGGCACTGTGAAAATGCCGGTATTTTTACTTCAAATGAAAAAGAAAACAATCAAGATGAAATAATGAAGGCTCTTTATGCATTCGGAAAACAATTGTAAGGGAGGAAATCGTATGCAGAAAAAAGTTTTGATCCTGTCTGCCAGTTTACGAAACGGCAGCAATTCTCATGCACTGGCACAGCAGTTTGCCAAAGGGGCACAGGAAGCCGGTCATGAAGTGGAGCTGATCTCATTGGCGGGAAAAGAGATCGGATTCTGCCGCGGCTGCCTGTTTTGCCAGACAAGCGGACACTGTGTGATGCATGATGATGCGGAGCAAATCGTATTGGAAAAAATGCTTCATGCACAGGTTCTGGTTTTTGCCACCCCGATTTATTTTTATGAAATGAGCGGGCTGATGAAAACACTGCTTGACCGCAGCAATCCGCTGTATACATTAGATTATGCTTTTCGTGAAATATATTTGATTGCCACGGCAGCGGAACAGGAAGAGGAGACATGGAAAAGGGCGGCCGCAGGACTGCAGGGCTGGATCGAGTGCTTCCCTAAAGCGGCATATGTCAAAACGGTTTTTGGCGGAGGTGTGACGGATCCTGATGATATCTTAACTTCTGCGGCCATGAATCGGGCATATGAAGCGGGAACAATGGTGTAAAACAGATGAAACATACATATGGAATACTTCTGTTAACGGGCGCTTTGTTGTTGGTTTCCTGTGCACAGCCGGAAGGTTCCATGCGCGAAAAGGAGGATGAAACAAAAATGAAGCATCAGATACAAATAACCGTTGCTGATCAAACTATCACGGCCGATCTGGCTGATAATGAGGCGGCAGCGGAACTGCTGGAACTGTTGAAAGAAGGGGACGTCACGATTACATTAAGTGAGTACGGCGGATTTGAGAGAGTGGGAGAACTTCCGAGAACACTGACTTCAAATGACAGAAACATGCAGGCAAAGCCAGGTGACGTCATGCTGTATCAAAGTTCCTCGATCGTGTTTTTCTATGGAACAAACAGATGGGCGTATACTAAGCTCGCTACGATCAGTGATCTGCGTGCGGATGAAATAAAATCATTTTTCGATCAAGACGATACAGCGGTATTGTCAATGCCGTAAAAAAAAGGCTGTGAGGATGACCTCGCAGCCTTTAGCTGTTTAATACGGCAATACCTTTGATTTCCTGATAAAGCGTCTTGGCATACGTGTCGGTCATGCCGGCAATAAAATCAGCAGCCAGCAGCAGCCGGTAATATACTTTTTCTTTATCCTGCGTGATATCTCGTACTTCTTCATAATAATTCTCGATATAGTTGGATGAAAGAAGACGACAGTATTTCTCCTGTATCTCACTTTGTTCTTTTTCTGAATCAAAAGGAAGAAGCGCGTCGACAAAGCGATCCAGCAAAAAGGAGATGATCTCGTTGCCCATCAGCTCCAGCTTGATAATTGATCTTGTCTGATAGACACGGTCGAAGGCAAACTTCTTTAATCCGGCAATCACATTTGCCTCTGTGCATACAGCCAGCAGTTCTTTTTCGAATGTGCCGTTCATGATGTCATCATAGTTGGCAATGAAAGCACGGCTCGTTTGTGAAATGCAGTACAGCTGCTTTGCGGTCAGCCAGTTGAAGACAGCCTGTTTGCACGGATCGGAAATAGAATCGGAAGAACCTTCGCTTTGAAATTTGGCAAACAGTGTGTCCAGTCGCTTGAGGCCGTTTTCATCATTGCATGTATGCAGCAGCTGCCGCAGCTCGTCAAAGGAGTATAGACCTTTATTGTAACCGTCTTCCAAATCGGAAAAGGTATACGCCAGATCATCGGCAGCTTCCAAAATGAAAGTAAGCGGATTGCGGCAATCGAAGGTGCCGGTATTTTCTTTGATCTTTTGATATATTTTTTCCTCACTGGCAAAATAACTGTGTTTCTTGCGGAGCAGGGAACGCTGTTCTTTGGGCTTTGTCAGTTCTGCGGTTTTTTCACTGGAACTGCATGGATATTTGATGATCGTATCCATTACGCCGCTGGTCAGATGCATACCGTGATGATTGCTGAGTCGATGCAGCTTCGTGATGATGCGGAGACTTTGCGCATTTCCTTCATAATGATATAGATCGTTGCGCTGCTGCTCAGATAAAACATCATGCAGTGTTTCATGATCGCTGTAACGAATCTTTTTCAGATGATTTGCGAACCAGTTCTGAATGGCCGACTCGCCAAAGTGTCCGAAAGGAGGATTGCCGATATCATGGAGCAGCGAAGCGCAGGCCAGTGTTTCCACGATATCGTGGGTAGGCACGTCATTTTTTTCAAGTCCTTGTTCCATGATGCCGGTGCAGACCTGTTTGCCGATAAATTTGGCAACAGCGGATACTTCGAGCGAATGTGTCAGCCTGGTACGTACGAAATCGCTGCGATCCAGCGGAAAAACCTGTGTTTTATCCTGCAGTCTTCGGAAAGAGGCACTGTTGATGATCCGATAATAATCACTTTCCACTTCACTTCGCAAAGAAGACAGGCTGCCTGTCCGATGTGTATCGGGAATTCTTTTTTCACTGATCAGATGATCCCATTCAAATCTGCGCATAATCAATCCCTCCGTTTTCCTCATTATAGCATGAAGCACTCTTTCTTTACAGTTATGACAGTTGCTCTTTTGTTAAGGAACGTCTAGAATAGTAGTCATGAAAAGAGGAGATACAGATGAATGAGACAGAAAAAAGAGCACAGTATTTTGTGAACATCCGTAATTCGATGAACGGAAGTGTCAATGCCATGCTGAAGATGGAGCTGACTGAAATCGATGAAACAAAAAAAAGCGTGACCCTTCATTTTCCGCTGGAGCAGTGGGAAATGAATCCGTCTGGTCACACACACGGCGGCATCATCTGTACGATGTTGGATATGAGCATGGGAGCGGCAGCGTACAGCTACAGCGACGCCTCGTTTGCACCTACGATTCAGATGGCAGTCAACTTCGATAGAGGCAGTGAAGCCGGAGATGCGTTGACAGTGGAAAGTATTTGTGATCATGTTGGAAGCCGGATGGCGCAGGTCAGAGCCCTTGCCAGAAATAAGAAAGGCATTGTGGTGGCAAGTGCAAACGGCTCCTATGCGATCAATCATAAAGTGCATGAATAAATAAAATGATTTCATTGTTTCATGAATGAAAATAAATGATGTAAAACTTTATCTTTGTTTGTCGTTGCTTGCCTTTGACTGTAGAAAAATCATGCAGATTTGCTTTTTAAAAACGCCTTTTTGTATTACAATATTAATGAGGAGTGATGATATGCAGCCAGGGCGAGAATGTATTTATGGCATCAAACTGCGACGTGAAATTCGGCTAATAAGAGGAACGACCGCAGATGTACAGCGGCTTCTGGCCTCTTGTCCAAACGCTATCATTGTTAAGCTCAAAGATGAGCAGGCAGCCAGCAAATGGCTGAAACGGAATCAGCGAGGTCATCGCAAGGTAATCGAGCTTCCGTAAATTTTTAAGAAGAATCCGAGCTTGAGGGGTTCTTTTTTTATTGCCGGCAGACATCGATCCACGTCGCCTGTGGGACCAGTTTGGTGATTTCTCCGCAAGTCAGACGTATCGCCGAATTGCGGCTGCCGCAGGCCGGGTAAAAATAATCAAAACGCTGCAGCGAAACATCCAGATAGACGGATGTTGTTTCCGGTACGGCAAAAGGACAGACGCCGCCGATGGGATGATTCGTGTATTTTTCGACTTCGTCCGGTTTCAGCATGCGTGCTTTGACATGAAAATATTCTTTGTATTTATGATTGTCGATCCTGCAGTCACCGGCACATACAATAATGACAGCTTTGTCTTTGACCATAAAGGAGAGTGACTTTGCGATTCGCATCGTCTCGGTATGCAGTGCTTTGGCCGCCAGCTCAACCGTTGCGCTTGAATCATCCAGTATGATGATCGCATGATCTTTTCCGTATTGTTTTAAGTATTCTCTGACATTTTCGATTGACATGATGACACCTCTTTTTTTTTATTCTAAAATAAATGGAAAGCGGATGCAATCGAATCAAAACAGAAGAAAATAAGAAAGTATGTGAAACGGATAAAATCAGTTGACACGTTTAAAAAACTGCATATAATATTTTAGGTAGTTAATTGTTAATTAACTTAACTATTTATAGAGGTGATGAAATGAATGATAAAATTGTCCAGGAACTGACGTATTTGTTTTATCTTTTTCAAAAGGAAAACGGAGCGATGATGAATCCCCGGCCTAAGAAGATGAAATATCGGGAATACATGATCCTGGCGGGGATCCTGCGGATGCATCCGGACGGTTCTCCGGTCAAAATGAGCGACATCAGCGCATATTTTAAGGTGACTCCGGCTGCGGTATCACAAGGTATCCGTAATTTCGAAAGAAAGGGATGGGTGAAGCGTATTCGTCCGGAACATGACCGCAGAACGATTTATATTCAGGTAAGTGAGGAGGCACGTCAGCATATGCAGGAATGTGCTGCTCATATGCAGAAAAATCTGCAGTCATTCATAACATTGCTCGGAGAGGAAGATGCACAGGCTTTGGTGCGTATTTTGGAGAAATCCATTTATTTCTTTAGAGAGCATCACAGATGTGAAATGAACGAAGAGGAAGGAGATCGTACATGCTGAAGTTAAGAAAGTATCTTAAACCGTTTGCTGTTTCTATCCTAGCCATTGTCGTGCTGTTGTTTGCACAGGCCATGTGTGAGCTGACGATGCCGGACTATATGTCAAATATCGTCAATGTCGGCATCAATTCAAACGGTGTAGAAAACGGTGTGCTGAAAGCAGTCCGTGAAAGTGAGTATGATAAACTGGCATTGTTTATGGACCAGGATCAGAAACAGGTCTTTGCAGACAATTATGATCTGGTCACGACAAAACAGGCGGATGAGGAATTGCTGCAGCGCTATCCTGCATTGAAACAAGAAAATATTTATATCCTGAAAGACACTTTGGTAAATACAAACGAAGAAATCAAACTTGCTTTGTCACAGGCGGAAACGTGTGTGAGCGGGGTGGAACAGGAACAGGATAAACTGACAGCGGCCATGAGCGATGCATCCGCGGCTGCTGCTTTAAGCGATGAAGAAAAAAAGATGCTGGCTGTACTGCAGCAGATGCCGCAGGGAAGCACTTTATTTGATGTCGTTGCATTTATGCCCTCTCAGCAGCTGGATGCTTTGAAGGACCAGATGAATACGCTTGGCGATGCGATGGGACAAAGCAGTGTTGATACGGCGAATGCCCAGTATGTTGTCAAGGAATATGAAGCCATCGGCATTGATACGGATGCCATTCAATATCAGTATCTGTTTTTGAACGGGGCACTGATGCTGCTGTTGGCACTGGGATCTGCCGCTTGTGCTGTTGCCGTCGGCTTTCTGGCATCTCGTATTGCGGCCGGGCTTGGCAAAAATCTGCGTCATGATGTGTTCCGCAAGGTGGAAAGCTTCTCCCTTGTTGAATTCGGACGTTTTTCCACTAATACGCTGCTGACACGTACAACGAACGATATTCAGCAGATCCAGATGGTGCTGGTCATGATCCTGCGTATGGTCATCTATGCACCGATCATCGGTATCGGGGCATTGTTCAAGGTACTGACTTCGGATGTGAGCATGACCTGGATCATTGCACTTGTCATTATTATCATTTTGGGCATTATGGGGACAGCTTTCCTGGTTGTTTTGCCGAAATTCCGCGTGACCCAGAAACTGATGGACCATTTGAATGCGGTCGTTCGCGAATTTTTAGATGGAATGCCGGTCATTCGTGCATTTAACAATCAGAAAATCGAAGAAAAGAAATTTGACGAGGCAAACCGGAACATCATGAAAAACCTGTTGTTTGTCGGACGCTCCATGGGACTTTTGATGCCGCTGATCATGCTGGTCATGAACTGCACATCGATCTTGATCGTATGGGTCGGCGCACATCGGATCGGTGAAGGTGTGATGCAGGTTGGTGATATGATGGCTTTCATGCAGTATGCGATGCAGATCATCATGGCCTTCATGATGATCACGATGCTCTCGATCATGATTCCGCGTGCATCTGTTGCGGCCGGACGAATTGATGAAGTGCTGAAAAGCGAAACTGCAATCAAAGATCCGCAGCAGCCTCAGGCCTTTGACGAAACGAAAAAGGGCGTTGTTGAATTTAAAGATGTTTCTTTCCGTTATCCCGGAGCGGAAGAGCCGGTACTGCATCATCTTAATTTTGTGGCACAGGCGGGCAAGACCACTGCCTTTATCGGCAGTACCGGCAGCGGTAAGTCTACCCTGATCAATCTGGTTCCCCGTTTCTTCGATGCCAGTGAAGGAGAAGTCCTTGTGGACGGTGTGAATGTGAAGGAAGCCAGCCAGCATGAACTTCGTGAGCGAATCGGCTATGTGCCGCAGAAAGGCTATCTGTTTACCGGAACGATTGCCAGCAACTTACGTTACGCGAAAAAAGATGCGGATGAGCAGGAAATGCGTGATGCCAGTGAAACGGCGCAGGCCCTGGAGTTTATCGAAAACAAGCCGGAAGGCTTTGAAACAGCGATTTCACAGGGAGGAACAAATGTTTCCGGCGGACAGCGTCAGCGTCTTTCCATTGCCCGCGCTTTGATGAAGAATCCGGAAATCTTTATTTTCGATGATACATTTTCTGCTTTGGATTTTAAGACGGATGCCCGTCTTCGCAAAGCATTGACCAAGATGTGCAAAGAAAGAGGAAGTACCGTTCTGATGGTTGCACAGCGAATTTCTTCCATCCTGCATGCGGACCAGATCGTCGTGCTGGATCAGGGAAGCGTTGTCGGCATTGGTACACATAAGGAACTGATGGAAAGCTGTGATGTATATCGTGAAATAGCTTATAGTCAGCTGTCAAAGGAGGAATTGGAAGATGAGTAAACATTCGAATAATCCTTCAAAAGCAATGAAAAGAGGACCGATGGGCATGCACGGAGGACACGGGCCGGCGGAAAAAGCAAAAGATTTTAAAGGGACGATGATGCGTCTGATTCGCTATCTGAGACCTTATCGTTTGAATATCATTGTTTCATTTGCCTTTTCTATCTGTTCGGTCGTCTTTATGGTCGTCGGACCTAAAATTCTGGGAAATGCAACGACAGAGCTCACTAAAGGCTTCATGGCAAAGATTTACGGTACCGGCGGCATTGATTTCAATGCAATCGAAGTGATTTTGCTGCAGCTGGTCGGTTTGTATCTGATTTCAACATTATGCGGTTTCATCCAAAGCTGGCTGATGGCGGGGGTAGCGCAAAAGGTTGCCTATCATCTGCGCAGTGAAATGGCGTCAAAAGTCAATCGTCTGCCATTCTCTTATTTTGACCGTCAGTCACATGGAGAAGTCCTTTCCCGTTTCTCCAATGATGTGGACATGATCCAGCAGACAATGAATCAGTCACTGTCACAGCTGTTAAGCAGTTTTGTACAGGTCGTTGGTTATCTCGTCATGATGCTGAGCATTTCTCTGCCGATGACGCTGCTCGCCCTGATCGTTGTTCCTTTGTCCCTGCTGCTGATCACAACAGTCGTTAAGCATTCACAGCGCTATTTTGCCGCACAGCAGCGTTCGCTGGGAAATGTCAACGGACATATTGAAGAAATGTACAGTGCCCATATCATCATGAAGGCCTTCAACGGAGAAGAGGAGAGCATCGAGACCTTTGACCGTCTGAATGAAGAGCTGTATGATTCCGCATGGAAATCACAGTTTCTCAGCGGCCTGATGAACCCGATCAGTGCTTTTGTCGGAAACCTCGGCTATGTAGGTGTAGCGATCCTGGGTGGTTATCTGGCTATGAACGGATCGATCATGGTTGGAGATATCCAGTCATTTATCACATATGTGCGCAGCTTCAATCAGCCAATCAGCATGATTGCTCAGAATATGAACATTCTGCAGTCAACTGCCGCAGCAGCAGAGCGTGTCTTTGAATTCTTGGGAGAAGAAGAGGAGATCGCGGAATGTGCAGATCCGGTCCAGATTTTTGATGAACAGGGAAATACAACGCTGAAAGGTCAGGTTACCTTTGAAAATGTCCATTTCGGATATACGCCGGACAAGATCATCATTCATGATTTTTCAATGTATATCAAGCCGGGGAAAAAGATTGCCATTGTCGGTCCTACGGGTGCCGGCAAGACAACGATCATCAAACTGCTGATGCGTTTTTATGAGCTGAACAGCGGTGCTATTTATATCGATGGCATCAATACGACAGAAATGCACCGTCAGGATCTTCGTTCGCTGTTTGGCATGGTATTGCAGGATGCCTGGCTGTTTAACGGAACAGTCATGGAAAACCTTCGTTATGGAAAGCTGGATGCCAGTGATGAAGAAGTGATGAAAGCGGCCGATGCTGCCTATGTGGATCATTTCATCCGTACCTTGGATCACGGTTATGATACGATGATCAATGAGGAAAGCAGTAATATTTCTCAAGGACAGAAACAGCTGCTGACCATTGCCCGTGCTTTTCTGGCTGATCCAAAGATCCTTATTCTGGATGAAGCAACCAGCAGTGTGGATACCCGTACAGAGGTGTTGATCCAAAAAGGCATGGATAAACTGATGGAAAACCGTACCAGCTTTGTCATTGCCCATCGGCTGTCGACGATTCGTGATGCCGATCTGATTCTCGTCATGAAAGACGGGGATATCATCGAAGCAGGCTGTCATGAAGAGCTTATGAAGGCGAACGGTTTCTATACGCAGCTGTATAATTCACAGTTTGATGCCGAAGAAGAATAATGCATAAAGAAAGACCGGCTTGCCGGTCTTTTCCTGTGATTGACAATGAGGAAAAAATCTGATACATTAACGATACAAAATAAGAAATGGATGACGCCGGCTTTAGACACTTGAAAAAGGGCCGAAGCAGCAAGCTTCTGTATCTGCATTTGTACAGGAGCGGAAACTAGCAGGCAAAAGGAAGGCCGGCTGACAACTCTTTGGAGAGAATACGCATGCGTATCACCTACGTGGATATAACCAACTGGTAAAAGGACAGAGAAGATAAGATGCAAAACGCATTTTTCTTCTTTTTTTGTTTATCAAATGCCGGGAGGTTATTATGAAAATGAGAATGATGCTGGTTGGTTCCGGAGCTGTCGGCCACTGTATTGTCAAGCAGCTGCTGAATCGTGATCCCAACGGGGAATGGTTTGCGTATGCACTGTTATGTGATATTGACTTGACACATGCGCAAAGCATTCAAAACGACTGCAAGGACGAACGTCTGGAATGTGCTGTCGTAGATGCGACAAATCGTGCTGCCATGACGGAATTAATGATCAAGCATGGTATTACGTTTGTGCTGGACGCGGCAAGCCCCTTTTGCGCAAATGCGATTTTTGATGCGGCTTTCGCGGCAAAGGCGGATTATGCCAATCTGGGGACATGGTCTGTACCGAAGAAAGATCCGGCCTATGGTGTCGGTATTGAAAGCAGTTATGATGAGATCATGACAAAATATAATTTTGACCGTCATGAGCAATGGGAAAAACAGGGAAATACCGCATTGATCTGCCTGGGAATCGATCCGGGAGTCGTTAATGTATTTGCACGTTATCTTTGTGAGTTTGAGTTTGATACGGTCAGAGAACTTCATGTAAAGGACGGCGGAAACCTGACTGTTTCCAATGCGGGACCGGATGATATCACTTTTGGATTTAACGTATGGACGGTCTTGGATGAAGTGATGAATCCCAATGTCGAATTCAGAGACGGCCAGTTCATTGTCGAACGGGCTTTTGCGGGGGAAGAAAACTTTGAGATGCCGCAGGCAGGGATGAACACATTAGTGAAAGTAGAACATGAAGAAACTGTAACGATGCCGCGTTATCTGTCAAAATACGGCTTACAGAACTGTACTTTTAAAATTGCACTGGATCAAAATCTGATACAGGCCTTAAAAGTACTGGATAAGCTCCACTTAAATACGATCGAACCTGTAAATGTGAAGGGCGTGAGTGTTGTTCCAAGAGATGTGGTTGCGGCATGTGCTCCGCAGCCGCAGGACCTGAAAGAAATGAGCGGTAGCATGGTTGTCGGCGTCTATGCCAAAGGGATAAAAGACGGCCGGGAAAAATGCGTAATGATGTATCAGGAATTTTCGCAGCAGGAGGCAATGGAGCGTTTCGGTATGCAGGCCGTTGTCGCGCAGACCGGATTTGGAGCCGCCATTGCTGTAGAATTGTATGCAAGAGGTGTTTATCGTAAGCCGGGCGTTTATTCACTGGAGGCTTTTGATCCGATTCCATACCTGCAATTGATGAAGGAAACGGATTTTCATTATGCAGTAAAAGAATATGAAGCATGAAAAAATGGCAATGTGCTTGCAAGAAAGGGGGATTGTATATGGAATTGACAACGGAGCGGCTGATCCTTCGCGCTTGGCGTGAATCAGATGTGAAGACATTGTTTCACTATGCAAAAGATCCGGCAATCGGACCTTTATGCGGCTGGAGCCCGCATAAAGATGAAAAAGAAAGCTTGTTTGTCATTCAGAATGTTCTTATGGCACCACAATGTTATGCTGTTTGTGATAGACAGACAAACGAGGCAATTGGTTCGATCGAACTTAAACTGAATGGGAACTCGGATCTGGCGAAACAGGACGATGAGTGTGAACTCGGATTTTGGATCGGAAAAGAACACTGGGGAAAAGGGTATGTTACTGAAGCCGGCAGAGAACTGATTCGTCATGGCTTTGAGGATCTCGGCATGCAGAAGATCTGGTGTGCTTATTATGACGGGAACCATCGTTCGAAAAAAGTGCAGGAAAAGCTGGGATTTGTGTATCAGCGTACCTGCGACCATATGCCAGTCGCTTTGCTCGATGAAGTGAGAACAGGACATATTTCACTGCTGGATAAAAAGCAATGGATAAAAAAGGACTAATGATAGTAAAAAGCTCTTTGCTGAATCATCATTATTCAGCAAAGAGCTTTTTAGTAATGGGACAGACCGGACAAAGCATTGATCTTGTCTTGCGTAAAGTGCTGAAAGAAAGCAATCGTTCTGCCGACGCCGATAACGGCCAGCAGCGTACCGATGCCGATACCGATCAGATGACCTTGCAGAAAGAGTCCGATGCAGATCGTAATGGATATATTGAAGAGGTCAAAACAGTTTTTGGTCGTTCCCACGCTTTGATTGGTACAGTCAGCGAGCGTCTGTACCATGCCGTCTCCCGGATTAGGGACAAGACGCATGGAAAGTGACAAAGAGGCGCCGATGCCCGTAAATACAATGGCGGCAGCCAGGATCGCCAGCTGCAGCAAAAACAGTCCGGTATTGTCTGATTCTGCAGGCAGATCGGGGAGCATGGCAGAGAAGATGTTCATAAACCTGGTAAATACGATGCTCAGAGGAATCTGAAGCAGATCCATGATAAGGACGAAACGTTCGTTATTTTTTCGCTGAGGGGATGAGCGCTTTCCGCCAAGCAGATGAAGCAATATTTCGATCACTACGAAAATGCAGTATAAAACAAGGGTCGCATTTCCAAAGTTGAGATGAAAGATCTGCGAAAAACAATAGGGAATTGAGATGATCGGAGATACGCCGAGATTGGCTTTCGTGTTCAGGGTCAGGCCCATGGCCAGGATCAACAGACCGATCGTGTAAAAAAATATTCTGTTCAGTGATGCTTTGTTCATCTTTATTCACCTTAGGTACAGCGGCTGTAGCCGCCGCACTTTGTTCCTTTCTTTTGACAGATAAAACTGTGTGCGTTTCTTATTATAAAATAATTTTGTTTTTTTGGTAAATGATTTTAGAAAACCGCACTGTTTAAATAAGGTGGTTCGTATAGTCCTTGTAAAAGAAATATGTTATATTAATAGAAGTGATAGGGGAGGAATCAAAATGGGAAAGTATATAAGCTATATCAGAGAAAAAAAGCTTGCAAAGGTTACTTTAGCTCTTCTTTGTGCTGTTTTGCTGCTGGGCATCTATTGTTTTTGGAATGCGTTTCTGTACTTACCGGCCAAAATTTTCGCAGCTGCACTGATCGGCTTTATTGCTGTCATCATCATCCTGTGGATCACACATTATAAACTGCCGAAATTGAGTGTCTGCCTGGAAGTGGTCATGGTGATCCTGCTGATTACAGCATCTATGGCAGTGAATAAGGTCAATACATTTACCGAGAAAGTGACAGTTACAAAAGAAGTTGAAGTTGTGGAAATCGTTGCTTTGAAGGATTCGAAAATCACCGCACAACAGGATTTCGATGATTTGATCCTTGCCTACAGCCAGGACGATGACCAGGCATATGAGCGTTCGACAGAAATTCTGAAGGAAAACGGAAAGAAAGTCGCAAAAGAAAAACCGTACAAGAACATGGAACAGGCGTATCAGGCGCTGCAGAAAGGTAATGTTGACTTGCTCGTGCTGACCAATATCGGCAAAAGCGATTTATCTATGATCGATGAAAATTATGAGCAGAAAATCAAAGTGATCCTGTTCAAAGAATATGAAGTCGAATCCGCTAAGACCAAAGCTGTTGATATTTCCAAAGATCCTTTTACGATTTATTTTCAGGGCACAGATCTATCCTCCGGCAATAATATCAATTCGACCGGCAGAGGAGACGTTAATATTTTGCTGACGGTCAACCCGAATACAAAAAAGGTCAACTTACAGGTGATTCCAAGAGATTTGTTTGTTTATATCCCATGCCGCGGCGGCAGCAGCAAGCTGTCTTACAGCGGCTGGTGGGGAGGTGTTCAGTCCTCTATTTCCAGTATTGAAGATAAGCTGAATGTCGATATAAATTATTACGTCAAGATAAATTTTGAAGGACTTATGGATCTCGTGGATGCACTGGGCGGGGTACAGGTGTATAGTCACTATACGTATTCGGCGGGTGAATATTCTTTTGTAGAAGGCTATAACGAGGTTGACGGCGAGAAGGCACTGGTATTTGCAAGAGCCAGAAAGATGCTGCCGTTGAATGAACGTTCCCGCGGCTATCAGCAGATGGAACTCATCAAGGCGATTTTTTCGAAGTTTGCCCAGGAACCTACTTTCGACCATGCGATGAGCGTCATTGATTCACTGGAAAACAATTTTACGACAAACCTTCCGAAAGAAGATTTTGTAAAGGCGTTTGAACTTGTTACGGAATTACTGCCGCAGCTGGAGTCCATGGAGAATCACTCTATTGAAGGAGAGTATCTGTGGCATTACGATGAAGTAAGACCGACGTATTATCAGTATTACTTCTATCCGGCAGAAGGAGAACTGGAAGCAGTCAAAACAAGGATCGACAATGTTCTGAATGGAAAATAATGATACAGGCCGGCTGCTGCATGAAGCCGGTCTGTTTTATTCATGACCAAAAGAAAGGTGGAAAAGCCATGCGTAATGTATATTTGTTTGAACTGGATTCTGTAAAAACAAGTGACAGGGAGATTGCTGCTGCTCAAAAGGCGATGTTTGATGAAATTGTCTGCAACGGGAACTGTGTGGTTTTGTCAATGAATCAGATGACAGATTCAAGAGCGGTAATGTCCATGCTGAATGATGAGGAACAGTATCATATTTTGATGGAACTTTTTCAGAGAGGATATATAAAGTATTCGTTATATAAAGACTGTTTTACGATGTCACATTACATTCAGCGTTCCATCAAGGAAAAAAGAGGATTTATTTATTCGTCTCTTCCGGTAAAGAGCACACAGTATCTTCTGCAGCAGCGAATCTATGACTCGCTTCGTTTTGCGGACACCAATGCATTTAAGGCACTGCTTCAGCAGCAGAAGGATTCCGAAGATCCTCTGCCCTTGTTCGATGAGAATGTCGGCGGGCAAAGCAAGGCATCTTCATTAACGAAAAAGGAAGCATTGGATATCCTGAATTATCTGCAGCGGTTCATTGAACTGATCATTAAAACCAGCATGATTCCCGAAAGCGCCCTACCGGCTCTTTGTTATGATGAAGATTATCCGCCTTTTCGATTCAGTGATTTTATGAAACTGATTTTGTCTTTTCAGGATTCGTATCCTGTGTTTGCAAAGGCGAAGAGCATCCTGCAGAAGATTGAAGACAGGCTGCAGAATGAACATAAAAATGTTGAAAGCCGTTCGGAATGGCTTTTGCAGCTGTTGGATGAAAAAGAGAAAACGACAGACAGAAAGGGGCTGTGTCTGGCTGAGTGCATAGTAAATCTTTGTTATAACTATGCTGTGGAATACAGCATCTGTGATGTATCCAAACATTATGAGGTGGCTTCTCTGTCAGAGCCGGGAAACGACTCTTTTCATGATGATTTCTTTTCCCGTTTAAAAATCGAGTGGGAGAATGAAAGCAATGATGAACATCGTTTTCTGAAAGAAGAGAATAATTCATTTGCATGGTTCCAGCAAACCAAAGGTGCTCCCGATTGGAAGATGGCGCTTCGCATTTTGGAAAAAAGAAAAAATGATGAACAGGAGAATGATTTGATTGAACTGTATGAAAATCATTATGAGCAGCGTCGGGATGAGGTACGCCGTCAAAATCGACGTGTCCTGACACGTCTGCTGGCTGGTGCCGCATTGTCTGTTTTATTTCTTTTTGTTTATTTCCAGATCGATAATCTGATTTCGGCAATGACAGACCAGCTGGTCACACAGCTTTTTGCAAATGAAATTCTTCGTTTTGTCATGCTGTTTATCATAATCAATCTCGTGGGCTGGATCTTGGAAAAAGTCAGCGGTGTTTCTACCATGATTGAAGTAATGCAAAGACTGTATCAGGTAATTTCTGACTTGATTCGCATGTCCCGCTTAAAGGCATGTGCGTATGTAAATGATGCGGCATTAAATGATCTTCTTTACGAAAAGAAGCATCGCAGAAAACTGTTTCCTGAAAATCAAGACGAAAGCATCGCCGCTTATAAAAAATTGTGGAGGCAGCGTCCGGAATGTTTTTTGGGAGAAGAAATGCTTCCTTTGGTAGATCCGGAGCAAGACAGGGCAGTGTGGGAACAGGTTCAGGCCAATGGCCAATGTGATCTTGGTATCGTCTACCAAAGCCCTTATTACATCCATCTCGTGGATCTGGTCAAAGGAACGTCAGAACAGGATGCTTCCACCCGCTTTTATCCATATGAGAGGCTGCTGCCGGCAAACCAAGGCGGATCAGTAGTTATTGCAGCAAAATACCAGGGCCGCTTTTTACTGCTGAAGCAGTTTCGGCATGCAATTCGGGAGTATCAGTACGGATTTATTCGCGGCTTCGGCGAAAAGGGGCTGAGTACGTATGAAAATGCCCTGAAGGAAATGAAAGAAGAAGTAGGCGGCGTGATCTGTTCCCCGATGCACTATTTGGGAGAAATCAGTGCAGACAGCGGGATCATTGCATGTAAGACGGCAGTTTATTATGCGGAACTGGAATCGTTTTGTCAAACTGGAATTCATGAGGGGATCAAGGATATCCTGCTGGTGGATGATGAACAAATGAAGACAATGATCAGCTCTAATCTGATTACTGACGGATTTACTCTGGCGGCTTTTTCACTGCTTTCTCATCATAATTTTTGAATTCAATCTTGCTATTCCTGTCACATTGTAGTAGGATAAGGCTGTTCAGTAAAGATTGAATGGAGATGTACTCAAGAGGCTGAAGAGGTCGCACTCGAAATGCGATAGGTCCGCAAGGGCGCGTGGGTTCGACTCCCACCATCTCCGCCATAGAGTACAAAAAGCCTTTATTTATAGGCTTTTTTTATATTATCAACTATGTATGCCGAAAAATATGCCGAAAAATATTGAAAAATTATGCCTTTTATGTCTTTATAAAGGTAGAGAGGTGACGGGAATGTCTGTAGAAAAGAAAGGACGTAAGTGGTACATTCGAGGTAAAATAAAAAAGGATGATGGCACGTATTATGAATATCGCAGGCTAGCTCGTGGTTGTACTGGAAAAAAAGAAGCAGAAGAGTATGATCGTAAGTTTAAAAAACAATACCAGGATATTCAAGTCTCAAAAAATTTTTTAACATTTGCTGAGGCTGCTGACGAATTTATCGGCAGCCTAAATGGAGTGAAAAAATCGACTATTATCTCTTATACAGAGAAAAAGAAAAAAATATGTGATGTGTTTGGTAATAAACGAATAAATTTGATTAATAAGGATATTTTGCAAAAATATATAAAATCTCTTGAAAAAGAGTATTCAAAAGAAACTGTTTCAAAATACTATTATTTTTTAAAAAGAACATTTGAACACTGTGTGCAAAATGATTATATATCTATAAATCCAATGAACAATGTTAAGCAGGATCTAAAAGTTGAAGAAATAAAAAAAGATATTGTTTTTTGGGAACCAGATGAATTTCAAATGTTTATTGACCTTGTTGATGATCAAGAACAAAGATCGTTCTTCCTTTTTTTGTATTGGATGGGGGTTCGTAAAGGAGAGGCATGTGCTTTGCAATGGAAAGATATTGATTTCGATACCAACACAGTACGTATTTATAAAAGCGTAACATATAAATCTAAAGGAGTTTCTTGGGAAATTACGACTCCCAAAACTTCAAACAGCGTTCGTAATATAACTATGTTTGACGTTGTCAGAGATGTGTTACACGATTGGAAAAATGAATGCAGTAAAATGTATGGCTTCTGTGATGATTGCTTTGTGTGGGGCTTCTATCGGCCTCTTGCAGACAATACACCAAGGCGCTGGAAAGATAAGTACGTTAAATTAGCAAATGAAAAGGGATCGAATTTAAAAAATATAAGAATTCATGATTTTCGCCATAGCCATGCTTCGTATCTAATCAATAATATGGGAAAGTATGATTTTACGGATTTTGATATCTCTAAGCGTTTAGGCCATACAGTTGATATGCTCCATCAAACCTATGCACATCAATTTAAAGGGCGTGACAGGCAAATAGTAGAACAGATTCAGAATAATGCTAATCATCCACAAACGCCCGTCAAACACGCTGAAATAACGCCATACGATGAATTAAAAAAAATAAAAGAATTATATGACATGGGAATTTTGACGGATGAAGAATTTACAGCAAAGAAAAAACAGTTATTGGGCATTTAAAAACCACCGTAAGGTGGTTTTTAATTGAAACCATAAAATATTTTTTTCAAGATATCTGTATGCAATAGTAAATTGCTTGTTAAAAATAGACCTTTTATTGACAATGTTGACAATCTGCAACATCCGCATATAATAACAGTGTAGCTAACTTGTGATGGATAAAGCTGGGTCCCTGAATGGGGGTAGGACGTTAGTCTTAGAATTCCTTTGCTCCTGGGGTTAGCTCATTCTTTTTTTTAGGAGATCTTTTAGTCGTTCTTTAATGTTGATAGGGTCTTTTTTTATCTCTTCTACAATAAAATCGATTGCTTGTTGAGAGTAGGAGTATTGAGGATGTTTATAAATTTTTATAACATAACAGAATTTTGGCTGTTCTTTTATGTGATAATAAGCATCAAATAATCCAAATATATATTGATTAAATTTTAATGTAATCCCTAATTTCAAAAGCCTTCTATTAACTTCTCTACATAAATTTTTTAAATTGTATTTATGCGTGTCATTTGGGTTCTTTAATTCTTTTATTATTTTTACTTTTGCATCCGATTTTTGATCAATAGCAACAACTGAAGTAGCTTTATCAGGATTTTTGGTTATATAATGCAAATGCTCAATTCTTATAGCAAAAGAAGCATTATTAGATGCTGACAAGTCTTCGACAGTATTTTTTCTTTCGATTAATTTATTGGCTATTTCTTCAGGATATTTTGCAATAATTTCTGAATTTTCTAGAACCTTTATACTTACTGAAAGAGTTAAAAAATTCTGTGGGACGTAATCAGTCATGTCAATTTCGTGAAATTTTTTCATTTTCTCATTAAAATTAAATACACAAGATTGAAATAAGGGAACATACAACATTTCATATTCTTCAGTAATATAGTGTGTACTTGTATTTCTTAATTCTATGATTTTTTCTAAATTTAATCTCAAAGGATCTTTATCATTTG